>Ga0164243_10008532_pt1 | contig 15083 bp, 10 predicted proteins | sample OricompcompostOP_FD_108781 | JGI IMG/M metagenome (GOLD analysis project Ga0164243, IMG submission 108781) | Organic Plus compost microbial communities from Emeryville, California, USA - Original compost - Organic plus compost (OP) | ecosystem: Engineered > Solid waste > Mixed feedstock >... | reverse complement strand
GCCTAAAGATCGGTTCGACTATTAATGACTAATGGGTCAATTCGAGTGTTATCAAACATATTCAAGGGGGATGAAGGGGAAGCTCTCGACGTGGAAATATCGATTGGGAACCGCCGTTATACATTGAAGGCATCGCCGGACTCTTTTCAAAGCTATTGTGTCGAATTATGAATGACTTGATACTGGTCGCCTCTACCCGCCGCTACGCGCCGGGGATGCGATCATGACCGAGCTTCAGGGGCGCTATGTCGGCTGCGATGCCGCCGGCGCGCAGGCGCTGCTCATGGGCCCCGTCCCCGACGAATATCATGAGATGTTCGAACTTCAGCAAGAGGCCGTCCGGATTTGTCACGATATGCTGCGCCCGGGACAGACCGTGGGGGCCATCGCGGAAAGCCTCAACGACATGACCAACGACCGGTTCGACGTGCGCGTGCTGATGCATGGCCGGGGCATGGGCTACGATTCGCCGCTCGCGGTGTTCGGCGTGCGGGATGGCAAAGATTATTTTAGGTCACGTACGCTGCAACTGCGTCCATGACCTACCGTACCGCGCCATATGAATTTGGGAAGTCCATCCGCGTAGGGAGAAGATACGTATCGTTATTATTGCGCTTCAATATTTGAAATCGAGCGTCACACCGTAGGTTACAGGCCTGCCCTTCAGCACCGTTTGGGTGTCTATGGCGAGCCGATGGTTGATAGCATAATTTTCATTGAACAGGTTACGGCCCCAAAGATAGGCGCGCCAGCGGCTCTCCGGCCCCTCGACACCGATGGATGCGTCGACGAGGGTATATCCTCCGCTTGAAATGCCGGGCAATTCACCAAGCTCGCTGAAGACCATGCTTTGATAGGTCATCGTTGCGCCCAGGAACATGTCGAAACGATCGCTTGCCGCCCATTGATAACGAGCGCCGCCGTTCACCTGCCAGCGCGGGACGTCCGAAATCCGGGTCTTGTGGAAATCCTGGACCTGGCCGAGTTTATTCACGTCGGTGTAATGGCCCAGTATCTCCGACTCGATATAGCTCCCCGCGGCATCAAGGGTCAGGCCGGCAACCGGCGTTGCGGTCAGTTGTACCTCCGCACCATAGACGCGGGACTTCGGCACGTTGATCAGTCCGTTTACCGCGCCCAAGATCGGGTTGATGAACGTGCCGATCAGCTGCTTGTCGCGATAATCATAATAGAAGAGGGCGCCGTTCAGCTGAACCGCGCGATTTATCAGCCGCAGCTTGTAGCCGGCCTCATAGCCGAGTACCGATTCCTGCGTAACCGGCCTCAGCGCCGTGCTGAAGGTTGCGTTGATCGAACCATAACCGCCGGCCTTGTAGCCTTTCGAGACATTGGCATAGAGCATGATGTCATCGGTCGACTTGAATTGCATCCCGGCGCGCCAGGAGAGATTGTCCTCATCCAGCGTGAAATGCGCCAAGCCCGGCGTGAAGCTGACTGGATCCATGGTGATGCAGGCGCCGGGCTGCAACAGGGCAATAGGTGGAAGACCTCTGGCAGCCCGGGTGGCATTGATCAGGTTGGTGTAGGGAACGGCGGCATTGCCGTCGCCTGCATCGGCAAGGCAGCCGGTATAGCGGTTCGTGAACTTGGTGTAGCGCAGCCCGCCTTGCAGCGTCAGCCCCGGTGTCAGTTCAAATTCAACATTGCCAAACAGGGCATGGCCCTTGGCGCGCTGCCGGGATAGCACCCGGGCGGTGTCCCAGGCTCCGCCATAGCGGCTGCTGAAGGCGATTGCCGAAGTGGTGTCACCAATGCTTTGGAGATTATTTTCCGATGGCCTGTCCTGCTGATAATTGGCGCCTATGATGAACCTGAGCCGATCCATCGTGGCGGCGATCCGCGCTTCCTGCGCGAAGGTTTCGGACGTTGCGTCGATGTTGAACGATGTGCTGCGGGTGGGAACGCCGTCTGCCTCCCCAGGGAAATGATATTTAAGGTCGTTATAGGTGGTGAGCGAGGTCAGCGTCACCGCGTCGCTCAGTTCATAATCGATCCGGCCCGTCAGCATGGTGAAGCGGTTGTTCTTCTGAAGGTCGCGTGTCGCGTCCCAGTCCGCCCAGCGCGCGCCGCGGGGCCGCGCTGGATAGCCGAGCAGGCCGGTTGCCGGCAGCAGTGCCGGGACGCGCGGCGTCACCGCCGTTGCCTGGAGCAGCGTTGCGTCCGAACGATCGACCCAATGCTGCGCCGTCAGCAACATGCGCAGCCGTTCGCTAGGCTGCCACAACAGGCTGATGCGGCCATTGCTGAAGTCGGTCTGGCCTGCGCTATCGCCGGGGCGTGAAACGCTCTTCTGCCAATCATCGCCGCCTTCGTGGGCGACGGCGAGGCGCAGGCTCAATGTCTCCGAAATCGGGCCGCTCACAAAGCCGCTCAGGTCGAGCTGGCCAAAGCGGCCATAGGTGATGCTGGCACCTGCTCGCAAAGTATCGGTCGGCTTGCCCGCGATATAGTTGATCGCACCGCCGGTCGAATTGCTGCCGAACAAGGTGCCCTGCGGCCCTTTGAGAATCTCCACCCGTTCGGCGTCGAGGCCGGCGCCACGGGTTTCGACGGCGAACGGAATAGGCGCTTCATCGACATAGACGGTGACGGCGGGACGTGTGCCGACGGAGCTGTCGTTATAGCCGATGCCGCGCAGCGTGTAGATGGTCGTGCCAGTAGAGCTTCGGCTGATCTTGAATCCCGGGGCGATCCTGGGCAGGTCGTTGACGTCCCTTATGCCGGACTGCCGCAACTGGTCGCCTGTCGCGACGGTGATCGTCATCGGCACGTTGTTGACGCTTTGCGAATATTTCTGCGCAGTGACGATGATGTCCTGGACCTGGTCCGCCTCATTGGGTGCGGTGTCCTGAGCTATCGCCATGGTGCTAAGCGCCAGAGATGCAAGGCAGCAGCTTCCATGAAGAAGAGTCTTTGTGAACATGATTTTCCCCCTCCAGGTCAAATATTTACTTTTCAGCCTGTGTTCTTATTCTGCATCGCCACCTGGTCGGTGACGTCCGCGGGGTATTTGCCGAGCATGAGATAGGCTATGCCGGACAGCAGGACGCAGGCGGCGGCAACGACCAAGGCGATCTGGTAGTTGCCGAAAGCGTCATAGGCATAGCCGATCAGTGGAGAACCGACCGCCATGCCGATGCCGATACAAAAGCCCATTATCCCCGCGACAGTGCCGAAGTTGCCCACCCCGAAATAGCGGGCGATGAGATATGCAACGACATCGGTTTCTGCCCCGATGCCCAGGCCGATGACGACGGCCGCAACATAGAAAAGGGGAGCGGACATATCCTGCCCCAGCAGAACGAGCGCCAGGCATCCCGCGACCGACATGAGACAGTTGGCAAAGGCAATCGCGGGTGCCCAGACTCGGTCCGCCAATACGCCGGCGATCAGCGAGCCGATGCCGTGCGCGAAACCCAGGGCCGAAACCGCACCCGCCGCAGCCGCCGGGCTCAGTCCCATGGACGCTGCCATCGGCGTCAACTGGGTCATGATCGCCACCAGCGGGACAATGTTCAACGCCGACGCGAATGAAATCAGGATCGCTTTGGGCTGGCGCGCGACCTGTGCCCAACGAGCGGCCGGCGCGGCGACGGAGGCTACTGTCGTAGCTGCCGCAGCCTGGGTGGGCACGAACAGCCAGATGATTGGCAAGCAGATCAGTCCACTGATCGCCGCCATCGCCAGAAAGCCCCCACTGGATCCGAAATGTGCGATGGCGGGATAAAGCAGTAGCACCGGAAGGGTCGACTGGGCGATTGCGCTGCCGATGCGCAGCGTCGCAAGCGACGTGCCGCGCGTCCTGGTGAATGTCCCGACGATGATCCGGCTATAGATCATGCCGGTCGTCGTCATGCTGGCAAGCGTCAGCAGAAAATAGGCGATATAGTAGAAATTGAGGGAGCCATTGAGCTGCGACAGGGCGACATAGCATAGGGTGACCATCGTCAGCCCGCAGAGCAAAATGGGCCGCGGGCCGAGCCTGTCGACGAGGCGGCCGAGGACCGGCGCCAGAAAGGCAGTGATAAGCCCTGCCGAATGTGCGAAGGCGATATCGCCGCGTGACCAGCCGAATTCCTTCTGCAGCGGCTCGACAAAGAGGCTGGAGATCGAAAGCCAGAAGGCGATGCCGAGCGAATTGCCGACCACAGCCGCCAGGCCTGGCCTCCAGCCCGCCCGCCACTCCTGAACGAGCAGGCGCATCTGGCTTTCCGCAGGCGGTGTGCGCGGCACAGGGCTCGCCGCAACTGCGCTCGGTCCAGTCATGGGCGGGCCCGCCTCACCACGCCGGCCAAACCCGGCAACGTCCTCATCCCTCTGCTTCTCATACTGCGACACTCCGCTTCGCGGCGTCCCGTTGAACGGCCGTTCTTGTCCAAATCTGTTCTACGCTGCTGCGGTTGTCCTTCACTGCGCCACTTCGATATCTCTTGATGGCGCATTGGCAGGGGCCATGGGCGGTGCGATCAGCCCATGGGCCTGAAGGTCGGAAAGGCATTTGAACAGGAATACGCGATCAAGCCGTGGCACTTCCCCACTTGGCAACCGGCGAACCGCATCGACAAAGGCTGCGCTGTCGGGATGAACCGGCGGGATTGGCATGGGCTCCTGGAGGTGGAGCATGACCGGCAGGGACGTGTGTTGGCGCTGCGCTTCCGGCAGCGCGCGCAACTTTTGTTCGAACCGTTCCCGCCATTGCGCATGGTCGGCCACTAACTCCAGAGGATATCCTGCCTCGCCGACCCACTCCATCAGCCGGTCGAGGGAAATCCCGTCCGCAACATGATGATTAAGGACGTTGAAGATTCTCACCTCGTCATGTGACGAACCTTCCCCGATCCCGGTGATCGCGGCGGCAATAAAGTCGGACGGCAAGCCGTCATAATGGGCATGGCGCCGCGAACCGTCTGCATTGCGCTCATAGAAGGACGCAGGTGCTAACCGCGTCGTCACCACGCTGCAGAGCAGGCGCGAGAAGACGTCGCGAAGATTGATCTGGCCCCGATATTTGCGATGGGAAAGGATCATGTCGCAGCGGAAGATATTGACCGGCAGGCCAAAGCGCGCATTGGCCGCGCGCAGCAGATGTTCGCTAGCCCATTTACTGGCTGAATAGCCCCAGGCATAGTTGTCGGTGACGGCGGCAGTGCGGGCCAGTGGGGTTGCCTCGGTTACCGGCTGGCCCGCTTCCAAAAAGCCGAACACACCCACTGTGGAGATGAAGTCGAAGCGTTTTTTCCGGCTGGTCAGCGCCAGGCGGATGAGCTCGGCGGTGCTCGCGACATTCGGGCCAAACAGGTCCGCATAGGACAGCATATGATTCACCAGCGCGCCGCAATGGACGATATGCTCCACTTCTGTCGCGAGCTTAGCGAAGGCCGCTGTATCGAGGCCCAGGCGCGGCGCTGCGATGTCGCCGATCAATATCTGGAGATGGGCGTCGGCAAGGGCGCGGACATGCGCCTCAAGTATCGGGTCAGGGCCGCTAAATTGGGCGAGCAGACGGTCCCGCGCAGTTGCCTCGTCGGTGGCACGGACCAGGCAGATCAGCTTGCCGCCGCGCTCTGCGAGCCGTTCAAGCCATTCCAGGCACAGGAAGCGGCCGAGAAAGCCGGTCGCGCCGGTGAGGAGTATAGAGGAGGGCGCGCCCTCTGGGGGTTCCTGCACAGCCTCAAGCATGGCGGTGTCGAAGAAGGCATCGAGGTCGAGATCGTCGGCGGACAGGATTTCGGGATTCTCGCCATGAACCGACACCATGGTCGGCCCGGTGGGCTCGTCGTTTGCCGCCTTGATCATCTCTGCCCAGACAGTGGGGCTGCCGGCGGGACTAAGGATCGCACTGACGGGAATATCGACTCCGAACATCTCCTCCAGCAGGCTGGAAAAGCTGACCGCCGCCAGCGAATCCCCGCCAAACTGGCTGAAGCTGTAGGGCAGGCTAGGGTCTATTTCTTCGACACCAAGAATGATTTCCAGCGCCTTGCCAATATGTTGGAGAATAGTCAGTTCACCACTCTGGCGGAGCGCCGCGAACTCCTCTTGCTGCCTCTTTTCCAATTGCTCGTAGAGCGCCTCAAGCGCGTCGCCATAGCGCGCTTTTAGCGCAGCGCGCCGCCGCTTGAGGATGCTGGTCAGTAATCCATTTTCGAAGCTGAATGGCTCATATTCGACGATGAAATCGCGCGGCACTTCGAAAGCCCGCAAATCATGCCTTCGGGCCACTTCCTTCAGTTCTGCGCCGATCAGCGCGCGCAGGGCGGGTTCACCGAAATCCTCGCCCAGCCGTTGCGACGCCACTGCCAGGTTCGGAACGACCACTGCAAGCAGGTAGGAGCGAACCGAATTGCCGTGAATATAGATTTGTTCGATTAGCGGGCTGCCGCTCTCGAACGTCATCGTCAGCGCGCCCGTGGCGACAAATTCGCCCTGCGAAAGTTTCAGCACGTCATTGGCGCGATCGATGTAGCGCACCTCTCGGGGGCCGCGCTCTTCCATGATGTCGCCGGTGCAAAGGAAGCCATCTTCATCGAACAGCCTGGCCGTGGCCTCGGGCTGGTTGAAATAGCCTGGGGTCGCGAGCGACGATTTGATGCAGAGTTCGCCCCGTGGATAGGGTTTGTCTGTGACATGATAGCCAAGCGCGGGGACGTCGCGGAGCTTGTAGGCGCTGATGAAGGGGGACAACCGGCCATCCCGCGCGATCCCGCCGCCCGCTTCGGTCTGGCCATAGCCTTCATTGATTTCTACCTGGAAACATTCGGCGAAGAAACGTTTGATCTCCTCTGTCGCCGGCGCCGACCCGTGGCTGATCTGCGCGACACGATCCCCGAAATGGGTGGCGCGCATATCGGCCATCACTTCGGCACGGATATTCTCTCCGCCTTCGCCGTCCCCGCCCCGGCGAACCACTTCGTTCAGATAATGGCGATGGACCATCTCCAGGATGCGCGGCAGCATCATCACATGGGTCGGCCGCACCAGCCGCATATCCTCGAACAGATGCGCCAGGTCCGGCGTGGCCGTGAAAAACGCCGTGCCGCCAACCGCTAATGCTCCTGAAATCTGGGTGCGGCCCGCGAAGTGGTTCATCGGCGCGTAGGCGACGCTGATGAACGGGGCGGGGGAAGGGCGCCATGCGGCCTTGACGATATGATCGGTCATGATCACCCCCTTGGGGCGGCCGGTGCTGCCCGAACTGTGCAGCAGCAGCGCCATCCGTTGCAGTCCATCCGGGTGCGGGGGCGGTGGCGCCCATTGCTTCGGATCGAACGAGCCGGTCAATTCGTCGAGCGCGACTAGGCTGGCGGACGATCCATTCCGGCGGAGTTCAGCCTGTGCAGCTTCCCAGATGGCCCTGTCGCCATCGTCACCGGGCTCATAATCGAATGCGATGACGCTGCGGACGGAGCCGTGGCGCCCGGCCAGCTGCGTCGCCTGGACCAGATCGGCCATGGTCGCGGCAATCGCCGCCGCGCCTGTTTCCGCGACGATGCCATCGATATCGCCGCCGACCATGCTGGTTTGAAGCGGCACGCTCACCGTCTGTGCATAGGCACAGGCGAGGTCGACGACGAGAAAGTCAATTCCGGTATGGCCCAGGATGCAGACAAACTCGCCAATCGCCAGGCGATGCTGCGGGTGGGTCAGCCAGCAGCCAGCGAGACTTTTGATCCGGTTGTTGAGTTCGGCGTAGCTGATCGTGTCGAAGCGAGGCTGATAGGCCCGCGTGACGCGTCCGGTCGAATCCGGCGACAGGATATAGCTGCGCTCACCAAGCGCCTGTCGCGGTGCATAGGCCTGCATGATGGCTTCGAGCATGTCGGCATAGGAAAGATCGGGATGCAATTCGAGCGCCGTGTCAGGCATGATCCGCTGTAGCTCGGCATCCTCTTTTGCGCGTTCGAGCAATTGCTGAACATGGCTCGGCATGTGAGGCGGATCGCCTAGCATCCTCTATCCTTCCCGTCGCGTCTGTGACGTATTTCCTTCTCAAATTTGAGAATAACGCACGCTTTCCCTGCGCGCATATTGCTATTATTCGTCATCTCTCTTCGAATATAGCGAAGGCTAAAGGCAATGGACCTCACGTCACTGCGCCTATTCGTTCGTGCTGCGGAAAGTGGCAGCCTCAGCGAAGCGGCCCGTATTTCCAACCTTGCATTGGCGGCCGCGAGTCGGCGCATCGCGCTGCTCGAACATCGATATCGCGTGGTGCTGTTCCATCGCAGCCGGCGCGGTGTGGCGCTTACCCCCGCGGGCCGGGCATTTCTTGACAACGCGCGCATGATGCTGAGCCATGCTCAGGCAATGCAGGTCGACATGGCTGATTTTGCGGGGGGCCGCAGGGGACGAGTGCGTCTCCACGCCAATCCGTCGGCCGTGTCCCAGACGCTTCCCACCGACCTCGCCGCTTATGCCAAGCAGCGGCCCGATGTGCGGATCGACCTTGAAGAACATTTGAGCGCGGACATTGTGGAGAGAGTGACCGGAGATCAGGCAGACATCGGCATCGTGCTCGATGGCACGCCTGTCGCTCATCTGAAGACATTCCCCTATCGGAGGGACCGCTATGCGCTTGTTGCACCCAAGGGGCTGCTGGCGGGGCGAACCCAGGTCAGCTTTGGCGAATTTTACGACCATGATTTTATCGGGCTTTCGGGCCAAACCATCCTGACCAGGATATTGTCCAACCAGGCGACGCGCGCCGATCGGCATTTACGGTTGCGGATGCTTGTGTTCAGCTTTCACGGCATCTGTCAGATGGTGGAGGTGGGTTTTGGGCTGGGTGTCTTGCCGGAGACATCCGCCCGCGATTTTGCAAAAACAATGGCCATTGATGTGGCCATGCTGTCCGATCCGTGGGCGGAACGCCAGATGCTGATCTGCCTTTCGCCTGCGGCGCAGAGCGATCCCCTTGCGCAGGGGCTGGCGCAGTATTTGTCCGAGGCGCGGTCGTTCTCCAGCTAGCCACGCAGTCAACAAAGCCGACCGACCTACATGACCAAGAGTGCATCATCATGAGGGGCTGAATCTGCGGTCACGCATAACTCCTAGATTTTCCGCGCCGAATGATGGTCTCCGGCCGGGGGCGCACGCTTGCCAGCGGGCATCTAAATATGACTAAACATCAAATTGACATTAAATGTCTATTTTAATATTCCCGAGTCTCACTGATAATGACCTCGTTGAAAGAGGCAGTGGTGGGAGAGGAAAATGGCGAAATCGAAAGGCGTTCGTAGTTCCAGCCGTGGCGCGGTCAGTTGTCATGCCAGCGGATTGGCGGCGGCATGGCTTCTGCTCAGTGCCTCCCCCGTTGCCGCCCAGGATACTGATGCTGGAGGGCCTCCGGTCGATGCCGGCATTCCCGATATCATCGTCACCGCGCAGAAATATGCGCAAAGCGCAAACAGCGTGCCGATGTCGATCACGGTGGCGACCGGCGATCAGCTGCAGCAGGCGGGCATCAAGGAGGTCAGCGACCTCGTCAAGATCACGCCAGGATTGACTGTTACCCAATCCATCGCGGGGTCTCCAGTGTATACGCTGCGCGGTATTGGCTTCAACGACAGTTCCCTGGGCACGCGGCCGGCGGTGACGGTTTATATCGACGAAGCCCCAGTCCCCTTCGCCGTCGAAACCCGGGGGGCAGGTCTCGACGTCGACCATGTGGAGGTACTTAAAGGGCCACAGGGCACCTTGTTCGGCAGCAACTCGACCGGTGGGGCAATCAATTATGTCGCGGCCAAGCCGACACCTACTTTCGAAGCCGGGGCAAGCGCTACCTATGGGCGCTTCGATGAGTTGAACTTCACGGGCTTCGTCAGCGGACCGGTCACGGACACACTGAGCGTCCGCCTGGCGATTGAACGCCAGGGAAGCGGGGATTGGCAGAAAAGTATTACACGGCCAGGCGACACCGCAGGGAAAATGGACTTCACCAATGGGCGCGTCAGCCTGCTGTGGAAGCCTGACGACAGGCTGCAGATAGCGCTCACGGCAAATCGCTGGATCGACAAATCCGACTTCCAGTCACCCCAGACGGTGGCGATCGTACCCCGCGTACCGGAGCTGCTCCCTTTCACTGGTATCGCGGATTACCCTGCAAAGCCACGCGATGCCCGCTTCGCGGACTGGGACCCCGACAGCAATTTGTCGAAGAGTAACCGGTTCCTCATGCTGACGGGTCGGGTCGACTATGAGATCGACGATTCCATCACACTGACGTCTCTCACCACATTTAATGACTTGGATTATTATGTGCCGGGCGCTGTCGATGGCCTCCCGAATCAAAATACCGATTTCATACTGAGCGGAGGATCGCAAACCTTCGCACAGGAAATGCGGTTGGCGGCAAAGCTCGATCGCGTGAATATCATCCTGGGCGCCAATTATCAGCATGACACGCCCACCGAGAGCAGCTTACAGCGCCTGGGCGATTCCACGCCGGTTATCGGTTTCAATGCCTTTTTCGGCGGACCATGGCGGTCGGCGAGGGTGAATTCCCGTCAGCGCGCGAACAGCTATGCCGGCTTTGGCAATGTGGAATTTGCAATCACACCGCAGCTGACGCTGCAGGGGGGGATGCGTTATACGAAGACGACCATCGGCTATCGGGGATGCCTGGCCGATGCCGGGGACGGCAATGCCGCGGTTCCCTACACCACCTATATCAATCTCACCAGGGCGGCGGCGGGTCTCGCGCCCATTCCGATGCTCCAGCCGGGTGCCTGCATCACCATGGATGCGGTGACGCTGCTGCCCGGTCTGGTATCGTCGCGCCTGGAAGAGGATAATGTGTCATGGCGCGCGGGCGTTCAGTTCGAACCTGTCGCAGGAACGCTGCTCTACGCCAATATATCGAAAGGCTATAAGTCCGGCGGCTATGCGTCGGTCAACGCGATTTTCAGTCCCACGCTCGATCCAGCCAAGCAGGAATCGGTGCTGGGATATGAGGCGGGCTTCAAGGCGAATATGCTCGGCCGCGCGCTTCAGCTGAACGGCGCGGCATTCTATTATGACTATCAGGATAAGCAACTGATCGGCAATAAGATCGACCCCGTGCTGGGGTCGCTCGCGGCGCTGGTCAATGTGCCAAAGGTCCGTGTTTATGGCGGCGAGATTCAGCTCGCCGCTGCGCCCTTTCGCGGTTTCACCATCAACGGTGCGGGCAGCTATATCCGGTCTGACATATTGAGCCACTACACGGCGGCCAATCAGCTCGGCGCGGTGCAGGACTTCCACGGGACCGACGTTCCGAATGTTCCCCATTGGCAGTGGAATGCCAGCGCCCGCTACCAATGGGCGGTCAGCAGCCGGCTGGATATGTTCATGACGGCGAGCGCAACCCATCAAGGAAAGTCGTTCAGTACGCTCGGCAATCTTGAGACGTTTCGCATCGATAGCTTCACCCTGGTCGACCTTTCCGCAGGCGTTGAAAGCGCGGATGGGCGCTGGCGGGCTTATCTATGGGGGCGAAATGTCTTCGATAAGAACTACTGGACGAACAATCTGTCCGGGCTCGACAACCGTGCGCATTCCATGGGTAAACCGGCAACATATGGCATCACTGTAGGCTTCAACTATTGAGGATGGCTGGAACCCCTGTGCGCTTTCTTCCCTGCATTATTGTGATTCAAGGTGACCGATGACCCAGAAAAAACAGGCGATCCTCTTCTGGTTTCCGACCTATCGCGGTTTCCATCCGATGGCTTGGCGCGACGATTCTACGCTCCGCGATGTGGAGATGGATTTCGATATCGTCCGCCGACAGGTGCAGACCGCGGAGCGAGGCAAATTTCATGCGGTCTTTTTCCCGGACTCGGTGGCGGTCGGGATCAGCGGATCGGATGTCAGCATCGACGCCCTGAGCCGCACTGCCAAGGGTTCCGCCTGGGAGCCGATCACTTTATTGTCGGCGCTCGCCGCTTGCACCGAGCGTATCGGCCTGCTGGGAACGGTCAGCACCACCTATTCCCAGCCCTATAATGTCGCGCGGATGTTCGCCTCGCTCGACCATATTTCGCGCGGCCGCGCCGGCTGGAATGTCGTCACCACCTTCCACGCGAAGGCGGGAGCGAATTTCGGGCTGAACGAAAATCTGGGCCATGCCGAACGCTATGAGCGCAGCCAGGAGTTTTTCGATGTCGTATCAGGGCTTTGGGACAGTTGGGAGGATGACGCCTTCATCCGTGACAAGGTATCCGGCCGCTATTTCGACCCCGCAAAACTCCATGCGCTGAACCATCGGGGAAAATCGCTTTCGGTCGAAGGGCCGCTCAACATTGCGCGACCGGTGCAGGGGCATCCGGTCATCGCCCAGGCCGGCTCGTCCCCGCCGGGACAGGCCTTTGCTGCGCGCAATGCCGACATCATCTACACCATGCACGCTGAACTCACGTCGGCGAAGGCCTTTTACGACAATATCAAGGGGCAGGCGATTGCCGCAGGGCGTGACCCCGAGCATGTCAAGATACTGCCGGCTACCGCTGTTTGCGTCGGCCGTAGTCTGGCGCATGCGCAGGACAAGCTGGCTCGGCTCGACGCCATGGTCGATCCGGTCTTCGGCATGGAATTGCTCACGATGATCATGAGGACCGACCTGTCCGGCTACCCGCTGGACGGCCCGGTCCCCGATATCGCGGAAGATGAAAATGGCACGAAGACGGGGCAGAAATATTTCATCGACCTGGCGAAGCGCGACAATCTGACGATCCGCCAGTTGATGCAGGTGGCAGCCCGGATCTCCACGGTGGCGGGATCGGCAATGGACATAGCGGACCGAGTGGAGGAATGGATGGATGCCGGTGCGGCGGACGGCTTCAACTTCACCTTTGCCAATGATTCCGAATCCCTCGACATCTTCGTCGAGGAAGTGATCCCGGAACTGCAACGGCGGGGCCGCTTCCAGACCGAATATCGTGGCGCCACGCTGCGCGAAAGCCTCGGCCTGCCGCGTCCGGCGAATCGCTTTGGCGGTTCCGGCCAATGACGCAGCCGTCCTGTGGACCGCTGATCCTGTTGGAGATACAGGCTTTTGCCATCCTGCCGTTCATGTGACAGGATTTGCATATATCGGAAGGAAGCCAGTTGGCTCCAGAGAAACGGAAATCGGCTCCCAAAACACGCGCGGAAATCGGCGAGCAGCGCAGGATGAAGATGCGGGCCAGGCTTATTTCAGCCGGCGCGCGCGTTCTGGCGAGCAGGGGAGCCGACAAGATCACCATCGACGATTTCATCAGCGAGGCGAAGGTCGCGCGGGGTACTTTCTACAACTATTTCACCACCCGGGAGGAGTTGCTGGAGGCTTTATGGGCGTCCTATGGTCACGACCCCTTCTATGAAATCCAGCGCAGCTGCCTGACTTTCGCCGAGCCGGCGGAGCAGATTGCCGCATTCGTCAGGCTCGTGCTGCACAGGGCCCAGGAGGATTCGACCTGGGGGTGGCTGGTTGTCGCCATCACCGCCGATCAATTGGACGTGGCGGCACGACGGGACATGACTGCCTATCATGGTCCCGCGCTCCAGAAAGGCGCCGCTGCAGGTATCTTCCATTTCGATGACCTGCAATGCGCAATCGACGTTGTCGTCGGGGCAATGCGCGGGGGCCTTAAGGCAGTTCTTGAGCATGAGCGGGATAACTCTTATCCAGAGGCCCTTTGCAAGATGATCCTGTTGTCGCTCGGGGTTGATACCCCGAACGCACAACGCATCAGCTATCAGCCCCTTTCGCAAGACATAGGGCGACCCGATGGTAGGAATTGCGCACTGGGCCCACAATGACGGAATAAATCAGGCATGATATCTCATGCTCTTTCCGCCATGCGGTTGAGGCGATCTCAATAGCGGTAACGGAACCCGATGCCATAGGTCCGCGGATCATTGGGCGGGCTCACTACGAAGTTGGTGAGGGTGTAGAGGGCTCGGATTGGATAGGAGGCATAGCGCCTGTTCGTCAGATTTTGGCCATAAAGCATAGATTTCGAAGCCATCGAACTGATAGCCAAGCAGGGCTATGCCGAGGGCATGGGGTGACTGTGTCGCGTAGAGCTGATCATTCCTATAATAGTTTATGCCGGCGGTGATGGTGAGGACATCGCCGGTATAATTGGCGCGAAATTCGGAGTTGAACGTCTTGTAACGAATGATCGACCCGCCAGCCAGGTCAAAAACTGGCGTATAATAAGCAATATCTACACTATATTTACAGCGCGACTTGATTGAGGTGAATTCCAGCTCAGGAGAATCCTTGTAGTTGAAAGTAATCTCCTGCCCGTTTGACTTATTGTTATTGGCGAATTGCATCGGTAGCTGCCGGAAGGGTCACGCTGTTTGGAGTTGGCATGCCGATGAAGATGGTGTTAGTGGGATCGTACAGCGAACTCCAGACCGTCGAGGGGTTGTCCCGACGCCATGTATCGGCCGCCGCCAGGATGGGGAAATTCTCGTCAGGTGACTGATAATGCAACTTTCCCCGGACAACATAGGACATGAGGTCTGGCGACACCGACGCAGAAACTCGGACGGTCGAGCCGCATGGGCTGTTGCTGGGATTGCGCAGCTATCTCGTTGCGCGCTAGGCTGACCGAGGCGAGAATCTCCGCCATTTTCGTCTCGATCACATTCACAGCGCCGAATGTCTCGATGAGAGTTTTCCCATCCAGTCCGGCTTTTCCTTAAACGGTCATGCGGCGCAGGCCTTCGGCGTCTATCAGGACCCCGCCCAATATGGTGAGATCGTCTGGCGGTTTCTTCCCGAGGCAGCCTCACGTGCGGAGGAATTCCAATTCCACCCCAACCAGTCGGTGCTGGAACCGGCGGGACTGCGGGCGCTGGTCGAAGACCATGCGCGTCCCGACTTCCCCGCCCTGCCCTGATCGATCGATTTGTGTAGCCTTTGGTGGCGGCCATTTCAGTGAAGCTCAGCGAGGAAGCTTGTCGCTGTCAATTGCGCGTGAGCGCTCAGGGGCGAGCGCAGCGTGAAGGCGCTTGGCGCACGGGCGAAATTCCACAGCCGCATGAGGCACCATTCCTCGCGCCTCGTATCGGCGACGGCCAGCTCGTTG
>Ga0164243_10008530_pt1 | contig 15083 bp, 12 predicted proteins | sample OricompcompostOP_FD_108781 | JGI IMG/M metagenome (GOLD analysis project Ga0164243, IMG submission 108781) | Organic Plus compost microbial communities from Emeryville, California, USA - Original compost - Organic plus compost (OP) | ecosystem: Engineered > Solid waste > Mixed feedstock >... | reverse complement strand
CTTTAGCTCATCAATACACTGTTGAGTTCTCAAACAACACGAAGCATCAGCTTCCGTTCAAGCATTTTATTGTCACCCGACGAAACCCCGCGCGAAGCCTTGCAACTTCAACTCGCTGTGGTTCCGTCCGGCGGCGGCCACCCACTCTACCAGCCTCGCTGGGAGCTTGGTTCGTGACCCCCCGCCCGGTAACCCGTGCTCCTGAGCCTCTCGGCTCCGGCCCGGTCTCCCTGGCGACGAAGAGAAGATTACATGGTCGGAAACCCCCCTCGCACAGGGGGGTCCCTTAACCACATTTCCCCTGGTCAGGCCAGCAATCGGACGCCGGCGGCCGTCCGCTTGCCGCGACGCACCACCAGCCACGTGCCGTGCAGGGCGTCGGCGCGCTCCGGCCGCCAGTTCTCGTCGGCGATCTTCGCGTTGTTCACGTACGCACCGCCCTCCTTCACCGCGCGGCGGGCGGCACCCCTGCTGTCGACGACACCGGCGGCGACGAGCAGGTCGACGATCGTCGGCTCGTCGGCGAGGCGCACCTCGCCGACGGGGATCTCGCGCATGACCGACTCGAGCGTCGGCGAGTCCAGTTCGGCGAGCTCGCCGCGACCGAACAGGGCCTGGCTGGCGTTGACCACCTGACGGGTCTGCGCCTCGCCGTGCACGAGGGTGGTCAGTTCCTCGGCGAGCCTGCGCTGCCCCGCCCGCATCTGCGGCTTCTCGTCGGTGAGCCGCGCGAGCTCGTCGATCTCCTCGCGCGGGACGAACGTCAGCATCCGCAGGTAGGGCACCACGTCGGCGTCGGGCACGTTGACGAAGTACTGGAACCACGCATACGGCGAGGTCATCTCCGGGTCCAGCCAGAGGTTGCCGCCCCCGGTGGACTTGCCGAACTTGCGGCCCTCCGAGTCGGTGACCAGCGGCGTGGTCAGCGCGTGCACGCCCGCGCCCTCGACCTTGCGGATGTAGTCCACCCCGCCGACGATGTTGCCCCACTGGTCGGAGCCGCCGATCTGCAGCTTCGTCCCGTACTGCCGGAACAGCTGCAGGTAGTCGTAGGACTGCAGGAGCAGGTAGCTGAACTCGGTGTAGGAGATCCCGTCGCTCGCCAGGCGCCGTTTCACGGTCTCCCTGGACAGCATCACGTTGACCGAGAAGTGCTTGCCGACGTCGCGGAGGAAGTCCAGCGCGGAGAAGTCCCGGAACCAGTCGAGATTGTTCTCCACGACCGCCCCGGTGGGCGAGTCGTCGAACACCAGGAACTTCTCCAGCTGCACCCGGATCTTCTCCAGCCGGGCCGCGGTGACCTCGCGGCTGACCATCGACCGCTCGCCCACGTCGCGCGGGTCGCCGATCTGACCGGTGGCACCCCCGCCGAGGGCAATCGGACGGTGCCCGGCGCGCTGGAACCGGGCCAGCGTCAGCAGCTGGACGAGGTGACCGGCGTGCAGGCTCTCCGCGGTCGGGTCGAAGCCGCCGTAGAGGGTGAGCGGACCGGCGTCGAGGTCCTTCCGCAGCGCGTCGATGTCGGTGGACTGCGCGATCAGCCCGCGCCAGGACAGTTCGTCGAGGATGTGTTCGCTCACGACCCGATACTCTCCCACGAGGTCAAACGACTATGTGCGGGGTCGGACCCGGCCGCCGCGGCGGTAGGCCGACACCGCGGGGCTGCCGTCGATCCAGAACCGCCAGGGGGTGTCCATCGCCGCCGCCACCCCGACGCGCGGACCCGAGCGGACGACATCCGCCGGGATCTCCTCGCCCGTCAGCAGCCGCACCGGCGACTCCGGATCGGTGAGGTCGGCGCCGTTGTGCTGCGGCCCGATCCCCAGCGCCGACGTCAGTCGGGCCGGGCCGCGACCCAGCTCGTCGTCCTTGCGCGCGGCCTTCCGGCGGGCGCGGGCCAGATCGGTCCCCCCGGTGATCTCGGCGGCGCGCAGCAGCACCGCGCCCGCCTCGCCGTCCGCGCGGCCCACGACGTTGGCGCAGAAGTGCATGCCGTAGACGAAATACACGTACAAGTGACCCGCGGGACCCCACATGACGGTGTTGCGCGCGGTCCGCCCGCGGTAGCAGTGCGAGGCCGGGTCGTCCTCCCCGCGGTAGGCCTCGACTTCGACCAGCCGCGCCCGGACAGTGCCCTCGGGGGTGGTCGTCTCCAGGACCGAGCCGAGCAGCACGTGGGCCAACTCGACCGGGTCGATGGCCAGTTCCTCGCGCTTGAACAGCCGCTCGCTCACCGCAGCACGACCTCCCCGGACGGCGCCGCCAGCACCGCCTCGACCCGCGGGCCCGGGCCGGCGACCACCGTTCCGGCCGTCCCGACCGCGGTCAGCGCGCCGGTGACCGGACCGGGCTCGGGGTGGACGAGGGTGAGTGCGGCCAGGGTCGTGCCGGGCCGCAACGCGTCCGCCGGGTGGGGTGAGCCCTGCCAGTCGATGAGGAAAGGCGCCACTCCCCCGCCTCGCCGGGGAAACGCCAGTGACCAGCGCAGCAGCACCCCGTCAGGACGGCGGCGGGACATCTCCACCGGCTCGCCGAACGGGTACCCGGCCGCGCGGGACTGCTCCAGCGCGGCGGTCAGGTCGGGCACCCGCACCGCCCAGGTGACCAGGCGCGGCCCGGTCAGCTCGTCGATGCCGAACCAGCGCGGGCCCGCGGGCGGCTCCTGATCCGCGTCGGGACCGATGACCTCCAGGTACGCCCCGTCGCCGAGACCGGCGAGGTGGTTGCGCGTGCCGCGGCCGGGGTGCGGGCCGCCGGGCGCGAGGTCCACCCCGCGGCCGCGCAGGTCCGCCACCGTCCCCGCGAGGTCCGGTGTCGCGTAGACGAGGTGGTCGAGGGTCACCCGATCCACTGCCGGTGTCCGGCGACCCGCTCGGCGAGCCGGTCGAGCTGCTCGGTGACCCGCGCGGGCGCGGTCCCGCCCCGCGCGTCGCGGGACGCGACCGAGCCCTCGACGGTGAGCACCTCGCGCACCTGCGGGGTCAGCGCCGGGTTGATCTTCTCCAGCTCCTCGTCGGTGAGCTCGTCGAGGCCCGCTCCGCGGGCCTCGGCCACGCGCACGCACTCACCCGCCGCCTCGTGGGCCACGCGGAACGGCACCCCCTGGCGCACCAGCCACTCGGCGATGTCGGTGGCGAGGGTGAACCCGGCCGGAGCCAGCTCGGCGAGCCGCTCGGTGTGGAAGGTCAGGGTGCCGATCATCCCGGCCAGCGCCGGGAACAGCAGTTCCAGCTGCTCCACCGAGTCGAAGACCGGTTCCTTGTCCTCCTGCAGGTCCCGGTTGTAGGCCAGCGGCATGCCCTTGAGGGTGGCCAGCAGGCCGGTCAGGTTGCCGATCAGCCTGCCGGACTTGCCCCGGGTGAGCTCGGCGACGTCCGGGTTCTTCTTCTGCGGCATGATCGAACTGCCGGTGGCCCACGCGTCGTCGAGCGTCACGTAGCCGAACTCGGCGGTGTTCCAGATGATGACCTCTTCGGCGATGCGGGAGAGGTTCACGCCGAGCATGGCCAGGACGAACGCGAACTCCGCGGCGAAGTCGCGGGAGGCGGTGCCGTCGATCGAGTTGTCCACGCTCGTGCCGAACCCGAGCTCCGCGGCGACGGCCTCCGGGTCCAGCCCCAGCGACGAGCCGGCGAGCGCGCCGGAACCATAGGGCGACTCGGCGGTACGCGCGTCCCAGTCCCGCAGGCGGCTCACGTCGCGCAGCAGCGACTGCGCGTGCGCCAGCAGGTGGTGGGCCAGCAGGACCGGCTGGGCGTGCTGCAGGTGGGTGCGCCCGGGCAGGATCGCGTCCGGGTGGCTGCGCGCCTGCGCGACGAGCGCGTCGACCACATCGAGGGTGCCCGCGGCCACCCGCCTGCCCGCATCGCGCAACCACATCCGGAACAGGGTGGCCACCTGGTCGTTGCGCGACCGGCCCGCCCGCAGCTTGCCGCCCAGCTCGGGCCCCGCGCGCTCGATCAGCCCGCGCTCCAGCGCGGTGTGCACGTCCTCGTCGGCGACCGGCGGGGTGAAGACGCCGGACTCGACGTCGGCCGCGAGCCGGTCGAGCGCGGCGTGCATGCGGGTCAGCTCGTCGGAGGTGAGCAGGCCCGCCCGGTGCAGGACGCGGGCGTGCGCCCGCGATCCCGCGATGTCGTAGGGCGCCAGGCGCCAGTCGAAGTGGGTCGACGCGCTCAGCGCCGCCATCGCCTCGGCCGGGCCGCTGCTGAAGCGGCCGCCCCACAGCGCCATCCCGGGTTGGCCGTTGTCTGCCATGTGTTCGTCTCAGCCTTCGCTTCGCTCGTCGTGGTCGGAATCCAACGTAGAGGACCGCCGGGCCAGTGCGGCGAACCGGTCGGCGAGGTCCTTGCCGCTCAACGGCTCCCTCGCGATCACCGCCACGGTGTCGTCGCCCGCGATCGAACCGACGACCTCCTCCAGGGCCGCCCGGTCGATCGCGCTCGCGAGGAACTGGGCCGCGCCCGGCGGGGTGCGCAACACCGTCAGGTTGCCCGAGGCGTCGATGGACACCATCAGTTCGGCCAGCAGCCGGGACAGCCGCGACGTGCCGCCCTGCACCCCGCGCACCGGGCTGCCGTCCTCCGGGATCACGTACACCGGCGCCCCGGAGTCGGCGCCGCGCAGTTTGACCGCACCCAGCTCGTCGAGGTCGCGGGACAGCGTGGCCTGCGTGACCTCGACCCCCTCGGCCGCGAGCAGCTTCGCCAGTTCGGTCTGGCTGCGCACGGCCATCGACGAGACCAGCTCGACGATGCGGGCCTGCCGGGCGGCGCGGTTCATCGTCGCGATGCCTCCTGCTCCAGCAGCCACACCAGCAGAGCCTTCTGCGCGTGCAGGCGGTTCTCGGCCTCGTCCCACACCGCGCTGGCCGGGCCGTCGAGCACCTCGTCGGTGATCTCCCAACCGCGGTGCGCGGGCAGGCAGTGCAGCACGATCGCGTCCTGCGCGGCCCGCTGCAGCAGTTCGGTGTTGATCTGCAGCTTGCGGAACGGCGTGACCCGGTCCATGCCGTCGTTCTCCTGGCCCATCGAGGTCCAGGTGTCGGTGACGAGGACGTCGGCGCCCTCGACCGCGGCGTGCGGGTCGGTGAACAGCGCGACGCTGCCGCCGGTCTCGTCGGCGCGCGTGCGCGCGTCCGCGACGACGCCGGCGTCGGGCTGGAAGCCCTCCGGTGCGACCACCCGGACGTGCAGGCCCGCGGTGACCCCGCCGAGCAGCAGCGAGTGGGACATGTTGTTGGCGCCGTCGCCGAGGTAGGTCAGGGTCAGGCCGGCGAGCCTGCCCGTGCGCTCCCGGATGGTCTGCAGGTCGGCCAGCACCTGGCACGGGTGGAACTCGTCGGTCAGCGCGTTGACCACCGGCACCGTGGCCGCCGACGCCATCGCGTTGATGCGCTGCTGGGCGAAGGTGCGCCAGACCACCGCGTCGACGTAACGGGACAGGACGCGGGCGGTGTCCTCGATGGTCTCCTCGCGGCCGAGCTGCATCGACCGGCCGTCCACGATGATGGGGTGCCCGCCCAGCTGGGCGATGCCGACCTCGAACGACAGCCGGGTGCGCGTCGAGTTCTTCTCGAACAGCACGGCCACCGACTTCGGGCCGGCGAGCGCGCGGTTGCCCAGCGGCTCCTTCTTCAGCTCGTCGGCCAGGTCGAGGACCGCGAGCTGTTCGGCCGGGGTCAGATCGTCGTCACGCAGGAAGTGGCGGAGCATCGGGTAGTCAGTCCTTCGTGGTGGTGTCGAGCGCGCCAGGCAGCGCGGAGAGGAAACCGGCGGCCTGGTCCTGGCTGAGGACCAGTGGTGGGGCGAGCCGGACCGTGTCGGGAGCGACCGGGTTGACCAGGTAGCCCGCGGCCTGCGCGGCCTGCGCGAGCGCGGGTGCGACGGGTTCGGCGAGCGCGATGCCGATCAGCAGACCGGCGCCGCGCACGCCTGTGACCAGCGGGTGACCCAGTTCCTCGACGCCGGTGGCGATGTCCTTGCCGACGCGGGCGACGTGGTCGTTCAGGCCGTCGCGGGCGATGGCGCGCAGCACCGCGAGCCCCGCGGCGCAGCACACCGGGTTGCCGCCGAACGTGGTGCCGTGCTGGCCGGGCTTGAACAGCTCCCCCGCCGCCCCGACGCCGATCACCGCGCCGAGCGGCAGACCGCCTCCCAGGCCCTTCGCCAGCGTGATCAGGTCGGGGACGATGCCCGCGCGCTGGAAGGCGAACCAGGATCCGGTGCGCCCGATGCCGGTCTGCACCTCGTCGAGCACCAGCAGCGCGCCGGTGGCGCGGGTGATCTCCCGTGCGGCCTGCAGGTAGCCGTCGGGGGCGGGCAGTACCCCGCCCTCGCCGAGGATCGGTTCCAGGAACACGGCGGCGGTGTCGCCGTCCACGGCGGAGCGCAGCGCGTCGACATCGCCGTAGGGCACGTGGGTCACACCGGGTACGAGCGGCTCGAACGGTTCCTTCTTGCCCGGTTGCCCGGTGAGCGACAGCGACCCCATGGTGCGCCCGTGGAAGGCGCCCTCGCAGGCGACCACCTTGGTGCGGCCGGTGAGCCTGCTGATCTTCAACGCCGCCTCGTTGGCCTCGGCACCGGAGTTGACGAACAGCACCTTGCCCTGCCCGGCCACGCCTGCGACGTCGAGCAGCGTCTCGGCCGGCTCGACCGCGACCGGGTTGACGTAGAGGTTGGAGGTGTGGCCGAGCGTGGTGATCTGCTCGGTGACCGCCCGCACGACGTCGGGGTGGGCGTGCCCGAGCGCGTTGACCGCGATACCGCCGACCAGGTCGACGTACTCGGTGCCGTCGGCGTCCCAGACGCGCGCGCCCTCGCCGCGGACCAGCGTGAGGTTCGGGGTGCCGTAGTTGTCCATGAGCGCGGACTGCCAGTGCTGCCGGCCGTCCACGTTGGAGGTGAGCGCGTCCATCAGGACTCCTGTTCGGGGAGGACCATGGTGCCGATCCCGCGTGAGGTGAACACCTCGAGCAGGACCGAGTGGGCGATGCGGCCGTCGATCACGTGGGCGCGGCGGGTGCCGCCGCGCACCGCGCGCACGCAGGCCTCCATTTTCGGGATCATGCCGCTGGCCAGCGTCGGCAGCAGTGCCTCGAGCCGGTCGACGCGGATGCGGTCGACCAGCGACGACCGGTCGGGCCAGTCCGCGTACAGGCCCTCGACGTCGGTGAGCACGACGAGCTTCTCGGCGTCCAGCGCGGCGGCCAGCGCGCCCGCGGCGGTGTCGGCGTTGACGTTGTGCACCACGCCGTCGGCATCGGGGGCCACTGTGGACACCACGGGGATGCGGCCTGCGTTGACGATGTCGAGCACGGCGTCCGGGTTGACGGACGTGACCTCGCCGACCAGGCCGACGTCGACGAGTTCCCCGTTCACGGCGGCCTGCTTGCGCTCGGCGGTGAACAACCGCGCGTCCTCGCCGGAGATGCCGACCGCGTAGGGCCCGTGGGCGTTGATGAGCCCGACGAGTTCGCGGCTGACCTGACCGACCAGCACCATGCGGACGACGTCCATGGTCTCCGGAGTGGTCACGCGGAGCCCGCCGCGGAACTCGCCCTCGATGCCGAGCCTGCTCAGCATCGAGGTGATCTGCGGGCCACCGCCGTGCACGACGACCGGCCGCAACCCGGCCAGCCGCAGGAACACCATGTCCTCGGCGAAAGCGCGTTTGAGCTCGTCGTCGACCATCGCGTTGCCGCCGTACTTGACCACGACGGTGGCGCCGTGGAACCGCTGCAGCCACGGCAGGGCTTCGATCAGCACGCCGGCCTTCTCGGCCGCGGTGGCCAGCCGGTCGTCGGCGGCGACCAGTTCGGGAGGAGTCATGAGGAGTAGGCGCTGTTCTCTTCGACGTAGGCGTGGGAGAGGTCGGTGGTGAAGATCGTGGCCTCGCTGGACCCGACCCCCAGGTCGATGACGATCTCGACGGACCGGCCGGACAGGTCGGCGGCCGACCGGTCCTGGGCGGTGGTGCCGTGCGCGAACAGCGGAACACCGTTGATCGCGATCGTCAGCGTGCCCGGGTCGACCTCGGCCTGCGAGCGGCCGACGGCCATCGCGACGCGGCCCCAGTTCGGGTCCGAGCCGAACAACGCGGTCTTGACCAGGTTGTCCTCGGCGACGGTGCGGCCGACGTTGATCGCGTCCTGCTCGCTGGCCGCGCCGCGGACCACGACGTCGACCTCCTTGGTGACGCCCTCGGAGTCGGACCGCAGCTGCTGGACGAGGTCCAGGCAGGCGCTGGTGAGGACCTCGGTGAACTCGTCGAGCCCCGGGGCGACCCCGCCGGCCCCGGAGGCGAGCACGAGGACGGTGTCGTTGGTGGACGTGCCGCCGTCCACGTCGAGCCGGTCGAAGGTGACACGGGTGGCGGCGCGCAGGGCGGCGTCGAGCGCGTCCGGGTCGACGATGGCGTCGGTGGTCAGCACCGACAGCATCGTCGCCAGGTTGGGCGCGAGCATGCCCGCTCCCTTGGCGAAACCGCCCACGCTCCAGCCCCCGTCGTGGGTGCGCAGCGTCTGCTTCGGTGTCGTGTCGGTGGTCATCACCGCGGTGGCCGCCGCGAGGGCGGACTCGGCGGAACTGTCGAGCGCCTTGGCCGCGGCGTCCACGCCGGACAGCACGGCGGGCATCGGCAGCCGCTCGCCGATCAGGCCGGTCGAGCACACCGCGACGTCGACGGCGCCGGTGTCGAGCACCTCGGCGACCTTCTCCGCGGTGGCGTGGGTGTCCTGGAAACCGCCCGGCCCGGTGGCCGCGTTCGCGCCGCCGGAGTTGAGGACCACCGCGCGCAACCGCTTGTGCCGCAACACCTCCTGCGACCACAGCACCGGCGCGGCCTTGACCGCGTTGCGGGTGAACACGCCCGCCGCGGCCTGGTCCGGCCCGTCGTTGACGACGAGCGCGAGGTCGAGCGCACCGGAGGCCTTGATGCCCGCGGCCACGCCCGCGGCGCGGAACCCCTGGGGTCCGGTGACGGTCACGGTGCGACTCCTACGGTGGGAAGACCGGTGGTCTCGGGCAGGCCGAGCGCGATGTTCATCGACTGGATGGCGCCACCCGCGGTGCCCTTGGTGAGGTTGTCGATCGCGGCGACCACGACCAACCGTCCCGCGTCGGCGTCCACGACCACCTGCAGCTGCACGTTGTTCGACCCGAGAGTGGCCGAGGTGACCGGCCAGCTGCCCTCGGGCAGCACCTGGACGAACGGCTCGGCGTCGTAGGCCTTCTCGTACACCGCGCGTGCCGCCGCCGTGTCGGCCTCCGTGGCCAGCGGCGCGCTCGCCGTGGTGAGGATGCCGCGTGGCATCGGCGCCAGCACCGGCGTGAACGACACGGTGACCGGCGCCCCGGCCACGCCGGAGAGGTTCTGCGCGAACTCGGGCGTGTGGCGGTGGGCGCCGCCGACTCCGTACGCGCTGGCCGAGCCCATGACCTCGGAGCCGAGCAGGTGCGGTTTGAGGCTCTTGCCCGCGCCGGAGGTGCCGGTGACCGCTGTGATCGTCACCTCGGGGCGCGCCAGGCCGGCCGCCAGGGCGGGTGCCAGCGCGAGAGTGCCACCGGTCGGGAAGCACCCCGGCACGGCGATGCGCGTGGTGCCCGTCAGCTTCTCGCGGGCACCCGGCAGTTCGGGCAGCCCGTACGGCCACTGCCCGGCGTGCGCACCGCCGTACCAGCGCTGCCAGGCCGCGGCGTCGGCCAGCCGGTGGTCGGCGCCGAGGTCGACGACGAGCACGTCGGGACCGAGCTGCGCCGCGATCTCCGCCGAGTGCCCGTGCGGCAGCGCCAGGAAGACCACGTCGTGGCCGCCCAGCGTCTCCGGCGTCGTCTCCCCCAGGACACGCCCGGCCAGGGGCGCCAGGTGGGGATGATGTTGTCCGAGCGGGGTGCCGGCGCTGCTCGCCGCCGTCACCGCACCGATTTCGACCTCGGGGTGCGCCAGCAGCAGGCGGAGGGCTTCCCCGCCCGCGTACCCGCTCGCCCCGGCCACCGCGACCTTCACCGTCATACGAATAATTATGCATGCCGCCGGAAGATCAATCAAACGAGTTCGGGCGGCATCACAGGACCGGCACTGTCGTACCCCGCCTCTAGTGTGATCGGCGTCTCGACGACCAGGGGGAGCGATGGGATCGCAGGGGCCCGGCTCAGGGTACGAGGGGTCAGGGCACGAGCACCGCGGGCGCGTGGCGCACCGCGGCGGGCCGCTCGGCGCGCTCGGTGCGCTCGCCCGGGGCGGGCTCGGGTTCGGGCAGGGGTTCGCACAGCGCGTCCGCGCGATCGCCGGGCTTGCGCGGCGGCAGCGCCCCGGTCGCGAGGTAGTCCGCGATGCGGTCGTCCACGCACGCGTTCCCGGCCAGCGACCCGGCGTGAGTGGTGCCGCCGGGCTCACCGATCAGACGCGCGTGCGGGAAGCGCCGCCGCACCTCCAGGTTGCCCTCGAACGGGGTCGCCGCGTCGAACTCCTCCCCGATCAGCAACGCACCCGGCACCCCGCGGCCGTCCACGTCCACGCGCTCGCCCGCGGGCACGGGCCAGGTCAGGCAGGGCGCGTTGAACCACGCATTGCCCCACGTCTCGAACGGCGCCTTCGCGTGGGTGATCCAGTTGTCCACCTTCCACCGGGTCCAGCTGCGCGGCCACGGGGCGTCGGTGCACTGCACGGCGTTGTACACGGCGAACCCGTTGTCGTCGCCGGGCGGGTTCGTCTCGTCGTAGCGGGTTGTGAGCGTCTGCCAGTCGCGCTGGTGCACCCAGCCCGCGAACGCCTCGGTCAGCTCCTCCCACGTGGACTGGTAGTACCCCGCTTGGAGGAAGATGTCGGTCCACTCGTCGGGGCCGATCACGCCGCCCGCCGGAGTCGTGGTCAGCTCGCGCTGCCGGTCGTACCACAGCCTTTCCACCGCCGTCGCCGTCGTGCCGAGGTGGTAGGTGTCGTCGTGCCGGGCCACCCAGTCGAAGTACACGCCGATGTTGTGGTCGAACGCGACGTCCTGGTCCAGGTTGGACTGGTAGTAGACCTTCCGCGGGTCGACGTTGCTGTCCAGCACCATCCGGCGCACCCGGTCCGGGTGCCGCGTCGCGTACACCTGCCCGAGGTAGGTGCCGTAGGAGAAGCCGAGGTAGTTGATCCGCTCCTGGCCCAGCGCCTTGCGCAGGGTGTCCATGTCCTCCGCCACGTCCGTGGTGCGCATGTGCTCCAGCAGCGGGCCGTTCTTCGCGCACGCCGCGGCGTAGCCACGCGAGCGGTCCAGCCAGGTCCGCTCGAGATCGGGCGTGCGCGGCACGTAGGCGGGCCGGTTGTAGCCCGAGTAGCCGGGGTCGCACGACAACGCGGGCCTGCTCGACCCCACGCCGCGCGGGTCGAAGCCGATCCAGTCGTAGGCCTCGCCCGCGCCGTGCGGCACGGCCCGGCCGAGCACGGACAGGCCCAGCCCGGACCCGCCGGGGCCGCCGGGGTTCACCAGCATCACGCCCTGGTAGTCGGCGCTGGTGTGCCGCACCCGGGAGACGGCGAGCGACACCGTCTCCCCCTGCGGGTTCGCGTAGTCCAGCGGCACCTCGAGGAAGCCGCACTCGGCACCGGCGCGAGCCAGGCCGCCGGACTGGCACGGCGCCCAGCTGATCGGGGCGGGGGTGAACTCCTCCGGTGCGACGGCAGAGGCGGATGGGGCCACCACGGTGCTCGCCAGGACACCGGCCGCGAGCATCGAGGGCACGAGCTTGGACACACTGCTCCTTCACGTCGGTTGCGCGGGCGGGGCGCCCCCACAAGATCGTGCATGGCGGTCCCCCGCGCCAGCCGACGCGCGGCGGGCGCCGCGACGCCACCCGACCGGGAGGGGACGAACCATGGACGACGTGGACGAACTGGTCCGCGCGGTGCGGTCGGAACTGGCGGCCGCCGCGGATCCGGAGAAGGCGCCGCGGATGCGGCGGTACATGAAGTCGGCGATGCCGTTCCGCGGGGTACCGAAACCGGAGCGGGCGCGGGTGGTCTCGTCGGTGTTCGCGGCGCGCGTCCTACCCGACCGGGACAGCTTCATCGCCGCGGTCACCGCGTTGTGGCGACAAGCCCGGTTCCGCGAGGAGCGTTACGCCGCGATCGACCTCACCGGGTACCGGGCGTACGCGAACTGGCAGGATCGCGCGCTGCTGCCACTGTACGAGGAGATGATCGTCACCGGGGCGTGGTGGGACTACGTCGACGAGATCGCGATCCGCCGGGTCGGGCCGATCCGGCGCGCCGAGCCCGACGCGGTGAACCCCCTGTTGCGGGGGTGGGCGCGCGAGGCCGACCGGTGGCGGCGGCGTACCGCGGTCATCTGCCAGGTGGGCGCGAAGTCCCGCACCGACCGCGCCCTGCTCGCGGATGCGATCGAGGCCAACCAGGACGACCGGGACTTCTTTCTGCGCAAGGCCATCGGCTGGGCGCTGCGCGACTACGCCCGCACCGACCCGGACTGGGTGCGCGCCTTCGTGGCGGCGCATCCGGGTCTCTCGCCGCTGTCGGTGCGGGAAGCGGGCAAACACCTCGGCTGAACGGGCGCGGGTGACGGCGGCGAACCGACACCGCGAGGGCCCGGCGGCGACGAGCGCTCGGCGTCCCGCGCACCGACTGCCGGGCACGACTCCCGGCGGGCTCGCTGTACCCACGGCACGCGGCCGACCGCCGCGAAACGCCACCGGCGTTCGAGCCCGGAGCCGCCGCGGAACGAGGAACGCGCCGGGCGGCACAATCGCTCGTGCCGACCCGGCGCGTTCCCTCTGGACTGTCCGAAGAGTACTCCGGCTAGGCGCGCAGCTCGGCGCCGTAGCGGGACCCGGCTTCGGCGATCGCCGCGTCGCGGGCTTCGGTCGCTTCCTCCACCGTCAGCGTGCGGTCGGGCGCGCGGAAGCGCAGTTTGTAGGCGAGCGAGCGCTTGCCGTCGCCGACCTGGTCACCCGTGTAGACGTCGAACAGGGCGGTGTGCTCGAGCAGGTCACCGCCACCCGACGCCAGCGCCTCGGCCAGGTCGGCGGCAGGCACCTGCTCGTCCACGACCAGCGCGACGTCGAGCAGCACCGGCGGGTACGGCGAGATCACCGGCGCCGGCCTGCTGTCCTGCACCGGAATCGCGTCGAGGTCGAGTTCCATCGCGACCGTGCGCTTGGGCAGTCCCAGCGCCTCGACGACCTTCGGGTGCAGCTCACCGGCGTGCCCCACGGGCCAGTCGCCGACGAGGAGCTCCGCACAGCGGCCCGGGTGCCACGGCGCCAGCTCGGCGTTGCGCACCCGCAGCTCGACACCCGCGGCCTGCCCCACCAGCCGCGCGGCCTGCACCGCGTCGGCCCAGCTCGCCTGCTCGCCCTTGCCCCACCAGCCCGCGTGCTCGCGCTGCCCGGCGAGCACCACGGCCACGTGCTGCGGCTGGGCGGGCACCGCGGCCTCCAGCTGCGCCAGCTCCTCGTCCGTCGGGCGGCGATCCACACCCAGCTCCGGCATCGGGACCGAGGCGGCGCCCGGAAGCACCACCTGTCCGATGTGGAACAACGCGAGGTCGCGGAACCCACGGGAAGAGTTGCGCTGCAACGTGTCCAGCAGACCGGGCAGCAACGTCGTCGCGAGCCGATCCTTGTCCGCCTCCAGCGGGTTGCGCACCGTCACCGTGGCGCGGCGCACGTCATCGTCCGGCAGGCCGAACGCGTCCCACACCTGCTCCCCCACGAACGGGAACGGCTGGACCTCGACGTAACCCGCCTCGGCGAGCGCACGCGACACCGTGCGGCGGCGGCGCTGCCCCGCGGTGAGCCCGGTGCCCGCCGGCGCGGTGGGCACCGTGGACGGGATGCTGTCGTAGCCCTCGAGACGCAGCACTTCCTCCACCAGGTCGGCGGGCTGCGTGAGATCGCCGCGCCAGCTCGGCGGGGTCGCGTGCACCAGCGCGGTGCCGTCGTCGCCCGCGCCGACGGTGGTCTTGCAACCGACCTGGTGCAACCGCCGCACGGTGACACCGCGCTCGTACCGCACGCCCGCGACCTGGTCGGGCAGGCTGATCGGCATGGTGATGGTGGACGGCGGCTCGACGGACCCGACGTCGGTGCGGCCCGGCTGGATGCTGCCGTCACCGTAGGTGCGCAGCAGGCGCGCGGCACGCTCCACCGCGGCCGCGCAGACCTGCGGGTCGGTGAACCGCTCGAACCGCTTGGCCGCCTCGGAGAACAGCTTGTGCCGGCGCGCCGTGCGGCTGATCGACGGCGGGTCCCAATGGGCGCCCTCGAGCAGCACGTCGGTGCTCTCGGTGCCGATCTCGGTGTCCGCGCCACCCATCGTGCCCGCGAGCGATGCGACACCGCGCTCGTCGGCGATCACGACGTCGTCCGGGTCGAGGGTGCGTTCCGCGTCGTCCAGGGTGGTGAGCTTCTCCCCCGGCTTCGCGCGCCGCACGACCAGACCGCCCTGCAGCGACGCGGTGTCCCACGCGTGCAGCGGCTGGCCCAGCTCGAGCATGACGTAGTTGGTGACGTCGACGGCCAGCGAGATCGACCGGATGCCCGCCAGCAGCAGGCGACGCCGCATCCACCACGGCGTCGGCGCGCCCGCGTCCAGGCTGGTGACCCGGCGGACGACGAACCGGTCGCACCCGGTGGGGTCCTCGATCTCGACCGGCCACGCCTCACCCTCGGCCTCGGGCAGGTCGAACGCCGCCGGGTCGCCGAAGGGCACGTCGAGGGCGGCGGCCAGCTCGCGGGCCAGCCCGCGCACCGACAGCGCGTAGCCGCGGTCCGGCGTGGGCGTCAGTTCCAGCACGGTGTCGTCCAGACCCAGCACCTCACGGGCGGACTCGCCCGGGTCGGCCGTGGACGGCGGCAGCACGAGGATGCCGCTGTGGTCGTCCCCGAGCCCCAGCTCGCGGGCCGAGCAGATCATGCCGTCGCTGACGTGGCCATAGGTCTTGCGCGAGGAGATCTCGAACGGACCGGGCAGCACGGTGCCGGGCAGCGCCACGACGACGAGGTCGCCCTCGGCGAAGTTGGTGGCACCGCAGACGATGCCGCGGGTACGCAGGCCCGACGGACCCGCATCGGCGTCGTCGG
>Ga0164243_10008528_pt1 | contig 15084 bp, 16 predicted proteins | sample OricompcompostOP_FD_108781 | JGI IMG/M metagenome (GOLD analysis project Ga0164243, IMG submission 108781) | Organic Plus compost microbial communities from Emeryville, California, USA - Original compost - Organic plus compost (OP) | ecosystem: Engineered > Solid waste > Mixed feedstock >... | reverse complement strand
TCCTCGCTCACCGTGAAGGAGAATCCGCCGACCTCGCTGATGGCCTCCGTGACGCCCTCGAAGAGGTCCGGGTGCTTGTCGACGAGGAACCGGGCGCCGTAGGTGCCGCCGGCCTCCTCGTCGGCGAGGAACGCGAGCACGATGTCCCGCGGGGGCCTGCGGCCGCTGCGCAGCCGGTCGCGGACGACCGCGAGGGTCATCGCGTCCATGTCCTTCATGTCGACGGCGCCGCGCCCCCACACGCAGCCGTCGGCGATCTCGCCCGAGAACGGGTGGTGGGTCCAGTCGCCGGCGTTGGCCGGGACGACGTCGGTGTGCCCGTGGATGAGCAGCGCGGGCCGGGAGGGGTCCTCGCCCTCGATGCGCGCCACGGTGGAGGCGCGCCCCGGGTGCGACTCGAAGATCTTCGGTTCCAGGCCCACCTCGGCGAGCTTCTCGGCGACGTACTCGGCCGCCGCGCGCTCGCCGGGGCCGGAGTGGTCGCCGTAGTTGCTGGTGTCGATGCGGATCAGCTCGCGGCAGAGGTCCACGACCTCGTCCTCGCCGGTGACGTTCCTGGTCGTGTCCGTGTCGCTCACGCTGCTTCCTCCCGCGGTGTCACTGCTGGTGGGTCCCCCTCATCCTCTCTCTCCGCCCGGCACGGCCCAAGACCGGCCGCGCGTCGTCACACGCCGTTCACGCCGCTCCGGGGGGTGATCGGGGACCCTTCGAAAGCCTGGTAGTGTTTTCTCTGTCGCCGCGAGGGAGACCCGCGCGACAGACACCTTGTCCGGGTGGCGGAATGGCAGACGCGCTAGCTTGAGGTGCTAGTGCCCTTTATCGGGCGTGGGGGTTCAAGTCCCCCCTCGGACACAGATCGGACAGCCCCTCCTGGTGAGGGGCTGTTCGTCGTTGTGGGGCGGATTCCCCGTGGCCCGGGCGGCAGCGGCACAATGGGGGCCATGTCCCGACGTGCCGTCCGTTCCCCCTCCGTGTCCAAGCCCTCCTCCGGGTGCCCGTGCGGGCTGCCCGGCTCGTACGAGGCGTGCTGCGGGCGGTTCCACTCCGGGGCGGCGGCCGCGCCGACCGCCGAGGCGCTGATGCGCTCGCGGTACAGCGCGTTCGTCCGGGGCGAGGTGCCGTATCTGCTGCGCACCTGGCATCCGCGGACACGGCCGGGGCGGCTGGAGCTGGATCCGGGGATGCGGTGGACGGGGCTGGAGATCCTCGGGACGGAGGACGGCACGGCGTTCCACACCACGGGGACGGTGACGTTCCGGGCCTCGTTCCGCGGCGGGTCGCTGCACGAGCGCAGCCGGTTCGAGCGGGTGGACGGCGCCTGGGTGTACGTGGACGGGGAGTTCCTGAGCTGAGGCCCGTCAGGGGGCGAGGATGTCGAGCTCCTGGAGGGCTCCGACCGTGATCTCTCGGGTGAGGTGCTCGGCGCGGACGGCGTCGCCCGCGCGGACCGCCTCGGCGACCTGGACGTGCAGGGTGACCGCCGCCGGGTCGGGGTCCTCGAACATGACCTCGTGATGGGTGCGGCCGGCCAGGACCTCGGCGACGACGTCGCCGAGCCGGGCGAACATCTCGTTGCCCGAGGCGTCGAGGATGACGCGGTGGAAGGCGACGTCGTGCAGGAGGTAGCCCTCCAGCTGGTGGCCGCGTGAGTGGGAGACCATGCCGAGGGCGCACCGGGTGAGTTCGGCGCACTGCTCGGCCGTGGCGTGCTTGGCGGCGAGGCCCGCCGCGACCGGTTCGACGGCGGAGCGCAGCACGGTGAGCGAGCGCAGCTGGTGCGGGCGGTCGGCGCCGGCCAGCCGCCAGCGGATGACCTGCGGGTCGTAGACGTTCCACTCGGCCTTGGGGCGGACCGTGACGCCGACGCGGCGGCGGGACTCGACCAGGTGCATGGACTCCAGGACGCGTACCGCCTCGCGCATCACGGAGCGTGAGACGTCGAAGCGCTGGGCGAGCTCGTCCGTGCGAAGGACACTGCCCGGCGGGTACTCGCCCGCGGTGATCGCGGGGCCGAGGGAGTCCAGTACTCGGCCGTGCAGCCCCCGGCCCGTTGTGCTCATGCACTCAGCGTACGGGCAGGATCACGGGAACAAAAAGTCAGACTTATATGTCACAGACTCTTGATTCGTCTTACCTAATGGGTTTCAGTGTCGGTCGACATCACGTGTCGACGAGGACAGACAGTGAGGCAGCGATGAACACCCCCCATGTCGTCGTGGTCATGGGCGTCGCGGGCACCGGGAAGACCACCATCGGTCCCCTGCTCGCGGCCCGCCTCGGCGTTCCCTACGCCGAGGGCGACGACTTCCACTCCGAGGCCAACATCGCCAAGATGTCGGCCGGCACCCCGCTCGACGACGACGACAGGTGGCCGTGGCTCGACGCCATCGGCGCCTGGGCGCACCGCCGGGCCGGGCTCGGCGGAGTGGTCAGCTGCTCCGCGCTGAAGCGCTCGTACCGCGACCGGTTGCGGTCCGCCGCACCGGGCGTCGTGTTCGTGCACCTCGCGGGTGACCGCGCGGTGATCGAGGACCGGATGTCGCACCGGCAGGGGCACTTCATGCCGACCGCGCTGCTCGACTCCCAGTTCGCCACCCTCCAGCCGCTCGCGGAGGACGAGGCGGGCGTCGCCGTGGACGTGGCCGGCACCCCCGAGGAGATCACCGAACGGGCCGTCACGGCTCTGACGGCGCTCCCCGAGCCGACCGTGTAACTCCCCTCCCCACCCCCGTACCTGCAAGGGAAACCCCGTGACCAGACTCAGCGTCGAGATGCTGGCAGCGGACCCCGTCGAGCCCATCACCTCGGCGGGACACGCTCAGCTCGGTGTCGCCGTCCTGGTGGGCATCGCCGTCATCGTGCTGCTCATCACCAAGTTCAAGCTCCACGCCTTCCTGTCCCTGACCCTCGGGTCGCTGGTGCTCGGCGCCGTCGCCGGCGCGCCGCTGGACAAGGTCATCGCCAGCTTCACCGCCGGCCTCGGCTCCACGGTCGCGGGCGTCGGCGTGCTGATCGCCCTGGGCGCCATCCTCGGCAAGATGCTCGCGGACTCCGGCGGCGCCGACCAGATCGTCGACACCATCCTCGCCAAGGCGGGCGGCCGCTCGATGCCGTGGGCGATGGTGCTGATCGCGTCCGTGATCGGACTGCCGCTGTTCTTCGAGGTCGGCGTGGTGCTGCTGATCCCGGTCGTGCTGATGGTCGCCAAGCGCGGCAACTACTCGCTGATGCGCATCGGCATCCCGGCGCTGGCCGGTCTGTCCGTGATGCACGGTCTGGTCCCGCCGCACCCCGGCCCGCTCGTCGCGATCGACGCGGTCGGCGCCAACCTGGGCGTCACGCTGGCGCTCGGCGTCCTCGTCGCGATACCGACCGTGGTCATCGCCGGCCCGGTGTTCTCGAAGTTCGCCGCCCGCTGGGTGGACGTCCCGGCACCGGAGCGGATGATCCCGCAGCGCGCCTCGGAGGAGCTGAAGAAGCTCCCCAGCTTCGGCGCCACTTTGGCGACGATCCTGCTGCCGGTCGTCCTGATGCTGTCCAAGGCGCTCGTCGACATCGTCGTGGACGACCCGGCGAACACGGTCCAGCGTGTCTTCGACGTCGTCGGTTCGCCGCTGATCGCCCTGCTCGCCTCGGTGCTGGTCGGCATCTTCACGCTGCTGGCGCCGGCCGGGTTCGGCAAGGAACGCGTCTCGCCGCTCGTCGAGAAGGGCCTCGCCCCGATCGCGGGCATCCTCCTGATCGTCGGCGCGGGCGGCGGCTTCAAGCAGACGCTGATCGACACCGGCGTGGGCCAGATGGTCCTGGACGTCTCCGAGGACTGGTCGATCCCCGCGCTGCTCCTCGCCTGGCTGATCGCGGTGGCGATCCGGCTGGCCACGGGCTCGGCGACGGTGGCGACGGTCTCCGCGGCCGGTCTGGTCGCCCCGCTCGCGGCCGACATGTCGACCACGCACACGGCCCTGCTCGTCCTGGCCATCGGCGCCGGCTCGCTGTTCTTCAGCCATGTCAACGACGCCGGGTTCTGGCTGGTGAAGGAGTACTTCGGGCTGAACGTCGGCCAGACCATCAAGACCTGGTCCGTCATGGAGACGATCATCTCCGTGGTCGCCGGCGGCTCGGTCCTGCTGCTGTCCCTGGTGTTGTAGGGGTACGACGGTGACGGCCCACCCGCTCTTCGACATCTCCGGGCGCACGGCCCTGGTGACCGGCTCCAGCCGGGGCATCGGACTGGCACTGGCCCGTGGCCTCGCCGAGGCCGGCTGCACGGTCGTCCTCAACGGACGGGACGGCGAACGCCTCGCGCGGGCCGCCGGGGAACTGCCCGGGGACGTCCGTACGGCCGTGTTCGACGTGACCGACGCCGCGTCGGTGGCGGCGGGCGTCGCGGACCTGGAGGAACGGGTGGGCCCGCTGGACATCCTCGTCAACAACGCGGGCATGCAGCTGCGCGCGCCGCTGCTCGAGTTCGGGGACGCGGACTGGCACCGCATCCTCGACACCAACCTGACCAGCGCGTTCCTGGTGGGCCGGGAGGCCGCCCGGCGGATGACGGAACGCGGCCACGGCAAGATCGTCAACATCTGCTCGTTGCAGAGCGAGGTGGTCCGGCCGGGCATCGCGCCGTACGCCGCCACCAAGGGCGCGCTGAAGATGCTCACCAAGGGCATGTGCGCCGACTGGGGCCCGTACGGCGTCCAGGTCAACGGGCTCGGTCCCGGCTACATCGAGACCGAGCTGACCCGGCCCCTCGTCGAGGACGCCGAGTTCAGCGGCTGGGTGCGGCGGCGGACCCCGGCCGGGCGGTGGGGCCGCACCGAGGACCTGGTCGGCGGGCTGCTGTTCCTCGCCTCGCCGGCCGCGGACTTCGTGGGCGGGCAGGTGCTGTACGTCGACGGGGGCATGACGAGCGTGCTGTGAGCGGCGCTCGGGCGAGGGTCCGGTGCCGGCGGCCCGCTGCATGATCTTGTCCTGGATGCCCGGAAAATGCCGCGCGGGCGCCCTGCCGGCGCCCTGTCGACGCCTTCACGGCTTCCCCAGGAGCGCGAAGAGCCCGATGATGTGGTGATGTGATCCCCCGGAGGCCGCCGCGGCCGTCGGGGGCACGGACATCGGGGGGGTCTCATGGCGGTTTCCCTCGGGATGCGCATCTCGGGGCTGCTGTTCGTCGGCGCGGTGGCGGTGGCCGCCGCCGCCTTCACGGGCGTGGAGGGCACCGACCGCGCGGACGGTGGGGGCGGCGGCGGTCCGGCGGTGACCTCGGGCCCCTCCACCGGTCCGGTGACGGCGTCCCCCTCCCCCAGCGCCCCCAAGCGCCCCGACGGGCACATCGGCGCACCCGCGCTCACCGGCGTGCCCGGTGGCGTCGCGGGCGGCGGGACCCCGCGCCGTTCCGGCCCCGGACCCGCCCCGTCGGAGAGCCGCGAGCACGTCGTGGCGCCCGCCTGGCTGCCGGCCGGCCCCGGCTCACCCGACGTCGACGGTGCCGCCGATCCGGCGAGCGTGTACGACCGGCTCCGGGACCCCGCCGCGTGCGGGACCGCGCTTGAGGGCGTCCCCGGGGCCGCGGACGGCGACGAGTGGACGCTGCTGCGCGCCCTCGCCTCGGCCTGTCTGGCCGTGCAGGGCGAGGGCGGCGACTGGGAGCAGGCGGGCCGGGACCACGCGGCCCTCGCCGGCCAGGCGCGGTCCTGCAAGGGGCGCGCCGCCTACGCGGTGCTGGGCGGACTGCTCGACTTCCACCGGCGCAGCCCCTCCGCCACCGTGCGGCTGCGGACGCCCGTGGGCGGGGCCCCGGCGTGCCGGTACCGGATCGCGGGCGTCGACACGGGAGGCGACGGCACGGCGCGGCCCGCCGAGGTGATCGGTGTCGAGCTGGCGGAGGCCTACTTCGACCCGGCCGAACTGCCGCGGGCCGCGACGGTGACGGTCGGGGGCCGGCAGGTGCCGGGCGTCCCGGTGCTCGGTCCCCGGTCCGGCGGCACCGTCGTGCTGTCCGTCGTGGTCCCGTCGCTCGGCCCGGGTCCGGTGGACGTGTCCGTCCGGTACGGCACCGACGAGGTGCGTCTCGCGCAGGCGTTCACGATCGCCCCGCCGGACGTGCTCCCCGACCCGGAGCCGGAACAGGAGCCGGACGCCGGTGCCGGCACCGGTCAGGACGGGGAGGCGCAGTCACCGGACGGACCGGCCGGGCTCCTGTCGCTCACCTGGTCAGGGACGCCATAGGGGGTGCTCCCGCTCGGCCCACTCCCGGCTGACGGTGCCCCTGCGCAGGCCGTGGCGGGCTTCCGGGTCGGCCAGGGCCATGCCGATGTGACCGGCGAGGACGATGCCGAGGGTGAGCGCGAGCCAGTCGTGCACGAAGGTGGCGCTGGTGCGCCAGCGCAGGGGCGTGAGATGGGTGAACCACATCAGCAGGCCGGTACCGAGCATCACCAGCGTCGCCCCGGCGAACCAGGAGGCGTAGATCTTCTGCCCGGCGTTGAACTTGCCGGCGGGGCGGGAGCCGGGGCGCCGGTCGCGGCGCAGGACGGCCCGCAGCCAGGTCCGGTCGTGCGGGCCGAAGCGGTTGAGGTGGCCCAGGTCGCGGCGGAAGGCGCCGGAGACCAGTCCGGCCAGGGCGGGCACGGGCAGGGCGAGGCCGGCCCACTCGTGGACGCGGACCACGAGTTCGCGGCGGCCCACCAGTTCGGCGAACTGCGGGATGTACAGGCAGGCCGCCGTCGCCACGCACACGCCCGTCAGCGCGGCCGTGGCGCGGTGCACGTGCCGTGCGGCCGGGGTGAAGCGGCGGACCTCCGTGGCCGCGCGGGCCGCGTCATGCGGTGGGGTCATCGTCGCGTCCGTTCGATCGGCCGACCCAGGCGTCGACCTCATAGCCCCGTTCCTCCCAGTAGCCCGGCCGTACGTCCCGGGTGACGGTGATGCCGGAGAGCCACTTGGCGGACTTGTAGAAGTACATGGGAGCGACGTAGAGGCGCGCGGGGCCGCCGTGGGCGTGGCCGATGTCCTGGTCGCGCATGCGCAGGGCGACCAGGACGTCGGAGCGGCGGGCCTGGTCGAGGGTGAGGCTCTCGGAGTAGGCGCCGTCGAAACAGGTGAAGCGCACGGCGCCCGCGCCGGGGCGTACGCCGGCGGCGTCGAGCAGCCGGGACAGCGGTACGCCTTCGAAGGGGGTCGCGGGGACCCGCCAGCCGGTGACGCACTGGACGTCGCGCACCAGCCGGGTCTGCGGGAGCGCCCGCAGGTCGGCCAGCGTGTAGGAGTGCGGGCGGTCGACGAGGCCGTCGACGGTGAGGCGGTAGTCGGTGGCGCTCCTGCGGGGGACGGAGGAGGTGACCGAGTAGTAGCGGAAGCCGCCGCCGTTGGGGAGCAGGCCGGTCAGGCCGGTGGGGTCCTTGTCGGACGCTCCGGCGAGGAAGGACTCCAGGCCGCGTTGCAGGGTGGGCGCGGTGACCACGCCGAGGGCGCCGAGACCGAGGGTGCCGAGGAGGACGCGGCGGCCGATGGGCCTGCCCCGCTCCTCGCCCTCCGGGGGCTCGGGGGCGCCGGGCTGTTCGGGGTTCACCCCCTCATTCGAACACCCGCGGCCCGGGCGGTGCCAGGGAACGCGGGTGCTCGTCAGACTTCCGTCATGTGTGGTGGGCCCGGGCGGCCGGCTACGGGGTCTCCTCGGCGGCTTTGTCGAGCTGGAACGCCTCGTTGCCCAGGCCGATGCGCGCGTGCCGTTCGGGGGCGCGCGAGCGCAGCAGCAGGCCCTGGACGACGCCGGCGGCCAGCGCGAGGGCGATGACGGAGGGCAGGGCCCAGCTCAGGGTGGAGCCGGGGCCGGCGCCGATCAGGACGTCGAAGTCCTTGACCGTGTAGACGACGATGAAGAGCAGCGCCAGGACGGACAGAGCGGAGGCGGCGAGCCGCCAGGACTGGGCCGCGGCGGCACCGCGCCGGACGAAGAAGGCGATCACGGAGACCGAGGCGGCCGCCATCAGGGTGGTGACGCCCAGCGCGCCGAGGCTGCCCATCCAGGTGAAGAGATGCAGGACGGGTGCGGTGGGGTCGCCGGCCGGCTTGTCGTCGGTGAGGGCGAAGGCGGCGACGGCGACGACCGAGACGCCGGTCTGGAGGAGCGAGCCGGTGCCGGGGGCGCCGCTGGCACCGCTGGTGCGGCCGAAGGCAGCGGGCAGCAGGCCCTCGCGGCCCATGGCGAAGGCGTACCGGGCGACGACGTTGTGGAAGCTGAGCATGGCGGCGAACATGCCGGTCACGAACAGCACGTGCAGGACGTCGGTGAAGGTCTCGCCGATGAGGTCCTCGGTGAGGAAGAAGAGCATGCCGGCGCTCTGCTCCTGGGCGGTGCCGACGACGGCGGAGGGCCCGGTGGCGACGGTGTAGGCCCAGCAGCTGATCGTGTAGAACACGGCGATGCCGCCGATGGCCAGGTACATCACGCGGGGCACGAGGACGTGCGGGCGGCTGGTCTCCTCGGCGTAGACGGGTGCCTGTTCGAAGCCGAGGAAGGCGGCGACGCAGAAGCAGAGGGCGGTGCCGATGCCGGCGCCGGTGAGGGTGTCGGGGTTGAAGGCGTGCAGGGACAGCCCCTCCTTCGCGGGCCCTGAGATCGCGGCGACGTCGAAGATGACGACGAGGACGACCTCGATGACCAGCAGGACGCCGAGCACGCGCGCGTTCAGGTCGATCTTCAGCCAGCCGAGCGAGCCGACGGCGAGCGCCGCGAGCAAGGCCGGTATCCACCAGGAGATCTCCAGGTCGAGGTAGGTGGCGAACAGCCCGGACACCTCGAAGCCGAAGATGCCGTAGATGCCGACCTGGAGGGCGTTGTAGGCGACGAGCGCGACCATCGCGGCGCCGGCGCCGGCGGTGCCGCCGAGGCCGCGGGAGATGTAGGCGTAGAAGGCGCCCGCGTTGTGGACGTGCCGGCTCATCTCGGCGTAGCCGACGCTGAAGAGGGCGAGGACGAGGCCGAGGATCACGAACAGCAGCGGCTGCCCGACCACACCCATCACCCCGAAGGTCGTGGGCATGACACCCGCGACGACCATGAGGGGCGCGGTCGCCGCGAGCACGGACAGCAGCAGGCCCGTGGTGCCCAGCCGGTCGGCGCGCAGGGCGCGGTCCTGCCCCTTGAACGTACTGATCCCGCCGTCGCCGGCGGTGGCGCTGCTGGTGCTGGAACTGCCCGTCGTCATCGAATGTCCGTCCTTCGTCGGGTCGGGTGGCGCTGGGTGTGTCCTGGGTGGGGTTCCGCCGCTCTCAGGCCGTGCCGAGCGCAGTGTCGCGGGCGGCGCGGAAGGCGGGGTACGGGTTGCGGTCCGGGTAGGACCACGGTGACGGGGTGGCGTGGTCGCCGATGCGGTGGAACAGTGCGGCGGCCTCGGCGCCCCGGCCCTCGCAGACCTTGGCGTGGGCGAGGAAGTTCAGGTCGATCAGCCGGCGGGGGTGGCCCTCCTGCTCCCACTCCAGCCACCAGTCGAAGGCGGAGCGCATCACCTGCCGGGCGCGGCGGCCGGTCCAGTGCCCGGAGGCGGCCGCGTCCCGGGGTTCGTGGCCCGCCGCCGCGAGGACGCGGAAGCGCTCGGTGTGGGCGACGACCGGCAGGACGGCGAGCGGCGAGTCGGCGGGGGCCCGCTGCGCGGCGTCGAGGGCGAAGTCGTACACCGCGTGCATGGGGTCGGCGCCGGCCGCGGTGCGCTGTTCGGCGAGCCGGGCGACCACCAGGTGGTGGGCGTGGTGGTGGTCGGCGTACCGGTCGCGGGTCTCGGTGAAGCAGTGCCACATCTGCGCTTCGGTGCCGAGAGCGCTCTCCAGCATGAGCAGGCCCAGCCAGGGGGTGGGGTCGGCCGGCAGGAGCGCGGCGGCCCGGTGGCAGGCGTCACGGGCGCGGGGCGGCTTCTCCTTGCCGCGCAGGGCGAGCCGCACCTGGGCGAGGGCGAGCAGGACGGCGGCGTCGCCCGAGTCGGGTTCGGCGAGCAGCCAGTCGCGGGTCCAGGCGGCGCAGTACGGCTCGGCGGCGAGCACGGTGACGCGGTGCCCTCTGCGGTCCCAGTCGTCGCCCGTTCGGGCGAGGAGGGAGCGGACCGTCTGCCAGCGCCCCTGGGAGAGGGCGGTGCGGGCGGCGGCGAGCTCGGCGTCGTCCAGCGCCGCGTCGAAGGTGTGGCCGGAGCGCTTGCGGCCGCGGGCGAGAGGGGGTGGGGGTGGGGACACCGGTTCTGGGTCCTGGGAGCACATCGTGGGCTGTCATCAGGTGGTCACGCACAGCAAACCCTCCGCCAAGGGTTCTCGTCAAGGGTCGTCCGAGTGTTACACGCGTCAACTTCCGTGATCCATGGGGCAGTTGTGGTTCAGGTGGTGCCCGAATTGATACGAATTGTTGAGACTGTGTGGCGTAGGTCATGGCGGCTGGGTACTCGGTGCCGCACACTCGTAGGACGCGCATGCCGGGCCTGAGGTCGCTACAGTCGGCCTTTACGCACTCCGTCCCCCTCTCCCGGCAGGATGATCGAGGTACGCAGCGTGTCGCTCCAGATCCTCATACTCGCCATCGCCGCCGCATCCTGTCTGGGTTTCGGCTTCGTGCTCCAGCAGAACGTCGCGCAGCGCGCGCCGCTCAACGACTACCTCTCCCCCCGGCTGCTGCTCGACCTGATGAAGGTCCCGCGCTGGCTCGGCGGCATCGGACTCATGGTGGTCGGCATGGCCCTCGGCGCGATGGCACTGGGCCAGGGCGAGGTCTCCCTGGTGGAACCACTGCTCGCCACGAACCTGCTCTTCGCGCTGATGCTCTCGCGCCGCCAGACGAAACAGCCCCTGGGCCGCCAGGGCTGGGCGGGCCTCGCGCTCCTCGCGGGCGGTGTGACGGCGTTCATCATGGCGGGGCAGCCCCAGGGCGGCTCGGCGAGCGGCGACTCGTTCCGGCAGTGGCTGATCATCGGCGTCATGGTGGGGGCGGCCCTGCTGCTGACGGGGTACGCCAAGCGTTCACGGCTCAACGCCGGCCCGGCCCTGCTCGCCACGGCCGCCGGCCTCCTGTACGGCGTGCAGGACGCGCTGACCCGGATGACCGGGGAGCGCTTCGCGGACGGCGGCCTCACCGCGGTCCTGACCAGCTGGCAGCCGTACGCCATCGTCGCGCTCGGGCTGACGGGGCTGGTGCTCGTCCAGAGCGCCTTCGAGACGGCGTCCCTGCGCATGTCGCTGCCCGCGCTGACCGCGGCCCAGCCGCTGGCCGGCATCCTGTGCGGGGTCGGCTTCCTCGGCGACCGGCTGCGCACCGACCCGGGCGCGCTGGCCTGGGAGTCCGCGGGCCTCGCGGGCATCGTCGTCGGCATCATCCTGCTCGGCACCCACCAGGCCATGCCCTGCGGCGCCCAGCAGGCCAAGCGCACCACGGCCGTGGTGCCGGCTCCGCTGAGCTGATCCGCCGCACCTGCTGATCACGTGTACGGGCCCCGTCCTGCTTGGATGGGGCCCTATGAGTGCTGCTGACGAGATCCTCGACATCGTCGACGAGCGGGACCGGGTGGTGGGGCAGGCCCCGCGCGGGGAGGCGTACGCCCGGGGGCTGCGGCACCGCTGCGTCTTCATCGAGGCCCGGGACGCCGAGGGCCGGCTGTTCGTGCACCGGCGCACCCCCACCAAGCTGGTCTTCCCCTCGCACTACGACATGTTCGTCGGCGGGGTGGTCGGCGCGGGCGAGTCGTACGACGACGCCGCGCTGCGCGAGGCCGAGGAGGAACTCGGCGTGAGCGGGCTGCCGCGGCCGGTGTTCCTCTTCAAGTTCCTCTACGACGACGGCGCCGGGCAGACCTGGTGGTCGGCGGTGTACGAGGTGCGCTGCGCGCTGCCGGTCGACCCGCAGGTGGAGGAGGTCGCCTGGCACGGCTTCCTGACCGACGCGGAACTGGAGCGGCGGCTCCCCGAGTGGCCGTGGGTGCCGGACGGGATGGCGGCGTACGAGCGGCTGCGGGCGCACCGGGCGGGCGGCTGAGGGGCGGGCGGCTGAGCGGCGGGCGGCACCGGCCGGGCCCGTCCGCCCGGGCCCGGTTAGGGTCGGGCGTGTGATCGAGTTCGTGCGCAACATCCGGCTGTGGTTCGCGCCGGAGCAGGTCAGGCGGGAGGGCGGTACGCCCGACTACCGGTTCTCGCTGGCCAACGAGCGCACCTTCCTCGCCTGGCTGCGGACCGCGCTGGCGCTGGTCGGCGGCGGTTTCGCGGTGGACCAGTTCCTGCCCGACCTGCGCTGGGGGTGGCGTGTCGGGCTCGCGCTCGCGCTGCTCGCGGCCGGTGTGCTGTGCGCGCTGCGGGCCGTCAACCACTGGGTGCGCTGCGAGCGGGCGATGCGGCGGGGCGAGGACCTTCCGGTGTCCCGGTTCCCGGCGCTGCTCGGGGTCGTGGTCGCGCTGGTGGCCGTGGCCATGGTGTTCGTGGTGCTCGTCGGGTGGGACACGTGAGTGCCGGGGAGGCGGCCGGGGCGCCTGCCGGGCCCGTACGGGATCCCGGGCTCCAGCCCGAGCGGACGCGGCTGGCGTGGCGGCGGACGACGCTGGCGGCGACCGTGGCGGCCGTACTCGCCGCGAAGAGCGCGCTGCGGGATGGGGTGTCGGTGAGCGGGGCGGTCGGCGGGGCCCTGTGCTGTGTGCTGTGGCTGGGGTTCCTGGCGCTCGCCCATCGGCGGATCCGGCTGCTGGCCGCGTCGCCCGAGCCCGGGGCGATGGCTCCGCGCCATGCGGCGGCGGCGGTGCTGGTCACGGTGGCGTTGGCGGTGTGTGGGGTGGGGTTGCTGCTGTGAGCCGTGTGAGCCGAGGGGATGCCTAGGGGGCCCCGGAGGGCGTCGGTGGTCGGTGGCTGGTGGCGGGCCTGGACGGCCGGCCGCGCTCGCGGGTGCCGCTGCGCCCACCCGTGCCGCCCCGGCGGCACGACTGCCCGCAGCTATGTCCTCGGGCCTCAGTCCTGTTTCTCCCACAGGCCCGGTGGGGTCGGGTCCTCCGATTGCCAGTCCACCGTGACCACGATCTTGCCGTCGGTGCCGGACTCCTCGCTCAGGCGGTGGGCCTCGGCCGTCTCCTCCAGGGGGAGCGTGCGGGCGACGCGGACCGAGACGACGCCCTGTTCGGCCAGTTCCGTGAGGCGGAGGAGGTCCGCGGGGTCAGGGCGGGTGAAGTGGTAGCGGCCGCCGTAGTCGACGACGTCCCGGTCGGCGATCGAGAGGAGGCGGCCCTCAGGGGCCAGCAGGTTGGCGGAGACCTTCAGGGCCTCGCCGCCGACCGTGTCGAGGGCCGCGGTCACCCCTTCCGGCGCGAGGCCCCGCACCCGCTCCGCCAGCCCCTCGCCGTACTCGACCGGCTCGCCGCCGAGTCCGCGCACGAAGTCGTGGTTGCGGGCGCTCGCCGTGCCGATCACCCGGGCGCCCGCGTGCCGGGCCAGCTGGACGGCGAGGGAGCCGACCGCGCCGGACGCCCCGTGGACCAGGACGGTCTCGTCCCGTCTGACCTGGAGTGTCTTGGTCAGCGCCTGGTAGGCGGTCAGTCCGGCGAGGGGCAGCCCGGCCGCCTCCTCCCAGGTGAGGTTGCGGGGCTTGCGGGCGAGCGTGCGCACGGGCGCGGCGACGTACTCGGCGAAGGTGCCGTGCGCGAGGACGTCCTGGCGCACGTAGCCGATGACCTCGTCGCCGACGGCGAACTCCGGGACGGCCGGTCCGGGCTGGACGACGACCCCGCACACGTCCCAGCCCGGCACCACCGGGAAGACGGGCTCGATCAGCTGGTCCAGGTGACCCTCGCGGCACATCAGGTCCACGGGGTTCACCGCCGCCGCCCGCACCTTGACCAGCACGCAGTCGGCGCCGACCCGGGGGTCGTCGACCTCCCCGTAGGCGAGCACGTCGGGCCCGCCGTAGCGTGAGTAGCTGATGGCCTTCATGGGTCCGACCCTCCGGGGCGGCAGGACGCCGCGCAAGCGGAATGCCCTGATATGCTCCGTTCGCGTGGCAGCCTGGGCGCCGACGGATCCTGCCCCTGGCGAAGGTGAGCACCATGACCACCCAGCACGTCGAACACTCCGCCCACACGCACGTCCACGGCCCCGGCTGCGGGCACACCCCGGTGCCGCACGGCGACCACACGGACTACGCGCACGACGGGCATCTGCACCGCGAGCACGCGGGTCACTGGGACGAGTGCGTGAGCGAGGCGCACGTCACCCACGACGGCCACAGCCACCGGCACGGCGATGGCTGCGGGCACGAGAGCGTCCTGCACGGCGACCACGTCGACTATCTGCACGACGGGCACCGGCACGCGGCGCACGACGGGCACTGGGACGACCACTGAGACCGGCCGGCCCGGCGCCCCTTCCTGACGAACAGCCCCTCGGCGCTCCGCCGGGGGGCTGTCGGCCCGTCGTGGGACCGATCACGTTGGGGCGCCCCTCTGGACGGCATACCGACTGGTCGGCATCATAAGTCGGGTCACGTTCACGCGTCCCGAGGAGCACCGATGAGCCCCGACCATCCGCCCGGACTCGATCTCGACCGGCTGCGCGGCCTGCTCGAGCGCGAGCTGCCCGGTCTGGCGCAGGGCCCGCTGACCGGCCGGCTCATCGAGGGCGGACGGTCCAACCTGACCTACACCGTCTCGGACGGTACCTCCCGCTGGGTCGTGCGCCGCCCGCCGCTGGGCCACGTCCTGGCCACCGCGCACGACATGAGGCGCGAGCACCGCGTGATCAGCGCCCTGCACCCGACCAGCGTGCCGGTTCCCCGGCCGCTGCTGCTGTGCGAGGACGAGGAGGTGCTCGGGGCGCCGTTCTACGTGATGGAGTTCGTCGAGGGCACCCCGTACCGCACCGCGGACCAACTGGCCCCGCTCGGGCCGCGGCGCACCCGGGACGCCGTGCTGTCCCTGGTGGACACCCTCGTCGGGCTGCACGCGGTCGACCCCGCCTCGGTGGGCCTGGAGGACTTCGGGCGCCCCGAGGGCTTCCTGGACCGGCAGCTGCGCCGCTGGGGCAAGCAGCTGGACGCCTCCCGCAACCGCGACCTGGCCGGGATCGACGAGCTGCACGCGACGC
>Ga0164243_10008527_pt1 | contig 15085 bp, 8 predicted proteins | sample OricompcompostOP_FD_108781 | JGI IMG/M metagenome (GOLD analysis project Ga0164243, IMG submission 108781) | Organic Plus compost microbial communities from Emeryville, California, USA - Original compost - Organic plus compost (OP) | ecosystem: Engineered > Solid waste > Mixed feedstock >... | reverse complement strand
GGTGGACGTTCGGGCACACTGTGGCCGTGGCAGGTGGACGTTCGGGCACACTGTGGCCGTGGCAGGTGGCAAGGTGCGGCCGGCGGCCGGTGGCGGGCGATGGGTGGATCTCGACCCGCAGCGCCTGCCGAAGTGGCTCAACGCCTTCGCGGTCCGGCACGGGGGTTACCGGGTGACCGGTGCCGGGCCGGCGACGCACCCCGACGGCGTCCAGGTCGCGCTGCACGTCTCGGCGGGCGATGGCACCACGCTGGCGCTGTGGGCACCGCCCGGTGCGCCGGATCCGGTGGCCGGCGACGACCCGGACCAGGCGATCGAGCACTTCGTGCAGGAGGCGCTGCGCGAGCGGCGGGTCGGTCTGCTGCTGGCCCGCCAGGCCAGCGTCGCGGTCGGCATCGCCGAGGGCGCGCGCCTGTTGACGTCCAAAGTGGATACCTTCTACGTGCAGTCGCGCACCGCGGCCGGCGGCTGGTCCCAGCAGCGCTATGCGCGGCGGCGGGCCAACCAGGCGAAGGCGGCGGCGCAGGACGCGGCTGAGGTGGCCGTACGGGTGCTGCTGCCGGCGCTGGACGAGTTGAGCGCCCTCGTCGCCGGGGGCGACCGCCGTACCGTTGACGCGATCCTGGGTGACCCGCGACTGGCCGGCGCTGCCGTGCGGCGGGCGACCCGCTTCCTGGCCGTGGCCGAGCCTCGCCGTGCCGTGCTCGAGGAGGCCGCCGGGCTCGCCCGCCAGGTGCGTGTCCTGGTCACCGACCCGCCGTCGACGCCGGGGCCGAGCACCGCGGTCGGGTAGACTCGGCCCCGTGCTGCGCTGCGAAGGCTGACGGGCCCCGCACCGACCGCGCTCCCCGAGGCGGCCGGTGCTGACGTGTGCCCACCAACCGTTGGTCTTCATTCCGCAGAGAGGCAGTCCCCGACATGATCAACGCCACCGGCCTGGAGTTGCGCGCCGGCGCTCGCATCCTCATCGCCGGCGCCAACCTGCGCGTCCAGCCGGGTGACCGGATCGGGCTCGTCGGGCGCAACGGCGCCGGCAAGACCACCACGCTCAAGGTGCTCGCCGGCGAGGGCCAGCCGCATGCCGGCCACGTGGAGCGGCGGGGGCCGGTCGGCTACCTGCCGCAGGACCCACGCACCGGCGACCTGACCATCACCGCGCGCGACCGGGTGCTCTCCGCCCGGGGCCTGGACACGCTGCTCGCCGAGATGGCGGCGCTGCAACAGCAACTGGCCGACAACCCGACCGACAAGGCCGTGCGCCGGTACGGGCAACTCGAAGACCAGTTCGCGGGGCTCGGTGGCTACGCGGCCGAGGCGGAGGCGGCCCGCATCTGCGCGAACCTGGGCCTGCCCGACCGGGTGCTCGGGCAGACCATCGGCACGCTCTCCGGCGGTCAGCGTCGTCGCATCGAGCTGGCCCGCATACTCTTCGCCGACGCCCGGGAGACCGGCGGCGGCATCCTGCTGCTCGACGAGCCCACCAACCACCTCGACGCCGACTCCATCACCTGGCTGCGGGGTTTCCTCGCCAGCCACAAGGGCGGGCTCGTGGTCATCTCCCACGACGTGAACCTGCTCGACGCCGTGGTGAACAAGGTCTGGTACCTCGACGCCAATCGCTCCACAGTGGACATGTACAACCTCGGCTGGAAGGCCTACCTGCAACAGCGGGAGACCGACGAGCGTCGCCGCCATCGCGAGCGGGTCAACGCGGAGAAGAAGGCCGGTGCGCTGCTGGCGCAGGCCGACAAGATGCGGGCCAAGGCGACCAAGACCGTCGCCGCGCAGAACATGGCCCGGCGCGCCGAGAAGCTGCTGTCCGGGCTGGAGGAGCAGCGCGTCGCGGACAAGGTCGCCAAGGTACGGTTCCCCACCCCCGCGCCGTGTGGCCGCACCCCGCTGACCGCCCATGGGCTGTCCAAGTCGTACGGGTCACTGGAAATCTTTACCGGCGTCGATGTCGCGGTGGACCGGGGTTCCCGGGTGGCGATCCTGGGTCTCAACGGTGCCGGCAAGACGACCCTGCTGCGCATGCTCGCCGGCATGCTCGAACCCGACACCGGCGCGGTGGAGCCGGGACACGGACTGCGGCTGGGGTACTACGCGCAGGAGCACGAGACGCTCGACGTCGACCGCACGATCCTGGAGAACATGCGCTCCGCCGCGCCCGAGCAGACCGACACCGAGCTGCGTCGCATCCTCGGCGCGTTCCTGTTCACCGGTGACGACGTCGACAAGCCGGCCGGGGTGCTCTCCGGTGGCGAGAAGACCCGCCTCGCGCTGGCCACGCTGGTCTGTTCCGGGGCGAACGTGCTGCTGCTCGACGAGCCGACGAACAACCTCGACCCCGTCAGCCGGGAGCAGGTGCTCGACGCCATCGCGCGCTACCCCGGCGCGATCGTCCTGGTCACGCACGACCCCGGTGCCGTGCAGGCGCTCAAGCCCGACCGCGCGATCCTGCTCCCCGACGGGGTGGAGGACGCGTGGAGCGACGACCTCCTCGAACTCGTCGAACTCGCCTGATGCGCGCGGCTCGTGGCCGCGCCCCGCTCGGTGCGTGCGCTGCGGCCCCGGCGCCCGTACGAGTGTGAGCATGCGGAGCGCGCTGACCAGGTGATGGCCTTGATCCACTGTTCACACGCAGCGCGCGGCGGGTGCCGTGTGAACGCGCGATGCGGCGTGTCGTCGGTGCGTCGCTCACGCTCGTGACGGGGAGGGGGCAGGAGCAGGGCGGTCGGCGAACGGGCGGGCTACCAGGGGGTGGCGAGGACCGCCTCGATGACGACGGCGGTGACGGCGCCACCGGCGACCAGCAGCCAGGGCGTCGCCTCGGGATCGCCGCCCTGGGCCGCCGGTGCGACCGCGGCCACGGTGAGCCACGGGAAGAACGGCAGCCACGCCGACTCCGCGCCGCCCCGGGCGAGTCCGGCGCCGAGGGAGAACGCCACGGCGGCGCCGGCGCCCACCAGGAACGGCCAGCCCGGGGTGTTGCGCAGGCGGCGCACGCTGCGCACCAGCGGCGGGCCGGCGGCGAGCAGGAGCACCAGGATGCTGATGGCGCTCCAGGCCAGCGCGGAACGGTTGGGCTCGACGCGGGTGGCGTAGTCGTCGCGGGCCACGAGGAGGCCGTCGATCCAGCGGAAGCCGGCCATCGCCGCGGCCAGGACCGGGAGAAGGGCGCCGATGCCTGTGGCGACGTTGAGGAACGGCCGACGCCGGGCGAAGTAGAGGCAGACGGCCGAGAGCCCCAGCCAGGCGGCCGCGTAGGAGAAGAGCGCCGCGATGCCCAGGGCCAGCCCGCACGCCAGGGCCCAACCGCCCGCGCGCAGCCCGGTGCGACCGGGGGCGCTGGCGTGCACGCCCATGGCGACCGCCGCCGCGCCGAGCACGGCGACCACCACGTCCACGCTGACCGCGACCCACACCGCGTACGGCGCGAGGATCAGGACCGGCGCGAAGGCCCGGGCGGCCGGCTCGTGACACACCCCGCGCACCGCGACGAGCACGAGCGGGGTGAGCAGGGCGCCGATCGCCGTGACGAGGATGCCCAACGTCAGCGGGTCGGTGAGGCCCAGGCGGTGCAGACCCCACAGCAGCAGCACCGGCCCCGGCGGGTGCCCGCGGGCGGCGACCGAGAGCTGCGCCGCGTGGTCGGTGTAGCCGCTCAGGTAGGCCAGGGCGCTGTCCCCGACACCGGGCACGTCGGTCAGATAGTTGTCCGGGGACTGCAGCGAGCGGGTCAGGCCCGCGGCGCCGTCGACCAGGGCCAGGCTGAGCGCCCAGGCGAAGGTGCCGAGCCACGAGCCGGCGAGCACACCCCGCCACCGGGCCTGGTCGAACCAGCCCCGCCCGGCCACCGCGAGCACACCCCAGGCGACGGCGGGCGCGAGCAGGGTGGCGAACCCGAGAGTAAACCGGTACGCGCCGAGGAACGGCGCCGAGCGGGTGCCGAACTGCACGCCCGCCCGGACCGCGACGTACGTGCCGGCCAGGCCCAGCACGGCCAGCCAGAGCCAGATCAGCAGGTCCGACCGTTGCTCGGCTGGTGGGGTCACCCGCGACACGCTAGTGGGTCGACCCGGGGCCGCACCGTCCCGGATGGACCCGCCCGCGGGGCCCGGTCGGACCGTCATCCGGGCGCCGGCGGGGCCGCCCAGGCCGGGCGGCGGGGGCCGTCGAGGCAAATCGTCGTGAATCCGCTGGATTCGTACCCGTGACGGTCTGGCGCATGATCGTCCAAGACGGTCTAATAGGTGAGTCCGGGGAACAACGCGGCCAGGCACGGCCTCCCCGCACGGGGTGATAACTGACGCGGCGTTTCCACCAACAGCCCAATGGCATGACCGTGAGGGATGATATCGAGATGGCAACTGCGACCTCGGCAACCGGCGCCGAAAAGGGCCGACGAATTGTCGGTGCCGAACGCCAGACGCTGGCAAAGGACCTGGTAAAGCGCTATACGTCCGGCGAGAGCATTCGCGCGCTGGCGTCTTCCACTGGCCGCTCGTACGGCTTTGTGCACCGCGTTCTCACCGAGTCCGGCGTACAGCTGCGCCAGCGTGGTGGTGCCCGTCGCCGGAAGAAGGCAACGGCATAAAGACGAGAGAAATTCTGGATTGGACTCGCGTGGTGAGGCATTGATGGCTGACGCCGAGGTGCGTCTGGACCGGGACGGGCCGGTCGCGACGGTGACGCTGTCCCGGCCGCACGTGCTCAACGCCCAGACCCCGGCCCTCTGGCGAGAGCTGCGGCGGATCGGCAACGAGTTGCCCGGCGACGTTCGGGTCGTGGTGGTGACCGGCGAGGGGCGAGCCTTCTCGGCGGGACTGGACCTGAACGCGGTCAGCGCCGGCCCCGACGATCACGGCAGCTTCGCGCATCTGGCCACGCTCGGCGACGAGGAGGCCTCGGCCGCGATCGCGGGCTTCCAGGAGGCGTTCGACTGGCTGCGCCGGCCCGATCTGATCAGCATCGCGGCCGTTCGGGGTCACGCCATCGGGGCGGGGTTCCAGCTCGCCCTCGCCTGCGACCTGCGAGTCTGTGCGGAGGACGCGAAGTTCAGCATGGCCGAGGTCACCCTGGGTCTGGTGCCTGACCTGGGCGGCACCAAGCGGCTGGTGGAACTCGTCGGTTACTCCCGCGCACTGGAGTTGTGTGTGACCGGGCGGCGGGTCGCCGCGGCCGAGGCCGAGCGCATCGGCCTGGCCACGTCCGTCGTGCCCGGGGACGACCTCGACAAGGCGGTGGCCGACCTCACCGCACAGATCCTGGCCCACCGTCGCGACGCGGTCATCGAAATCAAGGCGCTCATGGCCGCGGCGGCCAGTCGTGGCTTCCCCGAACAGGAGCGGTACGAGCGCGAGGCGCAGGTCCGGCGCATCCGCGACCTGATCGGTTCGGGCGAGTGACCGGGGGCGACATACGGTAAGCAGCGCAGCCGGCGAGTAGCAGCGGCCCGTACGCCCCACGGGCCGGTAGCCACTACCCCTCCGTCGGCACGTTGCTGCCCCTGTCCGCGCTGCGTGCCGACCCGCAGCGCCCCGCGCGCCGACCCGCAGCGCCTGATCCGCCGTGCGCGAACACGGCGCCCACCCTGGAACACCCTGCCACCGAGCACAGTTGTCGCAGGGGCGCCGTAGCGTGTGCGGCGACGGGAGGTGGGACATGGGCCATCCGATGGGGGCGCTCGGGCACAGCGGCATGGGCATGATGCGCTCGATGCGGCGCAAGGACGAGTTGGGGGACCGGCGCATCCAGCGCGCCACGGCCCTGCGCGTGCTCCGCTTCGCCCGCCCGTACCGGCGGATGATCACGCTGTTCCTGGCCGTCGTCGTGGTCACCTCCGGCATCGCCGTGGCGACCCCCGTGCTCGCGGGCGACGTCGTCAACACCATCAGCCACCCGGGCCCCGACGCGCGCCGGCTGGTGCTGACGACCGCGCTGCTCATCGCCGGGCTCGCGGTGGTCGACGCCGCGCTGACGGTGTGGCAGCGATGGCTGTCGGCCCGCATCGGCGAGAGCATCATCTATGACCTGCGCACCCAGGTCTACGACCACGTACAGCGCATGCCGGTGCAGTTCTTCACCCGCACGCAGACCGGTGCCCTGGTCAGCCGCCTCAACAACGACGTCATCGGAGCCCAGCAGGCGTTCACGTCGACCCTGTCGGGCACGGTCGGCAACCTCATCTCGCTCGTGCTGGCGGCCGGCGTGATGTTCACTCTCTCCTGGCAGGTGACGCTGCTCTCGCTCCTGCTGGTCCCCGCGTTCCTGGTGCCGGCCCGGCTGGTCGGCCGGCGGATGGCGCAGATCACCCGCGAGTCCTACCAACTGGACGCGACCATGAACGCCACCATGGCCGAGCGCTTCGGGGTGGCGGGGGCGTTGCTGGTCAAGCTTTTCGGCCGCCCCGAGACCGAGGCCGGTCGGTTCGCGTCCCGGGCGGCCCGCGTCCGCGACATCGGGGTGCGGCAGGCCATGTACGGCACGGCCTTCATGGTGGCGATGATGCTGGTGGCGACGCTGGCCACCGCGCTGACCTACGGTGTCGGCGGCACGCTCGCGGTGGCGGGGAGCATCCAGGCCGGGACCGTCGTGTCGCTGGCACTGCTGCTGACCCGGCTCTATGGACCGATCACGGCACTGTCCAACGTGCGCATCAACATCATGAGCGCCCTGGTCTCCTTCGAGCGCGTCTTCGAGGTGCTCGACCTGGCGCCGGCCATCGACGAGAAGCGCGACGCGATGCCGCTGCCCCCGGGCGCGGCGTCGGTGGAGTTCCGCGACGTGCACTTCCGCTACCCGTCGGCCGCCGAGATCTCGCTCGCTTCGCTGGAGGACGTCGCGACGCTGGAGCGCACGGTCACGGATCCGGTGCTGCGCGGGGTGAGCTTCACTGTCCACCCTGGACAGATGGTGGCGCTGGTGGGTCCGTCGGGCGCCGGCAAGTCCACCACCGCGATGCTGGTGCCCCGCATCTACGACGCCACCTCCGGCACCGTGCTCGTCGGTGGCGTGGACGTCCGCGACGTGACGCTGCAGTCGCTGCGCGACGCGGTGGGCGTCGTCACGCAGGACGCGCACCTGTTCCACGAGACCATCGCCGAGAACCTACGCTACGCGCGGCCGGACGCCACCGACGACGAGCTGTGGACGGCGCTGGACCGGGCGCAGATCGGCGACCTCGTCCGCTCGCTGCCCGACGGACTCTCCACTGTGGTCGGTGAGCGCGGCTACCGCTTCTCCGGCGGTGAGAAGCAGCGCATCGCGATCGCCCGGTTGCTGCTCAAGTCGCCGTCCATCGTCATCCTCGACGAGGCGACCGCCCACCTCGACAGCGAGTCGGAGGCCGCGGTGCAACGGGCGCTGACCGAGGCGCTGATCGGGCGGACGGCGCTGGTCATCGCGCACCGGCTCTCGACCGTGCGCGAGGCCGACCTGATCGTCGTGCTCGACCATGGCGAGGTCGTCGAGCAGGGCACGCACGACGAACTCGTGGCCCGGGGCGGGCTCTACGCCGACCTCTACCGCACCCAGTTCGCGCTGGTCGACTCGCCGACGCCCGCCGGCGAGATCCCCGTGGCCGGCTGAGCTCGGTCCGCCCGTACGGTCCCCGCCACCGGGACCGTCGCTGACGCCGCCCGCGTCCGCCGCGGGCCCGGCTCGTGTGAACCGACACGCCGTGGACACGCCGTTGAGCCGTTCACACGGGTGGGGCGGGGGATGGAGCGTGAACAGTGGATCTTGCGAAGGCCCTGCTCGCGCGCTTGTGGTGCTTCACGCTCGCCGGGCCCGGGATGGCTCGCGTCAGGCCTTCGGTGCCGGGTCGGGGCGGTCGGTGGCGGGGCGGCGTACCGCCGTCTCGACCAGGTCCAGCACCCGACCGAGGTCGGCCAACGGCCGGCCCATCGCCAGATGCAGCACCATGCCGTCGTAGGCGAGTTCGAGGAACTGGGCCAGGACGGGCAGGTCCACGTCGGAGCGCAGCGCCCCCGAGTCCCGCTGGCGACGCAGGCGCTCCCGGGTCGCGTCCGCGATGGCCTCCGACCGGGCAGCCCACCGGCTGGCGAAGGCGGGATCGGTGCGCAGTCGTCGGGACACCTCCAGCTGCGTGCCGAGCCAGCCCGCGACGTCCGCGCCGCCGTCGCCACGCGCGCCCTCCCCGGAGTCGGCCGGGCCCGGGGCCTTACCGTCGTCGCGGGACGTGGTCGCGGCGCCGGAGGTGGTGTCCGTACCGGTGGATCGTTCGGCGCGGGCCAGCAGGTCGCGCATGACCTGCACCAGGCCGAACTCGCGGACCGTCGTGACCATCTCCGCGGCGTCGTCCTCGGCGACGGCCAGGAAGAGGGACTCCTTGTCGCGGAAGTGATGGAAGATCGCGCCCCGGCTGAGCCCGATCTCCTCCTCGAGCCGGCGGACCGTCGCACCTTCGTAGCCGTAGCGCGCGAAACAGGCCCGGGCGCCAGCGAGGATGTGCTGGCGGCGGGCCTCGAGCTGGGCAGCGCTGACCCGGGGCACGTAGAGATCGTGGCAGTTATGCCCGGTTGATGCAATCCGTACGTACGGTTTTTTGGCCGGGGTCACCCCGTCGGCCGCTGACCGTCACCGTACCGATGCCCGGCGCGGACGTCGACCGGACGGCCCGCGACGCCCGCCGTGCGGCGCCCGAAATTCGCTTGCGCGCGCCGGCCGGTCGGTGATTGGCTCGGCCGAGATCGGAGCGGCCGCGGTGCCGCCGGCGAAGGGAGGGAAGTCGAGATGTCTGTGCCTGTCGTGGGCTTCGGCCTGCCCTCTTCCCTTCGCCCCGTCGCCGGCTGATGCCCCGGTGAGGATCGCTCGCGGCTGAGCGCCGCACAGGTCCGTCGGGAGCGCGTGCGCGGGGAACCGATCTCCCGAGGAGACCCAGTGCGTTCGCACGACGACTCGTTCACCCTCAAGGGTGGACGCCTTGTTCCCACCCGTACCCGTTCGAAGCGGGGTCGCTTCGACGATGAGGAAACCTTCGATCCCCGGGGACAGCGCCGGCGGTTGGAGTCCGAGGAGGACACCCCGCCCGAGGGCAGCCGGTGGTCGACCTGGGACCAGTCCACGCCCACCGAGCGCGGTCCCAGGCCCTATCCGGACTGGCTCGTCACCGAACTGGCCGCCGTCGACACGGAACTCGGCCTGGTGAAGACCGGCAAGGAGGCGGACGTCTTCCTCCTGGAGCGGGGCGTACCGGGCACCGACCGGTCCTGCCTGCTCGCCGCGAAACGGTACCGCTCCGCCGAGCATCGGCTGTTCCATCGCGACGCCGGGTATCTGGAGGGACGGCGCGTCAAGGAGTCCCGGATGAACCGGGCGATGGCGAACCGCACCGACTTCGGGCGGGAACTCATCGCCGGACAGTGGGCCGCCGCCGAGTTCTCCGCGCTGTGCCGCCTGTACGGTCGCGGGGTCCCGGTGCCGTACCCGGTGCAGATCCTCGCCACCGAGCTGCTGCTGGAGTTCATCGGTGACGGGCACTCGGCCGCCCCCCGGCTCGCCCAGTGTGGCCGCGGGACCGTCGATCTGGACGACCTGTGGCGACAGCTCGTCGAGGCCATGCACACCATGGCGTTGGCGGGCTACGCCCACGGCGACCTGTCCGCGTACAACATGCTGGTCCACAATGGACGGTTGGTCATCATCGACCTGCCGCAGATCGTGGACGTGGTGGCCAACCCCCGTGGGCGGGAGTTCCTGACCCGCGACGCCCACAACGTGGCCACCTGGTTCGCGTCGAAGGGCGTGACCCAGGCCGACGGTGACGACCTCGCCGCCGACCTGCTCCACTCTGCCGGCCTCGACCGCTGACGTTCATCACCGCGCCGATCTTGGGGTTTTCCGCGTGATTGGAGATCAACTCACGCGGAAAACCCCAAGATCGCGGGAAAGGGGGAGGGGGGTGCGGCGGGCGGGTGCGACTGCGGGTCAGCCGAGCATGCGGCGCAGGACGTACTGCAGGATGCCGCCGTGGCGGTAGTAGTCGGCCTCGCCGGGGGTGTCGATCCGCACGACGGCATCGAAGGAGATGCCGGTGTCGGTGCTGACCTTCACCGTGCGCGGCGTGGTGCCGGCGTTCAGCTCGGTGATGCCGGCGATGGTGAAGGTCTCCGTGCCGGTCAACCCCAGCGAGTCCGCGGTCTGCCCGGCCGGGAACTGCAGCGGCAGCACGCCCATGCCGATGAGGTTCGACCGGTGGATGCGCTCGAACGACTCGGCGATCACCGCGCGTACGCCCAGCAGCATGGTGCCCTTCGCCGCCCAGTCCCGCGACGAGCCGGAGCCGTACTCCTTGCCGGCGAGGATCACCAGCGGGACGCCGGCGGCCTGGTACGCCATCGAGGCGTCGTAGATCGACTCGGTGGCGTCGGTGAGGAAGTTGCGGGTGAAGCCGCCCTCCACACCGGGCACGAGCTGGTTGCGCAGCCGGATGTTGGCGAACGTACCGCGGATCATCACCTCGTGGTTGCCGCGCCGGGAGCCGTACGAGTTGAAGTCCCGCTTGTCGACACCGTGGGCGGTCAGGTACCGGCCGGCCGGGGAGTCGGCCTTGATCGAGCCCGCCGGTGAGATGTGGTCGGTGGTGACCGAGTCACCGAGCTTGGCCAGCACCCGGGCACCCGCGATGTCGGTCACCGGAGCCGGTGTGGCGGCCATGCCCTCGAAGTACGGGGGCTTGCGGACGTAGGTCGAGTCGGGGTCCCAGGTGAAGGTCTCCCCGCTCGGGGTCGGCAGCGAACGCCACCGCTCGTCGCCGGCGAAGACGTCGGAGTAGTCCTTGCCGAACATCTCCGACGAGATCGCCGAGTCGATGACCGCCTGCACCTCCTGCGGCGAGGGCCAGATGTCGCGCAGGTAGACCGGGTTCCCGCTGGAGTCGACCCCGAGCGGCTCGTTGTTGAGGTCGATGTCCATCGTGCCCGCGATGGCGTAGGCGACGACCAGCGGCGGGGAGGCGAGGTAGTTCAGCTTCACGTCGGGGTTGATCCGGCCCTCGAAGTTGCGGTTGCCCGACAGCACCGAGACCACCGCGAGGTCGGCCTGGTTCACCGCCGCCGAGACCTCCTCGATCAGCGGTCCGGAGTTGCCGATGCAGGTGGTGCAGCCGTAGCCGACCAGGTTGAAGCCGAGCTTCTCCAGGTAGGGCACGAGGCCGGCCTTCTCGTAGTAGTCCATGACCACCTTGGAGCCCGGAGCCAGGGTCGTCTTCACCCACGGCTTGGCGGCCAGCCCGCGCTCGACGGCCTTGCGGGCGAGCAGCGCCGCGCCGAGCATCACCTGCGGGTTGGAGGTGTTGGTGCAGGAGGTGATCGACGCGATCACGACGGCGCCGTGGTCGAGGTCGAACGTCTGGCCGTCCACCGTGACCGGGGTGGGCTTGCGCTTGCGGCCGTTCGCGGCCGAGTTGGAGGCGGGCGAGTCGGAGGCCGGGAAGCTCTCCACGGACTCCTCGTCCACCCCGTCCTTGACGTAGTCGGGCAGGGCGGCGCGGAAGGCCTGCTTCGCGTCGGCGAGCGACACCCGGTCCTGCGGACGCTTGGGGCCGGCGATCGACGGGACCACGGTGGACAGGTCCAACTCCAGGTACTCGGAGTAGACCGGTTCCGTCGACGGGTCGTGCCAGAGGCCCTGCTCCTTGGCGTAGGCCTCGACGAGCGCGACCTGCTCGGCGGAGCGGCCGGTCAGCGCCAGGTAGCGGATGGTCTCCTCGTCGATGGGGAAGATGGCGCAGGTGGAGCCGAACTCCGGGCTCATGTTGCCGATGGTGGCGCGGTTGGCCAGCGGCACGGCGGCCACGCCGGAGCCGTAGAACTCGACGAACTTGCCGACCACGCCGTGCTTGCGCAGCATCTGGGTGATGGTCAGCACCAGGTCGGTGGCGGTGGTGCCCTCGGGCAGCGAGCCGTTGAGCTTGAAGCCCACGACGCGCGGGATGAGCATGGAGACCGGCTGGCCGAGCATGGCGGCCTCCGCCTCGATGCCGCCGACGCCCCAGCCCAGCACACCCAGGCCGTTGACCATCGTGGTGTGCGAGTCGGTGCCCACCACGGTGTCGGGGTAGGCCTGGCCACCGCGGACCATGACCGTACGGGCGAGGTACTCGATGTTGACCTGGTGCACGATGCCGGTGCCCGGCGGGACGACCTTGAACTCGTTGAAGGCGCTCTGCCCCCAGCGCAGGAACTGGTAGCGCTCCTTGTTGCGGCCGTACTCCAGCTCGACGTTGCGCTCGAACGCGTCGGGTGTGCCGAAGACGTCGGCGATGACCGAGTGGTCGATGACGAGTTCGGCCGGGGCGAGCGGGTTGACCTTCGTCGGGTCGCCGCCCAGGTCGCGTACCGCCTCGCGCATGGTGGCGAGGTCGACCACGCACGGCACGCCGGTGAAGTCCTGCATGAGCACCCGGGCCGGGGTGAACTGGATCTCCACGCTCGGCTCGGCCGTGGGGTCCCACCCGCCGAGGGCTCGGATGTGCTCGGCCGTGATGTTCGCGCCGTCCTCGGTGCGCAGCAGGTTCTCCAACAGGATCTTCAAGCTGTAGGGCAGGCGCGCGTGGCCCTCCACGCGGTCGATCTTGAAGATCTCGTAGCTGGCGTCGCCGACGCTCAAGCGCGTCTTCGCACCGAAGGTGTCCAGGCTGGCCACAACCTTCTCCCTCTGCTCGTTCCCCGGCGAGGCGGCCGGTCGTCGCGGCGCCGACCCGTCCGGTCGGGTATCTCGTTCTCGATGGCAGTCTCTCGCAGCGTGACCGGCAACCGTGGCGGGGTGCCGCGTGTCGAGTGGACGGCTTAGCAAACCGTACGTCCGTCTTGTTATTGGCGTCAAGTGTCCGAGCCCCCGTTCTTCCGGGACGTGCTCGCAGCAGGGGTGGGCGACGTCGTCCGGGAGTGGACTGTCGCGTGTGGACAGAGCCGGCGGTCAGTCGCTGAGCGCGTCCGCCCCGAGGAACTGCTCCTGAGCCGCGCGACCGTACTGGTCGAACCGGACGCCCTCGGCGACGAGCACATCGCGTTGCGATTCGGTGCGGGCCGGATCGGGCCAGTGGAAGACCTCCGACGGTGCGCCGTTCTTCTTCAGTACCCGGTGGGTGTTGGGGTACGAGCCCTCGAAGATGACCGTGGGCACCTTGGCCGGGTGGATCCCGACGACCTCCCCGATCACGGAGAAGCTCGTCCACCGACCCGCCGGGATGGCCGCGAGCACGCGGCGCAGCCGGCGTTCGCGCGGCGACCGGCGTCGCGACCCCTGCCGTCCGGTGCCGGCGGCGACCGCGCCGCCGGCCGGGCCGCTCTGCGCCGGCGGTGGCGGCGTGGTCGGACCGGGCCAGATCTTGATCACCCGGTCGGTGAGCTGGGCCGTACGGGCTTCGATCTCCGGCCGGCCCCAGCGGGCGTGGCGGGCGATCTCGCGGTTCATGGCGAAGCCGCTGTCGGACAGCCGCACGCGCTTGTCCGCGAACGGCAGGTTGCCCAGTTCCTCGTTCTCGGCGGTCAGCGTGAGGTTGCCCAGGGTGTGCACGAGCGAGGCGTGGATGTCCTCGGCGGTCTCGTCGCCGGTCACGTCCTTGGCGAGCTCGTCCAGCCACGCCTGGCCCGGGCGCTGCGGCAGCACGTGCTCGATGGAGACCTTGGCCACCGCGAAGTCGACCGGTTCCCGACTGGCGTAGCTGCGTTCCAGGCAGCGCAGCACGAAGTTGAGCGGCCCGGTGTAGCGCTTGCGGTACACCTTCTCCCGCAGCGCGGTGCGGATCTGCTCGTCGGTCGGGAACTCCCGCACTTCCCGCGAGAGCAGCGACGCGAGGGCCGCCGCCGTCGGGGTCTTGTCACCCAGCTCCCGCACCAGCGCGCGCAGGTTGCGCGCGTTGTCCTTGTCCTCCACCTCGGCGAGGTAGCGGCGCACCAGGTAGCTCTCCACGACCCGCAGCGCGTCCGCCGTCTGCTGCGGCTTGAGCGCACCCCGCTCGTGCGCGGCGAGCACGTGCAGGGCGATGGCGTGATAGGCGGTGCCGCCCCACTGGTCGAGCCGGGTCACCGCGTCGCGCACGATCGGATCCCTGATCGTGGACGGGTCAACGATGTGCTGGAAGATGCGGGCCATGGCGTGCAGGCGAACGACCCACTCCTCGACCGCGGCCTCGTCCCGCAGCGCGCGCATCTGGGCCTGCAGCGTCTGGTAGATGTCGCGGCGCGCCACGTCCGCCTCGCCGGCCAGCACCAGCGACAGTTGGGCCAGCTCGTCGAGGTGCCGGTCGGGGATCAGCTGCTCCATCGGCTCCCAGTGCTGCTGGTAGACCCGGTCCATCCGGTCACCCAGGCGCATGAGCACGTGGTTGCGCAGCAGGTCGGCGGGGCCCAGCGGCTCGCCGGTGCTGTTGAGCGAATCGAAGATGCGCTGGACGTTGTCCTCGGGCTCGGTGGTGATGGTGACGATGTCGAGTTGGGTCGCCACGGTCCGTTCGAGGTCGCCGATGTCGAACGGCTCGTCGTCGCGCAGCGCCGCCCGGAAGAACCGGTACGCGTCACCGAAGCGGTCGTCGCCGTCCGCGCCGATCTGCCGGAGCACCAGCTTGCGCCAGGTCGCCCGGTCCGCCATCGAAGGCAGCAGCTTGAACCAGCGGTCCCCGTCGGCGTACTTGTTCACCAGGTAGAGGTCGTCGATCCGCTCGGCGAACGGCGGGTCGGTCTCGGCGGCGTGGTCGCGGATCGCGCAGAACAGGATGCTCAGGGTCGTGATGCGCTGCTGGCCGTCGATCACCGTCCAGCGGTCGTCCAGACCGCCCTGCACGGGACTGCGCGCGATGACCACCGGACCGAGGAAGTGGCGCCCTTCCGGCTCCTCGGCGACGGTGAGGATGTCCTGCCAGAGACGCTCCACCTTGGGCAGGTCCCACACGTACTTGCGCTGGTAGAAGGGCATGACGAACTGCGTCTGCCCGCCGAGGAGCTTGCCGACCTTGACCTGGTCCGTACGCATGCGGCGTCGCTTCCCGTTCTCTTCGCACTCCGGCCGCCCACACTGTGGCCCCGCCTCGCGCGGCGGCGTCGCGTGCGCGAGGGGACAG
>Ga0164243_10008526_pt1 | contig 15086 bp, 10 predicted proteins | sample OricompcompostOP_FD_108781 | JGI IMG/M metagenome (GOLD analysis project Ga0164243, IMG submission 108781) | Organic Plus compost microbial communities from Emeryville, California, USA - Original compost - Organic plus compost (OP) | ecosystem: Engineered > Solid waste > Mixed feedstock >... | reverse complement strand
TAGATGTTAGTATGGGATTCTTCGTATGTGTGGCTATGATTAGTGTAAAGTCGAAATACGGTTCGTGTAGTGGAAGTTGCACGGGATTTATCAACGATAAACAATCAAAATTTTATAAAGTAAAAAAAAAAGATTTTTTCTTTTTCTTTATTTTATTTATATATAAATATATTTTTTATATATTTATATATAAAGGAGAGTTCCGTTTGTTGGTATGACGGGTTAAGCTGTAAACTTAATGATTAATTAATCGTCGAAGGTTCAATTCCTTTCTCTCCTAACTATATATATACTATATAGGTTATATAGTATAAGTCCCTATAGCTCAACGGTAGAGCATGATACTGTTAATATCGTGATAGATGTTCGATTCATCTTAGGGGCTATGGCTGATATTATATAGTCAGAGGTAAACTATGCGCAGTCATACCATTTTATGATTATTATGATAATGGAAAATAGATTATATTAAATAATTATATGTAAAAAAAAAAGCTAAATGTCTAATATAGTTAGAAGTAATTTTCAGGATCATCCTTTTCATTTAGTATCTCCATCTCCTTGACCTTTATATACAAGTGTTAGTTTATTAAATTTAGCAACTAGTGCTGCATTATCTATGCATAATTTTTATAACGGGTATATATTAAATATAGTATCTTTAATACTTGTTATTTCATCTATGTCTTTTTGATTTAGAGATATAATATCTGAAGGTACTTTTTTAGGAAATCATACACTAGCTGTACAAAAAGGGTTAAATTTAGGAGTTATATTATTTATAGTATCTGAAGCCCTATTTTTCTTAGCTATATTCTGAGCTTTCTTTCATAGTGCATTAACACCTACTGTTGAATTAGGTGCTCAATGACCACCTTTAGGTATAGAACCTGTAAATCCTTTTGAATTACCTTTACTTAATACAGTAATACTTTTATCAAGTGGTGCTACAGTAACTTATGCTCATCATTCTTTAATATATGGAGAAAGAAAAGGTGCTTTATATGGGTCAATTGCTACTATATTATTAGCAATTATATTCACAGTTTTCCAAGGTGTTGAATATAATGTTTCATCATTTACTATTAGTGATGGAGCTTTTGGTGCATGTTTTTTCTTCGGAACAGGTTTCCACGGATTCCACGTTATAATTGGAACAATATTTTTATCAGTTGCTCTATGAAGAATATTCGCTTACCATTTAACTGACAATCATCATGTTGGTTTTGAAAGTGGAATTTTATATTGACATTTTGTAGATGTAGTTTGACTTTTCTTATACGTGAGTGTATATTATTGAGGTTCTTAAATTTCTTATATAATATATTGGAATTAATATATCACAAGATATTGAAAATATTATGAATATAATGTAATATGTATTACATTATAATAATAATTTTTATATAAAATATATTTTATATAAATTCATTTTTATAAATGAAGGGACCTTAGCATAATGGTAATGCAAATGACTTTTAATCATTCGGATGTTGGTTCGAATCCGATAGGTCCCATTTATCATACATAGATATATACTATATATATATATATTAATTTTTTAATATAAACGATTATAGTTTAATGGTAAAACTCCCGTCTTCCAAACGGATTTTGTGAGTTCGAATCTCACTAATCGTATATTAATATAATATATTATATTATTTATGTTTTCTAAAAAAAAAAAGAACTAGTAACTTAATTGGTAAAGGACTTCCCTGTCACGGAAGTAGATGCCGGTTCGATGCCGGTCTAGTTCGTATGTTATTAAGGAAAAGTTGCCATAGGTAAGGCGAGATATTTGCTAAATATTGTGTATTACACCTAGGTGTTCGAGTCACCTCTTTTCCGTTTTTGTAGAATAAAAAAATGAGAAGGTTTATAATAAAGAGTATAGTTTAACGGTAAAACAGAAAGCTTCAACCTTTAAATTCTTAGTTCGAATCTAAGTACTCTTGATAGGTTTAACTAAGCTTATCTTAATTAAGCCAAATTAGGTGGCAGTATATCGGTATTTTTTGTTTCTAATTTCACCTTTTTCTAAGAGGTATATAATAAAAATTATTATGAATAGCGAAAAATATTTATTTTTATTAAATGAAATATACACAAATGGTTATACTGATATCATATTAGATATCATATCAATTTTAGCCGTTATTTCTGGTATATGTGTAATTATAAGTAAAAACCCTATAGTTTCAGTATTACATTTAATAGCATTATTTGCTTATGTTTCTTTATATTTAATTATAATAGGTTTAAATTTTATAGGTTTATCTTATTTAATAGTATACATAGGTGCTGTATCTATACTGTTTTTATTTATTCTAATGTTAATTAATATTAGAACAAGTGAACTTCAAAGTAATACTAGTAATAGTATTCCTTTAACAATTGTTATTGGAATAGCTATTAGTTATTTTTTATTCCAAATGTTACCTTATGGTGTTTTAATATCAAGTCATTTAAATGACAGCAATTTAAATGAAAATATATATGCTATACAAGCATCAAGTGGAAAAATTAATAATATTAATGATTTTAATGCAGATAAAAATGATTTATTTTTTATAACATCTAAAATATGAGATGGTAATTTAGCAGAAAATAATCATATTACAGCTATAGGTAATGTAATGTATACTAATTACAACATATGATTAATATTAGCTAGTTTTATACTTTTATTAGCAATGGTAGGAGCTATAGTTATAACTATAAAACCAAGAAAAAATTAATTAAATAATAATTAAGTTCAAGTTAAATTAGGCGTAGCCTGTTTAGTAATTAAATATTAATTTTGTAAAAAAATTAAAAGAAATTAGCTCAATTGGTAGAGCAACCGTTTTACACACGGAAGGTTAGGTGTTCGAGTCACCTATTTCTTATTTTTTTTTAAATTCTTTAGCTTAACTGGTAAAGCGCATTTTTGATAAGAATGATACTCAAGTTCGAGTCTTGAAAGAATTAAAGAGAATTGGCTGAGCGGTCTAAAGCGGCTGTCTTGAGTACAGTTATGGGGCTATCCCCCATCAAGGGTTCGAATCCCTTATTCTCTGTACCTATTAATATAACTAACAAGTTTAATACTACTGATAGTAGGATAAGGTGTTATTTATTAACTATTAAAAAATATTTTAATATTTATTTCATATAAAAAATAGATTAATACGTTTATAACTATGTATAAGTATATTATACAAATCATAGTTTAATTAGTAGAACTTATTCTTTGGGAGAATAGAGTCTGAGTGCAAGTCTCGGTGATTTGAAGCAGTAAATATTTAGGAGTTAGTTTACATATATTAAGAAAATGCCTTATTTCTACTTGTTGGTGGTATTAGGTAACAAGTAGTATTGAGTTGAATTCAATTAATATATCTAATTGATATGGTATATACTATATGTATATAACGGGTTAAAGTCATATTGGTTACGGCATTTCACTTCAGTGAAATTTTTCTGTGTTCGAATCACAGTAATCCGGTAAATTATTTTAGTTTTAGCTAAAAATAAATAGAAATGTAAATGATATAAAGACATAAGTATATATATTATTGATATACAAGTATATAAAGAGACTATTATGGAAATTGGAGCTATGTATTAAAGAGATTTATTTAGATTATGTTTAAAAATTTTTTTTTTTAACAGAACATATGAACTCTTAGAGAAATTATATGATAAACGAAGTGAACTGAAATATCTTAGTAACTTCAGGAAAAGAAATCAAACGAGATTCTATGATTAGTGTGAACTAAAGTAGAGTAGCCTATTTAAATAAGTAAAATGGCTTGAAAGCTGTTTGAATTTTAAGGGGAACCTTCCTCTAAGGCTAAATATAATACATAAGCGATAGAGAATAGTACCGTGAGGGAACCATTTTTGAAATAGTAGTTTTATAAGCAGCTCATGCTTTAATAAAAAGCTAGAGCGTACCTTTTGCATAATGGGTCACCAAGTTAACATTAGATGCGAGCGATAAATATTTATATATTTATATATTATTATATGTTTATTTAATGTATTATTTTATAATACATGGTAAATTTTAATATAAATATATATAGTATGTATATGCGAAGTTAAACCGATCATTAAAATAATGAATAGTGTCTAAAGTTAGACCCGAAGCCTGGTGATCTTACTATAGTCAGGGCTATAAAGGTCCGAACGGGTTATCGTTGCAAAGATATCCGAAGAACTATGGTAAGTGAGTGAAAGACAATTCTGACCAGGATAGCTGGTTTTCTGCGAAACCTATAATAGTAGGCAGTTTAAGTAACATCTTAGTAGGTACAGAACTTAATCTCATACAAGATGTATAATATCATAGATATTTTCTATGAAATACATTTTTTCTTGTAAACATCGGGGGATCGTGAAGATTTTATCGGTGAGTATGTAGACTCGGAATGGCAAAGATGGATCTTGAATTATCGGACATAGAATGATAAGGTTGTATGTCAAAAGGGAAACAGCCCAGAACAAAGTAATTAAGGTTCCAAAATTATTATTGAGTGAAATTAAGAAAGTTTTTATATAAGTCGACAAGAAGATAGGCTTGGAAGCAGCCATAATTTAAAGATCTCGTAACAGAGCACTTGTTAAATCTTAAAAGCATCGAAAATTTATCGGATCTAAATAATATACCGAAACTTTGTCCATATATAACATTAATATTAATGTTATTTGTGGGGTAGCAGAACGTTGAGTTAATATTGGACTTTTTTTTTTTAAAAAAAAATATAAGACAACTCAAGTGATAATGGTGACATGAGTAACAAAAAAGAAGGGAATTGTACTAATTTTTAGTACAAGTACCTCTCGCCTAAAGCTTATGGTTACAAGAAAAGTAACGGCCTCTAAGTTTATAATCTGAAGATTGTGACGATGAGAAAATCTTATTACTTTTAAGGACAACATTTTTTTACGTGGAAAATGTGCTGGAAAGAGTAAGTAATTAAAAACCGTACCTAGAAACTGACACAAGTAAGCTAGTAGAGAATACGAAGGCGTAAATGAGGCAACAATCATAAAGGAACTCGGCAAACTAACTACCGTAACTTAGGGATAAGGAGGGCTCATTCTTCTCGATTAATACGAGTAAAAAGGAAGAAGCATAAAATATTGTTGTACGACTGTTTAATTAAAACAAAGCACTTTGCAAAAGATGATAAATCTAAGTATTGAGTGTGATTTCTGCCCGATGCCGGCTGGTTAACGAATTTATTAAATTAAAGTTTGATTTTAGAGGAACCCCCGGTTAATGGCGGCCTTAGCGTGAGGGTCCTAAGGTAGCAAAACGCCTTGGCCGTTAAATGCGGTCTTGCATGAATGATGTAACGATACAACAGCTGTCTCTATGATTGACTCAGTGAAATTGGAATAACTGTGCAGATACAGTTTACCCCTAGTTAGACGAGAAGACCCTATGCAGCTTTACTATTACTAATTACTGAGTGTGATCCGGAATTTTTCTAGTGTAGAAGGTAATCGATAAGATAAAATTGTAACACCTTTATAATTCTGTCACATTATTAAAAACCTTGCTTTAGTGAGGGACAATTGCTAGGAGATAGTTTATGCGGGGCACAGACCCCATAAAGAGTAAATGGGTGTGTCTAAAATTAAAAGATTAATGTTTGCTATTTTTCTATATAGAATCATATATGCACGGTTCATACAATGTATATACATATAATTTATATGTATATATAGTCCTTGGACACGGTATAAAAATTATATATGCATTAAATCGCATATTAATTTCGATGAATTAGGGTAAGATTTTATTTAAAGAGAAATTATTCGTAATAAAAAAAATATTTTGAGTAAACTCTTATATTTTTATACTTATTATTGTTTAAATAATAAAAATGTTTGTTACATGCAAAGCTTAATGGCTTAATCTTGCCTTACTGTTTGATTAACAACAAATCTTACAGTCGCGTAAGCGGGGCATAGGATCACAAGATGCAAAAAGGAAAGATCTTGGATTTTTGGAAAAGCTACGCTAGGGATGTTTGTCCTTCAATATTTTTGAAAAAAAAAATAATTGATAACATATTGGGTTAATTTCAAAAATTACTTTTTTTTTTTATTAAAGTAAATTTGAAGCGAAGTTTATCTTAGCATTTAGTATATAAAGATAAAAACGTTCAACGACTATAAGGTGAGTAATGCTAACAATAATCCTTTGTTAATGCCCAACTTTCTTTTTTTTCTTTATGTATAAAAATATGTAAAACAAGTGAATAATAATTATTATGAATAATAAAACTAAAAGTTTAATAAATATATTTAGTAAAAATATTAAAAATAATAATAAGATAATACCTTTTAAAGTAAAAAGATCTGATGTAGGAAATACAAGATATTTTCCTCCTGTATCTAGAGAATGAAAAAATAGTATTTATGTTTTTAACTCAAGTAATCTTAAAAACTTTCCTGTGTATGATATAAATATTAATTCTTTAATAAAAAATTTTTTCAATTTACAATTTAATAATAAATTTTTATTTAAAAAATATATACCTTATAGACTTAGATCTTCTTCTTTAAATAAAATATTTGCAAGTAAAGCTGAAATAAAACATACTAATAGCAAAGCTATTTTAACAGTATATGTATATAATAGAGAAAAGGTATCTTTATTAAAAAAAATTAAAATTTTAAATAAATCTTTTTATAATAAAGTAAAATTACTAATTTATAAAAATAAGAAAATATTTGGACTTTACAATGCAGAAGATTATAATCTTATATATAATAAATCAATTAAAGCTTTATTATATAGAAACCTAAAACTTCTAAGAAAATATAAATTAAGATTAAGTCTTAATAAATATAAATTTGAAGAAAAACTTTTATATAAATTAAAGAATTTTATTATTAAATATTATAATAAAAAAGTAGAATTTAATATTGTTAATGTTAAATCTGTTATTTTTCATACTGATTTTTTCACTAAAATATTAACATCTAAACTTTTAAATAGGAAAGCTAATATATTAGTTGCAATGGATACTATTATAAATAAAGTAGTTTTACCTAAAGTAAACAGAATAGTAGAAAAAAGTTTAGCAAAAAAAAGTTTTAGTTTATTAGAAAATAAATATAAATATCTAAATATAAGTTATATATTAAATAATAAAAATACTTTATCTGAAGTATTAAATAAATTATATTATAATTTAGTAACAGATTATTATAATAATAAAAATAAAGACTATTTTAGAATATATGAAATTATATTTAATTCTATAAACTATAAAAATATGGGTGGAATAAGATTAGAAACTAAAGGTAGATTAACTAAACGTTATAGAGCGGATAGAGCTATCTTTAAAGTTAGATGAAAAGGAGGATTAAAAAATATTGATTCATCTTATAAAGGATTATCATCTGTAAACATGAGAGGTCATGTTAAACCTAATCTTGATTACTCAATATTTACATCTAAACGTAGAATTGGAGCTTTTGCAGTAAAAGGTTGAATTAGCGGTAAAAAATAATATAAAAGTATTATACTGAAAATATACATAAGAAAAAAAGGAAATGAAGAAATAGTCTGAACCATTTTGTGAAAGATGGAAATAAATTAATATGATAACAAGTTGAACAGGCTAATTTGCGCAAGAGTGTACATAATGAGTGCGCGGTTTGGCACCTCGATGTCGGCTTAACTTATCCTCATGGATGCAGAAACTATGTAGGGTACGACTGTTCGTCGATTAAAAAGTTACATGAGCTGGGTTAAATACGTCGTGAGACAGTATGGTTTCTATCTTCTAGGGGGAATTAGAATAGAACAAAGATTAACCTTGTACGAAAGGAACATGGGGTACTATTGTTATACCTTGTTGTATACCAGTTTTATTAACCAATGGTTTACCTGTTGTTTATATGCCTTATATTAACATTATTAATATTGTTTCAATATTAATATGTAGGATAATATTAATTATCCAAGGATGTTAACGTCACTTTACTAAATAAATAGTATAAGCATGGCAGGAAAGCTAAGTTAGTCCAAGATAAGTGCTGAAAGCATATAGGCACGAAGCTTACTTTGAGATATTTCTTAAATATACGTAATATAATATTACATATATAGGCCTAAATTGTAAGAATCTAGAGATTTTTAGACATTAGGTACTAATTTTATAAGTAACTATATACTTATTATATCTTACACTTTTTTATTTATTATGCCTGGTTAGCATAAAAGTAATGCGATTGTTTTGTAATCAATATAAGCAAGTGCGATACTTGCACTGGGCTATCCGCTATTTATGAATTAACAGGATGCTATAGCATAGCATATTTATAATTAGAACAGATAAAATTTATTACATTCAATAATCGAAGTTCTACTTCGATTTAGTGGTACACTAACAACGAAGCTAAATCAAGTAGGTTATAAGGATTAGTAGTCAAGTGGTACGACATAGCTCTTTCAATGCTAGCATCGCAGGTTCGATTCCTGCCTAGTCTAGCCAGTTATACTAAATGTGCATATTTATAAATACAAATAATAATTATAAGGTAACTTTGAGCTGGCTTATTCACGATAAATTTTATTTATTGTATATTAATGTTATTTTTAGATACAACACCTAAGGTTACCATTTATATGTAATTATTGAGGCTATAGCTCAATTGGTAGAGCGTACTGCTCATAACAGTAATTGTAAGTGTTCAAGTCACTTTAGCCTTATAAAAAAAAATCGCGGGTTAGTGTAATAGTTAACATTTTTAGCTCATGCCTAAAAGAAAAAGGTGCAAATCCTTTACCCGCATATAAACAATTATAATTGTATTCAGTCATGTAATGAATACATCTATAATATATCCGAGTGCTGGAATGGTAGACAGTGCAAACTTAAGCTTTGCTGGTGAGTAACCGTGAACGTTCAAGTCGTTCCTCGGATATTAAATAATTTTTCTTATAAAAAAATAGGAAGTAGTTATATAGGGGATATAGTCTAATTTGGTAAAACACTGACTTTGCACGTCGGATTCCCAGGTTCAACTCCTGGTATCTCCATAAGCCTGAGAAGCTCAATTGGTAGAGCAGAGCATTGAAGCTGCTTTGGTTGTAAGTTCAAGTCTTATCTTAGGCATAAAGTATAAATGGGTGTGCTGGAATTGGTAGACAGGTTCCGTTTAGGCCGGGATGGTTGAAATACTGTGCAAGTTCAAGCCTTGTCACCCATATACTATAATAATAATTTTTGAATAAAAAATATTATTATATAGGCTAATAGTACTTAGAAAGGAGGAGGGGATTTTATATCTACCGCAATAGATATGGGTGTTAAATATTTATTTAATATGTTGTAGACTAATGGGTAAGTCATAAATTTTTGGTATTTAGAATTGAGTGTTCGAATCACTCCAACATAATCTTTTTTAATAAAAAATTAATTTTTATTATAAATAATTAGTTTAATTATAGGATTTGAGTTAAAAATCTAACATTTTTATATGCTTTCTCTTGTATAAAATGGTAATAATATAATTAAATCAAAATTGATTAAAAAAGAATCATAATAATAACTATAATTATTATTATAAGGATAATATAGCTCAATAGGTAGAGCGGCTGTATGTGGCACAGTAGGTTCTCTGTTCAAATCAGAGTATTGTCCCAGCTGGCTGAAAATAACAAAATTAATATTTTGATATTTATTAGTAGGCAGACAGCTAAGCAAAAACGAGTATTAAGTAATTAAATAAAAATAAGTAGGTTGGTTCTTGCTTTCTTGCATAATTGCAAGAAAAATTAATTTTCTACTATACGCTTGAGTAGTTTAGCGGTTAAAACCTTAATTTCATACATTAAAGACGAGAATTCGACTTTCTCCTCAGGCTACGCGCATAATGTGTTTTTTTTGTTGGTTGTGCACGCCCATATTATGCGCATAATTACTAGGCGTGCATCGTAACGTGGTTGGTGTGTGTTTTTTTTAGATTTTACCCTTTTTATTATGATAATAATCTCTATACTATCTTTATTACTCTCAACTTCCGTTACTTTAAGACGAGATATGTCTATTTTATTTAATAGGGTTACAATTGTAGCTTTAATATATTGTATATTACATGATACGATGTGTTTATCTTTTATAAGTAAAGGGATAGGTTTACATGGGGGTCTATTACATATATCTAATATAACACAAATATTTCATATATTTGTTTTTATTATTAGTATATTAATATTACAATTAACAAGTTTTTATCCTAGAAAAGTCTGAATCCCAGAATATTCATCTTTAAAAGATTTAATATTTAATAAATTTTTGTATTATAGAACAAAAATTATAAATAAAATGGGAGAACATATGAAAATAATAGAATATCCTTTAATTCTATTATTTGTAGTTAGTGGAGCAGTCTTTTTAATGTCAACTAATGACTTAGTTTCTATTTTTCTTTCTATAGAATTACAAAGTTATGGTTTATATTTACTAAGTACTATTTATAGAAATTCTGAATTATCTACTACAGGAGGTTTAATTTACTTTTTATTAGGTGGTTTAAGCTCTTGTTTTATTTTATTAGGAACAAGTTTATTATATGTAAATTCAGGTACTACAAGTATGGATGGTTTATATATACTTAACAGTATAAGTGATGCTACAAATGAAGGTGTATCTGGTTTAACTTCTTGATATAAATCATATTATCTAAATTTATCTTTACTTATATTTAGTGTAGGATTTTTATTCAAAGTAAGTGCAGCACCTTTCCATTTCTGGGCTCCTGATGTTTATGATGCTATTCCTACTATAGTAACAACATTTGTAGCTATTATAGCTAAAATTTCTATTTTTATATTCTTGTTAGAATTAGTTTATAACACTTATAGCTATGTATCAGAATTTAGCTGAACATACGCTTTATTAATAAGCTCTCTTCTTTCATTAATAATAGGAACTGTTGTAGGTTTAACACAATTTAGAATTAAAAGATTACTTGCGTATAGTACTATCTCTCATGTAGGTTTTATATTATTAGCTTTAAGTATTTCTAGTATAGAATCAACACAAGCCTTTATATTTTATTTAATACAATATTCTATGAGTAATTTAAATGCATTCTTTATAATAATTACTATAGGATTCTCTTTATATAGCTATATAACTAATAATAAAGAGTATAAATCATTATTAGATAAAAATAATTCTCCTATACAATTAATTAGTCAGTTAAGAGGATATTTTTATATAAATCCTTTATTATCTTTATCTTTAGCTATTACTATCTTTTCTTTTGTAGGTATACCTCCTTTAGTTGGTTTCTTTGCTAAACAGTTGGTATTAAGTGCTGCATTAGATAATGGTTATATTTTCTTATCTTTAGTTGCTATAATAACAAGTGTTATTGGAGCAGTTTATTACTTAAATGTAATTAAAGAGATCTTTTTCTATTCACCTGAACATGAAGTAAATCCTATTTTAAACGAATCAGATTCTACTTTAAAAAGTAGAATTTTCAATGAAAAAAATGGTTTAATAAAATCAGTACTTCTTAAAGGAAGAAATGTATATATCTCTAGTCCTTTTTCTATTACAATTTCTATAATTACTAATATTATATTATTATTTATCTTTATGAATAAGGAATGATTAAGTATGGGTACCATATTGGTACAAATTTTATTCAGTAATTAAATGAGCAGTATGACAATATTTATTTTATTGGTATCTATAATTGCTATACTATTTTTATTTATAAATTTAGTATTTGCTCCTCATAATCCTTACCAAGAAAAGGATTCAATGTTTGAGTGTGGGTTTCATTCTTTCCATCAATCTAGATCACCTTTTAATATAGCATTTTTCATATATGCTTTACTTTATTTATTATTAGATTTAGAAATTTTATTAGTTTTCCCTTTTGCCGTTAGTGAATATGTAAATGATATTTATGGTTTATTAGTAACATTAATATTTGTTATTGTTATAACTATAGGTTTTGTATTTGAATTAGGTAAAGGTGCTTTAAAAATATCTTCAAAACAACATACAAATACAATAAAAAATCAACCTTTGATTCATATATCACATATAAATGGTAAGGTAAATTAACACAAAATCCTAAAGCTCATCCTTTTATAACTTCTTCACTGCAAAGTAGTGTATTTATTTTTACACTATCTATAAAAAAATATTAAAAAATACTTCACGGTTAAAAACATCATTATAGGGTTAATTAGTAGAACTATAATGAGTTTAGTATAAATACTAGGTATTTATATGTATATCTTACAATCTTTAAACGTAGAAAACGTAGAATTTTTACATTATACTATTGTAGTTGAAGAGAGAAGTAACGGGGTTAAAAGAGATTTAGATAATATTAATGAAGAGTTTTAAAAAAAAAAAAGAAAAGAGACTAGATTTCTAAAGTAGCTTTCTAAAGAATAGAAAAAACTTTTTAAGAAAATAAGTCTTTTAATCATTAAATACTGTATTCTACTCGATTTACTCTGTTTTACTTTACTTTGTTTTGTTTTGCTTGCTTTACTAATTATTCGATTCTAGTATATAATATTATTATGTACGAGGGTGGGTAATGGGAGGGAATCGAGGTGTACAGTATAGTATTACACTACAAAGTACACTTGTTATGTATATATTCTATATATCATGAAGAAAAACTATAAGATATAGTATTATTAATTTAACGATATAGAAATTAGATAAAAAATTTTTTATGTTTTATTTAGTAAATAAATTTACTATGGGGTTTGACGCTCCAAGTCCTTGAGGTATATATTTTCAAGATAGTGCTACTCCTCAAATGGAAGGGTTAGTAGAATTACATGATAATATAATGTACTACTTAGTAATAATATTATTTGGTGTAGGTTGAATTTTATTATCTATTTTAAGAAATTATGTTATTACAAAATCTCCTATTTCACATAAATATTTAAATCATGGTACATTAATAGAATTAATATGAACTATAACTCCTGCAGTAATATTAATATTAATAGCTTTCCCTTCATTTAAATTATTATATTTAATGGATGAAGTTAGTGATCCTTCAATGTCAGTTCTAGCAGAAGGTCACCAATGATATTGAAGCTACCAATACCCTGACTTTTTAGATTCTGATGAGGGATTTATAGAATTTGATTCATATATAGTACCTGAGTCTGATCTAGAAGAAGGAGGGTTAAGAATGTTAGAAGTGGATAATAGAGTAATTCTTCCTGAATTAACACATGTTAGATTTATTATCACTTCAGGTGATGTTATACATTCTTTCTCATGTAATTCTTTAGGTATAAAATGTGATGCTTACCCTGGAAGATTAAATCAAGTATCTGTTTTTATTAATAGAGAAGGGGTTTTCTACGGTCAATGTAGTGAAATTTGTGGAATACTTCATTCAAGTATGCCTATAGTTATCGAGTCTGTTTCATTAGAAAAATTCCTTACATGACTAGAAGAACAATAGGTTTATATTGCTTAAATAATTCGTGACACCCTTTATATAATAAAGGGTAGAAATCTTGTAAAATAGGGTTGTTAGTATTATTGGCGTAATATAGCTTATACTTAAATACCCTAGATGTATTAAATATATGTAGTATAGCCTATATGTATGTGTAGGTAAGATTACAATAAGGTAATGCTCTACCTAAATTAAAGAATTTTTAAGATATATTTAGAGTTTTATAATTGTGTTGAAATAAGTTTCTTTAAGTAATGTATTGGTATAATGTTAAGCATTATCTAATATTGTTTCCATTTAATGGAATAGGTAAAGATTTTATTAAAAGTTTATTATTTAAATATAGAAATGTGGCAGATCACTTATATTTTATAGAAATATGTATATATATGTTATGCGTATATTGTAATTTTATATCAAAAAGGAAATATACCTTTTGGTATTGGAGTTTGATTTCAAATGATGCTTTATTTATCATAATTTTTATTTAGCCTTTTAAAATTAGGTTCTTATTTTTTTAAGTTAAAAACTATGCAAAAATTTGGTTAATTAATATAATTAACTTTAGTCATACTATGTGTTAATAATATGGTTACTATAAATATAATTTAAAGGCTATAAAAGCCTTATAATTATATATTATATATAATTATAATATTATAGTTATATTTATAATATAAAATATTATTATTAAAATTTAATAGAGAAGTATAAGAGGTAATTTACTTTCATTGAATTTTTAGTGGTATGACTATTTAGTAATATTTTCACGGAAAAAAATATAATCTTTAATTACTTCGTAAGAAGTAGGTAAGGAGGACTTGGGTTAGGCGGTTGTACATACAACATGTTGGCCTAATGGTAAGGCATAGTACTACGGATACTTCCATTATGAGTTCGAGTCTCATACATGTTTATTGTTATTTATAAGTGAGTCAATATAAGTAATTATATATTAATTATATAAAGTATGTATAATACTATATTATATAGTCATCCTAAGTAGGATGTAATTATTTTTTTTAATTAATATTATTATTATATAATACCCTCCCTCAAAAAAAAATAATGTTATTATTAATTTTTTCTGAAAAAATTTTCCTTTTAAAGTTTTACTCAAAATACCCTTTTTTTTTTTTTAATTCTCATTAGCTCAATAGGTAGAGCAGAATACTTCTAATATTCAGGTTTTTAGTTCGAGTCTAAAATGGGAATTCTAGTGTAATACAAATGGGTATAAAGTTTATCCTAAAATATATAGTTTGAGGATAGTAACTTACCAATATAAGTAGTAAGGAGGAGGAGGTAATATTAAGTTTAATCAGATACATAAAGTATATTTATGGGATTATATGGTAAATAATGTACATTTTTATAAAAGGGCAGTTGGTAATGCTGCAATGCAAACTGACAGGAGGTATAGTATAAGGGAGGATACCACTAATTAAGCGGGGGTAGGGGCTTGTTCTTATGCTGCAAATGTCAGCGTACGGTCAGATTAAATAATTTAAAATTTTAAAGATAAATAATGAATATTACCTTGATACTTTTTTTAATCGGAATTTTAGGTTTCGTATTAAATAGAAAAAATATTATATTAATGC
>Ga0164243_10008525_pt1 | contig 15086 bp, 15 predicted proteins | sample OricompcompostOP_FD_108781 | JGI IMG/M metagenome (GOLD analysis project Ga0164243, IMG submission 108781) | Organic Plus compost microbial communities from Emeryville, California, USA - Original compost - Organic plus compost (OP) | ecosystem: Engineered > Solid waste > Mixed feedstock >... | reverse complement strand
CCGGTGGTGCTCAACGCCGCCGCCTGGACGCACTACTCCTACGCGCTCTACGACGCCTGCGCCCAGCTGGTCGCGCCGCTGGTGGAGGTGCACATCTCCGCGCCCGAGGAGCGGCCCGAGGAGTTCCGGCACACCTCGGTCGTCACCCCGCACGCCGCGACGGTGATCTCGGGGCGGGGCATCGACGGCTACCGGCTGGCACTGGAGTACCTGGCGACCTAGGTCCGGGCCGGAACCAGGAAGCTGCCGGGCGGCGGTGCGCGACGTACCGATGCAGGGCCCGCAACGGTCACCGCGACAAGGGACACCGCGTCAAGGGTCACTGCGACAACGGTCACTGCGACACCGTCCACCCGGTCGCACCCCGCCGGACCCGGCCACGATGAGGCGAATGCCGCGCGAGTCGATAAACTCGGCGGCTGGCCCGGAAGGGCCGACCCGACTCATCGACCCGAAGGCTGAAGCGCGCGCATGGCAACCACGAACGACCTCAAGAACGGCATGGTGCTCAACCTGGACGGCCAGCTCTGGCAGGTCCTGTGGTTCCAGCACCACAAGCCCGGCAAGGGCGGCGCGGTGGTGCGCACGAAGCTGAAGCAGGTCGAGACCGGCAAGATCGTCGACAAGACGTTCAACGCGGACGTGAAGGTCGAGGTCGCCAACGTCGACAAGCGGACGATGCAGTACCTCTACAACGACGGCAGCTCGTACGTGTTCATGGACACCCAGAGCTACGAGCAGATCGAGGTCGACCCCGAGATCGTCGGCGACGCGAAGAACTTCCTGCTCGAGAACCAGGACGTCATCGTCGCCACCAACGAGGGCCGGGTGCTCTACATCGAGCTGCCCGCCTCGGTCGAGCTGGAGATCACCTTCACCGAGCCCGGCGTCGCCGGCGACAGCGCCACCGGCCGCACCAAGCCGGCCACGCTGGAGACCGGCCACGAGATCCAGGTGCCGCTGTTCATCACCCAGGGCGAGCGGGTCAAGGTCGACACCCGCGACTCCTCCTACCTCGGGCGCGTCAAGGCCTGATGGGAGCCCGGTCCAAGGCACGCAAACGAGCGCTCGACCTGCTCTACGCCGCCGAGCTGCGCGGGGAGAGCGCGGGCGACGCCCTGGACCGCGCGATCGCCGAGGGTGAGGGCCCGAGCAACGACTACACGGTGACGCTGGTGCGCGGGGTCGTCGAGAACTCCGAGCGCATCGACGAGCTGCTGTCGACGTACTCCACCGGCTGGACGCTGGAGCGGATGCCGGCGGTCGACCGGAACGTGCTCCGGCTGGGCGTCTACGAGCTGCTCTACGAGGACGACGTCCCGGACGGCGTCGCGGTGAGCGAGGCGATGGCCCTGGTGCGGGAGCTGTCGACCGACGAGTCGCCGCCGTTCGTCAACGGCGTGCTCGGCCAGATCCAGCGCAACAAGGCCGCGCTCGGCGACTGAGTAGACCTGGGTACCGGTCGCCTCGTGGTGGAGGCGAAGGCACTGGCGCACCAGGCCCACGGCAGCGACTGGGTCGACACGGCGGCCCGGATCGGGCTGCTCGCGTTCGGGCTGGTGCACGTGGTGGTGGGCTGGCTGGCGCTGCAGCTGGCGCTCGGCGACCGCGCCGGGAAGGCGTCCGGCGAGAGCGCGATCCGTGAGCTCGCCGAGAAGCCGTTCGGGCTGGTCGTGGTCTGCGTGGTCGGCGCCGGCCTGGTGCTCCTGGCGCTGTGGCGGGCGCTCGAGGCGCTGGTCGGCCACCGCGACGACGAGGGCCTCATGCGTACCCGGCACCGCCTCACCGACGCCGCCCGCACCGTGGTCTACGGGTACCTGGCCTGGTCGGCGTTCGCGGTCGTGGCCGGCTCCGGCTCCTCCGGGGACGGCACCAGGAGCGCGACCGCCCGGCTGATGGGCCAGCCCGGCGGCCAGCTGCTGGTCGCCGCGGTCGGCGCCGTGATCGTCGGCATCGGCGTCACGCTCGTGCACCGGGCCTGGACCGACCGGTTCACCGAGGAGATGGACCAGCGCGGCCTGCGCGGGACCAGCGGCACCGTCTACGTCTGGCTCGGCCGGACCGGCTCGGCCGCCAAGGGCGTGGCGTACGGGATCGTCGGCATCCTCTTCGGCTGGGCGGCGGCGACCCACGAGCCGAAGAAGTCGGGCGGTCTGGACCAGGCCCTCGCCGAGCTGCTCGACAAGCCGCTCGGGCCGTACCTGCTCGTGGTGATCGCCCTGGGTTTCGTCGCGTTCGGCCTGTTCTGCTTCGTCCAGGCCTGGCACTTCGACCGCTAGACGAGGTCCCGGAGCGCGGCGAGCGTGCGGTCCACGTCGTCGGGGGTGGTGGCGATGCTGGGCCCGAACCGCAGGTACGACGTGCGGTACGGCGTGGCGCTGGCGACCACCCCTCGCCTCCGCAGCTCCTGGACCGCGGCGCCCGGGGTCCTGCCGTCGACGTCCACGCAGACGATGCCCGCGGAGACGTCCGGGTCCGCGGGCGTGACCAGGGTGAGCCCGTCGATCTCGCGCAGCCCCTCCTTGAGCCGGGTGGCCTGCTCGACGATCCGCCGCACGACCCGGCGCCGCCCGATCGTGCCCATGAGCTCGAAGGCGTCCTTGACCGCCCACCGGTGCTCGAAGGCGTGGTAGCCGCCCGGGGTCAGCCGGGCCGGCCCGTCCGGCCCGGAGAAGCTCGGGACGATCTCGGTGAGGGGCGACCAGTCCCGGGCCCACAGGATCCCGGTGCCGCGGGGGCCGAACAGCCACTTGTGCGTCCCCGAGGACAGGAAGTCGCAGCCGAGGTCGGGCAGGTCCACGTCGACCGCGGCGAACCCGTGCACCCCGTCGACGCACAGGTGGACGCCGTCCGGCAGCCCAGCGGCGATCCGCTGGACCGGCACCCGCACCCCGGTGCTCGAGTGCACCCAGGTGATCGCGACCACCCGGGTGCGCGGCGTGACCGCGGCGAGGAGCCGCCGGGCCATCTCGCCGGCCGTGGCCGTCGCCGGGTCGTCGTACAGGTCGATCCGCCGGATGCGCGCGCCGGTGCGGAGGTGGAGCAGTCGTAGGGAGTCCTCGGTGGCGAAGAAGTCGTGGGTGGTCGTCAGCACCTCGTCCTTCGGTCCCAGGGACAGGCCGCCGTAGATCATCGCCAGGCCCTCGGTGGTGCTGCCGGTGAGCGCGTACTGGTCGGGGGTCCCGCCGGCGAAGTCCGCTGCCGCGCGCCGCACCGCCTCCTCGTGCTCGGTGCGGCCGACCAGCGCGTCCTCGGTGTCGCGCCCGAGCCGTTCGCGGTGGTCGGCGATCGCCGCCTCCAGCAGCCGGGTGTGCGGCGACAGCACGAACGCCGCCATCTGCGCCAGCGCCGGGTCGAGCAGCACCTGGGCCCGCACCGACTCCCAGTCCTGCGGGTCCCAGGCCCGGGGGTCGCCGCCGGTGGTGGCCGTGGGGGCCGCGGGTTCCTCCGACCCCTCGTCCGTGCAGCCGCCGAGGAGGGTGGCACCTCCGGCGAGGCCGGCACCGAGCACCGTGCGACGGGTGGGGCGGGTGGGGGAGCGCATGCGGCTCATCGTGGGAGGCTGGCCGCATGACGGCAAGCACCGAGGTCGATGTCGTGGTGGTCGGTCTGGGTCCGGGCGGCGAGCACGCGGCCGCGCGGCTCGCGGAGGGCGGCCTGGACGTGGTGGCGGTCGAGAGCCGCCTGGTGGGTGGCGAGTGTCCCTACTACGGCTGCGTGCCGACGAAGATGATGCTCTCCGCGGCCGAGTCGCTCGACGAGGCACGCCGGATCCCCGGCCGCGCCGGCACCGTGGACGTGCGCCCGGACTGGGCTCCGGTGGCCGACCGGATCCGGGACGAGGCGACCACGGACTGGGACGACACCGTGGCGGTCGAGCGGCTCACCGCGGCGGGGGCCACGTTCGTGCGCGGCCACGGCCGGCTCGCGGGGGAGCGCCGGGTCGAGGCGGCCGGCACGACGTACGTCGCCCGGCGCGGCGTGGTGCTCAACCCCGGCACCGAGCCGGCGGTGCCGCCGATCGACGGGCTGGCGGACACGCCGTACTGGACCAACCGCGACGTGGTCCGGCTGACCGAGCTGCCGGGCTCGCTGGTGGTCATCGGCGGCGGCGCGATCGGCGTGGAGATGGCCCAGGCGCTGCGCGCCTTCGGGGTCGAGGTCACCGTGCTGGAGGCCGCGCCCCGGCTGCTGGCCCTGGAGGAGCCGGAGGCGTCGGCCGCGCTCGAGCAGGCGCTGGCCGCCGGAGGCGTCCAGGTGCGGACCGGGGTCGAGATCGGCTCGGTGCGGTACGCCGACGGCGGCTTCACCGTCGAGCTCGGCGACGGGGCCGTCACCGGCGACAAGCTCCTGGTCGCCACCGGTCGTCGGCCGAACCTCGGCGACCTGGGCCTCGACAGCGTGGGTCTCGACCCGGCGGCGCGGGTCCTGGAGACCGACGAGCGGCTGCGGGTGACCGGCAGCGAGGGCCTGTGGGCGATCGGCGACGTGACCGGCAAGGGCGCGTTCACCCACATGTCGATGTACCAGGCCGCGGTCGTGGTCCGTGACCTGCTCGGCCAGGACGGTCCGTGGGCGGACTACCGGGCGGTCCCGCGGGTCACCTTCACCCACCCGGAGGTCGCGTCGGTGGGGCTGTCGGAGGCCGCGGCCCGCGACCGGGGGATCGACGTGCGCACCTCGGTCGACGAGGGACTCGGCACCCGCGGCTGGATCACCCAGCAGGGCGGCCTGGTCAAGCTGGTCGCGGACCGCGAGGCCGGGGTCCTCGTGGGCGCCACGGTGGTCGGCCCGGCGGCCGGGGAGATCGTCTCGATGCTGGTGACGGCGGTCCACGCGGAGGTCCCGGTGGCCACCCTGCGCGCGATGCACTACGCCTACCCGACCCTGCACCGGGCGGTCGGCGCCGCCGTCGAGGGGTTGGACCTGGCCTGAAGGGGGCACAACTCCTGGCATAGGGTCGGCCGGAGGGCCGCACCGGACCGTTCTCGGAGGTACGACGATGTCCCAGGACTCGAGTGGGCAGGATCCCCGTCACGGCGACACCAGCGACCGGTTGTACACCGCCGAGGAGCTCGAGCGGTTCGCCCGACAGCAGCTCGAGGAGACCCGGGAGATCGCACGCGTCCAGGGCGACCCGCTGACCGATCCGATCCCGGGGTTCCCGTCGTCCCCGCCGCCGCAGGGGCCGCCGCCCGCCCAACAGGCGACCCAGTCGCCTGCCCAGCAGCCGACCCAGCAGCCGACCCAGCCCCCGATCCAGCCGCCGGTCGACCAGCCGATCCAGCAGCCGATCCAGCAGTCCGCGGCCCCGCCGTCGGCCCCGCCCCAGCAGCCGCCCCAGCAGCCGCCCCAGCACCCGGCCCAGCAGCCCGCCTCGCACACGCCTCGGTACTCGACCCAGCCGGTCGGGCAGCCCCCGGCCCAGCCGCCCGCGCCGCCCGAGACGGCGCCCGAGGAGCCGCGCCGGTTCATGACCGCCACCGACTTCCTGGACCGCCGGCACGGCGACGAGGAGCTCGGCCCGGCCACCTGGGGCTGGCGCGGCCGGGTCCGCCGCTGGTCCGGCGGCCTGATCAAGCCGCAGATGGGCCCCAAGGAGCTGGCCCACGAGCTGGCCCGCCGCTCGATCCAGCGCGACTTCGACGGCCCGCGCACGATCGCCTTCATCAACCCCAAGGGCGGCGCCGCGAAGACGACCGGGGTGCTGGCCGCCGGCTACACGTTCGGCACCGTCCGCGGCGGCGGCGTGGTCGCCTGGGACAACAACGAGACCAGGGGCACGCTCGGCATCCGCGGCACCCGGAGCACCCACCGCAACACCACCCGGGAGCTGCTCGAGGACCTGGGCCGGTTCAAGGACGTCTACCAGTCCCGGATCGGCGACCTGGGTGCGTTCGTCCGGTCCCAGGGGGACGCGCACTTCGACGTCCTCGCCTCCGACGAGCGGCCGGACGTCACCGGGATGATCCGGGCGACGGACTTCAAGGAGGTCCACGCGCTGCTGGAGCGCTTCTACCGGATCATCCTGATCGACACCGGCAACAACATGCGGGCCGAGAACTGGCTCGCCGCCGCCGAGGCCGCCGACCTGCTGGTGGTCACCAGCACGGTCCGCGAGGACACCGGCTACAGCGGGCTGTGGATGCTCGACGCCCTCCAGGAGTCCGGCTACGCCGACCTGAAGCACAAGACGATCACCGTGCTCTCCGACCCGTCCGCCAACGTGGACACCAGGCTCGCCCACGACCTGGAGCAGGTCTACGAGCAGCGCACCCGAGCGGTCTTCCGGGTGCCCTACGACCCGGTGCTCGTCTCGGGGTCGGTGGTGCCGTACTCCCAGCTCTCCGAGGGCACCCGGGCCTCCTGGCTGCGCGCCTGCGCGGGCATGGCCGACGCCCTGTAGCCCCGCCGCCTGTCGCCCCGCCGCGCCCGGAACGCGCCGGGAGTGGTGGCGGTCCACTTGTGGAACGCCCGCGAGAAGCTGCTCGCGTCGGCGTACCCCAGCCGGGCCGCGATCCGGGCCACCGACAGCCCGGTGGTGTTGAGCAGCCGCATCGCCTCGGCCCGGCGGGTGGCCTCGACCAGCTCGCGGTACGACGTGCCGTGCTCGCGGAGCTTGCGCTTGAACGTCCGCCCGGACAGGTGCAGCCGCTCGGCGACCGTCTCCAGGTCGGGCACCTCGTCGCGGGCCTCCCGCAGCGCGGCCCGCACCTGGGCGACCAGGTCGTCGCCGAGGCCGAGCTGCTCCAGCTCCTGGCGGCACTGCTCCTCGACCATCGTGGCGGTGACCCGGTCCGCGGTGGGCAGCGGCCGGTCGAGGTCGGAGGCGGGGAACCGCGCCTGGTTGGCGCCCATGTCGAAGCGGCACACCGGCAGCCGGTGCCGGAACCGGGCGTGGTACGCGGGCTCCGGCCCGTCGAACCACAGCTCGATGTCCTCCGGCCGGCGCTGGTGGTTGACCATGGGCGCGACCCGGGCGATGCCGACCAGGAACAGGTCGAGCAGGCACTGCCGGACCGTCCCCACCGGCGCGGTGACGCTCACCTCGATCACGCCGACGTCGCCCTCCTCCGAGAGCTGCATGCACACCATCGGCAGCCGCATCGGCATGTAGCGCTGGCCGAGCGCGATCGCCTCGCGCACCGTGGCCGCGCTGATCAGGCCGTAGCCGACGATGCCGTGCGAGGTGAGGCTGCTGTGCAGGCCGATCTCGTAGCCGAACCCGGGCTCGCCGGTCCGCTCCATCGCGGTCACCAGCAGCGCGCCGGCCTGCCAGGCGGTGAGCCGGCCGTGCGGGTCGTCGAGCAGCGCGGCGGGGATCTCCGCCGCGGCGAGCAGCTCCTCGCCCGCCACGTCATGGGTGGCGGCGACGTCGAGGATCAGCTGGGCGTACCCCACGGGGACGGCCGGCCTGTCGAACTCGGCCAGCTTCACCCCAGGGTTGTACCACGCGGCTGGCCCAAGGTGCCGGGTCAAACGGCCCGTCGCGTCATGGACCCGCGCGGAGCGCCTGCCGAGGATGAGGGCATGACCGACCTCCGCGCACCCAGCCGCCGTACCCTGCTCAAGATGGCCGGGGGGGCGGCCGCCCTGTCGTCCGTCTCGGTCGGACTGGGCGCCTCCGCGGCCCACGCCGCCGGCAACGGCTTCGGCCTGACCATCACCGACCAGGCGGTCTTCGGCCGGCTCAACTACTTCCGGTTCGCGACCGCCAACATCGCCTGGCAGCCCGGGGTCAACGTGCTGCTGCCGGACGACTACTACAGCACCACGTGGCGGCGCTACCCGGTGCTCTACCTGCTGCACGGCGGGCTCCAGGACTTCCGCAAGTTCCACATGGAGGACGACATCATCGGGCTCACCGCGGGCCGTCGGCTGATCGTGGTGATGCCCGACGGCGGCCCGGCCGGCTGGTACTGCAACCCGGTCACCTCGTTCGCGGGACCCCACAACTGGGAGTCCTTCCACATGAACCAGCTGATCCCGTGGATCGACGCCAACTTCCGCACCTACGCCGAGTACGACGGGCGGGCGGTGTCCGGCTTCTCCATGGGCGGCTTCGGGGCGCTGAAGTACACCGCGAAGTACTACGGGCACTTCGCCTCGGTGAGCGCGCACTCCGGCCCGGCCAGCCTGCGCCGCGACGCGGGACTGGTCGTGCACTGGGCCAACACCAGCTCGGCGTTCGCAGAGCTCAACGGCGGCACGGTGTACGGCGCGCCGTTCTGGGACGAGGGCCGGGTCAGCGCCGACAACCCGGTGGAGCGGATCGAGAGCTACCGCAACAAGCGGATCTTCCTGGTCTGCGGCCTGGACGAGGACATCAACGAGACGCCGGTGCGCGCCGGCCAGCGCGAGTTCCGCGCCCTGCTCGCCCAGAACGGCATCCCGCACGAGTGGCACGAGCTGCCCGGCGCCCACTTCGTCCGTCGGGAGATGCTCCAGGCCGACATCGACGGCGTGGTCGCTCGCCTCAAGAAGGCCTGAGCCGCCGACCCGTCACTAACTTGGTGACGGGTCGGCGCTCAGGTGCGGGCGGCGCCCCAGCCGTGCCAGCGGTCGACCTGCATCCGGGCGCTGACCTGCGGGCTCCGGCGGTCGTCGTACGGGCGGGCGCGGTAGTGCCGGCTCAGCCGGTCACTGTCGCGCAGCCCCTCGTCGTCGGCGATCTCCACGACCCGTCCGACCAGCGTGACGTGGGTGTACCAGCTCGACCCGTCGAGGACGGTGAGGGTGAGCCGCGGGTCCCGGCGCAGGTGCCGGAGCCGGACCCTGGTGTGGTCCATGCAGAGCAGCACGCGGTCGTCGTCCTCGAGCAGGTACCAGGTTGCCGCGGACACCGGGTGGCCGTCCCGGCGCAGCGTCGAGACCACCGCCGGGTTCGGCTGGAGCAGCACGGCGCGGACGTGGTCGGGGAACGGCGGCTCGGGCATGCGGCCACGCTCGCAGGCGCCACCGACACCGACCCGTCACTAACTTGGTGACGGGTCGGCGCTCAGGTGCGGGCGGCGCCCCAGCCGTGCCAGCGGTCGACCTGCACCCAGGCGCTGACCCGCGGGCTCTCGCGGTTGGGGTAGGGCCGGCCGTTGTAGTGCCGGCTCAGCCGGTCGATGTCGCGCAGGCCCTCGTCGTCGGCCATCTCCACGACCCGGCCGATCAGCGACACGTGGGTGTACCAGCTGTCCTCGTCGAGGACGGTGAGCGAGACCCGCGGGTCGCGGCGCAGGTGGCCGATCCGCACTCGGGAGTGGTCCATGTTGAGCAGCACCCGGTCGTCGTCCTCCAGCAGGTACCAGGTCGCCACCGAGACCGGGGCGCCGTCGGAGCGCAGGGTCGACACGACCGCGGGGTTGGCCTTGAGCAGCAGCTTGCGTACGTCGTCGGGGAACGGTGCGTCGGGCATCGGGTCCTCCTGTCCGAGATGCCCCCAAAGGTACGTCGACGGCGGACGCCGTCGGCGTGCCGCGGCGTCCCGCTGGGCGAGAAGCCGGTGCGTCGATGCCGGGACGCGTCGCGACCGCAGGTAGGGTGAGCGCCGTCCGACATCCTTTAACGAGCCGTCCCGTGAGGCGGAGAAGGAGGTCACGGCACTCGTGCGTGCCCAGCCTGCAGCGGCGGAACCCGCCGTCCCCGGCCGAGTCGTCCTGAACGACTCCGACATCCACCGGGCCCTCACCCGGATCTCCCACGAGATCCTCGAACGCAACAAGGGCGCGAGCGACCTCGTGCTCCTCGGCATCCCGCGCCGCGGCGTGCCGCTGGCCCACCGGATCGGCGAGCGGATCGAGGGCGTGGAGGGCCACCCCGTGCCCGTCGGCGCCCTCGACATCACGATGTACCGCGACGACCTGCGGCTGAAGCCGGCCCGGACGCTGATGCACACCGACATCCCCGCCGACGGCGTCGACGACAAGGTCGTGGTGCTCGTCGACGACGTGCTGTTCTCCGGCCGCACCATCCGCGCCGCGCTGGACGCGCTCAACGACGTCGGCCGGCCCCGCGCCGTCCAGCTCGCCGTCCTGGTGGACCGCGGTCACCGCGAGCTGCCGATCCGCGCGGACTTCGTCGGGAAGAACCTCCCCACCTCGCTCGTGGAGCGGGTGAGCGTGCGGCTGGAGGAGACCGACGAGGTCGACGCGGTCTCGATCGACGGCACGCCGGAAGGGGGCGACCGGTGAAGCGCCACCTCCTGAGCGCGGCCGACCTGAGCCGCGACGACGCCGAGCAGGTGCTGGTCACCGCCGAGGAGCTCCGCTCGCTCGCCGACCGGCCGATCAAGAAGCTGCCCGCGCTGCGCGGCCGCACGGTGGTCAACCTGTTCTTCGAGGACTCCACCCGGACCCGCATCTCGTTCGAGGCCGCGGCCAAGCGGCTCTCGGCCGACGTGATCAACTTCGCCGCCAAGGGCTCCAGCCTGTCGAAGGGCGAGAGCCTCAAGGACACCGCGCTCACCCTCGAGGCGATGGGCGCCGACGCGGTCGTCATCCGGCACGGCGCCAGCGGCGCGCCGCACCGGCTCGCGCACTCCGGCTGGGTCCGCTCCAGCGTGGTCAACGCCGGCGACGGCACCCACGAGCACCCCACCCAGGCGCTCCTGGACGCCTTCACGATGTGGCGGCACCTCGGCGAGTCGAGGCCGAACGGCCTGGAGAGCCGCCGGGTCGCGATCGTCGGCGACGTGCTGCACAGCCGGGTGGCCCGGTCCAACGCGCTGCTGCTGCGCACCCTCGGCGCCGAGGTCACGCTGGTCGCGCCGCCGACGCTGCTGCCGGTCGGCGTGGAGACCTGGGGGGTCGAGACGTCGTACGACCTGGACGCGGTGCTGCCCAAGGCGGACGCGGTGATGATGCTGCGGGTCCAGCGGGAGCGGATGAACGGCGGGTTCTTCCCGACCGCCCGCGAGTACTCGCGCCGCTACGGGCTCGACGCCCGGCGGATGGGGACCCTGCAGGACCACACGATCGTCATGCACCCGGGCCCGATGGTGCGGGGCATGGAGATCACCGCCGACGTGGCCGACTCCGACCGCTCCGTGATCGTCGAGCAGGTGACCAACGGTGTGGCCGTCAGGATGGCGGTGCTCTACCTGTTGCTCAGCGGGTCGGAGTCGACCCTGACCGAGGAGGACCCGGAGTGACCCGCGTGACCGGCTACCTGATCAAGGACGTGAGCGTCCTCGGCGGCGAGCCGACCGACGTCCTCGTCGAGGACGGGCGGATCGCCGCCATCGGTCCCGGGGTCCCGACGGGCTCGACCCACGACCTCGAGACCGTCGACGGCAGCGGTCTGGTCGCGCTGCCCGGGCTGGTCGACCTGCACACGCACCTGCGCGAGCCCGGCCGCGAGGACGCCGAGACCGTCGAGTCCGGCACCCGGGCGGCCGCGATGGGCGGGTTCACCGCGGTGCACGCGATGGCCAACACCGACCCGGTGGCCGACACCGCCGGTGTCGTCGAGCAGGTGTGGCGGCTGGGTCGGGAGGCCGGCTACTGCGACGTCTACCCGGTGGGCGCGGTGACGGTCGGCCTGGCCGGCCAGCAGCTCGCCGAGCTCGGTGCGATGGCCGACTCGGCGGCCCGGGTCCGGGTGTTCTCCGACGACGGCAGGTGCGTGAGCGACGCGGTGCTGATGCGCCGGGCGCTGGAGTACGTCAAGGCGTTCGACGGCGTCGTCGCCCAGCACGCGCAGGAGCCCCGGCTCACCGAGGGCGCCCAGATGAACGAGGGCGAGCTGTCCGGGCGGCTCGGGCTCGCCGGCTGGCCGGCGGTCGCCGAGGAGGCGATCATCGCCCGGGACTGCCTGCTCGCCGCCCACGTCGGCTCCCGGCTGCACGTCTGCCACGTCTCGACGGCGGGCTCGGTGGAGATCGTCCGCGACGCCAAGCGCAAGGGCTGGAACGTCACCGCCGAGGCCTGCCCCCACCACCTGCTGCTCACCGACGAGCTGGCGGCGACCTACGACCCGATCTACAAGGTCAACCCGCCGCTGCGCACCGCCGCGGACACCGAGGCGCTGCGCGAGGGGCTCGCCGACGGCACCATCGACATCGTCGCCACCGACCACGCCCCGCACCCGCACGAGGACAAGGACTGCGAGTGGGCCGCGGCGGCGTTCGGGATGCTCGGCCTCGAGACCGCGCTGTCGATCGTCCAGGCCACGATGGTCGACCCCGGCCTGCTCGACTGGGCCGGGGTCGCCGAGCGGATGTCCTACGCGCCCGCCCGGATCGGCCGGGTCCCCGACCACGGCCACCCGATCGAGGAGGGTGCCCCGGCCAACCTGGTGCTCTACGACCCCTCCGTCGTGCGCACCGTCGAGGCCTCCGAGTCGGCCTCGCTGTCCCGCAACACGCCGTACGCCGGCATGGAGCTGCCCGGCCGGGTGGTCGCGACCTTCCTGCGCGGCCGGCCCACCGTCCTGGACGGCAAGCTGCAGTGAGCCAGGAGAAGGGGACACAGCCGAGGACCGTGGTCCTCACCGGGGCCACCAACGGCATCGGGCTGGAGGCGGCCACGCAGGTCGCGGCGGAGGGGCACCGGCTGGTGCTCGTCGGGCGGAGCCCGGAGAAGCTCGGCCGGACCGCCGCCGAGGTCGCGGCCGCGGGCGCCGCGGGCGTCGACACCGTGGCCGCCGACTACGAGTCGCTGGACAGCGTGCGGAGGGCCGCGGACGAGATCCTCGACCTCTGCCCGCGGATCGACGTGCTGGTCAACAACGCCGGGCAGGTCTACGCCTCCCGGACGCTCACCCGGGACGGTCACGAGGGCACCTTCCAGGTCAACCACCTGGCCGGTTTCCTGCTCACCGAGCTGCTCAAGGACCGGATCGTCGCGAGTGCGCCGGCGCGGATCGTGTTCACCGCCTCGGTGGCCCACTACGGCGGGACGATGGTCTTCGACGACCTCGGCTTCGAGCGCGGCTACCAGGTGATGAAGGCCTACAACCGCTCCAAGCTCGCCAACGTGCTCTACACACGGAGCCTCGCCGCCGAGCTCGAGGGCACCGGGGTCACCGTCAACGCGCTGCACCCCGGCGCGGTCGCCACCGGGATCTGGTCCCGGGCGCCGTGGTTCGCCAAGCCGGTCCTGGCCGTCGCGAAGCGGTTCATGCGCAAGCCCGCCGACGGTGGCGCCCACATCACCTACCTGGCGCTGAGCCCGGACGTGGAGGGCCGCACCGGTGGGTACTACGACGACGACAAGCTCAAGGAGCCGTCCGACCTGGCCCGCGACGACGCGGTCGCGGCGCGGCTCCGTGAGGTGAGCGCGAATCTGGTGGGGATCGGATGACGGGGCTTCGAGACGGGCGCGGGGCGCCCTCCTCGACCACCGGAGCCATCCTGGTGCTCGAGGACGGCCGCACGTTCCACGGCGAGGCGTACGGCGCCGTGGGGGAGACCTTCGGGGAGGCGGTCTTCAACACCGGCATGACCGGCTACCAGGAGACGCTGACCGACCCCTCGTACCACCGGCAGGTCGTGGTCATGACCGCGCCGCACGTCGGCAACACCGGCGTCAACGACGAGGACCCCGAGAGCCGCCGGATCTGGGTGGCCGGGTACGTCGTCCGCGACCCGGCTCGGCGGCCCAGCAGCTGGCGGTCGCGCCGCTCGCTCGACGACGAGCTGCGGGAGCAGGGCGTCGTGGGCATCGCGGGCATCGACACGCGGGCGCTGACCCGGCACCTGCGCGAGCGCGGCGCGATGCGGGTCGGCATCTCCTCGACGGGCGCCGACCCCGAGGAGCTGCTGGAGCGCGTGCGCGCCTCGGCGGGGATGGCCGGCGCCGAGCTGGCCGGCGAGGTCTCCACCGCCGAGGGGTACGTCGTCCCGGCCGCGGGGGAGCGGCGGTTCACGGTGGCCGCGCTCGACCTCGGCATCAAGTCGATGACGCCGTACCGGATGGCCGAGCGCGGCATCGAGGTGCACGTGCTGCCCGCCACCGCGTCGATCGACGACGTCCTGGCGACCGAGCCCGACGGGCTGTTCTTCTCCAACGGGCCCGGCGACCCGGCCGCCACCACGTCCCAGATCGAGCTGCTGCAGGGCGCGCTCGAGCGAGAGCTGCCGTACTTCGGGATCTGCTTCGGCAACCAGCTGTTCGGCCGGGCGCTCGGCTTCGGCACCTACAAGCTCAAGTACGGCCACCGCGGCATCAACCAGCCGGTGATGGACCGCACCACCCGCAAGGTCGAGGTGACCGCCCACAACCACGGGTTCGCGGTCGACGCCCCGCTGGACCGGGCGACCGACACGCCGTACGGCAGCGCGACCGTGAGCCACGTCTGCCTCAACGACGACGTGGTCGAGGGGCTCGAGCTGCGCGACGGCGACCGGCTCAAGGCGTTCTCGGTGCAGTACCACCCCGAGGCCGCGGCCGGCCCGCACGACGCGGCGTACCTCTTCGACCGGTTCGTCTCACTCCTGGAGGAGCGCTGATGCCGCGCCGCGAGGACATCGGCACCGTCCTGGTGATCGGGTCCGGCCCGATCGTGATCGGCCAGGCCTGCGAGTTCGACTACTCCGGCACCCAGGCCTGCCGGGTGCTCAAGGAGGAGGGCCTGCGGGTCGTCCTGGTCAACTCCAACCCGGCGACGATCATGACCGACCCGGAGTTCGCCGACGCCACGTACGTCGAGCCGATCACGCCGGAGTTCGTCGAGAAGGTCATCGCCCAGGAGCGGCCGGACGCCCTGCTCGCGACGCTGGGCGGCCAGACCGCGCTCAACACCGCGATGAGCCTCGCCGAGTCCGGCGTCCTCGAGAAGTACGGCGTGGAGCTCATCGGCGCCTCGATCGAGGCGATCGAGAAGGGCGAGAACCGCGAGTCCTTCAAGCGGGTCGTCGAGTCGCTGCCCGCGGAGTGGGGCGCCGAGGTCGCCCGCTCGGCCATCTGCCACACCCTCGACGAGTGCCTCGAGGCGGTGGAGGAGTTCGGCTACCCGGTCGTGCTCCGGCCCAGCTTCACGATGGGCGGCGCCGGCTCCGGCCTGGCCTACGACGAGGACGAGCTGCGCCGGATGGCCTCGGCCGGCCTCGACGCCAGCCCGACCACCGAGGTGCTCATCGAGGAGTCGATCCTCGG
>Ga0164243_10008524_pt1 | contig 15089 bp, 9 predicted proteins | sample OricompcompostOP_FD_108781 | JGI IMG/M metagenome (GOLD analysis project Ga0164243, IMG submission 108781) | Organic Plus compost microbial communities from Emeryville, California, USA - Original compost - Organic plus compost (OP) | ecosystem: Engineered > Solid waste > Mixed feedstock >... | reverse complement strand
GCGCGGTGGTGCGCCGGGAGTACTCCATCGCCACCCTCCCCCAGGACGGCCGCATCGAGCTGCTCGTCCGGGTGCGGCGCCGCGACGACGGCAGCCCGGGCCTGATGTCCGGCTGGCTGGCCGGAGCCGCTCCGCTGGGTGCAGCGGTCGGGGTGCGCCTGCGCGCCAACAACAGCTTCCACCCTCCGGCAGGGGCGCCGCCGATGCTGCTGATCGGCGCCGGAACCGGCCTCGCCGGGCTGCGGCCGCATCTGCGCGCGCGCCGCGCCGCCGGATCGCGCGACGCCTGGCTGATCTTCGGCGAGCGGACCCGCGCCGGCGACTTCCTGCTGGCAGACGAGGTGCTGGGCTGGCGCACCGACGGCGTCCTCGCACGGCTGGACCTGGCGTTTTCGCGCGACGCCGGCGACGGGCGCTATGTGCAGGACGTGCTGCGCGGCGAGCCCGACGCCCTGCGGCGCCACGTGGCTCGCGGCGGCGTCATCTACGTCTGCGGCAGCCGCAATCCGATGGGCGCTGCGGTGCACGCGACGCTCGCGGAGCTGCTCGGCGAAGACGCGCTCGAGGCTTTGCTGGAAGCCGGCCGCTATCGGCGAGACACCTACTGAGGAAAGCCAAAGAAGGGCCTTCTGACCTCGATCAAGGCGGCGCCGGGTCTCTAAGCGGAGCCTCCTCACCGGCTTCCCACCATCGCCATCGCGATCCGTCGTTTTTGAGCTTGGCAATGCAATTGCGAATGACTATCAACCGCGCGGGCCGAACGGCCCGTCATATTCGCAGCCAGTCCGCCACGCCCGTCAGGGCGTGACGCCGGATCCGCCAGTCGAGTCGTCAGAACGTGTCGCAAAGACACTGGGGGATCCACATGAGCTACATTCGCAGCCGCAAGCACCCGGTCGTTCGTTCCGAAGCCTCGCTCACCGCGACCGCCGCGACCGCGGCCCTCGCCACCCTGCTGGCCCTGCCCGCGCACGCCGAGGAATCCGCGCCGTCGAAGCGCCTGAAGGACATCGTGGTCAGCGCCGACGCCGAGCAGCCCGCGCAGGACCGCAGCTACAAGGCCGACATCTCGGCCAGCCCGAAGGCCACCGCGACCCTGCTCGACACGCCGCAGACCGTGACGGTGATCAAGGAGCAGCTGTTCCGCGAACAGGCCGCGACGACGCTGACCGAAGCGCTGCAGAACAGCGCCGGCGTCGGGACCTTCTATCTCGGCGAGAACGGCAACACGACGACCGGCGACGCCGTGTTCCTGCGCGGCGCCGACGTCTCCGGCAGCATCTTCGTCGACGGCGTCCGCGACACCGGCACGATCTCCCGCGACGTCTTCAACATCGAGCAGGTCGAAGTCCTCAAGGGATCGGCGGGCGCCGACATCGGCCGCGGCGCGGCCACCGGGGCGATCGCGCTGGTCAGCAAGCAGCCGCGGCTCGCCGACTCCCGCTCCGGCTCGATCAGCTACGGCAGCGGCGACTTCAAGCGCGCCACCGCCGACGTCAACATGGCCCTGACGGAAAGCGTCGCCGCCCGGCTCAACCTGATGATCCAGGACGCCGACGTCGCCGGCCGCGACCGGGTCGAGAACAACCGCTGGGGCGTGGCGCCGTCGATCGGCTTCGGCCTGGACGGGACGACCCGCGTCTACCTGAACTACCTGCACGTCCAGCAGAACAACGTGCCGGACGGCGGCGTGCCGACCGTCGGCCTGCCGGGCTACACCTCGCCCGATCCGGTCGCGCGGCCGTTCATCACCAACGCCCCGCGGGTCGACAGCGAGAACTTCTACGGCACGACCAACGACCACGACGACTCCAACACCGACATGGTGACCGGGATCGTCGAGCACGACTTCGGCTCGGGCTTCAGCGTGCGGAACATCACGCGTTGGGGCGAGACCGATCAGAACTACCGTCTGATGTCGTTCCTGGCCGGGACGACCCAGTTGCTGACGCCTGTACCGAGCGATCCGGACAGCTGGACGATCTCGCGGAGCGCGAACAACAAGAACGTCACCAACAAGATCCTGACCAACCAGACCAACCTGCGCGGCAGCTTCCAGACCGGCTTCGTCCAGCACACGATCGCCACGGGCGTCGAGTTCATCCGCGAGGAGCAGAAGACCCGAACCTTCGAAGCGATCGGCACGCTGCCGCCGGTCTCGCTCTACCACCCCGATCCGAACTCGCCGAACTACAGGACCGTGCTGAACGGCTCCTACACCAAGGGCAAGACCGACACCGCGGCGATCTACTTCAACGACACCCTGGTGTTCAGCCCGCAGTGGCAGATCAGCGCCGGCCTGCGGCTCGACCACTACGACACCAAGTACACCTCGGTGACGGCCGACGGCGTGGTGACCACCATCAAGTCCAGCGACGACCTGGTGAGCGGCAAGGTCGGCCTCGTCTTCAAGCCGCAGCAGAACGGCAGCATCTACGCCTCCTACGCGGTGACCAAGCAGCCCCCGGGCGGCGCCAACTTCAGTCTCTCGGAGTCTGACGCGGCGAACGCCAACAACCCGCAGGTCGACCCGCAGACCGCCAAGACCTATGAAATCGGGACAAAGTGGGACCTGCTGGAGAACCGGCTCTCGGTCACCGGCGCGCTCTACCGCACCGAGTTCTCCGATCAGATCCTGCTGGACACCGACGGGACCTTCTACCGCGCCGGCGAGAAGCGGGTGCAGGGCGTCGAGCTGACCGCAATCGGCCAGATCAACGAGAAGTGGGCGGTGAACGCCGGCTACACCATCATGGACACCAAGGTCGAAAGCCCGACCGGTCAGGTGGTCGTCGCCGACGGCAGCCGCGACCTGGCCTACAATCCAAAGGACGCCTTCACCCTCTGGACGACCTACCGGGTGAACGACGCCCTCACCCTGGGCGGCGGCGCGCGCTATGTCGGCAAGCTGAAGCGCGGCTCGGACCGCTCGGTCGGCACGCCGCAGTACGCCGACTCCTATTGGCTGCTGAACGCCATGGCGACCTATCAGGTCACCGATGACTTCAACCTGCAGCTCAACCTCTACAACCTGACCGACGAGAACTACGTCGCGTCGATCAACAAGAGCGGCTATCGCTACAACCCGGGCATCCCGCGGTCGGCGCGCATCACCGCCAACTTCACGTTCTGACCGCAGACGACAGGCCCGGCCTCATGCTGCTCCACGTCCCCGAAGTGCTCACGTCGGACCAGGTGCACGCCATGTGCGCTGCGCTCGACGGGGCGCCGTGGAGCGACGGCCGGGCCACCGTCGGCGACCAGGGCGCGCGCGTGAAACGCAATCGCCAGCTGCCGGCCGACCTGCCCCTGACCCGCGAGTTGGGAGAGGTCGTGCTGGCCGCGGTCCGCCGGCGCCCGCTGTTCTTCGCCGCGGCGCTGCCGCTGCGCTTCTCGCCGCCGCTGTTCAGCGCCTACGAGGCGGGCGAGACCTACGGCCTGCACGTCGACGGAGCGGTGCGGATGGAAGGCGATCCGGCGACGCCGATCCGCACGGACATCTCCTGCACCCTCTTCCTGCGCGAGCCGGAGAGCTACGAGGGCGGCGAACTGGAGGTCGTCGACACCTACGGCGCGCATGAGGTCAAGCTGCCCGCGGGCGACCTGATCCTCTATCCCTCCACCAGCCTGCACCGAGTGCGGCCGGTCACCTCGGGCCTGCGCGTCTGCGCCGTCTTCTGGCTCCAGAGCATGATCCGCGACGACGGCTGCCGGACCATGCTGTTCGAGCTCGACCGCACCATCAGCGCGCTGCGCGACAAGCATGGCGAGACCGACGAGACCGTCGCGCTGACGGCCCACTACCACAACCTTCTCCGTCGCTGGGCGGATGTCTGAAGTTCGGGTCGGGCAGTTGCTTTCGCTACTCATTCGCAGATTGATCGACTAAGGTAGAGCTGAGATGTCAGACTCCGCCCTGCCCCGGCTCGCTGCACGCCGATCTCGGCCCGTCGAGGCGCCGGCGACCCTGCCCGACAACCCTGCGTTCGCCATCGCCAAGCCGCCGCGGCGGCGTCACGGCCCGGCGGTCTACACGCTCGTCACGGTGATGCACGGCGCGCTGATCTGGGCGATCCAGGGCGAGTTGCGCGCGTCGCCGGCCGAGATGACCGAGCCGGAGGTGATGCAGATCGAAATGATCGACATGCCGCTGGCGGCCGCGCAGCCGCGGGCGGAGGAGCGCCCGCCGACGGAGAAGCCGCCGACGCCGAAGCCGGCGCCGGTGCGGCCGCTGCAGGCGCCGGTGCAGCCGACCGACGTCGCGCCGATTCATGTGGCGCCGGCGCCTCCGGCGCCGGCCGATCCGACCCCCGCGCCGCCCGCCGCCGCCGGGCCTCCGGGGCCCCCGGACATCCGCGCGCCGGCCGAGGACGCGGACTACGCCGCCAGTTGCCGGGTGGTCTATCCGCCGCTCAGCCGCGCCATGCACGAGCGCGGCCGGGTGGTGCTGAAGGTGCTGGTCGGCGTCGACGGCCGCTCGAAGAAGCTGGAGATGATCCGCTCGAGCGGCTCGCCGCGCCTCGACACCGCCGCCCAGGAGGCCATGCGCCGCTGCCGGTTCAAGCCCGGCACGGTCAACGGCGTCCCGCAGGACATGAGCTACGAAGCGCCGATCGAGTTCGTTCTTCGATGAGCACGCCCGAGCATTCCCCCGATCATTCCCAGGCCCTCGTCCCGCCGGCGTCCGCCGCCGGAGACCCCGCCGTCCGCGCCGAGCCGATCCTCGACAGCGCCGCCCTCCTCCAGGGCGGACGAAGCGCGCTGATCCGGCATAACGGCGCGACCTATCGGCTGCACGCCACGCGCGCCGGAAAGCTGATCCTCACAAAATAATTCGCCGGCCGGCCGATTGGTCGCGCCGGAAACCAAGCTTCACCACGTGGAACCCGGCGACACGTGATCGGGAGGGGGTTTTCCGGCGGGTCCGCGGGGCGCCCGCGGGCTCTGCGGATCGGCGCGCCTGCGCCGCAGGCCGCTCCTCGGTCGCGCACCGTAACAAGATCACCGTTCCGAGGTTGGCGTGAAACTGAAGAAAGACCTGCTGCTGCTGAGCCTTCTGGCCAGCGTGACCCCCGCCGCGCTGCACGCCCAGACCGCGCCCGAGAGCGTGGCGGCCGACGATGAGTTCACCGTCGACGAGCTGGTCGTCTCCGCCGGTCAGCGCCCGCGCGGCGCGGTGATCGGCGACATCCAGCCCGAGCAGGTCTTCAGCCCGGCCGAGATCCGCAGCTTCGGCGTGAGCTCGATCAACGAGCTCTTGGCCGAGCTGGGGCCGGAGACGACCAGCGGCCGGGGCGGGCCGCCGGTGGTCCTGCTGAACGGCCGGCGGATCTCCGGCATGGGCGAGCTGCGCGACATCCCGACCGAAGCGATCGTCCGGGTCGAGGTGCTGCCGGAGGAGGTCGCGCTGAAGTACGGCTATGCGGCCAACCAGAAGGTGGTGAACTTCGTCCTGCGGCAGCGCTTCCGGGCGACCACCACCCAGGCGGCGATCGCCGCCCCGACCGAAGGCGGTCAGTTCACCCCGTCGGTCAACGCCAGCGTGCTGCGGCTCAACCGCGACGGCCGCATGAACCTCGGCGTGCGCTACGAGCGCAGCGACGCCCTGTTCGAGAGCGATCGGGACATCCTGCCGGCCCCGGCCAACGCGCCCTATGACCTGGTCGGCAACGTCACGTCGACGACGCCCGGCGCAGAGATCGACCCGCAGCTCAGCGCCCTGGCCGGGCGGCCGGTCACCACGGCGGGCGTGCCGCTGTCGGCGCAGTCGGGCCGGCCGGCCCTGGCGGACTTCAGCCCCACCGCCAACGTCAGCGACATCTCCAAGCAGCGCTCCTTGCTGCCGGCGACCGAGCAGCTGTCGATCAACGCGGTCTACAACCGGATGATCTTCGGCGACGTGTCGGCGACCGTGAACGCCACCGCCTCGCTATCGGACAGCGACTCCCGGCGCGGCGTGGCCCAGGGACGGCTGACCGTCCCGACGGGCAATCCGTTCTCGCCGTTCGGGGAGGACGTCGTGCTCTACCGCTACTTCGGAGAGCTCGGGCCCCTGCGCCAGTCCTCGCGCGAGATCAGCGGCCGCCTGGCGGCGACGCTCGACGGCGCCGTCGCCAAGTGGCGCTGGAACCTGACCGCCGCCTACGACCACGGCGACACCCGCACCCGGACCGACCGGGGCGTCGACCTCAGCGACCTGCAGGCGACGATCACGGCCGACGACCCGGCGATCAATCCATTCGCCCCGCTGGGCGACTTCCCGTTCCTGCGCGACAGCGCGAGGTCGGTCACCGACACCGGCACGGCGGACCTGCTGTTCACCGGCGTGCCGCTGCGCCTGCCGGCCGGCGACCTGTCCACCTCGCTCAAGCTCGGGCTCGGCGCCGACCGGCTGAGCTCGACCTCCCGGCGGGCGGGGGTGGAAAGCCGCGCCGTGCTGTCGCGCGAGACCGGCGCCGCGCGGCTGAACGTCGACGTCCCGCTCACCAGCGTGCGCAACGCCGTGCTGCCGCAGGTGGGCGACCTGTCGGCCAACTTGAACGTCGCGGTGGAGCATCTCTCCGACTTCGGCGCGCTCAACACCTACGGCGGCGGCCTCACCTGGACGCCGGTGAAGCCGGTGAACCTGATCGTCTCCTACACCGACGAGGAGACCGCGCCGACCATGGGGCAGCTCGGCGGCCCGACCGTGGTCACGCCGGAGAGCCGCGAGTTCGACTTCCAAACCGGCCAGACGGTGGAGGTCGCCCGGGTCACCGGCGGCAATCCGACCCTCCGGGCGGAGGACAAGCGCACCCTGAAGCTCGGCCTAACCGTCCGGCCGCCGCAGGTGAGCGGGCTGTCGGTCACCGCCAACTACTTCCGCACCCGCAGCCGGGATCCGATCGCCGCCTTCCCGACCAGCACCGCCGACATCGAGAGCGCCTTCCCCGACCGCTTCCTGCGCGACGCGGACGGGACGCTGCTGCGGGTCGACGCCCGGCCGATCAACTTCCAGAGCCAGGCCAGCGACCAAGTCCGCTGGGGCTTCAACTTCTCGCGGCAGATCGGCAAGACCCCGCAGCCGACGCCGGAACAGCTCGCCGCCATGCGCGTCCAGGCCGAGCGTCGCGCGGCGGCCGCCGCGGGCGGCGGCGACGGGCCGCGTGATCCCGACCAGCGCGGCGGCCCGCCGTCTGACCGCGGCGGCGAGCCGCGTCCGCCCGGCAGCGCCTTCGGCGACGGTCCCCGCGGTCCCCGCGGCCCCGGCGGTCCTGGCGGTCCTGGCGGCTTCGGCTCCCGCGGCTTCGGCGCGGCGCGGGCCGCGCGCCTGCAGCTCGCCGTCTACCACACCGTCCATCTGCGCGAGGAGGTCGTCATCCGCGACGGCCTGCCGCCGATCGACCTTCTGAAGGGCGGCTCGATCAGCGCCACGGGCGGCGTGCCGGAGCACGAAGTCGAGGTCCAGACCGGCTTCACCAAGAACGGCATGGGCGCGCGCCTTTCGGCCAAGTGGCGGAGCGGCACGAGCGTCGACGGGGGGACCGGGGCCGCCAGCCAGCTGCGCTTCTCCGACCTGACGACCGTCAACCTGCGCCTGTTCGCCGACCTCGGCCTGCAGCGCGAACTCGTCCAGGCCTACCCGTTCTTCCGCGGCTCGCGCGTGAGCCTGTCGGTGACCAACCTGTTCAACGAGCGCCTCGACGTGCGCGACGCCGCCGGCGCAACGCCGATCCGATACCAGCCGGACTATCTCGACCCGCTCGGCCGCAGCGTCCAGCTGACCTTCCGCAAGCAGTTCTTCCCACCGCGGCGGCCCTCGTAACGGAGGGCGGGGTAGGCTGATCATCTAACCCGCTCGTCCCGGCGAACGCCGGGACGAGCGGCATATGAGGCAACAGTTCCGCTTCAGCTCACCTGTTGGAAACGACGGGCCTAGACGCCCGCCGCCATCCCGCCGGTGACGCGCAGCGTCTCGCCGGTGATGAACTTGGCCTGCGGCGAGGTGAGGAAGAGCATGGCCTCGACGATGTCGTCCTCCTTGCCGTCGGCGTCGAGGATCTGCATCGCCCTGACCCGCGCCTTGGTCTCCGGCGGCAGCTCCGCGGCGATGGTCTCGGTCAGCATCAGCCCGGGCGCGATCGCATTGACGCGGATCCCGTCCGCCGCGAGTTCCCGCGCGAGCGTGATGGTCAGCGACGAGACCGCCAGCTTGGTGTCGCCGTAGGCCGAACCGGACATGTAGGCGGCCGAGGACGAGATGTTGATGATGCTGGCGCCGGCCCGCCCCTTCATGTGCGGCGCGGCGGCCAGGGTGCAGGTGATCACGCCGATGACGTTGACGTCGTAGAGCCGCTTCACCTTGGCCAGGCCCATCTTCAGGATCGGCTGGCCATACTCGTGGCTGTGCAGGCCGGCGTTGTTGATGAGGATGTCCAGGCCGCCGTTGATCGCCGCGGCCTGGGCCATGATCTCGCCCATCCTGGCTTCGTCGGTGACGTCGCCGGCCAGGCCGGTGGCGGCGCCGCCCTGCTCGCGGATTTCGGCGGCGGCGGCCTCCGCGGCGGGGCCGTCGATGTCCACGAGGACCGCGTGCACGCCTCTGGCGGCCAGCGCCGCGCCGAAGGCCTTGCCGAAACCCCGCCCGCCGCCGGTGATCAGCGCCGTGCGGCCGGTCTGCTCCGCTGCCATGCCGTCGTCTCCTTCCCTGAGCTTGAGTTGCGCCGAGCATCAGCGGCGGCGCGGGCGGCGGCAAGCCTTCGCGCCGGCCGCTTCGTCCCGGCACGGCCATAGATCGCCGCCGCGTCGGCGCCTCAGCGCAGATCCTCCAACTCGTACAGCGGCCGGATTTCGATCTCGCTCGGCCCCGGCATCGGATTGGGGCAGCGCTTCACCCAGGCGACCGCTTCGTCCATGTCCTTGACGTCCCAGAGCCAGAAACCGGCGACCAGCTCGCGGGTCGCGGCGAACGGCCCGTCGATGACGGTCCGTTCGGGGCCATCGAACGCGACCCGCTTGCCGGACGAGGACGGCTTGAGGCCGTCGCCGGCGCGCATGATCCCGGCGCTGACCAGCTCCTCATTGAACCGGCCCATCGCCTCGAACGCCTCGGTCGTGGGAAGCAGGCCCCGTTCGCTGTCTTCGGTCGCCTTCACGAACACCATCACACGCATCGTCCGTCTCCTTGCTGCGAGCCGGGCTCATCGGCCTGGCGTCGAAACGACGAACGGGACGGGCGCAGGCCGACAGCCGGCCCCGAATTTCGCCGTCCGGGAGCAGCCCTACTCGGTCGGCAGCGGCTTCGTCGCGATCTCCGGCGCCTCCTCCCAGCCGCCGCCGAGCGCCTTGAAGAGGGTGACCTGGGCCTGCGAGCGGTCGGCCTGCGCCTGGGCCAGGGCGGCCTGGGTCGCGGCCAGGTCCTGCTGGGCCACCAGCAGCTGCAGGAAGTTGTCGGCGCCGGCGCGGAACCGCGCCTGGGACAGCTCCGCCGCCCGCCGGCTCGCCGTCGCGGCGCGGGCGAGCGCCCGCTCCCGCTCGAGCGCGCCGGTGAGCCGGGCCAGCGCCTGCTCGGTCTCCCGCAGCGCCTGCAGCACGGTTCCGTCGAAAGCGGCCAGCGAGCCCTGCGCCAGCGCCTCGCTCTCCCGCACGCGGGCCCGCGCCGCGCCGTTGAAGGGGAAGTTCCAGCTCAGCAGCGGGCCGACCGAATAGGTGAAGGATTGATCGCGGCCGAGGTCGCCGATCCGCGGGGCCCCGAGGCTCACGACTGCCGCCAGGGTGATGCTGGGATAAAGCTGGGCGGTGGCGACGCCGATCCGAGCGACGTCGGCGGCCAGCGCCTGTTCGGCGGCGCGCACGTCCGGCCTGCGCGCCAGCAGCGCCTGGCCGTCGCCGACCGGGATTGGCCGTCGCGTCGACGGCGGCCGCGTGCAGCGCGCCGCCGCGGCGTCGACCATCGCCGGGGGATCGCCGGTCAGCACCGCCAGGGCGTAGAGCGCGGCGCGGCGCTCGGCCTCGAAGGTGGGGACCTGGGCGTCGGCCTGCTCAAGCAGTTCGCGCGCCTGCTGCACGTCCCGCTCGGTCGAGCGCCCGCCCTGGAACGAGCGGGTGGTGAGGTCGAGGGTGCGCGCCTGCAGCTGCGCGGTCCGCCGCGCGGTCTCCGCCTGGGCGGCGAAGGCGCAGGCCGAGGCGTAGGCGCTGGCCGTCTCCGCCGCGACCGAGACGCGGGCCGCGTCGACCTGCGCCTGGGCGGCGCGATAGTTCGCGCGCGCCGCCTGGATCGAGCGGGCCACGCCGCCGAACAGGTCGAGCTGGTAGGAGGCGTCGAAGCCGACGCTGTAGAAGTCGGTGGTCACCGGCCGCGCCCCGCCGGCGCCGGACGCGCCGAGGCCGAGGGCGGCGCTGCGCTGGCGGCTGTACTCCAGGCTGACGGTGCTGATCGGCAAGAGGCCGGCGCGCGCCTCGGAGAGCGCCGCGCGGGCGAACTGCAGGTTCGCCGCCGCCTGCCTAAGGTCGGTGTTGTTCGCCAGCGCCTTCTCGACCAACCGGTCGAGCTCGGGATCGTCGAACAGCCGCCACCAGCGCGGCGGCAGCGGCGAAGGCGTGACGGTCGCGACCTGGGCCTCGCGCAGCTTCAGGGCGGACCTGGGGAGCATATCCGGCGTGCGGTAGTCCGGGCCGACGGCGCAGCCGGCGAGCAGCGCCGCCCCGAGCGCCGTCCGAAGCAGGACCGCGGACCTCATTCGGCCGGCTCCCGCGGCGCTTGCGGCCGGCGCCGCCTGATGCGCGCGGCCACCCAGTCTCCGAGGTTGCGGCTGATCACATAGAAGGCCGGCGTGAACAGCAGGCCGAACAGGGTCACGCCGATCATGCCGAAGAACACCGCGACGCCGAGCGCCTGGCGCATCTCCGAGCCCGGATCGTTGCTGATCACCAGCGGCAGGGTGCCGAGGATGAAGGCGATCGAAGTCATCAGGATCGGCCGAAGGCGCGTCGCCGCCGCGTGCCGCGCGGCCTCCAGCCGGTCCTGGCCCTGCTCCTCGTTCTGCTTGGCGAACTCGACGATCAGGATGGCGTTCTTGGCCGCCAGGCCGATCAGCACGACGAGGCCGATCTGGGTCAGGATATTGTTGTCGAGCCGCATCAGACCGACGCCGAGCATCGCCGCCAGGAGGCACATCGGCACGATCAGGATCACCGCCAGCGGCAGCACCAGGCTCTCGTACTGCGCCGCGAGCAGCAGGAAGACGAAGATCACCGCGAGGACGAAGGCGATCGCGCCGGTCGAGCCGGCCTGTTTCTGCTGGAAGGCGAGCTCAGTCCACTCGAATGCGAAGCCGCGCGGCAGGACCTCGGCGGCCAGCCGCTCCATCGCCTGCAGCGACTGGCCGCTGGAGTAGCCGCGGGCGGTGTCGCCCTGCAGCTCCGCCGCCGGATAGAGGTTGTAGCGCACCACCCGATAGGGGCCGCTGTCGTTGCGCACGTTCAGCACCGAGGCCAGCGGCGTCATCGTTCCGGCGTCCGAACGCGTGCGCAGGCGGCCGATGTCGGCGACGTTGTCGCGATAGGGCGCGTCGGCCTGAGCCGTCACCCGATAAGTCCGTCCCAGGAAATTGAAATCGTTGATGAAGGTCGATCCGAGATAGGTGCTGAGCGTGGAGAAGACGCCTTCCACCGGCACCCCGAGCTTCTCGGCCCGCTCGCGGTCGACGTCGGCGTAGAGGCGCGGCGTGCGGGTGTTGAAGGTGCTGAAGACGCTGGTCAGCCCGGGCGTCTCGTTGGCCCTCGCCGCCATCTTGTTGGCGACGGTCTCGAGCGCCCGCAGCCCCGCGCCGCTGCGGTCCTCGATCATCATCTTGTAGCCGCCGCCGGTGCCGATGCCGCGCACCGGCGGCGGTGCGATCACCAGGACATTGCCGGCGGTGATCGCGCCGAGCGAGGCGCGCAGCTCGTTGGCCACGACGTCGGCGTGGGCGCGCTGCGACTTCGGCTTGAGGGCGACGAACATGGCCGCGGCGTTGGGCGCGTTGGTGAGGGTCGCCCCGTCGACGCCGGCGAAGGCCACCGTGTTCTCGGCGGCGGGATTGCCCAGGGCGATCTTCTGCGCCTCGCCGAGCACCTCGGTCGTGCGCTGCAACGAGGCGCCGGGGGGCATCTGGATGGCGCCGATCAGATAGCCCTGGTCCTGGGCCGGAATGAAGCCGGTCGGCGTCGCCGCGAAGCGCCAGGCGGTCAGGCCGATCAGGCCGAGGTAGATCAGACCGACGACGAGCAGCGAGCGCACGGCGCGGGCGGTGTAACGGCCGTAGCGCACGGACAGCCAGGCGAAGCCGCCGTTGAAGGCGCGCGCGAAGCGGGCGCCGGCGCCGCGCCAGCCCGGGGCGGGCTCGCCGGCGTGCTTGGGCCTCAGCACGAGGGCGGCCAGCGCCGGCGAGAGGGTCAGCGAGACGAAGGCGGAGATCGCCGTGGCGCTCATGATCGTCAGGGCGAACTGCTTGTAGAACTGGCCGGAGATGCCCGGGATGAAGACGGTCGGCAGGAAGACGCCGATCAGCACCAGGGCGATGGCGATCAGCGCGCCGGAGACTTCGTCCATGGTCTTGTGCGCCGCCTCGCGCGGGCTCAGCCCCTCCTCCTCCATCAGCCGCTCGATGTTCTCGACGACGACGATGGCGTCGTCGACGACGATGCCGATGGCCAGCACCATGCCGAACAGCGACAGGCTGTTGAGGCTGAAGCCGAACGCCTCCAGGGCGCCGAACGAGCCGATCAGCGAGACCGGGATGGCGATGATCGGAATGATCGCCGCCCGCCAGCTCTGCAGGAACAGCAGCACGACCAGGGCGACCAGCAGCACCGCCTCGAACAGGGTGTGCTCGACCGCCTCGATCGAGGCGGCGATGTACTCGGTCGGATTGTACGGGATCTGGTAGGCGACCCCGGCCGGGAAGCTCTTCGCGGCGTCGGCGAGTTCGCGCTGCACCGCATGCGCGGTGCTCAGCGCGTTCGAGCCCGGAAGCTGGGTGACGGCCATGGCCACCGTCGGCTTGCCGCTGAGGAAGGCGTTGACGCTGTAGTCCTCGGCGCCGAGCTCGATCCGGGCGACGTCGCCCAACTGAACGATCCGCCCGCCCGGCAGCCGCTTGATGACGATGTCGCCGAACTGCTCGGGCGTGGTCAGCCGGCCCTCGGTCTGGATGCCGAGCTGGAACGCCGTGCCGCCCTGGCTGAACGGCGGCTGGCCGACCGCGCCCGCGGCGACCTGGGCGTTCTGCGCGCGCACCGCGGCGATCACGTCGTCGACGGTCATGTCGAGCGTCAGCGCCCGGTCCGGATCGATCCAGATCCGCATGTTGTAGTCGCGGCCGCCGAACAGCCGCGCGCCGCCCACCCCCGGCACCCGATTGAGCCGGTCGATGAGCTGCAGGGTGGCGTAGTTCGACAGGTACTGCTGCGGCAGCGAACCGTCGGGCGAGATCAGCGTCACGACCATCAGCAGGTCGGGCGAGTTCTTGCGCACGGTGACGCCGATCTGCTGCACCTCGACCGGCAGGCGCGGCTCGGCCGTGGCGACGCGGTTCTGCACCAGCACCTGGGCCTGGTCGATGTCCGCCCCGCGTTCGAAGGTGACGGTGATCGACAGGTTGCCGTCGCCGGTGGCCGACGAGGACATGTAGATCATGCCCTCCACGCCGTTGATCGCCTCCTCCAGCGGCGAGGCGACGGTCTGCGCCAGCGTCTCGGCCGAGGCGCCCGGGAAGCTGGCCGTGACCACGACCGTGGGCGGCGCGATCTCCGGATACTGCGCCACCGGCAGGGTCGGGAACGAGATGGCCCCCGCCAGCACGATCAGCACCGACAGCACCGCGGCGAAGATCGGCCGGTCGATGAAGAAGTGGGGAAACCGCACGGCCGCGCCTTACGGGGATGTGGCTTCGAACGACGGCGGCGCCTGGATGGCCGGCGACGTCGGCGCATCGTCCGCCGCCCGCGGCTTGATCTCCGTCATGCGCGGCCGCACCTGGGCGCCGGGGGCCAGATTGGTCAGGCCGTCGAGCACGACCCGGTCGTCGGCCGTCAGTCCGATCCGGACCACCCGCAGCCCGACCACCAGCGGCCCGGTCTCGACGTTGCGGATCGCCACCTTGTCGCCCTGGCCGAGCACATAGACGAAGCGCCGGGTCTGGTCGGTGACGATCGCCTCGTCCGGGATCAGCATCGCCCGGTAGGCCCCCGAGGCCAGCAGCCGGGCGCGGCCGAACATGCCGGGCACCAGGAAACCGTCGGGATTGCGCACCGTGGCGTGGGCGCGGATCGTGCCGGAGGTCTCGTCGATGGCGACGTCGACGAACGACATGTGCCCGTGCCAGCGGTAGGTGTTCTCGTCGGCCAGCCTGATGTCGACCGGATTGGCGGCGTAGCGCGAGGACTGCCGCTCGCCGGTCGCCGCCTGACGGATGTACTTCAGGTAGAAGCTCTCGGCCCCGTCGAAGCTGAACCAGATCGGGTCCACCGTGACCACGCGGGTCAGCAGCGTCTGTCCGGCGTTGACGAAGTCGCCGAGCGACACCCGCTTGTCGGAGACGCGTCCGGCGATCGGCGAGCGGATGGTGGTGAACTCGAGGTCGAGGGCGGCGGATTTCACCGCCGCGCGCGCCGCCTCCAGGTCCGCCGCTGCGGCGCGCTCGGCGGCGAGCCTCTGCTCGTACTCCTCGCGGCTGACGACCTGGACCTGCAGCAGCTCGCGGGCGCGCGCCAGCTCGGCGCGGGCGTTGATCAGCGTAGCCTTGGCGCGCGCCTCCTGGGCCTGGGCCTGGGCGAGCGCGGCGCGGAACGGGCGCGGGTCGATCTGGAAGAGGAACTGGCCCTTCTTCACCTCGACCCCCTCGCGGAAGGCGATGCCGGTGATCTGGCCGGAGACGCGGGGGAGCACCGAGACGTCCTGGATCGCCTCGAAGCGGCCGGCGTAGTCGTCCCAGTCGATGACGTCGCGCTGCAGCGGTCGGGCGACGGCCACCGCCGGCGGCTGGGGCGGTGGCGGCTTGCGCGCGTGGCAGCCCGCCGTCGTCAGAGCGACCAGCATCGCCAGCACCAGTCGTCCGTTCGCCATCACG
>Ga0164243_10008523_pt1 | contig 15091 bp, 12 predicted proteins | sample OricompcompostOP_FD_108781 | JGI IMG/M metagenome (GOLD analysis project Ga0164243, IMG submission 108781) | Organic Plus compost microbial communities from Emeryville, California, USA - Original compost - Organic plus compost (OP) | ecosystem: Engineered > Solid waste > Mixed feedstock >... | reverse complement strand
TGACCGAGGACCTGGTCTGCTCGCTGGAGAAGCCGATGGAGGCGCCGGACCTGACCGACGCCGAGAAGGCGGCGATCCGCTACGCCGAGCTTTCCGCCACCAACCACCTGGCGATCACCGACGAGATCATCGACGACTTGCGCAGATACTATTCCGAGCGCGAGATCGTGGAGCTCTGCATGTACGTCGCCTACTGCGTCGGCTTCGGCCGCATGGCGGCGACCTACCGGATCCTCGAAGAGCTGCCGGAAAGTTTCCAGGACACCTCCGCCAAGATCGTGCCCTGGGGCGAGGCGCACGCCGACCGGATGGTCATCCACGCCTGAGCCTCAGGACGGGGGAGCGCCTTGGTCGACGGCCGCCAGCATCCGGCGGGCGGCCGCAACGACCGGGGCGACGCGCTCGCGCGGTCCCAGGCCGGCTTCGGCCAGCGAGCGCTGCGGGACTTCGACGCTGACGACGACGTCCGGCGGCACGTGCTTCAGGAACTCGGCCAGCGGCAGTTCGCCTTCGCCGGGCGGCAGGCGCTCGTGCAGGGCTTCGTCCATGTAGCTCGTGAAGCGTGACAGCCGGGGAGCGTCGCAGAGCTGCACATAGCCGATCAGCGCCGGGTCCAGCGCGGCGACCTCGGCGATCGTCCCGCCCAGGCGGAAGAGGTGCATGGTGTCGATCAGCAGGCGGAAGTTCGGCCGGCCGACGTGCGCCACCGCCGCCTGAGCCGCGGCGAGGCCGCGGATCGGCCCGGGCCCGACCTCGGTGACGACCTCGATCTCCCGCTGGCCGGCCATTTCGGCGAAGGCGGCGAAGCCGTCGGCGGTGCGGGCGAAGTCCTTGTCCATGCTGACCACGTTGACCCGTCGGCAGCCCAGCTCCCGGACGAGGTCGAGGTCGGCCGCGTAGGCGCCGACGTCGATGTCGCGGCCGACGCCGAAGCCCTCGCACAGCGAGATCGCGACGTCGCGGTCGCGCATCGCCGCCGTCATGTCGCGGCGCAGGCCGGGGTGGTCGCGGAGCGACCAGTCGGGATAGTCGTGCGGGTTGTAGCCGCGCATCGGCGTCAGGGCGACGCCGATGAAGCGGCAGTCCAGCTCGGCTGCGAAGTTCACGAACTCCACCGGGGGCATGCCGAAGACACAGAGACGTTCGATGCCGAGCGGCCTCATCTGTTTTTCCTGCAGTCGCCGCGGGCTCCCGAGCCGCATCGAGCTTTATCGGCCACCTTCGGCAGGCGCGCCAGCGCGGCGCTAGGAACCTCGCCCCGGGCCGTCCGGTTTCGGCGAACAAAAGCGCTGGCTGCATGGAGACGGGCCATGGCCACGAAGGTTAGTCGTCGGGCCGTGGCGGCGGGCGGTGCTGCGCTGACGTCGGCCCTGCCGCTGGTGAGAGCTGCGGCCGAGACTATCCGTGGAGGGGTTCCGTGGCGCGAAGGCGCGGCCGCAGCGCCCCGAGCGGTCACCGATCTCGAGGGTTACCTCTACTTCACCGCGGCGGAGGCCGCCTTCATCGAAGCGGCGGTCGCGCGGCTCATCCCCACCGACGAGCTGGGCCCCGGGGCGATCGAGGCCGGCGTGCCGCTGTTCATCGACCGCCAACTGGCCGGCCAGTACGGCCGCGGCCGGCGCTGGTACATGCAGGGCCCGTGGGCCGAGGGCCTGCCGACCCAGGGCTACCAGTCGCGCTACACGCCGGCGCAGATGTACCGCGTCGCGATCGCCGACATCGACGACGCCGTCGGCCGCGAGGTGGGCGGCGCGACGTTCTCGCAGCTGGCCGCGGCGGATCAGGAGCGAGTGCTCAGCCGCCTGGAGACAGGCCAGCTGACGCTGCGCTCGACCCACGCCAAGAGCTTCTTTCAGCTGCTGCTGCAGAACACGATGGAGGGCTTCTTTTCCGATCCGATCTACGGCGGCAATCGCGACATGGTGGGCTGGAAGCTGATCGGCTTTCCGGGCGCGCGCTACGACAATCGGCCCTACGTCACGCGCTACGGCGAGCCCTATCCGCTCCCGCCGGTGGGCATCGGCGGGCGGGCCGACTGGGGGGCGAAGAGCTGATGCCGCCGCGCAAGCTGCCGGCCGTGGACGCGGTGATGGTCGGCTTCGGCTGGACCGCGGCGATCATGGGCCTCACGCTGACCGACGCCGGGCTCAAGGTGCTGGCGCTGGAGCGCGGCGATTGGCGCGACACGGCGACCGACTTCGCGACCACCTTCGATCAGGACGAGCTGCGCTACTACTGGCGCCACGAGCTGTTCGAGCGCCTGTCCCGCGAGACCCTGACGATCCGCAACAATCCCTCGCAGACGGCGCTGCCGATGCGTCACCTGGGCTCCTTCCTGCCCGGCGTCGGCGTCGGCGGGGCAGGGGTCCACTGGAACGGTCAGGTCTGGCGCTTCCTGCCGAGCGACCTGAAGGCGCGCAGCCATAACATCCAGCGCTACGGCCGCGCGGCCGTGCCGGCCGACATGACCATCCAGGACTATCCGGTCAGCTACGAGGAGCTCGAGCCCTACTACGACGAGTTCGAATATCTCTGCGGGATCTCCGGCAAGGCCGGCAACCTGAACGGCAAGATCCTGCCGGGCGGCAATCCGTTCGAAGGGCCCCGCGCGCGCGAGTACCCCAACCCGCCGCTGGAGATGAGCTATCCGCCGAAGCTGTTCGGCGAGGCGGCGGCGTCGCTGGGCCTGCACCCGTTCCCGCATCCGGCGGCGAACATGTCCCGCGCCTACACCAATCCGCTCGGCGTGCAGCTTGGCCAGTGCAGCTACTGCGGCTTCTGCGAGAAGTACGCCTGCGGCAACTACTCCAAGGCCAGTCCGCAGACGACGGTGCTGCCGGTGCTGATGCGCCGGCCGAACTTCACCCTGCGGACCGGCAGCGAGGTCCTGAAGGTCAACCTCGACTCCAGCGGCAAGCGGGCGACCGGCGTCACCTACGTCAATGCGCGCGGCGAGGAGTTCGAGCAGCCGGCCGAGCTGGTGATCCTCTCGGCCTTCATCCTGCACAACGTGCGCCTGCTGCTGCTGTCAGGGATCGGCCAGCCCTACGATCCGGTCAGCGGCAAGGGCCAGGTAGGGCGGAACTACGCCTACCAGATCACCTCGTCGGTGAACGTCTTCTACGACGACAAGATCTTGAACCCGTTCATCGGCGCCGGCGCGCTGGGCATGATCGTCGACGACTTCAACGGCGACAACTTCGACCACAGCGGCAAGGGGTTCATCGGCGGCGGCTTCGTCGGCGTGGTGCAGACCGGCGCGCGGCCGATCGAGACCCATCCGACCCCCACGGGAACGCCGGCCTGGGGCAGCGCCTGGAAGAAGGCGTTCGCCCGCGACTATCTGAAGACGCTCAGCATCGCCACCCACGGCGCGGTGATGAGCCATCGGACCAACTACCTGGACCTCGATCCGACCTACAAGGACGTGTTCGGCCGGCCGCTGCTGCGGATGACCTTCGACTTCACCGACAACGAGCACCGGATGTCGAACTTCCTGACCGACCGCGCCGCCGAGGTCGCCCGGGCGATGCAGCCCCGCGAGATCAGCGTGAACTACCGCAAAGGGTCGTGGGACGTCGTGCCCTACCAGACCACCCACAACACCGGCGGCGCGGTGATGAGCGCCGATCCCGGCTCCGGCGTGGTCAACCGCTACCTGCAGAGCTGGAACGTGCCCAACCTGTTCGTGCTCGGCTCCGGCGCCTTCCCGCAGAACGCCGGCTACAACCCGACCGGGACGGTCGCGGCCCTGACCTACTGGTCGGCCAAGGCCATTCGCGAGCGCTATCTCGCGTCGCCCGGTCCACTGGCGTGACGCGCCATGCGGCTCCGCCGCGCCTGGCGTCTCGCCTCGGTCCTCGGCCCGTTGGTGCTGCTCGGGGCGGGGTCGCAGGCGGTCTCGCGCCAGCCCGACGCGGCCGTGGACCAGGCGGCGCCGACCCCGCCGGCGACGCGAAACCCGGCCGCAACAGCCGGCTACGATCCCGTCAGCCGCGGGCGCTATCTGACGATCGCCGGCAACTGCGCCGGCTGCCACATGTCGCCCTCCGGCCAGCCGTTCGCGGGCGGCAGCCCGCTAAGGACGCCGTTCGGCGTGGTGCTGTCCGCCAACATCACCTCGGCGGTGATGCGCGACTGGTCGCAGGGCCAGTTCTACCGCGCCCTGCACGAGGGCGTCGGCGGCGGGGGCAGCCATCTCTATCCGGCGTTTCCCTATCCGTACTACACGCGCATCACGCGGGCCGACAGCGACGCGATCCTCGCCTACCTCCAGACCGTCCCGCCGGTGTACAACCGGTTTGACCGCAACAAGCTGAAGTTCCCGCTCAACAACCGCGGTCTGATGGCGTTCTGGAACGCCCTGTTCCTGAAGAAGGGCGAGTTCCGCCCCGATCCGAACCGGTCCGCGGAATGGAACCGCGGCGCCTACCTGGTCGAGGGGCTGGCGCACTGCGGCGCGTGCCATACGCCGAAGAACCTTCTCGGGGCGGACCGGCGCTCGGCGCCGTTGCAGGGGGGCGTGCTGGACGACTGGCTGGCGCCGGACCTGACCTCCAACAATCGCATCGGGCTCGGCCGCTGGAGCACCGACGAGATCGTCGAATACCTGAAGACCGGGCGCAACGCGCGGGCCTCCGCCTCCGGGGCGATGGGCGAGGTGATCGCCTCGACCTCGCAGCTGACCGACGCCGACGCCCGCGCCATGGCGGTCTATCTGAAGAGCCGGGCAGCCTCGCCGGAGGCGGCGCCCCGGCCGCCGCCGGCCGAGCAGGTGCGGGCCGGGGAGGCGATCTTCGTCGACGAGTGCGCCGGCTGCCATCGTATGGACGGCAGCGCCGAGCCGCGGATGTTCTCGCCGCTTCGCGAGAACGCCGCCGTGCAGCAGCGCGACCCGACGACCCTGATCCGCATCGTGCTGAACGGCTCCCGTGCGCCGGCGACGGATGCGCGGCCGACGCCCACAGCCATGCCGGCGTTCGGCTGGAAGCTGAACGACCGCGAGGTCGCCGCGGTGATCACCTATGTGCGCAACAGCTGGGGCAACGCCGCGCCGGCGGTCCGCCCCCGGCAGGTCGCCAAGATCCGCGAGGACACGTCGCCCTCCGCCTGGCCGCTGCTCAAGGCCCAGCGCTAGGCGGGGCGGCGGCATAAAAACGCAAGGCCGGTGTTGGCTTGCGCGCGGCGAGGCGGCATCAAGGGGGCGCATGGACACCGTCACTACTGTCCTCTCCCTGCTCGTCGCGATCGTGGTGAGCGGCGTCGTGGCGCGCGGCACGCGCCTGCCGCTGCCGCTCGTGCAGGCCGCTCTGGGCGCCGTCATCGCCGTCTCGGCGATCCCCACGGTCGAGCTGCAGCCGGAGCTGTTCTTCCTGCTCTTCCTACCGCCGCTGCTGTTCCTCGACGGCTGGCGGATTCCCAAGGACGACCTCCTGCGCGACCGCGCCACCGTGCTGGAGCTGGCCATCGGCCTGGTGGTGCTGACGGTGGTCGGCCTGGGTTTCCTGATCCACTGGATGATCCCGGCCATGCCGCTGCCGGTGGCCTTCGCCCTGGCCGCGGTGATCTCGCCGACCGACCCGATCGCCGTCTCGGCGATCGCCGCCCGCGCGCCGATCCCCAAGCGGCTGATGCACATCCTGGAAGGCGAGTCGCTGCTCAACGACGCCTCGGGCCTGGTCTGCATGCGCTTCGCCGTCGCCGCCATGCTGACCGGCACCTTCTCGCTGCCGCAGGCCTTCCTCACCTTCTTCTGGCTGGCGCTGGGCGGGGCGGCGATCGGCGTCGCCGTCACCCTCGGCGTGGTGCGCGCGCATCGCTGGGTGGCGAGCCGGTTCGGCGAGGACACAAGCGCCCAGATCGTCGTCAGCCTGCTGATCCCCTTCGGGGCCTACACCCTGGCCGAGCACCTCCACGCTTCCGGCATCCTGGCGGCGGTGGCGGCGGGGGTGGCGATGAGCTTCACCGAAAGGAACAGCCGCGTGCTGGCGGTCACCCGGGTCCGTCGGGCGGGCGTCTGGGACACGGTGCAGTTCGTCGCCAACGGGGTGATCTTCGTGCTGCTCGGCGAGCAGATGCCGGGCCTGGTGGCGAAGGCGGACGAGACCGTCCGGGCCTCCGGCCACACCGAGTGGTGGTGGCTCGCGGTCTATGTGCTGGTGATCTGCGCCGCGCTCGGCGCGATGCGGTTCGTCTGGGTCTGGACTTCGCTGCGCCTCACCATCTTCCGCGCGGCCCGTCGCGGCGAGGCGCGCCCGCGGGTCAGCCTCAGGCTGGTCGCGGCGATGTCGCTGGCCGGCGTCCGCGGCGCCGTGACCCTCGCCGGCGTGCTGACCATCCCGCTGGCGCTGGCGGACGGCACGCCGTTCCCGGCGCGCGACCTGGCGATCTTCCTCGCCGCCGGCGTCATCGTCGTCTCGCTGCTGGTCGCCAGCGTCGGCCTGCCGCGGATGCTGAAGGGCCTCGACCTGCCGCCCGAGCCCTCGCGGCTGCAGGAGCTGGACGCCGCCCGGATCGCCGCCGCCGAGGCGGCGATCCGCGCCATCGAGGCGACCCAGCACCGGCTCGCCGAGAACCGGCCTGACGCAGACATCTACGCCGAAGCCTCGGCGCGGGTGATGGAGTCCTACCGCGAGCGGATCCTGACGCGGCAGCAATCGGCCGAGGCCGCCGAGGAGCACCGCAAGTTCGACCAGATCGAGCGCCAGCTGCGCCTTGCGGGGCTCAAGGCCGAACGCGCCGAGATCTTCCGCCGCGCACACGCCCGTCAGCTGCCGGAGGAGCACGCCCGCAAATTGATCCGCGATCTCGATCTTCTGGAGACGCGGTACGCGGGCTAGCCGCCCGGCCCGAGCGCTTGGGTCAGGGGCCATGAAGGCCCGCGCGCCCGCAACACGTGACGTCGGGGAAGCCGCGCTTTTCGGCCGCTCACCGCCGGATGAGGGCAGGGGGCGTCAAGCCCGCCGCTCCGCGACGCGGAGGGCGGGCCGGGGGCGGCGCTAATGCACGCCGATCCGCTCGATCGCCTTGAGGTGCCGCTCGATCATCGGCAGGCCGCCCATCGCCAAGGACCGAAGCTGCGGATTATCGCCGTTCTCCGCATAGCCCTTGTGCAGGGTGATCGCTTCCTGGTGGGCGGTGCGCTGCTGGTCCAGATAGGTCCTGTCGAAGTCGTCGTCCGAGGCTTCGAGCAGGTGCTTGAGCATGCCTTCCCGCCGATTGTCGAGCTGGGTCGTCGGCTTGAGGTTCGGCAGGACGCGGGTGACCTCGCTGCTCATCAGGGCCGCCTGCATCTGGTGCGTGGCGGTGGTGTGGTGGTCGACCATCATCAGGCCGAGCTCCCGCGCCGCGTCGGTGCGCGCCCGCTGCGCGGCGATCCTGCCCGCCTCGACCTCATAGAGGTCGCTCACGCAGGCGTTCATGACGAACGCCTCGCTGTTGTGAGACCCGGCCGTGGCCGCGGAGGCCTGGCCGACCATGCCGCCGACCATGTCGCCGGCCTTGTTCAGCGCGCCCTTCAGGCCGCCGGGCTTCTGTTCCTGCGCCATTCGTCAGCTCCTCATTCCGCGGCCGGCGAGGCGCCGAGCGTCGCGCCGTTGGCGCGCGCGGCCTGCCAGTAGCCGAGATTGTCGTGCGGCCCGCTTTCCTGCAGCGCGGCGACGCTGTGCGGGTCGTCCTCGCGCCGATACTCGCCGCCGAACTTCTCGCGGTGGCGGCGGATCACCTCTTCGGTCGGCACGCCGCCGGCGTTCACCGCCGCCTGGTAGCCGAAATAGCGATGGCCTTCCGGCAGTTCGGTGACCGGGGTGAAGACCGCGTCCCAGGCGGTGAGGTCGACCTGGCTGGCGACCACCTGCTTCAGGTAGGCCTTGTTCTCCTCGAAGGTCATCGGCGCCTCGTACCCGGCGCCGATCAGCTCGGCGGCGTCCTTGCCCTCGATCTGCTCGAGCGCGCGGGCGGCCGTCTTCAGGTGCTCGATCTCCATCGCCAGGTGGAGCTCCCAGATCTGCTTGATCCGCGGATCGACCTCGGTCTGCAAGAACGACCAGTAGAGCCAGCACTCGTTGTTCTCGTGCAGCACCCAGTTGGTCAGCCAGCTCATGTTCGGGTCGAGGCAGGACTCGTAATGGCTGACGTGCTGCTCCTCGATCTGGGCGATCTCCAGATAGACGGCGCGGGCCAGCGGATCGGTCGGCCGGTTCCCGACGACCATGTAGTAGTTCATGGTCTGCTGCTCGGCCGCGACCAGGGTCATCGCGTTCAGGATCGACTGCCGGTGCGCCGCCTGCACCGTCATCGGCCGGCGGATGTCGTCGCGCGGATCGCGGTGTTCGAAGATCGTCGGACGACCCGGCGTGATGTCGGTGTAGTTGCCGGTGATCTCCTCCGCCTTCCGCCCGTTGCCCATCAGGTCCATGAGGTTGGCGTAGCGGTAGAGGTGGTCGAAATCCTCCAGCAGGCCGAACTCGTAAACCTGCTTCAGGTACGGGTCCGGCTCGTGACGGGCGAGCCAGGCGGTGAGGTCGACGGCGACCTGCTCGTAGCCGATGGTCACCTCGACGGCGTTCTCCTGGGCCTCGCCCGGGATCAGCCAGTTCACCGCCTTCTGCTGCTGCTGCTCGATGCGGCGGATCATCTGAAGCCTTTGCTTCAGCTCCACGTCGGCGCAGTGGCGGTTGAAGTTGTGCGAGAAGATGATCGACTCGACTTCGATGCCGTTCATCACGATGACCCGGCATCTTGTGTAGGGATGGACGGCGCGCGTGTCGTAGGGTTCGACGTTCAGTTCCGACCAGGATCGCAACTGACGCTCAAGCGGCAGGCCCCGCTCTGCGAGGGGATTGAAGGGCATTTAGGGTCTCCAAGCTGTCGGCGGACAACGGGAGTCGCGAGATCGGGTTCGAGCGGGACCGCAAAAAAGCCCGGCCGAGGCGCGACACGGAGCGGCGAGGCTGATCCGCCGCCGACTTTCCGGGGAACGTCGCTGTTCTTCGGGCGGTTCTTCGCCGCACGGCTCGCACACGCCGCTGCATCGGTCACGTCATCTCCCCATGAGCGCGCTACCCCAACCGACCGAGGATCCTCCGGCGCCGCTGCGGTGGTCGCAGGCCGGCGAGGGGCCGGACGTCGTCCTGCTGCATGGCGCGATCGTCGAGCGGCACGACCTGTTCTGCGCCCTGGCGCCCGGCCTGGCGGCGGACTTTCGCGTCACGGCCTTCGACCGCGCCGGCCACGGCCAGTCGCCGTTCTATTCGCCCACCGGCTCGCCCTGGCGGCAGGCGCAGGCGGTCCGCGCCGCGGTCGAGGCGCTCGGCCTGAAGAAGCCGATCGTCCTGGGGCATTCCTTCGGCGGAGCGGTGGCGCTGGCCTACGCCCTGCAGTTCGCCGACGAGACCCAGGGTGTCGTGGCGATCGCGCCGATCGCCTTTCCCGAAATGCGGCTCGAGCACTGGGTCTTCGCCCCGCGGGCGCTGCCGGGCTGGGGCCCGCTGTACGACGCGGCGCTGCGGTTCGGGATCGATCCGCTGCTGCTGCCGATCCTGCGCCGGGCGATGTTCTGGCCGCAGGCGCCTGACCGGCCGGCCGCCCAGGCCACGGTGTCGGCGCCGTTTCGCCTCGACTTCGGACCGGTCGAGGGGCAGGACGCCTGGCTGCTGAACCTGGGGCTCGCGGCCAGCGCCACGCGCTACGCGACCTGCCGCGTGCCGGCGCGGGTGCTCGCCGGCGACCGGGACATCGTCGTCAATCCGGCGCTGCACGCCGGGCCGCTGGCCAGCCTGCTGCCGGCGGCGGAGTTTCGCCTGCTTCCGGGCCTCGGCCACATGATCCATCATTTTGCGCCGGCGGAGATCGTCCGCGCCACGCTGGAGCTCGCCGATCCGCCATCCTGATCAGGGCGAAAAGGGAACGTCATGGCTCGCATCTTCATCACCGGCAGCACCGACGGGCTCGGTCTCGCGGGCGCACGGACGCTCATGGAGCAGGGCCATGACGTCGTGCTGCACGCCCGCTCGCAGGCGCGCGCCTCGGCCTTCGGCGAGCTGGCGGCGCGCTCAGCGGGCGTGGTCATCGGCGATCTCAGCAGCGCCGCGGAGACGCGGCGGGTCGCCGAGCAGGTGAACGCGATCGGCCGGATGGACGCGGTGATCCACAACGCCGGCGTCTACCAAGCGCCGAGCCGGGGCGAGACGCCGGAGGGCCATGCCGTGACCTTGGCGGTCAACGTCCTGGCGCCGTACCTGCTGACGGCGCTGATCGAGCGTCCCGCGCGGCTGGTCTACCTCAGCAGCGGACTGCATCGCGGCGGCGAGGGCTCGCTGCGCGACATCGATTGGCGTCAGCGGCCGTGGAACGCCGATCAGGCCTATTCCGACAGCAAGCTCTATGTCGTCGCCCTGGCCCTGGCGGTCGCCCGCCGCTGGCCGGACGTCCTCAGCAACGCCGTCGATCCCGGCTGGGTGCGTACGCGCATGGGCGGCTCGAGAGCGCCGGTAGACATCGACACCGGCCAGCGCACCCAGAGCTGGCTGGCCGTCAGCGAGGAGGCCGCCGCCCGGGTCAGCGGCGGCTACTGGCACGACCTTCGGCAGGAGGCGCCGGCGGCGCCGACGACGGACCCCGCCTTCCAGGACCGGCTCATGGAGCTGCTCGCCGACCTGACCGGAGAACGGCTGGCCTGAGCGCACGGCCGACGACACCGCTGGGGCGATGTTGCGCGGCGTTGCCGGGCGAGTTGACCTCCCTCAATCTGCCAGGACGATCCGCATGGCCTTCTGGGCCGGAAGGGATTCAGGCGCGCCGCGCGGCCCGCCGGATCTGCACGTCGGTCGATTCCGAGGGACGAAACGAATGAAGATGGAAGACATGGTGATCATCAGCGTCGATGATCACATCACCGAGCCCGCCACCGTGTTCGACAATCAGCTTTCCGGCGAGGCCTACGCCACGGCGCCCAAGCTGAAGGCCAAGTCGAATGGCTCGAACTACTGGGACTATCAGGGGATGAAGATCCAGTCGGTCGCGCTGAACGCGGTGACCGGCCGGGTGCGCGAGGAGTACGGCATGGAGCCGACCTCGCTGGATCAGCTGCGCAAGGGCTGCTGGGACGTCGACGCCCGGGTGGGCGACATGAACGTCAACGGCGTCGCCGCCTCGCTCAACTTCCCGAGCTTCGCGGGCATCGACGGCGGCCTGTTCATCAATGCGCCGGACAAGAAGCAAGCGATCGTCCACCTGCGCGCCTACAACGACTGGCACATCGACGAATGGTGCGGCGCCCATCCCGGCCGCTTCATCCCACTGGGCGTGCTGCCGCTCTGGGACCCGGAGGAGTCCGCCAAGGAGGTCAAGCGTCTCGCCGACAAGGGCTGCTTCGCCGTGACCATGAGCGACAACCCCACCAAGCGCGGCCTGCCCAGCGTGCACAGCGACTACTGGGAGCCGCTCTGGAAGGCGGTGACCGAGACCGAGACGGCGATCTGCCTGCACATCGGCACCGGCAACATCTCGCCGCACTGCTCGCCGGAGTCGCCGATCGAGGCGAACATCACCACCATGCCGATGGCGGTGGCCTTCGGCGCGGCGGACTGGCTGAACCTGGCGGCCCTGCACCGCTATCCGACGATGAGGATCTGCCTCTCTGAGAGCGGCATCGGCTGGATCCCCTATCTGATGGAGCGCGCCGACTACAGCCACGAGCAGCACCACGTCTGGACGCACTCCAAGCAATACTTCGGCGGCCTGAAGCCGAGCGAGGTGTTCCGCCGGCACTTCTCCAGCTGTTTCATCGACGACGCCTACGGCCTGCGGAACCTGGACCTGATCGGCGAGGACAACGTCTGCTACGAGGTGGACTATCCGCACTCGGACGCGCCCTGGCCGAACGCGCCGGAGATCCTCTGGAAGTCGGCGCAGTTCCTGACCGACGAGCAGATCGACAAGGTGACGCACCGCAATGCGATGCGGCTCTACAAGTTCGACCCGTTCGCCCACCACAAGCGCGAGGACCTCACGGTCGGCGCGCTGCGCGCCAAGGCCAAGGTCGCCGGCGTCGACACCACCCTGATCTCGACCGGCGGCGCGGCGCCGCTGGCCGCCGGCGAAAAGCCGCGTCCGGTCACCTCGGGCGACGTGGTGGCGATGTACTCCAAGCACGCCGAGGCGGTGTAAGGCGGAAGGGCAGGGGCGTCGTCCGGGTTCGACGGGCGGCGCCCGCCTTCGCAGCTCAAGATGAACCCTCGCTGCGGCGCAGCGAGATTTCATCCCACGACATCCGCGCTCGCGGAAACTTCGGAACAGCACGCCCCCCCTGGAGTTGTTCGGCGTCTGACTTCAGGTGCGCCGATGGCTGTTCTCTCGCTTATCCGCCTCTTCACGACGCTGCTGTCGCTCGCGATCCTGGCGGCGGCCGGCTATTTCTTGTGGAGCTGGTATTCCGGGGACCTGGTGCGCGACGCGGCCGGCGAGCTGCAGCGGCAGCGCGACGATTGGCGCCTCTGGCTGGGGCTCGGCCTGGCCGCCTGGTCGCTGCTGGGGCGGTTCGTCGTCCTGGCGCTCTTCGCCCGACCGGACCGGCGGCCCACCGGACCTCGACGCGGCGAAGGCGAACTGGTGCAAAGTCCGACAGGATCCTCGCTCTACGTCGAGACGCACGGGCCAGTCGGCGGCGCGCCGGTGATCTTCACCCACGGCTGGGGCATGGACAGCACCTTCTGGCGCTACGCCCGCGAGGACCTTGACCAGCGCTTCCGGCTGATCCTCTGGGATCTGCCCGGGCTCGGGAAGTCGAAGCCGGCCGGCCCTGACGCCATCAGTCTGGAAGCGTTCGCGACGGACCTTGCCGGCCTCGTCGAGCTGGCGGGCCAGCAGCGGCCGGTGCTGGTCGGACACAGCATCGGCGGGATGACCATTCAGACCCTGCTGCGCGACCATCCGCACCTGCGGCGGCGGCTCGCCGGCGTGGTGCTCCTCAACACCACCTACACCAATCCGCTCAACACCATGGTCCTGGCGCGCATGTTGCGGGCCCTGCAACGGCCGCTGCTGGAGCCGGCCTCGTATCTGACCATCCTGCTGCAGCCGCTGGTCTGGCTGTCGAAGTGGCAGAGCTATCTCAGCGGCTCGGCCCATCTGGCGCACCGCGCCGGCTTCGGCCGCTTCGTCACCCGCAGCCAGCTCGAGCATGCGACCCTGCTGGCCACGCGCAATCCGCCGGCGGTGCAGGCGCGCGGCGATCTGGCGATGTTCCACTGGGACGCCACCGGCGCGCTCCGCGACGCGCAGGTGCCAGCGCTGGTGATCGGCGGCGAGGCGGACATCGTCACCAAGCCCGAGGCCAGCCGAGTGATCGCCGACGAGGCCTCGCAGGGGAAGCTGCACATCGTCCCCCAGGTCAACCACATGGGCCCGCTCGAGCGCTACGACGTCTACGACCAGCTGATCGCCGATTTCGTGCTCGAGCAGCAGCCGGTCGCCTCCGGCGACCTGCGTCCCGACGCTTCTCCGCTGGGTTCGACGCCGTACGCCTCTGACGAGCGGTCGGATCGTCCGCCGCCGCGCTGAGCTACCGTCGACGGCCCGCCGGAGTCTCCAGCGAGGTCACCCGCCCGCCGGCGCGGGCCGGTTTCGGCGCGGCGTCGACGGCCTTGGTCGGGGCCGCGTCTCCAGTCGCCGCCAACTGCTCTTCGACATAGACGCGCGCGTTGCGCAGGTGCTCGCGCATCGCCGTCTCGGCGGCGGCGGAGTCGCGGCGGGCGATGGCGGAGACGATCGCCTCGTGCTCGTGCAGCGCCTGCTGGGCGCGGCCGGGCTTGGTGCTCGACTTGTACCGGTAGATGCGCAGCAGGTGGTAGAGGTCGCCCATCAGCATCTCCTGCAGCCGCTCGTTGCGGCTGCCGGTGACGATGCGGAAGTGGAAGTCGAAGTCCTTGGACTCCTGGTAATAGCCCTTGCCTTCCTGGACGCTCTTCTGCTGGCCGTGCTTCTCCAGCAGGCCCTTGAGGGCGGCGATCTCCGCCTCGGTCATGTTCTTCGCCGCCAGGGCCGCGGCCATGCCCTCCAGCGCCTCGCGCACCTGCAGGAGCTCGTTGAGGTCCTTCATCGACAGGGCCGCGACGCGCACGCCGATGTTCGGGGTGCGCTGCAGCAGCTTGCGGCCCTCCAGCCGGCGGATGGCCTCGCGCAAGGGGCCGCGGCTGACGCCCAGCGAGGCGGCGAGCGCCTGCTCGCTCAGCCGGCTGCCGGGCTCCAGCGCGCCGCTGATGATGGCCGCCTCGATGCGCTCGGCGACGACGTCGACCAGCGACTGCGCCTGCACCTTCTTGTCCAGCAACCCGCTCATCGCGCTCAGTTCTTCCCCAATGCCGCGCCGGAGTTCCGGCGCAGCCGCCGGGCCCTATCTAGAATGAGCCTCGGCGGTCTGGCCAGTCGGCGGCGTCAGGCGCCGGCGTAGCGCCCGGCGCTGGCGCCCGACAGGCGGCCGAACACCGCGCCGTTCATCAGCCCGGTGCCGCCCGGATAGTTCTGGTAGAACAGCCCGCCGACCAGCTCGCCGGCGGCGAACAGGCCCGGGATCGGCTTGTCGACCAGGTCCAGGACGTTGCCCTGGTTGTTGATCTTCAGCCCGCCGAACGTGAAGGTGATCCCGCAGGTCACCACGAAGCCGGAGTAGGGGGGGGTGTCGATCGGCAGCGCCCAATTCGACTTCGGCGGAGTGATGCCCTTGGTCGAGACGCCGTCGAGGATCGAGGGGTTGTAGTCGCCCGGCTGGCAGGCGGCGTTGAACTCGGCGACGGTCTTCTTCAGGCCCTCGACGTCGATCTCCAGCTGTTCCGCCAGCTCCTCCAGGGTGTTGGCGGTCGCCTTGGTGACCTGGCGGATGCGGTATTCGTCGCGGACATTGTCGATGGTCTTGGCGTCGAAGATCTGCACCGCCGCGCGCATCGGCTGCTTCAGCACCTCGCGCCCGTACTTGGCGTAGGTGTAGTTGCGCATGTCGGCGCCTTCGTCGATGAAGCGCTCGCCGTTCATGTTGACGACGATGCCGATCGGGTAGGAGTGCTTCTGGTAGTTGTCGAGCACCACCCGGTCGCCG
>Ga0164243_10008521_pt1 | contig 15092 bp, 11 predicted proteins | sample OricompcompostOP_FD_108781 | JGI IMG/M metagenome (GOLD analysis project Ga0164243, IMG submission 108781) | Organic Plus compost microbial communities from Emeryville, California, USA - Original compost - Organic plus compost (OP) | ecosystem: Engineered > Solid waste > Mixed feedstock >... | reverse complement strand
CTGGCACTCCAGTCCGAACACCTTGGTGACCAACTCGGCGGTCACGATGTCGTCGGGCGCGCCCTCATCGATGATGACGCCCTCCTTCATCGCGATCAGGTGGTCGGCGTAACGGCAGGCCAGGTTCAGGTCGTGCAGCACCATCACGATGGTGCGTGACGACTCCCGGTTCAGATCGGTCAGCAGATCGAGCAACTCGACCTGGTGGTGGATGTCCAGGAACGTGGTGGGCTCGTCGAGCAGCACCAGATCGGTGTTCTGGGCCAGTGTCATCGCGATCCACACCCGCTGGCGCTGACCGCCGGAGAGTTCGGCGATCGTCCGATCGGCCAGATCGGTCGTATTGGTGACGGACAGGGCGTGCTCGACAGCATGGTCGTCCTCGGCCGTCCACTGCCGGAACCAGCCCTGGTGCGGATAGCGGCCGCGCCCGACCAGGTCGGCGACCGTGATGCCGTCCGGCGCGACGGGGTTCTGCGGGAGCAGACCGATGACCTTGGCGACATCGACGCTGCGCAGCCCCTGGATCGACTCGTCGTCGAGCAGCACCTCACCGCTCGTCGGTTTGAGCAGGCGCACCAGACCTCGCAGGAGGGTCGACTTGCCGCAACCGTTGGGTCCCACGATCGCGGTGACCTTGCCGGTGGGGATCTCGACGTCCTGATGGGTGACGATATCGGCCCCGCCGTATCCGAAGGACACGTTGCGGGCCTGCAGGTGATGGGTGTCGCGCGTCATCCGCCGCGTCCTTCCCGGTTGACGGTGGCCAGCAGCCAGATCAGATAAGGGGCACCGACAGCGCCGGTGATGACGCCGGTCGGCAGGGAGACCGGCAGCAGGTGCGAGCCGATCAGATCGGCGCCCAGGACCAGCGAGGCGCCGATGAGTGCTGACGGCAGCAGCACCGGCCCACCCGTGCGCACGATGCGGATCGCGATGGGCCCGGAGATGAGGGCGACGAACGACACCGGGCCGGCGGCGGCCGTGGCCAGGGCGACCAGCACGATGGCGACGGCCAGCAGCGACACCCGGGCCACCTCGACCCGCACGCCGAGCGCATACGCAGTGTCGTCGCCGAGTTCGAGGGCCGACAGCCAGCGACCCAGCATGACGGCGACCGGCAGCAGCAGGATCAACGCCCCCAGCAGAATGCGCAACTGCAGGGCGCCGGTCTGACCGATCGAACCGACCAACCAGGTCATCGCTTCGCGGGCATCGAACAGTTCGGCTCGGGCCAGCACGTAGCCGGTCAGCGCGACGCAGAACTCGCTGACGCCGATGCCGATCAGGATGAACCGATAACCCGTGATGCCGCCGCGCCAGGCGAGTGCGTAGATCAGCCCACCGGTGACGAGTGCGCCTCCCAGAGCTGCGAAGGACACCGCGATCGCACCTAGATTCAGCAGGACGATGCTGACCACCGCGGCGACTCCCGCGCCCTGCGAGATGCCCACGAAGTCCGGTGACGCCAGTGGATTAGCCAGCAGTTTCTGGAAGACGATGCCAGCTGTGCCGAGCGCCAGACCGACGGCGAGACCCGCCGCCGCCAGCGGCAGACGCAGGTCGCGGACGATGAAGTCGATCGACGGGTCGTCGGCGATCCCCAGCAGCGACGCCACGACCTCCCACGGCTTGAGCCAGTAGCTGCCGATCATCATGGTTGCGATGAACAGTGCAGCAGTCAGCGTCAACAGCACGAGCGTCACGGTCGTCTCGCGGCGCCGACGCGCACGCCGGCCGGTGAACGGCGACGCAGTCTCGATGGTTTCGGTGAGGCTCACAGCTTGGCCAGCGATCGGTTGCGGACGAGAGCGATGAACGCCGGGGCGCCGAGCACACCGAGCACGACGCCGACCTGCAACTCTCCAGGCTTCAGCACGAGCCGGCCCGCGATGTCGGCGAGCAACAGGATGATCGGGCTCAACACCAGCGTGTAAGGCAGGATCCAGCGGTAGTCGGGTCCACACAGGGCCCGCGCCACGTGCGGGATCACCAGGCCGACGAAGGCGATCGGTCCACAGGCGGCCGTGGCGGCACCGGCCAGCAGGATCACCGCGACGAACACGACGGATCGCGTCAGCACGATCCGCTGGCCGAGCGCTGTAGCCATGTCGTCGCCCAGAGCCAGTCCGTTGAGGGCGCGCCCGAGTGTGAGCGCGAGGATCGCCCCCACCACGATGAACGGTGCGCTGTACTGCAGTTCCGGCCAGTAGCGGCCGGCCAGCGAACCGACCTGCCACGCACGCATCTGGTTGAGGGCGTCGATATTGGTCATCACGACGCCGGTCGTGATGGCGTAGAAGCCCGCACTGATGGCGGCGCCGGCCAGGGCCAGCTTGACCGGCGTGGCCCCTTCTCGTCCGAACGATGCGACGCCGTAGACCAAGACCACGGAGACCGCGGCACCGATGAAGCCGAACCAGATGTAGGTGGTCATGGCTTGCGTGCCGAGGATCGCGATACTGCTGACGATGAACGCCGACGCACCCGTGTTGACACCCATGATCCCCGGATCGGCCAACGGATTGCGGGTCAGACCCTGCAGCAGAGCGCCCGCCAGACCCAGCGCGATTCCGGCCGACAACCCGATCAGGGTGCGCGGCACCCGCATCTCCCTGATCACGGTCGCATCGACGGAGTCGTCGCGGTCCCGGAAGGCGTCGATGATCGAACCGAGCCCGATGCCCCGGGTGCCCAACGTGATGCTCATGACGCACACGACGGCCAGGACACCGATCAGCACCAGCAGGCCCACCCCGAGCGCGGCGCCATTGCGGTGACGCGCCGCCGGGGCAGCCTGGTGGAGTAGATCGGTGGTCATCGGCAGATCACGTCAGATCCGGATCGGCCTTCTCGATCGCGTCGGCGAGCTTCTGCAACTGCTCGGCGTAGTCGGCATACGTGCTGACCCAGTAGGCGGGCCACGGTGTGATCGCGCCGGCCTCGACCGCCTTGATGGACGTCCAGGTCGGTTGCTTCTCCGCCGTGGCCAGGCTGGTGTCGTACGTACGGTCGTCCAGCAGGATCAGGTCGGGCTGGTACTTGTCGGCCTTCTCCCAGCTCAGGTTCTCCCAGTACGGGAAGTCCGGGTTCGGCGAGTCCGGGATCGTCACGTCCAGGCCCCACTCGACGAAATCGGTCAGTTCGGCCGAGTGCTCGGGGACGGCGACGTACAACAGATCATCGGCCGGCGACACGCCCAGCGCGGTGAGGCCCTTCTTCTCGGCGACCACGCTCTTGAACCGCTCCTTCGCGGCTTCGTAGTCGGCCTTGGCGGCCGCACCGTCACCGGACTCGGTGTCGGCGCCCAGCGACTCGGCCAGGTCCTCGTATCCGGTCAACATCGTCTCGATCGACTCTCCGGCGGTCGGTCCGACGATGGTCGCAAGCTTGCCGACCTTCTTGGAACTCTCCTCGACGGCGTTCTCCATCCCGCCGTAGGCCTTCTCGACCGGCCAGTACGACGAAACGATCAGGTCGGGCTTGAGCTCGGCCGCCTTCTCGGCGTCGATCTTGCCCCACTCCTCGCCCAGGATCTCGATACCGTCGAGGTCGAATCCTGCCAGCGACCTGTTCTGCTCCACCGGCTCGCTCAGGTAGATCCCGACCGGCTTGATGCCGTACGAGAGCAACGCGGCCGCCGATTCACCCTGGGCGATGATGCGGTCGGGAATCTCATCGGCCGTGTAGGTTTTGCCGTCACCGCTCTTGTACGACCACTTCTCGCCGTCGGCGGAATCGTCGGAGGAGCCGCATGCGGCCAGGATCAGTGCAGCCGCAACGGCGGGCACCACGAAGCGAAGTTTGCTCATGGGACTTTCTTCAGATGGGGGAGGTAACGACAGGTCAGCCTAACCTAAGAGAGCAGCGTCGTGTCTGGTCGGGTGTGGTCGCATACGCTGACGACATGATCGGTACCGCGCGCGCATCTTCCTTGGTGGCCCGGTTGCGCCGCAGGCGTCCCGGCCTGAGCACCGCGCTGCTGGACAGGGTTCCGGCGAACTCGACATGTGCGGTCCTGACAGATAACCCTCAAGGAGCAGCTACGCAGTTGCGCCGACACGGCGCCCACGTCCACGTCGTCGCCTCAACCGGCTCGGCGGCACACGCTGAACTGACTGCACTCGCTCCATTCGATCTCATTGTCGACGAGCGGGGTCGTAAGAACCGCGTGATCCGCTTCCGCGACGCGTTCTTCCACCTACGCGCGGGTGGGATGTACGTGGTCCGGGGCGGTGCCGGTGAGTCAGGAGCCGCACCGACCAAGTTGGCCGAGTACCTCAATCGCGCTGAGCACGCACGCGCAGAGCCATGGCCCGGTCGCGGTCGCGGCATTCCCACGGCAGCCCTCGATGCCTACGGCCTGAGTCAGGCGATGGTGTCGTTCGACGTGGACGGCGAGGACCTCGTCGTCACGCGCGGCGACTTCCCGGTACTGGCCAAACTGCGTGAGGACGAGATGGCCCAGGTCCTGCAACGTCGGAACGGGCGGGACAAAGTGCTCGAGGTCATCCCCGCTGCGCCCTTCGACTCCCGCTGCGAGTTCACAGAGAACTCGCCGGAGCGTCGGCCCAACTTCCACGACCATTACGACACGATCGACTTGTCGCTGCGGCTGTATCACGAGGCGATTGCAGTGCCTGCGGGCGTGCTGGTGGTCGACAACATGATCACGCCCGACTCGTACCGCCACAATCAGTTCAAGCGACTTCGCAATCGCGCGACTGACGAGATTGCACCCCGGTTCGCGGTCCTGCGCACCGAGGGCGGCGAGGAGACCCCCTATCTCGAGGGCGCGTACGTGCACCTGGACAACGAGCAGCGCGGGCACTTCGGACACCTCGTGACCGAGCAGATGTCGCGCTTCTGGAGTTGGCAGCGCGCCAAGGAGCTCTACCCGGATGCCAAGGCGCTCGTCGCCATCAACAAGGGGCGGGAACTTCGTGGCTGGGAGCTTGAGATCTACGCCGCGGGAGGCATCCCGGCCGACGACATCGTGTTCACGACCGGTCCCGTGCGCGTCGAGCGCATCGTCTCAGGGACGCCGATGTTGTCCAATCCGGACTATGTGCACCCCGCGATCCAGGAGACGTGGCAATCCGTCGGCAACCGGTTGGTGGCAGGTTCAGGAACTGACGCCGACCTGCCTCGCCGGTTCTTCTGCTCGCGTCGACTCGCGAAGCGGTCCTGCCACAACTCTCCTGACGTCGAAGCGCTGTTCTCCGACTTCGGGTTCGACATCGTCTATCCCGAGGACCTTCCGCTGGGCGACCAGGTGCGCCTGTTTCGAAACGCCGAGGTGATCGGCGGATTCGTGGGAAGCGCCATGTTCTCCCTGGCATACGCATCCGACCCGAAGCAGGTGATCCTGGTCGGCTCAAGCGCCTACACAGCCCGTAACGAGTATCTGTTCGCGGCGCTCCTGGGCCACCGCATCGACTCGGTCGTGTCGACGCCTGACGATCCCACGACATATCAGTCGCCGTACACGTTCAATCTGGCCGATGAGGGCAACTATCTGCGGACACTCCTGGACAACCTCTGACCGTCCGGGTCAGGCGTCGAAGAGGGCGGCGACATCTGACGCGGTCAGTTCGGTGGACATCGCGCCGTCGCCGTCGAGCACGCGGGCGAACAGTTCGGCCTTGTGCTCCTTCAGAGCCAGCACCTTCTCCTCGATCGTGTTCGCCGACACCAGCCGGTACACCATCACGTGTTTCTTCTGGCCGATCCGGTGCGCGCGGTCGACGGCCTGGTTCTCCGCGGCAGGGTTCCACCACGGATCGAGCACGTAGACGTAATCGGCCTCGGTGAGTGTGAGACCGACGCCACCGGCCTTCAGGCTGATGAGGAACACGGCTGCCTCACCGGAGCGGAAGCGTTCGATCGGCACGTCTCGGCGGCGCGTACGACCATCGAGGTAGGACAACGCGATGCCGTCAGCCTCCAACCGAGCACGCACCCGTCTCAGATAGCCGGTGAACTGACTGAACACCAGGACCTGGTGGCCCTCAGCGACGATCTCGGCGAGGTGTTCGACCAGCAGGTCGAGTTTGGCCGAACCAACCGAATCGTGTGCGGGATCGATCAGCCCAGGATCGAGGCTGAGTTGGCGCAGGCGGGTGAGGGCGCTGAAGATGGCGACCCGGTTGCGGTCGAAGTCCTCGACCAGGCCGAGGACCGCTTGACGTTCGCGCTGCAGGTGCGTGTCGTAGATCTTGCGATGCCGCGGATTCAACTCAACTGACAGCGTCTGCTCCTGTTTGGGCGGCAGGTCGTCGGCCACCTGCTCCTTGGTGCGCCTCAGCAGGAACGGTCGGATCCGTCGCCGGAAGCGTTGCAACGTCGCCTCGTCGCCAAGTTGCTCGACCGGGCGGGCCACCACCTGTTTGAACCGTGCAGGCGAGCCGTACAGGCCCGGCGCGACGATCGACAGCAGCGCCCACAGTTCCATCAACCGGTTCTCGAACGGCGTGCCCGTCAGTGCCAGCCGGAAGGGCACGTCGAGCCGGCGCACCGCGTGGTACGTCTTGCTCTGGTGGTTCTTGACGTGCTGCGCCTCGTCGAGCAGCAGCCCGCCCCATGCCTGTTCTGCGTACTGCTCGAACTCCAGACGGAACAGCGTGTAGGTGGTGATGACGATGTCGGCACCGTCGCGCAGATCAGCCAATGACACGTCACGGCGTGCCGCCGAAGCGGTCACCGGCCGCACCACCAGGCCCGGCACATGGGTACCGGCCTGCTCGACCCAGGCGGCGATGACGGACGTGGGCGCGACCACCAGGAACGGGTCGGCGCCGCGCTCGCGGGCGTGGGCGACGAGCGTGAGTGCCTGCAACGTCTTGCCCAGGCCCATGTCGTCGGCGAGGATGCCGCCGAGGCCCGACTGCCACAGGAATCCCAGCCAGTTGATGCCGGTCTGCTGGTACGCCCGCGGTTCGCTGACCAGCGCCGCGGCCGTGGTCTGCGGAAGTGCTCCGAAGTCGCGCAGGGCCCGGGCCGACCGCATCCATTGCTCGGCCTGGGAGTCGACGACCCCGAGTGCCTCCAGTTCGTTCCACATCGACACGTCGTGCCGGGCGACGCGCAGCCGGTCGGCCGGCTGGTCGACCAGTTGTCCGGCGGCGGTGATCAGCTCAGCGAGCTGCTCGAACGCCGGGTGGGTGGCCGGCACGTGGCGGCCACTCTCGGTGAAGATCAGTTCCTCACGTTGGGTCAAGGCGGCCAGCGCAACGCCCACGGGCACCGACTCGCCGTCGACCGTGATGGTGATCGCGAGGTCGAGCCAGTCAGTGCGCGAGTCCTCACTGTCGGCCAGGTCGAAGCTGATCTCAGGATCGGACTCGGCCGGGCGGTAGTCACGCCGATCCCCGAGTTCACGCAACTCGAACGCACCCGTCTCGTGGTGCAGCCGTAGGTCCGGGGCGACGACGGTGGCCAACTCGATCAGGTCCCGGCCGGTCCAGGTGCGGCTCGGCCACAAATCGCCACTCACGTCGTGCAGCGCCGGGTCGTCGAGTCGCAGATCGTCGAGGACGGCCATCTCTGCGGCGACGTCGCGCACGTGCACCATCCCCTCGTCGCTACCGAGGGCGTAGCGCCGGTCGCCGTATCTCCACGCCCAGCTGGTGTCGGCCCCGTGGGTGTCGCGCCAGGTGAGCGTCAGCTCGAGCCGCGGGCGCGGGGGCTCGGGCAGCTCGACCGATCCGTCCAGTGAAGTGACGACGAGCTGCCGGCGCAACCGCGGCAGGTACTCGTGCACGAAGGCCGACTGCTCCTCAGCGGGCACACGCAGTGGCTGGGAGACGAGTCGTTGGATCGAGGCCTCGACCGGATGCGTCAGCGGAGCCAGCGAGAGGACGAATTGCGGCTTGCCGCGGGGGCCCACCGCGTCGTCTTCTCGGAGCAGCGCGACACCGTGCGCCGGACGCCCGATGAAGGCGGCTTCGTGGCCGGCGTCCGGCCACCACTGATCGTCGATGCGCAGACCCGTGCGCAGCTCAGTGGATCCGCCGACCCGGCGTGCGTCGGTGGTGACCGACTGCGGCTCGATGACCTCGACCGAGGACAGCGACGTGCCCGGTACCAGTGCCACCCCGACGTCGGAGCACCGGCGCAGCAGCGGCCAGAGCAGGTCGTTGAGTGTGAGCAGTTGCGGGTTCTGGTTCGAGTACGACTGCAGGAACGTCGAGGACATCGCCGTCAGGGCCGCAACCTGAGCGGCGTCGAACGTGCCGCCATAGGCAGCCGTGTAGCGCAGCTCGGACCACGACGCACCGGTCTTGACCCAGTTGCCGTTCTTTCCGCGCCGCACCGGGCGCAGCGAGAGGGAGTAGGAGTTCTCACTGCCCCACCTGTTGTTCACGGACAGGTCGACGACCAGCGCCAGGTCCGTGGTGGCGGCCGAGGGGGCGCGGAGTTTCTCCAGATCACTCAGCGCGGCGGAGAGATCACGCTCCCAGGCCGGTTGGGTGGTGCGCTGCTGCCCTGAGATCGAGGCCAGAACGGCCACGGCATGCTTGCAGTCGTAGCCGACCGGACACGTGCATTCGCTGTCGATCTGCCACCGCGGGCCGGACACCCAGATGCCCACCTCGACGCGATACGGCGCGGCCCGATTGCCACGGACCAGACCCGTGACGATATACCCGTTCCCCGACGGGTGCGCCGATGCCTCGACGACGTGACCCGACGCGTGATACTTCAGCCCGCGCTCGACCGTGATGTCGGTGAACCACTGCCGCAACGACTGGCGGTGGAACGAGAACTCCGGCACATGTCCGACGTTATCGGCGTCCTCCGACACGGGACTGACCACCCGCGCCGCTTGAGCTCGACGTGCACCAGCGGCAGGCCGTTGACCAGGACCGTGACGTCATAGCGATTCGCGCGTGCGCCTTCTACCTCGTACTGGTTGATGACCTGCAGCCGGTTGCGGTGGATGTGCGTCTTGTCGATCAGCGTGATGTTCTTGGTGGTGCCGTCGTCGCGGACGAACGACTGGATGTGGTCGGTCTGGATGCGCCTGGTCTTCTCGACGATGCCGTCGTTGGCTCCGGCGATCTTCTCGGTGAGGAATCGCTGCCACTCGGGATCAGTGAACGCAACGTCGTTGAGCGCCTCGAGCTGTGCCTCGCTCTGATACGACCCGGCACCCTCCGGATCAGCCACGAACTCGGCCACGACGGTCGCATCATCGGTGAGTGCGATCGGCGCGTACTGCGGCGGCTGGCTGTTCGCCTGTGTCATCTGCCGATCCCTAGGAAGTCGCCGAGCCATTGGTTGATGGCAGCTTGGGTGTCGGTGTCGACGCGACCGGTCACGCGCTGGACGCGACGGCGGTCGATCGTGCGGATCTGCTCGGTCATCGCGAAGCTGTCGGCCGGCAACCCGGTGTCGCCGGTGAGCGTGACGTGATTCGGCCATCCGCGATCGGTGCGGGTGACGGGCACGACGACGGCCAGGCGGGTGACCTGTTCGAGGTAGTCGTCGCTGGCGACGACGACAGCGGGGCGTCGACCGGCCTGTTCGCGTCCGACGGCCGGATCCGGCACGGCCCACACCACATCGCCCTGGCGTAGATCGATCGTGTCGGCCGCGTCAGTCACGCTGCACCCCGGCCTCGATCGCGTCCCAGGCGCGCACGTCGTCCCAGTACTCATCGTCGTCGTCGACGGCCGCGAACGCCTCGCCGAGCGCACGCATACGCCGCGTGCGCTCGGCGTCATCGAGTAGTTCGTTCAGCAGGGCAGCAGCGGTCACCCCGCGTGCCTTGGCGTCGCGGCTGATCCGGTCGCGCAACTCGACCGGCACCTTGATCGTCGTGAGTCCCATACCAATAGGGTACGCCGAAGTATCCGTGACTGTCATACCTCTGCGTATCCCTTCCCGGAAGCGTCAGCAGCCGGTGTCTGTAGTATCTGAACCTCTGTGCCAAGGGGCGCGGGGCTGCCTGCTTGATGTGTGTCCGACCGACGTGATGGTATTGAAATACAGGCCGGTGACAAGAGGTCCAGGCGACTTCTTCTCGAGTGATCGAGATGGCCGGCCTTTCCCCTGCCCTTCACATCGATCATCATGTGGGGACCGTAGTCGGTGGCGCTGACAGGACTCCCCTGCTGGGTTCAGTTCTCGTATAACTGAGTTCATCCTCCGGAATACTGATACTCAGGGTTCAGGAGTTCGCCGGTTCGAAGGTCAGCAGCCGGTCGCGGTAGTGCTCGTACTGCTTGCGCCGTGCCGCGATCTCCGCCGGAAGTCCGACCGAGATGTCGTTCACTTGTGCAGCTCGGCCCGCTCGGCCGCCTTCGTCGCGCTCACCGATGCAGTCTCTCCGGCAGTGGGGACAGATGTGGACGAACACGGTTTCCACCGGGGCCGCGCCGCCGTGGAAGTACTTGTCAGTGGTCGAAGGTATGTTCGAAGCATGATCGATCAGACCGCTCCCACCAGCGTCGAGGTGCTTGAGCGCCTCGAGCGGATGCGCGCCATGGCTGAGGCCGAGGCGTGGGCGGGCATGCTGCGGTTCGCCGACGAGCAGAACGCCGCGATCGACCGTGAACCATTGCCGATGGGGCGGCTGATCGCCCGATCCGGTGTCGCCGGCGACATCGGCCAGGCCATGGGGTTGTCCGAGACCCAGGTCAAGAACCGGATGCATGCGGCTCGCACGGTCAAGCTGCGGTCGCCCCGCACCTGGCAGGCGTTCCAGCTAGGCATGATCGACGGCGTCCGCGTCAACGACATCGCCTCGGCCATCAACAAACTTCAGGAACCCGAGTCCGTCACCCTGCTGGACTCCCGGGCCGCCGACTACGCGGCCACCCACACCGTGGCAGAACTGCGGCGCTGGTTGCGCGACTTCGTGCTCCGGGTCGAGGCCGAGCATGCGGCGGCCCGAGCCGAAGAACAGCGCCAGCAGCGGTACGTCAAGATCGACCACGGTCACGACGGCATGAGCTGGCTGACCGCCTACGTGCCCTCTCCCCAGGCCGCGGCCATCGAGCGTCGTCTGCACAAGCAGGCCCGCGCCATCACCGGCGACGAGCGCCCGTTGCACCAACGCGAGGCCGATCTATTCGTGTCCTGGCTGACCACCAACGAGTCCGGCCAGCCGGCCATCCATGCAGACATCGCGGTCGTCATCGACGCCGATGTGCTGGCCGGTGCACGCCAAGGATTCGCCACCGGTGCCGACGGTTCATGGGTCGCTCCGGCCAGCTGGATCACAGAAATCGCCCGCCAGGACAGCCCGGTGTGGTGGCGCCTACTCCGCGAGCCGATCACTCAGGACATCTTGTCGGTGGAATATCAGGGCCGATTCGCACCCAAACTGCTGCGCAAGGCACTGGAGTTCAAGTACAGAACCTGCGTGTTCCCCGGTTGTCTGGTCCCGGCGTGGAAATGCGAGATCGACCACGAGAGACCCTGGCCACACGGACCCACCCGGGGTGACAACCTCACCCCCAAGTCCAAGACCCATCACGCCTTGAAGGGCCACGGGTTCAGCCCACCGGCACCCCGCCGATCCCCCCTCGACGTCGAGTTGCAGCGCCTCGTCATCGAGTACGTCAACGCGGCCTGACAACGGCGACGGCCCCTACACCCGAGGGTGCAGGGGCCGTCGCTGAGGTCAGGCGATCAGACGTACTTCTCGCCGTTCTTGGCCTTCTCGACCAGCGAGGCCGGCGGAGTGAAACGCTCGCCGTACTTCGCGGCCAACTGCTGGGCGCGGTCGACAAACGCCTGGACGCCGATCGAGCCATCGGCGGCCTCGTAGCCGTTGATGTACTGCAGCACACCGCCCTGATTGGCCGGGAAGCCGATGCCGAAGATCGAGCCGATATTGGCATCGGGCACCGAGCGCAGCACGTTCTCGTCGAGGCACTTGACCGACTCGAGGCTCATGATGAACGTGAGTCGCTCCTTCAGATCCTCGAAGTCCGGCTGCTCGGCGGCCGTCGGGAACTTCTCGGTCAGGCCCGACCACAGACCGACGCGCTTGCCGTTCTCGTCGTACTCGTAGAAGCCGGCGCCCTTCAGACGGCTGGAGCGGCCCTCGGCGATCATCGTGTCGATGACGGCTTCGGCTGCGTGCACGTCCCACTCCTTGCCCTCGGCCTCAGCGGCGGCCTTGGACTCGTTGCGGATCTTGAGCATCAGTTCCATGTTCAGCTCGTCGGTCAGCTGCAGCACCGGCGCCGGGAAGCCCGCCGCGGAGGTGGCGCGCTCGATGGCCACCGGGGAGACACCTTCGGCCAGCATGCCGATGCCCTCGTTGACGAAGGTGCCGATGACGCGGCTGGTGAAGAAGCCACGGCTGTCGCCCACCACGATCGGGGTCTTCTTGATCGCCAGCGTGTAATCGAAGACGCGGGCGATGGCCTCGTCCGATGTCTTCTCACCAGCGATGATCTCGACCAGCGGCATCTTGTCGACCGGGCTGAAGAAGTGGATGCCGATGAAGTCCTCAGGACGCGTGACACCCTCGGCCAGACCCGTGATGGGCAGGGTCGACGTGTTGGAGCCGAGCAGCGCGTCGGGCTTGACGACCTTCTCCAACTCGCCGAAGACCTCGTTCTTCAGCGCGACGTTCTCGAAGACCGCCTCGATGACGAAGTCGACGCCCTCGAGGTCGCTGTAGTCGGCGGTCGGCAGGATGCGTCCGAGGACCTCGTCCTTCTTCTCAGCCGTGATGCGACCGCGCTCGAGCGCCTTGTCCAGCAACTTCTCGCTGTACTGCTTGCCCTTCTCGGCAGCCTCGAGCGAGACGTCCTTCAGGACGACCTGCATGCCGGCCTGGGCCGTGACGTACGCGATGCCCGCGCCCATCATGCCTGCGCCGATCACGCCGACCTTCTCGGCCTTGGTGGGGGGCACATCGCTGGGACGCGACTTGCCGGCGTTGATGGCCGACAGATCGAAGAAGAACGCCTGCGTCATGTTCTTGAACTGCTGCCCGACGATCAACTCGACCAGATAACGGCTCTCGATGCGCGATGCGGTGTCGAAGTCGACCTGAGCACCCTCGACCGCGGCGGACATGATGTTCTTCTGCGCCTTGAAGTCCGCGCCCTTGAGCTGCTTCTTCAGATTCGCGGGGAACGAGGGCAGGATCGCGGCCAGCGACGGGGTCGACGGGGAGCCGCCGGGGATCTTGTAGCCCTTGCGGTCCCACGGCTGAGTCGCGGCCTCTTCGTCGTCGGCGTGGTCCTGGACCCACGTGACCGCGGTGTCCAGCAAGGCGTCGGGTGCGACGACCTCGTCGACCAGGCCAAGAGCCTGCGCCTTGGCCGGGGCGAACTGCGGGCCCTGCAGCAGGACCTTCATCAGCGCGTCGGCCAGACCGAACATGCGGACCGTGCGGGTCACGCCGCCGCCACCGGGAAGCAGACCCAGGGTCGCCTCCGGCAGGCCGATCTTGTACTTGCCCTCGGCGGCCACGCGGTAGTGCGTGGACAAGGCGATCTCCAGACCGCCACCGAGCGCGGCACCGTTGATGGCCGATGCGACAGGCTTGCCGGCCGTCTCCAGCTTGCGGAGCGTCGCCTTGATGGCCTCGACGTTCTCGAACAGCGCCGGAGCGTCGTCCTTGGTGGCCTGCAGCATCAACTTCAGGTCACCGCCGGCGAAGAAGGTCTTCTTCGCCGAGGAGATGACCGCGCCCTTGACGGTACCCGCCTCCACGTCGGCGACATACGCGTCGACGGCCTTGGCCATGCCGGCGCGGTAGGCGTCGTTCATGGTGTTGGCGCTCTGGTTCGGGTCGTCGAGGACCAGGTGCGCGATGCCGTCCTTGACCTCGTAACGAACTGCTTCAGTCATGTGTGTGCTTTCTACTCTCAGCTCGATGTGATCAGAGGACCTCGACGACGGTGGCGATACCCATACCGCCGCCGACGCACAACGTGGCCAGGCCGTACTTCTTCTCGCGACGCTCGAGCTCGTCGATCAGCGTGCCCAGGATCATCGCGCCCGTGGCACCCAGCGGGTGGCCCATCGCGATGGCGCCGCCGTTGACGTTGGTCTGCTCGTGCGGGTAGTTGTCCAGGTCCTTCATCAGGCGCATCGCGACGGCGGCGAACGCCTCATTGATCTCGATCAGGTCCAGGTCCTCGACCTTCAGGCCGGCCTTGGCCAGTGCCTTGCGGCTGGCCGGAGCGGGGCCGGTGAGCATAATCGTCGGATCGGCGCCCGAGACGGCGGTGGACAGAATGCGGGCACGCGGAGTCAGACCCACCTTCTTGCCGGCCTCCTCCGAGCCGAGCAGCACCAGAGCGGCACCGTCGACGATGCCTGAGCTGTTGCCGGCGTGGTGGACGTGGTTGATCTTCTCGACCTCGACGTACTTCTGCAGCGCAACGGCGTCGAAGCCACCCATGTCGCCGATCTGCGCGAACGACGGAGGCAGCGCCGACAGGCTCTCGACCGTGGTGCCCTCACGCACGAACTCGTCGTGGTCCAGGATCGTCAGGCCGTTCTCGTCCTTGACGGGGATGACCGACTTGCTGAAGTAGCCGTTCGCGATGGCCTTGGCTGCGCGCGCCTGCGACTCGGCAGCGAACGTGTCGACGTCGGTGCGCGACCAGCCCTCGATCGTGGCGATCAGGTCGGCGCCGATGCCCTGCGGCACGAAGGACGTGTCCAGATTGGTACGCGCGTCCATGGCCCAGGCGCCACCGTCACTGCCCATCGGCACGCGGCTCATCGACTCGACACCACCGGCGAGGATGAAGTCCTCCCAGCCGGAGCGGACCCGGCCCGCGGCCTGGTTGACGGCCTCGAGACCCGAGGCGCAGAAGCGGTTCAGCTGCACGCCGGCGACCGTGTCAGGCAGGCCGGCCGCGATCGCGGCGGTCTTGGCGATGTCGGCGCCCTGGTCGCCCACGGGCGACACGCAGCCGAGGACCACGTCGTCAATCAGATTGGGGTCCAGGGACGGATTGCGCTTCTGGATCTCCTCGATCAGGCCGGTGACCAGCGAGATCGGCTTGACCTCGTGCAGCGAGCCGGTCTTCTTGCCGCGGCCGCGCGGGGTACGGATGGCGTCATAGACGAAGGCTTCAGCCATGGTTTTCCTCACAGACTCAGTT
>Ga0164243_10008520_pt1 | contig 15092 bp, 12 predicted proteins | sample OricompcompostOP_FD_108781 | JGI IMG/M metagenome (GOLD analysis project Ga0164243, IMG submission 108781) | Organic Plus compost microbial communities from Emeryville, California, USA - Original compost - Organic plus compost (OP) | ecosystem: Engineered > Solid waste > Mixed feedstock >... | reverse complement strand
GCGCGCCCAGGCCCGGTACCAGATCCAGTCCCGCTCAATCTGCAGGAGGCGATGGCCTTGCACGCTGTCCGCACTGTACGGCCAATCCCAATAGGAGGCCTGCGGGTAGAGGTGCAACCCGTTACCTCCCATGACCTCATGCATTCCTTTCACTGATGCTGCAATGAATGCCGGCGACCCATAGCGGAAAGGTTCCAGGTTGGCGAGGATATGCACGTTCTCCAGCTGCACGCTGCCCAGCTTACTGAGCGTTTGGTGCAGCTGCGCCCAGGAGCCGCGCGGGCGTGGCGTGGTGAGCGCCTCCCCGTTGAATTTAGCTTCCGTATAAAGATTTTTGTACAACGGCAGGGCGGCCCGCATCACTTCCGGGGCATTGGTATCATGCGCCCGCAGCACGATGGGCGGCTCTGTGGTCTTGCCCAGCGCCGCCAGCCCGTCCTTCACGCCGGGGATAATCGTTTTGGTAAACCATTCGATATCATCGTTGCCCACGCCTTCCATGGCCTCCCCCAGGCAAACCATGAGGCCCACGTTAGGGTATTTTTCCACGAAGGCTGCGATAGATTTACGCGTGTAATCCGCTATGAGTGGGATAATGGGGCGTTCCCGCTCCTGCGATTTAATATGGTGATGCCCGGCAAAAGGTTTGGAAACAATAATGTTATAGAACATCTGGATTACCCAGATGCCCCGTTTATCCGCTTCCGTAGTGAGGAAGCTGTACAATTCCTCATTCCTGCGGAAGGTGGCTTCATCCACTTCCACGGCATAGGGGTAGTCCTTCAGCTTCACCAGGGATGCGAAGGGGTGGCCGTTCCAGAGGAAGAGGGCGTTCATCCGGTTCGCCGCCAGGGAATCCAGGTATTGTATCCATAGTTGCTTGTCGTACAGCCAGGGAAAGGTTTCCGGCGTGTAAGGGTATTCATAGACGTTCCTGCCCGGGAGGTAATAGGGCTTCTGCACACCGATGCAGGCGCCACGCAGCACCATCTGCGGCTGGTCCGCCTGGTGGATGGACGCCGGCAGTTTGCCGGATTGCCTGATGCTATCCGCCAGCCCGAGGCAACCATAGAGGATGCCTGTATCATCATTGCCGGCGATCAGCAGCCCACCTTTTCCGCTTGTCAGGAGAAACCCCTCCTTTCCCGGCCTTGCTGCTTCGTGCGTAATGCCCTGCAACTCCTGTTGTACGGACGCGGCATCCCACCCCCCGATAACAATAGTTTTTCCCCCCACCCCTTTATTACCTGTAACCACCGCATAGCCGGCACTTTTCAGGGCAGCGGCCAGCTGCTCCATCCCCCATTTTACCCGGGGCGATGGTTGCCCGGATACATAGCGGAGGCAAATGGCGTTCTCCGCATCCCGCTGCGGCATGGCGTGCAGGCCAGCGGTAAAAGTTGGCCACAGTAAAAAACTTAAAACGATACAAAATATTCTCACGATGCTACTCATTCAAAAGTTCTGGAAATTGCGCAACGGCAGCCCGCCTTGCTGACTGGCCGCATAGGCCGCCTCTACGCAGGCCATGGTATCAATGCAGTCCTCCACGGAATTATCAGGCCGGGCGCCGGTTTCAGCCGCTACCATCAACTGCGCCATACTGCCTGTAAAAGCATGCGGAAACCAGGTGCCCTCTACGGGCAACTCCTTCCACTCCGTGTAACCATTACCGTTAGCCACGGTGTAAGAAAAGCAATCGCCCACTCCGTGCGGGTAGTTGATCAACGCGCCAAAATCGATTTTGATCGCGCCTTTATCGCCTTCGAGTTTAATGTAGGCATGCTGCTGTTCATTGCCGAAGTGGTGGCAATGATTGGTGAGGATGTTGGCCCGCACCAGGTCCCCGTAATCCATGATGATGTTACTGCGCACAGAAGCCAGTTGCGCCATGGCAGGGTGCTTCACCGTCTTCGCAAAGACGGACACCGGGTTGCCCAGGAGGTTGCGGACGAGGTCTATATAATGAATACTGTGGTAAAGGATTTCCACCCGTTCGGCCGTGTACAGGAAATCCCACAGGTGCCACGGCGTATATACGTTCACGTTAATCTCTATATCATTCAGCGCCCCTATCTCCCCTCGTTGCATCATGTCCTTGGCAGCCAGGATGTAGGGCGCATAACGGAGCTGGAAGTTCACTGCGGCAAGCATTTGCTTTGCGCGGGTGAGCGCAAGTATTTGCTGCGCCTGCTGCAAGTTTTCGCCCATCGGCTTTTGCAGCAGCGCCCGCGCGCCGGCAGGCAATTGCTCCAGCACGGATAACATGGCCGATCCCGGTACGGCCACGTCGTAGATCACCCCCTCGGGAGCGGCTGCCAGCATGGCTTCCAGGGAATGAAATACCTGCGGAATATTAAAGCTGGCAGCAGTAGCCGCCGCTTTTTCATAGGATAGATCGTAGATGCCCTGCACGGAAAAGCCCGCCAGTTGATAGGCAGGCAGGTGCGCGGCGTTCACAATGCCGCCTGCGCCGATGATAAAAACGGGATGCGTATGTAAAGGTAAAGCCGGTTTCATAACGTGAATAAGTTGGGCAACAGGGCGGACTAAGCGTCCACATAGTTGCCGTAAGTTAACAATAGGATGGCCGCCACCAGTACGCCCAGCGCCAGCCGCAGGATGCGCAGCGTGCCGGGAGAACAGTGCTTCCACTCTTTCAGCACCAGACCCAGGATAGCGCTCAGCAATACCAGCATGATCATGTGAATGGCCCAGCTGGAGAATTTAAATTGCCCCATGCGCACGTGTCCCAGTCCGTAAAAGAAAAACTGTCCGTACCAGAGTAAGCCCGTCAGCGCTGCCATGGCGTAATTCAGCGGTAGTTTATTGTCTACCGCCACTGCATACTCCCCAAACGTTTTTTCCTTCGCATGCAGGTACAAACAATACAACAGCGTTGTAACAAAAGCGCCGGTATTGGAAAAAAGGTAAATCACATTGCCCTGGAAATGCCCGGCGCCATAGCGCGCCGCCACATCGGCCACGGGCTGGCCCTGGTCCAGCGAAAAGCCGTACAGGGCGGAAAGTACGCCAGACAGCAGGCATAAAGGCAACCCTTTCGCAAGCGAAAAGGCAGCAGCCTTGTTCCCCGCGGTGATGTCCTTCTCCTTTTTACGGCCGGCAAGGCCGCACAGGGCAATGCCCACCGCGCCCATGGTTACGCCGCCCGCCAGGTAAGGCGCGCCGCTGGCGGCAAATATCATTGGCAGCGTACCGTGCACCAATGGCGGCAACAAGGTGCCCAGCACGCAGGAGATGCCCACAGAGATAGCGTAGGTCAGCGAAAAGCCCACGTAGCGGATGGCAATGCCAAACGCCGTGCCGCCCACGCCGTAAGCCATTCCCAGCAGGAAGGAGCGCTGCATGGCGTATCCCGGGGCTTCCCGCAGTACGGCCGTCAGCTGAGGAATGGTGATCCAAGCCACCAGCACCGGCAGCAACAGCCAGCAAACCGCCGCCTGCAATAGCCAGTAGGTATGCCAGGACCAGCCGCTGACCTTCTTTTGCGGCGTATAGCACAATGCCGCGCCGGAAGCGCCCATTGCATGAAAGAATATACCATTGATCACTTCCATGGTAATATTTTAAATGGTGGTTAATCGGTAAAAACGCGCAGCGTTTTCGTGAAATATTTTCTCCTGGTCCTCCCTGCCGCAAAGCCGGGAGATGATACTGCGGGTAGTTTGCCAGGTGCCGGCATAATCGTCCGCCAGCATGGACACCGGCCAGTCGCCCCCGCAAAAGCAGCGCTCCGCGCCGAAATGCTCCAATACATAGGCCACGTACGGCAGTATATCCTCCGCGGTGCGCCCTGCAAAATTCCCGGAAGCCGTGCCCAGCCCGGATATTTTAGCATAGCATCCGGGATGCCCGGCCGCCTCGCGCATCAGCTCATGCCAGCGGCCGGACAGCCGCTTTTCGCTGATCGGCGGCTGATTCAGGTGGTCGAACACCATTCTTAAACCGGGTACTTTTTCCGCTACGGCCAGCGCTGTTTCCAGGTGTTCCGGCAGGATGCCCACCAGGTCGTACGGAATATCATAACGGGCCAGCAGCCGCAAACTCTCTATCACGGCGGGCTGCAGCAGCCACCTGGGATCGCGCTCATCATGGATCTGGTGGCGGATGCCTTTGAAATATGGTTCGTGGAGGAATTGCTCCTCCAACAAAACAGTCGTACTTCGTATATCCGTTAGCGGTAGCCATGCCACTACGCCATGCACCCATGGCGTTTCGCGGGCGGTTTCCAGCATCAGCTCCGTATCTTCCAGGCAGCCGCTGGCCTGTACCAGCACGCCATGCGTTACGCCGGCGGCTTCCCGCACGGGCGCAAGTTCATCAATGGTCCAGGTACGATTCAGGATAGAGGTATCCCCTTCCAGCCAGGGGTAAGGCGCCCGGCTGAGGTTCCATACGTGTACGTGTGTATCGACTATTTTCATCGATGCTGGTTTTCTATTGGCTTCCATACAAGACGTGGTTAATCCCTGAGCCCAAACAACCTGTCTATTGCTTCATTATCTTCTCCCAGCAGCGGGGCTCCTTTGGCGGAAGATAATAATTTCCCGTCTACTCTAATAGGGCAGCGCGTAGTTTTTACGGATAAGCCGTTGCTGGTTTTCACCGTAATTTCCATTTGCAGCAGGCGGTAGGCCTCTTCCTTCACCAGCTGGTCATAATCCATTACAGGCGCGCACCAGATGTCCGCCTGCTCCAGAATACCCAGCCAGTGCGCCGCCGTGTTACCCGCCAGGTGACCGGCCAGGATTTGTTTGATCTCATCCCGTTTGTTAAACCAGCTGGCCGGCTCGGTGAACTGCTTCAGCGGCGCGCAGCCCAGCAGTTCCGCCAGCACAAGGATGTTGCCCATGGCCAGCGCTATATAGCCGCTGCTCGTTTTATAAATACCATAGGGCGCCGAAATATAGGCGTGCCCGTTATTCACCGCGCTGCGCACCGGGAGCTGACGCCCGTCGTTATAATAACAGGTGAGTACTTCAAACTGGAAGTCCAGTATGCTTTCGAACATGCTCACCTGTACCAGCGCGCCTTTGCCGCTCACGCTCTTCTTCAGCAGCGCTGCCAGCACGCCCTGCGCCAGGTGGGTACCGGCCATAATATCTACCACGGCCACGCCCATGGGGGTAGGATTTTCCTGCTGGTTATTACTCAGCCAGGTAAGCCCGGAGGCGGCCTGCAACAGCAAATCCTGCCCGGGCAAGTGTTTCCAGGGGCCTTCGTGTCCAAAGCCGTTCAGCTCCGCATATACGATGCCGGGGTTGATCTCCTTCACGGATGCGTAATCCAGCCCGATGCGCTCCATGACGCCGGGTCTGAAGTTGTGCATCATCACGTCCGCTCCGGAAAGTAGTTGCTTTATTTTTTCGAGGTCGGCCGCCTGTTTGAGGTCCGCCACATAGCTTTGTTTATTGCGGTTGATGGCGTGGAAGATGGTGGACTCTCCTTCTATCCGCACGTCGGATACGTAGAGCTGCCGGCAGATGTCGCCCGTGCCGGGCTTTTCAATTTTAATCACCTGCGCGCCCATGTCCGCCAGCCGCAATGCGGCGGAAGGTCCGGATAAAAATTGGCTAAAATCTATTACCAGTATATCGTCTAACAACATGCGTTCTTGTTTACTTCAACACTTCATTCATTTCCCGGATCAGCTTTTCCGTATGCTCTCCCACTTTCGGAGCCGGCCGGTTGGATAACAGGCGGCGGCCGTTGATGCGGATCGGGCAGCGGGTGGTAATGATCTCCTTGCCTTCCGCGTGCAGCGGCTGTTCCATTTGCAGCGCGCGATAGGCGTCATGGGCCGTCATTTTTTCCCAGTCAAATACTTCCATCGCCCAGAGGCCGCGCTGCTGCAGCTTTTCCAGCCAGTGTGCGGTAGGTTGCGCCGGCAGGTGCGCGGCGAGGAGGGCTTTGATACGGTCCCTTTCGGCAAAGGCCTGGTCGTTCGTAAAGCCCTGCAAACCGCTGCAGTCAATCGTTTCCGCCAGCGCGCCAATATCCATCATCGCCAGGGCAATGAAACCATCGGCGGTTTTATACACGCCGTAAGGCGCGCCCAGCAAGGTATGCCCGCTGTTGGACTCGCTGCGCTGCGGCTGTTGCCGGCTATTGTAATAAGTGGTGAGCAGCTCAAACTGGAAGTCCAGCAAGGATTCCATCAGGCTGATTTCTACCAGCGCGCCTATGCCTTTTTTGTTGCGGCGTATCAGCGCGGCGATGATACCCTGCACCAGTTGCGACCCGCAGAGGATATCGGCAATGGCTACACCGAATGGCACGGGGCCGTTGCTCCGGTTGCCGGTGGTGAATGCCAGGCCGGTGATGGATTGCAGCAGGAGGTCCTGCCCGGGCTTTTCCTTCCATGGGCCGTCTGTGCCGTAGCCGGTGATTTCCGCGTAAATGAGGCGGGGATTGATTTCCGCGGCTGCGGCGTAGTCCAGCCCTATCTTTTGCATCACGCCCGGGCGGAAGTTATGAATGAGCACATCCGCCTTTGCGATGAGCTGTTGCACGAGGGCGATGTCGTCCGGGTTTTTGAGGTCCGCCGCAAAGCTTTCCTTATTGCGGTTGATCGTATGAAAGAGCAGGGAGCTATCGTCTACCCACAGGTTTTTGATCGACAATTTCCTTCCGGCTTCCCCGTGTACGGGCCGTTCAATTTTGATCACCCTTGCGCCGAGGTCCGCCAGGCGCAGGCCTGCGGAGGGGCCGGAGAGGTACTGGCTAAATTCCAGCACGGTAATTCCTTCTAATGGCAGGTCCATCATACAGTAGCATGCGTTTTGTGAGTGACGAGGCTGTCGCGGTAAATACGGTTCATTTCATCCAGGGTGGCCACCGGGTTTTTATTGTCCAGCAGGCAGGCATGCAGCGGCAGGCCTGCATGGTCCTGGAAGTGCAGGTAGCCGTTATAACGCGGACGGATATACCCGTTATCCATCACGGGCAATATTTGTTGGAAGAAGTTATTGGTCAGTTGATTGGCCAGCGGGTCCGTCCACGCGGCGCGGTGGCCCGGCTGCCCGCCGTTTTGCACGTACAGCGTGCGCTGGATGCGCTCTGCGCATATCCATGCGGCGAAGTCCACCGCTGCCTCCCGGTGTTTGGAATAAGCGGAAACAGCGATGCCGGTACCGCCCACGGTTGTACGAAAAGGCCGGGCGTTGAAAGTGACCACCGGCGCGTAATGCAGGAGGTTGTCCGCATAGCCGTAACGGGCGTAGTTGGAATAACCGTAGGCAAAGGGGCAGTACCAAAAATCATCCGTACGGCTCATGAGTTCCGCTACGGCAATGGGATTGCACTGGAACATCCTTTTATCTACGAGGCTGTACAACTGTTTCATGCTTTCGATAGCCCGCAGCCCGGTTTCCCGGTCGATCACCTCTTCCCGGTTTACAAACGGCGCAGCGCCGTTGGCGATGCAGAAGGTGTAGAAGTTCATCAGCAGGTCAATCGGAATAGCCGGCACAGCTACTTTTCCTTTCACGGCGAGCAGCAGCAAGTCGTTCCAGGTGGCGGGCAGCTGCTGGTGGTGTTTTTCCAGGAGGTCCTTCCTGTAGCTGGCGGCCGGCGTGGCGGCGTCGATGGCCAGCGCCCACTGCTGCTTGTCGTATTCATAACTGGCATGCGAGGCGCCAACGGAATTGGCGGCCTGGTTGGCCAGGTACTCCGCGGGCAGGTATTCGTTCAGCGGCAGCACGCAGCGGGTGGCGGCGGCGCAGCCTACCCACGGATGGTCAATAATCAGGAGATCATAGTGGTGTGTCAGTTTTTCAATCGGGGCATCGGCAAATTCCTGCAGCGTTCTTTTTTTCCAGTGAATATCCACGTTGGGATGCAGTTCCTGGTAACGCTGCGCGGCTGCCAGCAATGGAGTCAGGCCGCGGCTATGATCCCATGTGATTCCCTGCAATACGATTCGGGCCATAATTAACTATCTTTTTTGTGTACCAGTAACAGGTGCTCGCAAAGCATGACCAGCTGGCCGTGCTGGTTGTAGGCTTCCACCAGCTCCGTTACCAGTCCCATTCCGGGTTTTTTATGATCTTTTTTTTCTTTGATGGTTACGTGTACGTGGATGGTATCGCCAATGAAAACGGGCGCAATAAAGCGCAGGCGGTCGTAGCCGTAGGTCATGGACACTTCGTTGACCAGTTCGGCCGTCAGGCCTATGGCCACGGTGAAAATGAGCGTGCCGTGGGCAATGCGCCGGTTGAAAGGCTGCGTTTTGCACCACTCCTCGTCCATGTGGTGGGGGAAGAAGTCGCCCGACTGCCCCGCATGCAGCACAATATCCGTTTCAGTAATGGTGCGGCCTTTCGTTTTCCGCTTTTCGTCCGGCTCAAACTCTTCGTAATATTTTTTTACAAACATGAATCCTATCGCTGATTAAATAATTACTAAACCTCTTTCCTTAGCGCGATTCAAATTAGTTTAAGGGCCCCTGGGGGCCAATGACAGGTTTTACTGTAATGATGGAGGATTTTACTGGGAGAGATTTAAAGCCGCGCCAGGCGCGCTGCCCGGAGGGGCGGCGGGAAGCGCACGGGCCATGCCATGGCCGGCGCCCCACTGGAACGGAACGCCGCCGGGGTAAAACGCTTTTTCCATATTGCTTGAATTTTGTAACTTTGTTGCATGAACAAAACAGAATCCCTGGAGGACTTTTACGAGCAGAAATTCCATTCCGTGCCGGCTGCCCTGCAGCAGGACATCGGGCATTTCAACGTCTTCCGGCTGGAGGACTGTATTTTGGACGATGGCACGATTAAAGTGCCTTACAGCCGGCGCGACTATTACAAGGTCAGCCTCGTACGGGGGCATAACCTCTACCACTACGCGGAGAAAACGCTGGAAATAAACGGGCCCGCGCTCATCTTCTTCAACCCGCAGGTACCTTATTCCTGGGAGTCCATGGATAACAATACCACGGGCTATTTCTGCATTTTCAAAGAGGCCTTCTTTTCCGGCGTTGGCCGGTCAAAAGCCCATGAACTGCCGATGATGATGCCGGGCAATATCCCCTCCTACCCGCTGAACAAAAAGCAGGAAAAAGAGGTAGCGCAGCTGTTTGTTAAGATGATGGACGAAATTGCCGGGGATTATATCTATAAGTATGACCTGCTCCGCAACTACCTCTCGGAAATGGTGCATTACGCCCTGAAGATGCAGCCGGCGGAAACGCTGTACAGGCATACGGATGCCAATGCCCGCATCACGGCCGTGTTCATTGAACTGCTGGAAAGGCAGTTCCCTATTGAATCCCCCGGGCAACGGTTTGGCCTGCGCTCTGCCAGCGATTTTGCGGACCAGCTCAGCGTGCATGTGAACCACCTGAACCGGGCCATCCGGGAAACCACCGGCAAAACCACGACAGCGCATATAACGGAGCGCCTCACCGCAGAAGCCAAAGCCCTGCTGAAGCACACCCACTGGAATATTTCAGAGATCAGTTATGCCCTGGGATTTGAAGAACCCGCTCACTTCAACAACTTTTTCCGCAAGCAAACCAACACGACCCCGGGCGCTTACCGCCTTGTTTGATTTTTGCAATCATCTGTTTGAAGACTGCAATTTTTGAGCCTTGTAACGCCGCTACCTTTGCTTTACCAAAAAAGGAAAATTATATGAAAAGCAAAGTTTGGTTTGTTACAGGAGCTTCAAAAGGATTTGGTCGCTCCATCGTATTACAGTTACTGGCCCAGGGCCAGCAAGTAGCTGCTACCTCCCGTCAACTGGCCGCCCTGGCCCCTTTGAGCCATGAGAACCTGCTGCCCCTGCAGGTGGACCTCGGCGATGAAAAAAGCGTGGCGGCCGCCGTGCAGGCCACCCGGGAAAAATTCGGCCGCATCGATGTGCTGGTCAACAACGCCGGTTATGGCCTGGGAGGCGCGCTGGAAGAATTATCCGATGCGGAATCCCGCGCAAATTTTGATATCAATGTATTCGGTTTGCTGAATACCACCCGTCAAATTCTGCCAGTGATGCGGGCGCAACAAGCAGGCCATGTGATCAATATTGCCTCTATAGGCGGCCTCACGGGCGATTTCCCTGGATTCGGCATTTACTGCGCCACCAAGTTTGCCGTAGTGGGCCTCACGGAAGCGCTGGCCGCTGAAGTGGCGGAATTTGGCATCCACGCAACGGTGGTACTGCCAGGTTATTTCCGTACGGACTTCCTGGCTGCCGGCTCTATCGGCATGCCCGCTAACCCTATTGCGGCATACACCAACGTAAGGGCGGCGCTGGAGCAACATGCGCAGGTGATCAACCACAACCAGCCCGGCGATCCGGAAAAAGCGGCCGAAGCAATCATTGCGCTGGCATCCGAAGCAACGCCTGCGAAACATCTGTACCTCGGCGCGGACGCCTATCAGCTGGCGAAAGATAAGCTGAACGCATTGCAGGAAGAATTGGAACAGTGGAAGGAAGTAACGGTGAATACCGGGTTCGATGCAGTACTGCAGTAATGAATGCCTGCCCTGACAGGGAGTGCCCCCAACAGTGAAACACTGATGGGGGCTTACTTTTTACTTAAATGCCGGTATCCCGGAACCGGGACGGCACTTCGTACCTGCCGTCCTTTGCGGAGATAACGAGTTTTTCGAGCGGTATGTTCTGCCCCAGGCAGCTGCTGGGCACAATCACGAGGTCAAAGGCCTCCTTGTTGTTACCGGCAGCCATATACCATTTGTTGCTGCTGCAGCTGGAGGCGCCCATGCCGCCGTCGTAACCGTCCATCGTGACGAGGTGGAAGGCCGGCGTTAGTTTATCGTTAGCAAAGGTCAGCACATCATCCCAGGAGGCGCTGGTGCCCATATGCGTAAGGCCGCCGTTCACGACGATGCCGGTGCAGTTGGCGCCCATCGCCAGCACCTTTTCAAAATAACCGGAGTTGCCGTACATGCCTCCGCCGCCGGCTTCCAGCTTATAATCGGCAATTTGCCATTGGTCGTGTACTTTTTTGAATACCCATACATCCACCCAGCCGGATACCGGCGCGCTGCCCTGGCTGCCCTGGTTTTTATAGACGGCCAGGCAATAGGTTTGGTTTTGCTGCACGAAGTACAGGAGGGTATCCAGGGTACGGTCAATTTTTTCGTTCGTGCCTTCCGCGATCTCCACTTCGCCGGGCACGGTGTCGTACACCGGTTTTGTCAGCCGCTCTGCCTGCTCCTCGCGGAACTCCGGCTGCGCGGGCAGGATGGTCACCGCCGGGTCGAGGGCCTGCTCGATGGCGTTGCGGATCATATCCCTGAAAAGGTCCATGGAATTGACTTTCTCCACGTTGTCGAGAAACAATTTTACCACGGAACCACTACGGGTATCTTTATGCTTTTCAGCGTAGGCGATGTATTCGGCTTTATATTCCGGCAGTAAGGTACTGAGGTCGTTGTGGTTTTCAAACGATGGGGTATTGTCTTCCCCAAACAAATAATCCGTCAGATAAAATTTGTACTCCTCTCTTGCGTTGGCGGTGAAAATACTTGCAGGATAATCCCGCAGGAACTTCTCCCAGTTCAGTACGCGCAGCCCTATGTCTTGCACCGGCACGAGGATGCCGCCATCGGCCGAGTACAACACGGAATCCTCATCCGCGCGGATGCGGAGGTACTGGCGGTAGTCCGCCGGGAGGTACTGCTGGAACAGCTTCAGGAGGTAGTCCGGTACCACCCGCAACTCCGTATAGCCTTCCCCGATATACCAGGGTTCGATGCCGGCGGTGGCCAGGAGATTTACCCGGGCCTGTACCTCCGGCGGCGGCAGGGTTTTGTGTTTTTCTTCGGAATAATAATTGACATAGGTATCCAGCCACTTAGCTTCGTTTTGGAAGATGCCCGCCAGCGCGGTGTCCATATACTGGGCCAGTGAGCGGTAGGCAGCGGCGGCAGCGTCCTGGCTCATGGCAGGCAGCTGCCTGAGGGCGGCCTCACGGCGGCGGATGATCTCCGCGACATATTGCTCAGTGGGGAGCGAGTCTAACACAATGGCAGCACGGGCCGAATCTGCTTTTGCGGCTTTGTGCGCCGTTTGCCCGGCGTTGGTTTTCTTTGCTGTATCACCGCAGGCGTACAACAGCAGCAGCGGCAGGGTTACAACAGGTGTCCATTTGGTAAGGTAAAGGAACATTCGTTTCATGAGTATTGATCACTAAGTGAGCTAAGGCCTGAATAAAGGTCTAAGATAAGGAAAGACCCGGAAATCGAACACAGGCGGCACTCGTACCTGCTTACATCCTATATCATGAAAAGAACAGGCAGCGGTATTACCTACCGCTGCCTGTTGTTATCTTATCAGGAGATGACGCTATTTAATATCAGCCGGCACTTCCATGCGCTGGCCGTTGATGCTGAGGTTATCGAACACCACGCCTTTTGCATGATCCACTTTCAGCGGCACTTTCACGCCGTTGATGCTGGAATTCACGATGCGCAGGTTGGTTACCGGGGAAGCTTCATAAGCATTGACAAAGATGCCGTATTGCCCGCCGCCGGTCACTTCCAGGTTTTCCACCCAGATGTTCCGGATAACCGGCATGTAATTGCCTGGCTTTTCGTAGAACATGGTAGCATGGATGGCCGCCTCTTTGTACTGCCCTACTTTAATATCCTTCATGAAAATATTTTCGATGATGCCGCCGCGGGAAGAACTGGTTTTGATACGCAGTACACGATCCAGTTCCGGGCTGTTCATTTTGCAATTGATGGCGTAGATGTTCCTGGCGCCGCCGGCGATTTCGCTGCCGATGACTACCCCGCCATGGCCGTCCTTCATGTCGCACCCCTCGATGATGTGGTTTTCAGCGGGGCGGCCTATACGCCGGCCATCCTCATCGCGGCCTGATTTGATGGCGATGCAGTCGTCCCCCGTATCAAAGTAGCAATCCTTTATCAGCACGTTTTTGCAGGACTCCGGATCGCAACCATCCGTATTGGGGCCATGGGCCTTTACCTTCACGCCGCGCACGATTACGTTTTCGCAGAGGACGGGGTTGATGAACCACATGGGGGAATTGATCAGCTGCACGCCGGATATTTCCACGTTCTTACAGTTATAGGGCTGGAACATGTTTGGGCGGAGATAATAACCTTCCCCGAACACCCGTTTGCGCGGGTCCGTATTGGCGTGCATCAGGGCGTGGAGGGAATCGCGGGCAGGCTGTTGCCGGGGTTTATCCTTGCTCCAGCCATATACCGGCTTGCCGCACCAGCTCCACCAGTTATCGTTATCGGCATTGCCATCGAGGATGCCACTACCGGTAACGGCTATATTTTTTTCGCCGTAGGCGTAAATCTGTGCGGAATAGTTCATGCACTCCATCCCTTCCCAGCGGGTAAATACGATGGGATAATCTTTGGAATCGCGGCTGAACGCGATGACGGCGTTGTCCTCCAAATGAAGGTTCACATTACTTTTCAGGTAAAGCGGGCCGGTGAGGAACCTGCCGGCAGGCACTACCACCCTGCCGCCGCCGTTGGCCGCGCAGGCTTCAATGGCTTTGCGGAAGGCTTCTGAGTTCATGGTGGTACCGTCGCCCTTGGCGCCGTAGGCGGTAACATTGTAGTCCTTTTGTTTGAAAACGGGCGCTTTGATTTGCCGGCGTACCTGTTCCATTTCTTTCAGCGGCTGGGCGGTGGTGGTCCAGACGGTAGCTTTTTGCGAATATGCGGATTCCATCGTGAGGAAAAACGCAAAAAAAGCGCCAATAGTTCGTAACGTGTTGCTTGCTGTCATAGAAAATGCTTTTGATTCATAACGTGCCGTTTTTTTGCCGGGATCAAGATAGATATTAAAAGTCAGGTGGACAAATAAACTAACCGGGTAAGGAAGCCGCTCATCAAAAAGTCATATTAAATTTTTCAAAAACACTTGCTAAATCGATTTTTTAGTAGTTCTTTTGCTGCCATAATACCAAAATCGCAATCCCGCAAATATGAAAAAGATCTTACTGGCAGCCTGCTGCTGCCTGGCCATACAACGCGCCGTTGCCGCTGATGAAATCAGCAGGGACACTATTCGCCGCAACGGCTACACGCTGATATTCGTAAACAAGGACGGGAACTTCGCCACCGCCGGTACAGCCATCCGGGAGCGGATGATCCGCGCATTCTTCCAGGTATATCCGAAGCTGGCTAAAACCTATAACAAAGCGACGCTGAAGCAGGTCACCTTTGTGATGGACCCTGCCTACGATGGCGTGGCCGCTACGGATAACGGCGTGGTTACCTACAGTCCGAAATGGATGCTCAGGCAGCCGACTGACCTGGATGTAGTGACGCATGAAGTCATGCACATCGTACAGGATTACAAACAAAGCGTAGGGCCGGGATGGCTCACGGAGGGCATTGCGGACTATGCCCGCTACCAATTCGGGATCGATAATGCCGGCGCTAAATGGGCGCTGCCGGATTATAAGCCCGGCCAGCATTACACGAACAGCTATCGCATTACCGCCCGGTTCCTGGCCTGGCTGGAAGCGCATAGGAAGGCAGGCATTGTAGTAACGTTGAATAAAAGCCTGTTTGACCATACTTACCAGGATAGCATCTGGAAGCGGGAAACAGGCAGCGCGCTGGATGAACTCTGGACGGCATACACGCAATCGCCAGCATTGTAATGGCGGCGCTGAAATATTTACTGCCCGGGAAATCCGGGCAGTATTGTGATTTGGGGTTAGCAGGCGGTGAATGTACCGCCGGAAAAAAGGCTCATTTCAGCGCAATTAATTCGCCACCAAAAAAATCAGCGATGTCAGCGCAATTCCAATAGCAAACCCTCCTATCGCCAGTTTTACCTTTTGTTTGTTTTGCGTCTTCAGCTTTTCCAGCGAAGCGTCCAGGGAAGTCTGCACATTTTGCAAATGCTGGTTCGCTGTTGCGAGCGACTGGTTAAGCCCTGCCAGGTTCGCGTCGGTCTTTTTGATGAATACATCGGTAGCGCCCTGTAAACCATCGAAGCTGTTTTTCAGCTGGGCGTAATAGAAGTCCTTGCGCTTCAGCATGGAATCCTGCAGGGTCACCAGGCTGTCGTACGCTTCAATGATGCGTTGGGAGGCCAGGTTGCCTTTC
>Ga0164243_10008519_pt1 | contig 15092 bp, 17 predicted proteins | sample OricompcompostOP_FD_108781 | JGI IMG/M metagenome (GOLD analysis project Ga0164243, IMG submission 108781) | Organic Plus compost microbial communities from Emeryville, California, USA - Original compost - Organic plus compost (OP) | ecosystem: Engineered > Solid waste > Mixed feedstock >... | reverse complement strand
CTGGATCCGGACAATCAGCGGATCACGCGGCAACTGATCCTCGACCACATCTCACGTGAAGAGAACCGGTAGCAATTAAGGATGCCGACCGTCGTAAACCATCTTCGACTGGCAGACCTGAAGCGGTTCGGATTGTCGCCCGGTTTGCAGGCTCCAGGAGCAGGACAATTGAGCTGGACATGACAAGAATGCTGATGATCGTCCTGTTCGCCGCGTCGATCACAACCGGCGTCAGCGCGGAAACTCGCGGGATAGTGGCGCTCGACAGCGGCATATGGGCAAATGGCGCGCGCGCCTCCATCAAGGGACGAGCGATGGTCTGCAACCTTGCAACGCCGGAAGCTTACCTGTCGCTGCGTACCGCGCCGGAGGCCGACGCGGCGGAGATTGCCAAGCTCAACGCGCTTGCCATCGTCGAGTTGACGGGCGAAACCGAAGAAGAGTGGGCACGGCTGAGCGAAGTAATCATCGAGGTCTCGTCGACCGGCGAACTGCTGCCGGAGAAGAGCCGGGGCACGCTGAAGCTCGATGGTTGGGTGCACACGGCCCATCTGTGCAATTACATGTACTGACCGGATGGGGTCGCGCCTACGGGACCCTTCGCTTCGCGCTGAACCGCTGACCGGCAGCAGGCCAGAAATCAACCCCAGGAAACACCAATGACCGATCCTACCGCCGCCCAACGCCAATGGTATGAGAAAACTCTCCGTTACGCAGAGGCCGTCAACACCTTCGTCGCGAAGGGCTTGTCGGTGGGCTGGGACAGTGCCGGGGCCGAACCCCGCGAGCCCAAATACAAAGAAGAGCTGCCGCATTTCATGGAGGCGCTGCGCGATGCGAACCGCGAGACTCCGCATCGCGATATCAAATCGGAATGGCCGCCATCCCATGCCGCGCTGTATCCCTTGCTGGAAAAGAACGGCCTTAGCATTCCTGCTCTGTGTGTATTGCCCGACGGCGACATCCTGGCCCGCATCGGCGCGACCTACGAAGACGGCAAAGTCGTCCGCATCCAAGGAGACGCCATCACCGAAGTCCAAGGCGTGCAGCACTTCGGCCGATGCCCGGGTCGCCGCTATTTCGCGGTGGCGACAGCGGCCGGTGTGGACATCCACGACGGCTGGCGGGGTCCGCGCGTGATCACATGTCCTTGGCCCAACGGCGATGAAGGAGTGCCAGTGGATTTCGATATGCAGGCGCAAGCCGCGCCGCCGGCGCCCAGCCAGTTGCTGCCCTTCCCTGATGGTCAACGCGTGCTGCTGGTCGCCAGCTCAGGCATTTTCGTACTTGACCAGGAGGGCGCGACACGCCTGTTACCCACCGAAGAGCAGATGCGCGAGCATTTCCAGTGGGTACGCGACGAAGGCGGCAAGGACGGAGACTTTTCGCCGAGCCTGTCGATGGAACATGCCGCCATTTCGCCCGATGGCAAGCTGATCGCGCTCGGCGCGCAAGATGGAGAGCACTATGTGCTCGACGAGCAATTAAACCTCATCGCGCAGGTTGAGCCTCACGGTGAATACCCGCACCATGCGGTGTTCAGCGCCGATGGCCGCAGTGTCGCTTTCAATGCCTGCCATCTCTACAATGGCGCCACCATCGCTGTACCGGTCGCAATGCTCGCGGATTGGCAGTCGGATTATTATGACAATGCCGACGGCTCGACAGTGATCGAACCCAGCGCGCGGGTCTATGCCAGCATATCGCGTGGCGACGAGTTCATCTTGGGTGACGCCTATGGCTATCTACGCGCTGTGAGCCGTGAAGGCGAACCGCGTTGGCAGCATTTCATCGGCTCTACCATCAGTGCCCTGGATCTGTCCGCCGATGGCCGCACGCTCGTGGCATCGACCTGTGCCGGCTTCGTTTCCATCATCGATCTGGATGCCGGTCGACAGCCCTACCAGATCGGCAACGGGGAGCATTTCGAACAGCGCCGCTGGCTGTTCTGGAAAGACGAGGCGACGCCCTTAGCGTGGTAAACTCTCGCCGCGGGGCCCCATCTCGTTATTGCATCCCTCCAGCCGTAACGTACGTTTCGAAAAACTGAAATGGGCTGGATGATAGACGGATAAGTCTCGACGTCATGTCATCATTCTTGACCCGTGATCTCATCGGAGGCGTACTCATAAGGCCCAGCCAGATCCATTTCTTCATCAAACCCTTTGCGCGAATAAAGGCTTATACTTCCGTTCTTTTTCCAGAATTTTGGCGCAGTGATTCTGATCCCGACCGACTCGAAGTAATAGTCCGAACCACTGAACAACACGACCTGCTCAATTTGGGCAAGCTGCCGGATGACGGAAATCCGGTCCTTGTCCCAGACATTCACGCCGTTGACGATAAGGCTGTCATCCTTTTGCTGCAGAAAGAACGCAGTCAGCTCATCGCTTGAAAATATTACCTGAGGACGCTGATTGTTGGTGGCCGAATCCGGGAAGTTCATCGTATTCTGCGTTTTGAGTACCTCAATATAATGTTCGCCCAGAACCTCAGCGTCCAAGGCATGCTCCATGTTCTCGTAGGAATTTATGACGGCATCTGGCGCACCAAGCAGTTCAGACACTTGTGCTTGGGTCATGCCGTAGTTCAGCGGACCATAACCCTCATAGGCGCGAAACTCCCAAGCCATTGTCATTGTCCTATTCTTCCACGTCGTAGGATCTGACTGCTCATCGCTCGGCTCCTTGCCGGTTCGGGACGGGCCAAGGGGCTGGCGCTTGGTCGTTCTGGCGGCCTTCCCAAACCGGCCTGAAACCATCCAGTCCGCGAGGATCGAACGCGCAGATTCCCCTCCCCTCACGCCATCCACATGGATAGAAACCAGCATCGAGCGTGGCGTAGGTGGCCTCGAGAACAGGATCGTTGTTTCCGTTCAGGACATGCCGTCCGAGCGAGATGGATTTCAGCATTTCGAACAGGTCATAGGCGACTGCAAGCCAGAACTCCTCGAAGTCCGTGATGGTCTTGCGCATGCACTTGATCTTGAGCGCTCGTTCGAATTCTCCGCAGGATTCCCATATCCGCTGGCCTTCCGTCTCGACGATGGGTCGTGCTTCCCGTGCTGCACCAGAGGAATAGAACGCCGACACTGCGCCGCTGACGACATCACGCCAGATCCGATAGCCATCCGGCAGATCCTGCGCATTTTCCAGCAGCATGGCCCGATCAAGATCGGTTACGAGTTCCGCGCCCGCCGGCAACCTATCACCATGTCGTGCCGACAGTAGCCGGTCGCTGGCAAAGAGCCTTATCGGCGCAAGGGCGAAATCGGTGTCTGCCATGGCAAGCAATATGCTGCATATCCGAGAGCTTTGGCAAACTACCCGCAAGGCAGCGCGCCGAACCTTTCTGCCGGTTCGAACAGTCAGGCCCCGTCGCACCGCAGGAGGAAGACGAGAAGGTCATCCTTGTCCGCGCCGCTCGTCAATCCGGTGGAAAGCCGGGTGCAGTTGCGACATAATCCCAGTGCATGAATATGCAGCACCGATATTATCCTGATGGAAACGGAGAGTAGAAATTTCGGAAACCAGGTCGCTGCCTCACATTGCCATTGTGCTTTCAGCTGTCGACGCCTCGGCCAGTCTGCTGGCGGAGTTGCGAAAGCTGACCGGGGCGAGTTTCTCCGAACTGAAGGCACGAATCGCACGGCGCCAACCGGTTCTGATGCTCCCGTTGTTCGACAATGATTTTTACGCGAGTGGCGCGGCGACGCTACATGCTGTCGTCCGGCTTCTCGAAAGCACTGGGACGGATTTTGCCATCTACGAACTGGCCGAAGGCGAGCGCTTCGAGACCCGCGACGAAACGCTCAGCCGCATCACGCCCGAAGTTCTGAAGAATATGCTCCACGCGCGAACATCGCATGATGCAGTGCAGAGGGAAGACCGAAAGCATGAATGGTCGTTTGGGACGATCTGCCGTGTAGGATTTTTGTGCAGCGCCTGTTTCTGGATTCCGGTCGGCATCCTGCTCAGTATCGCGGTCCTGCCCGGATGGGTAGAGATGGAGTGGCTTGGCGAGGCGAGGACGGGCATCGCAGCGGTTCCGGCGGCGCTCACCTCAGCTATAGCGATGACACTGATCTTCGACACGATCTTTGCCATGGGCGCGGCGGTTCTCATATTGCTGCGAAAGCTGGGCTGGAAGCTCGGCTGAAGTCGGCTTCTCCGGATGCCAAACATCCGACTCTGTCGCTGGCGCGGTGGCATTGGCTTGGAACAGAAGTTCCGGTAGGCTAGGTGTACATGCCTTCCTTCACGCGGCTCGCTGCACTGCCTCTTTGCGCGCTCGCCTTGATCGCCACCTCCGCGTCGGCGCAGCTATCTTTCCCCTCCGAGCCTCCCGCGCCGGGGCAAACGCTGCTTGAGTGGAGCGATCCGCTCATCCTGAAGCATGATATCCCGCCAGAACGGCGGGATGACCTCACCAGCTGTGCCGAAGCGCATGAAACCCGGCTGGAAGAGGTCGCCTTGACCTGCTGGCCGGTGCTTCAGGCCTACAAGCTGTTTATCCGAATGGATTTCGCGGCCGGGGAGCCAACCGGCGACCCGCAGGCCAATCGGCGCCTCGCCCTCGGTTACGCCGATCAATTGATCGAGCTGATCGGCGAGCCCGCATGGCCCTTGCAGACGCATATTCTAATGAAAACCTATCAGCGGCAGGCGGATATGCTGGCGGAAGAGCGGCAATGGGAGCCGGCGCTTACCGCCAGTTCAAAGCAGATTGCTGCCATCGAGGAACTGGGAGGATACGACCGCGACTTCCGGATGGCCTTTGCTCTCGAGAAGCGAACCGATCTTTTGCTGGGCGCCGGACAGCGCAACGAGGCGCGGGCCGTTCTGGAGCAGGCCCGCCCGCTACTGACCCGCCCGGATGGCGAGCGCAACGGATGGGCTTTTTCCGGCCAGAATGAGGCAGTGGTGAAGGATGCGATCCGGAACGGCGATCTTGCCTATGCCGAGGCGACGTTGGATCGCTATCTCAACTATGTGCGCGCCGCGCCGAAGGGGATGCGGTTCGGGTCGATCGATGCGCTGGACCTCAAGCTGTATCTTGTCGCCGGCCGCAAGGACGCGGCGGCAACTCTCCACCTGCTGGACGAGCGCATGGCGGTGCTGGCCGGGCACGATCCGTATCCGTGCTTTTACGGAAATGTCCTGTTTCCCTACGTCTTGGCGCCGATCCAGGAGGTGCCGGCGATCGCGGCACGGATCGAGGACCTGCAATGTCCGCCCAGGGTGATGGCGAAACTGGCGCAAACGCCGGAGACCGGCATCGTCTCGAATGATAGCGAGGTCATCCTTCCCAGGATTCCTGAAGACGGGTTTTAAGTATGAGGTCATGGGCCACGACAGGGAGTGTGATCGGTGAACTGGCTTTTGATGTTGCTCATGCTGAACCAGGCATCCGGCACTGCTGCGGACTTGCCGCCCGTTCCGGAGCAACCGGTCAATTCGCGTTATCGTGCCGTTGAGGGCGCCGCTTTCAAAACGGAAGCCGAACTGAAAACGATGGGGCTCAAGCAAACCGGGCAACATGTGGTCAGGTATCGCTGCAAGTCAGTCTGCTTGAGCGTGAACTATGTGCATGGCATCTTCTACGGCAAGGACGAGGCTGGATCGCGCTTGCTGTACGTTTGCCCGAACCCGGCAAGGGACGTGGACCTCAGTCATTTTCCTCCTCCGCCCGCATCGCCGAAGCCCGATGGTTGGAAGTGTTACTTACTCGGCGATGTGACTGATGAGGCGGAGGGCAGCAATGGCTGACCTTCGATCCATACCGTTTTGAAATGGGGCGAAGTCACCCTTCCGGGGATTACGGTGAAGGTCTGATCCAGAACTGAGGGCCCAGCGGCAGTGATGCGCTGTTTACAAGTCGGGCTACGATCCGATAGCGCAATCCCATGAAAAGACCTCTTCTTCTCGCATCCCTGAGCCTTGCGGCCATGCTGCCCGCCAGTGCGTATGGCCAGTCAGAAGGGCCGGTCCTGACCGGGCGCGCGGCCATTGAGCGCATCATCGGCAACACCCTGGTACTTGCCCCGACAAAGCCTCTCCCGACCATCAAGGTGAGGTCTTACATATATTTCAGCCCGAACGGACGCACTGCCATGCAAATGACGGCGAGCAGTCAGGAGGACCAGGACGAAATGATGGAGCAGGAAGCAGGAAACTGGTCGATCGACGATCAGGAACGCCTATGCGTTGTCGCGGAAGGCACTACCCTGAGGGATCAGGATTGCATCGGCCTGAGGATCGCAGGCAATACTGTTCACTCCGTGCCTGAAGACGTCTTTGACGGTGCGATCGCCACGCTGCTCGAAGGCAATCCGCACGGGCTTTGAAGGCTCTCGCTTCAGCTATCTGTCAGCGACTAGCCGATAGCCATTGCGGGACCGTCGGCCGCTCCTTCACCGAGTTTCCTCGCCATGGCGAGCCTGCGCCAGTTGCGCGATGCATAACGGTGCGCCTGTCGGAGAGCCAGCCACAGTCCCGCCTGCCTCAGCAGACGGAACGGACCCCGCGCCTGGAACGTGGTGCGCCGCGCCACGCGGGTTTGTCCGTTGCTAAGCGGCGTCAAGGTGAACTCATCCTCCAGAAGCCCGACCCAGTCGCGGCACCAGACCGTGGAATCGATCATCCGGTAGACGAGCTTCCTGCCGGGCTCGAAAACGAGAATGCGTTGGTCGATCGTGCCCCGATCGGTCGTACATTGGCGCGTATGCCCGACCGCCGGCCGCCCTTCCAGCACACGGCAGCTCACCGGCTTCGGGATGCCGAATTGAAACAGAAACGGCCGCGTGTCATCCATGCGGGCCTGCAAGAAATGCGGCCACACATGATCCGGGCGGCAGTTGAAAGTCCAGTGCGAGCGGATTTCCATGTTAGCCTCCTTATCGTTCTTCATTTAGGTAATCGACTCATTGTCCGCCCGTCAACAATTAATTGATTGGCTAATCGTCTTCGCGTATGATCCTTGCCATGTCCATGCAACTGATCTTCGAGGCACTTGCCTCGCCTGTCCGTCGCAAGATCCTTGCCTATGTCGCGCATCACGAATTGAATGCCGGCGAGATCGCGGCCCGTTTCGACATGTCGAAACCGTCCATCTCGCAGCATCTGCAATTGCTCGAAAATGCAGGGCTGGTGCAGAGCGAGAAGCGCGGCAAGTATGTTTACTACCGCCAGGTGCCCGATACACTGACGTCCACCCTCACAGGCTTTGTGCAGGAGGTCTGTCCGATTGGCGGTCCCATTCGCCGCGAGAGCGCTGCGCTTGCCAAAAAGGCTTCGACCCCTGGCGGCCCACGCAGTGAGTAATGCCGTCGACCATGCCGCATTGCAAAACCGTATCGCAGTTCCTTCTGTTGGCCAGTGCGTAGGACGTCGCGCCGTGAAGGAGGAACGTCTCTGTCCCCGACCCGGATCGGACCATCGGCGGCCACAGGTTCTGCATGTCCTGACGAGCCGCTAACCGTGTAGATTAGGCTCCTCGTTCAAACCCGCAGCGGAAAAGACTACTTCAGGTATTCGTGAGTGCCGAAGCTGTTCGCGGCAACATCGCGCCGCCGTTTGCCGAGAACGCGCCGCAGGCACTGGTCTGGGTCTATAACAATGTCATGGATGGTCTGACCGACGTCTACGATTTCGCCGGTTTCCATTCCTCGCTGGCGATGACGTCCATGGCCGCGGAAGCGGGCACCTGGATTATGATGCCTTCTCGGCGTCCACGAATACCGGGCAAATCGTCGAACTGCTAAGTTCGGGCAGAGGCGGCTATCTGCTGCTCGACCTCAACCGGGACTTAAGCGAGGTTTTCGAACCGCAAGGGCTCGTGGTCGATGTGAAGGCTGCCGCCTCTCCGCCACCGCGGGCAGTCGATCTCTTCCCCAATCTCGATGAATGGATGGCGATCGGGCTAGATGTTTAGTCCTGGCATGTGATGGTGAATTGTCATCATCGCAGCAGCGGGAGTTTAGCCAAGCGGATGCTCTTCCGTTCTCGCCGAATTACCGCATTCTCCTCCTGTGCTTGTCAATCCGGACCTGACCCTGGATCGCGTGCCGCAGGTCAAAACCTCCGCACCTGTCATTGCGGTTAAAATGACGAGAAAGTTCACGTGTATTCCTCTCGACTAGGGGAGTTGTCAGCAGTACCGCCAAAGCAACAGTTCCCCGGCGCTCGTCGCTTCATCGCTGGTCCTTTTCAGCTTGCCTGGCGTCATTATTTTTGGCCGGTTTCGCCTCCGGAAGCCGTGCCGCGCCGTTCGTATCGGCGGCGGTTTTCAATCGGGCGGCAGCGCTTTGCGCATGGGCCGATGCAACCGTTGCCACGCGCCCCATGGTGTCGCGCAGGATTTTGCCGTCATCGGTCTTGAACGAGACCATCTGCTCCGCACCCGTCTCGTCCATCGCAAAGTAGGGTGCTTCGGCAAAACCCACTTTCTCGGCATAGAAGAGGTGGGGCAGGCTTCCGCGCGTTGCGTTGTAATCTTGCGCTGCTGCATTATAGGCCTCGCGGCGATCTAGCACTGTGGTCTCGATCTCATCGAGCTGGGTCATCAGTTGCTGATAGGTGGCATTGGCCTTCAGTTCCGGAAAGCGGCTCGCCAGCATCTGAACATTGCCGATGACCCGGGAGGCATCGGCCGCCGCGGCATTCGCGTGCACCATATTCGCTTCACCCTCGGCAATCGTGAAGTGCGCGAGCTTCTCGTGATCGCCGTAGCTCGCCGCAATATCGGCAAGACGCTGGGCAATATCGTGCCGTTTCTTCACGGTTGCCGCGATATTCGCCTGCCTCCGCTTCACATTCTCGGCGAGACGACGAAGCTTGTTGTAGGCAAGAAACAGCCAGATCCCGAGAACGACGATCAGCAGGGTAAGCCAGCTCATGGAATCTCCTCGATAATAACTGCTCAACACCCATAGCGACCGGGCCAGAGGTTTGTCACCGGTGCTCTTGGAGCGCCTGCCAGTACGATGATGTTGCAGTTGGCCAGTTCTCCTGCGGCGCAGGTGGCTGACGACGGGTGTGGTTATTTGGCAGGAGAGTTGGTGGTCGCTGCCTTGACGGGAGGCGTTGTTCGATCAAGGAGTCATGAACAAGCCACCGCCTTCTGCCAGAAGGTTCAGTTCATTTCGCCCGCTTTCGGGAAAATTTCGATGAAGTTCCTGTATCTCGCCATAGTACTCGCGGCCACAATTGCGCTTCCGGTCGAGCCTGTCAGAGCTCAATCGCCAGATATGCCGGCACAGGCCGTCGAAGCCGATCCGGCGCATCTGGCAGCGGCCGAAGAGGTCGTTGCCCAGCTCGTTCCAGAAGGGGTCTATGCGCGCATGATGCGCGACCAGATGCCGGCAATGATGGAAGCCATGATGGCCGAGATGATGAACATGCCGGCAAGCGATCTCGGCGAGGGAGAGAGTGGTCGCCCCATGGCCGAGGTGATGCGTGAAATGGATCCTCACTTCGAGGAGCGCACGCGTATCGCCACGGCGGTGATGTATGAAGAACTCGGCGTCCTGATGACTGAAATGGAGCCTGCAGTGCGGAGTGGCTTGTCCCGTGCTTTCGCGCGCAAGTTCACCATTCCCCAGCTCGCCGACATGAATGCATTCTTCGCGACGCCCTCTGGCAAGGCTTTCGCCGACGAGTTCCTGATGCTGTTTGTTGATCCCGAAATGACCAGGGAGATGGCATCGCTCGCGCCGCGGATGATGCAAGCGATGCCGGCAATCACGGAGAAGATGGAAGCCGCAACCGCACACCTTCCGCCGCCACCGGAAGCGGAATCTGAAGACCAGTGAAGGCACGGTAAACCAGTTCGCGAGATAACGGGACCACCACGCTCCCCCTACGATCCCCCAGTCGTGTGCTGCCAGGGTGAAGCCAGCCGATGGAGCAAATATAATGGTCGGGACGAGCGCCTCGGTAATGATCTCAACACGCACCTGATCGAAGTATTCCATAAGCGCATTGAGCGCGTCGCCGGAATTTTCGAACATGACGTCTCCAATTATGGAATATTTTGTATTATTACGACAGTGCTGACCGATAGCTCCCCCTTAGTATCCGAATTTTAACTGGGCTTACCATGGCGATTATGGCTGTCTACCATTTGAAGGGCGATGGAACGAGATCAGACTGTATCCAGTGTGACCCCGGCGGCGCTCGCGCATGACGCGATCAGTCCCCAACTGTCTTGAAAGGTAAGCGATGCGAAGAGCAGATGACGGGCCTCATCAGGTCGTCTGCGTTGATTGTTAGCGCATAATTGCATACCCTCTCACACGAGTGCACCGAAAGAGAATGATGCTTGCAATAATTTGAAAGGGGCGTGGGCAAGTGTGGCTGTGGTGTCGTTTGGCGCGGTCGCTCAGGCTGAAGAAGTGAGCCAATTACCTCTACGTCATGGAATTTACGTCGAAGCGAATACCGTCTGTTCGGACGCATCGAACGCAACCAGGGTTTCGTTTTGGGGTGACCAGCTCAACAGCGCTCATGTTGTCGGACATATCCGAGAGGTGCCCGAGCATGACGGCTCGTTCGTAGTGACTCGCGATCTTGAGGGGGATTCCGGGATGGGGGGTAATCTGCGGGAGCGTGTGAAAGACGAGATCACGATAGATGGGCCGGGGGAATTCAGCATCGAGAACGAGAATGGTGTTTGGGATTACCGCTGGTGCGCCGGGTCAATGGACGAGTTGGCCGAAATGAAACGCCAGCGAGAGGTCGAGGGAACCAAGGCTGCCTTACCCGTCTTGTCTCTGCCGAATGATGCGCCGCCGTTCATGGGCCATTGGGGACGAGACAACGGCGCCTCAGCGCCTTGTTCAGCTGACAATTTGACGACCTATTCGGCAACAGACGTCGGGACTACGTACTCTTGGGCGACCTATGACGGCGACAGCTACGCCGAGATTGAACTAGGCCATTGGCGGATCAAGGCAGAGGGTGTGTACGAAGGCCAGCGCTTCCCCTTGCAGTACGACTTATATCTCGACGGCGATAGAATGCATGAGATCATCGAGACAGAAGACGGTCGTCAGCAGGAGGCCAATCTGGTACGCTGTCGGTAGGCGTACGCGAGATGAGCACGGATTCCTCCGCTCTGCACAAGCTCCTCACGGGAAGGATGAGGGCCTGTTGCAGCCACATCGTGCCAGGTCATGGCTCTTGCGCGAACGACATTTGGCTTCCTAACTTTTTACCCGCACGCGGCCGGTAGACGCCAATGCCTAGGCTATTTGCTTGGATTGGCGCCGCTTTCCTGGCCTTCGGACTTGTTTTCGCCATAATCGGCTTGTGGACTTGGGGGAGCAACCGGGCGCTGGCAGAAAGCGGCACGCGGACTACCGGGACGGTTATCGACCTTGCGCGACGGCACGATTCCGACAGCGGGTCGACATACCGCCCGGTAGTTGTGTTCCACGATGGCCGAGGCACCCGCCACGAGTTCGTCGGCAATGTCGGCAGCAGTCCGCCAGCCTATTCCCCTGGCGAGACCGTGGCCGTCATCTACGATCCCGCCGCGCCCCGCCGGGCGATGATCGACGGCTTCATGGATCGCTATTTCCTGTCGCTGATATTCGGCGGATTGGGCGGGCTGTTCGCTGTGTTGGGCGGCGCGACCCTGTTTTTCTTTATCCGTCGCCGTCGCATCGTCGCGCGCCTCAAGGCGAGCGGCGTCCCAATCAGCGCCCGGTTCATCGAATGCTATCGCGACACCTCCATAAAAGTGAACGGACGCAGCCCGTGGCGCGTCGCCGGGCAAGCGGCCCATCCGGCCACAGGCAAAGTGCAAAGCTTTACGAGCGATCCGGTTTGGGTCGACCTGTCCGAGCAACTTCTCGGCCGGGACATCCGGGTGCTGATCGATCCGGCCAGGCCGCGACACTATTTCGTCGATCTGTCCGAATATGTCGGCGAGGGCTAGGCCTGCCGTGTGTCATTGAATTCCTGGTAGTAATGGCGATCGTTCAAATTTCCGCAGCTTTCCGATCAAAGCGCCGAAGTCTTTGAACGAGCGGGCGTTGTCAATCCCGGAAGCTTCAAAATCGTCAACGAGCAGGAGTTGCAGTTCGTCACCACGGTAATCCAGCAATACCAACTCATCGCGCTTAGCATTCAGCACAATCAGCTTGTCGGCGCCGGCAATCTTCTGATGCCAAGGCGGCTCACCCGGCGGGAAGTCTATCCGCTGGGAAAGTTCGGCCAGAGTTGCGGCATATTCCAGGGGTGCCAGCTCTTCGAAAGCCATGATTTCCTTGTCCGGGCCGTCATCCAACCAGCGGTAGAGAACCTCGCCACCATTGCGCGCCTTCCAGAGTTCCTTGATCGCATCGGGCAGTTTTGCTCCAATCCGGCTTTCGGTTTCAGCGATCAGTGCGTCGTCGGCCATCTCTTTCGGCATCCAGCCGTCGCCTCGCCCTTTCGCCAGATTGACAAACGGATGGTTGTTGCCATTCCAAAACGCTGCCGCCCGACTGTCCTCCGGTAAGGTTCCCAATGGCTTGCTGCGGTATAGCTCGCGGTTGAACGGGCGTGGAGTTTCGTCCTTGGGCCGGCGCAAGGCTTGAAAGAAGGCATCGAATGTCTCGAATTCGATATCGGTGAGATCGCCATTTCTGTCGAAATCGACGATCAAAACCCGAGGCTCGCCCGGTTTCGAATAATCGAGCAGCGTCATATCGCCATATCGCGCCTGAAGGATGACCAGCCGACTGGCGTTTTCTGGAACATCTTCAGGATCGTGTGTGAAATCGTCATAGTGATCCGCGACGGTGCGGAGATTCTCAAGTGGCACGAGGCTCGAGTAGTCGATCGAGAACGCGCCGCGCCAATCATCAAAGACCGGTGCCGGTTCGGCTTTCAGCGGCACATAGAGATCACCAACATAGCCGCCGTCCAGAATCCGGTAGAGCGCGCGCAAGCTCTCCGGCAACCGAAAGCCAATGCGTTCTTCGACCGCGGCAATATCCTCATCGCTTGCTGCCAGCACCGGCTTGGCGACGCGTTTGCCTCGCCCCTCGAGCGCCTCGCGTGCCGGATCTGGCCGCCAATATCCCGGCGACCGGAAGAAGGTTTCCCGGGCTAATGGCGTAGGATCGATATCGAGTTCCAGGTCTTCGCCCGCATAAGCCCCCGCTACACTGTCAGGCACCGGCTGCGCGCCTCCACCCATCTGACCTGCGGACGTGTCACCTTCCAAGCGGATGATGACGATCGAGCAGGCGAGGCAGATCACAAACACCACTCCCACGGCTATCACGTCTGTCCAGCCGAGCGGAGTGATCGGCGCTGGCGCCAGGAGCCGCGCCATGCCAAGCCCGATAAAATAGAACATGCCGCCAAGAATGAGCTGGACCGGCAATGTCGTCAGAACGCCGACGATCATGGTCTTCACGTCGCCGACATGCCAAGCCGATCTCCAAGCGGGGAACTTGCCGAGTGCGTAGAGTAGGGTCAGCACCGGTGTCGCAAGCACGACGATCCATGGCGACCGGCTTAAATACCCCGCCACGATCAGCGAAAACAAAACAGTCAGACCTGCAACGATCCGCAATGTTCCGGCAATGGTTCTGTCCATCCGTATATCCTCCAGCCGCTCGGATCACGACCTCCCACTTGATTTCCTGGCGGGAATTATCGAGATACTGTCAGTGACGAAAAACAGAAACGGACCACCTGATGAGTGGCCTGCTTCCTCGGCGTGAGAGTCGCGGGCAATACCGTTTACTCTGTGCCCGCGGACACCCTCGGCGATGCGATCGCCACGCTGCTGAAGGCCAATCCGCGCGGGCTTTGGAGTCGGCGCTAAGCATTCTTCAGGAACGCAATCCTGCTGCGCTCGACCTTTGGATCATACGTCTTATCTTTTGCGGCAATGCGGTCGATTATCTCGTAAAGTGCGGAATGGATCGTTTTGCGCAGATAAGGTGCGGGATCGTCCTGCGTCATCACATCCTGATTGTTCAGCTGAACCACGAACTTCGCTGAACGCGACTTGGTTGAGATCTTGGGGGAGACTTGCTGCACCAAGCGGCCGAACGAACACAGGAGGTTATATGGCGATTGATTCGTACCCTGCTTGATGCCTCCTCGTCGAATGCGCCAACTACTTCAGAAACCCAGGATGCGGAGCAGCGCAATGCCATCAAACTCCGGGGCCCAACATCTAGGCGGGCATTCGTAGCCGAATGCCGCGATCATCCGCTTCGGCAGGATCGACAAATGCGTGACAGCTTTCCAGCGTCCGGCGAGCCGTGTCGAGATCGGCCCACGGCACCGCCGCCACCCATTTGCGCGCGAAGTCCAGCGTTCGGATGATCGGCGTCGGCTGGGCGTTCTGCGACAGCGCCTTGAGCGCCGTCAGATAATTGTTGCGATAGACGGTGGGGATGATGATGCGTTCCTCGCCCGCCGCTACCAGTTCCGCGTTCATCATGATCCGCGCGATTCGGCCATTGCCATCCACGAATGGATGCACTTCGGACACGAGAAACATCATGAACACCGCGCGCGCGAACGGTGTGTCGAGACTCTGATAATATTCAAATCCGCGCGCCAAAGTGCCTTCGACCTGGTCGGGCGCGACGAACAACGTTGATCCGGCACGGTTGGCCTCGCGCTTGAAATGCCCCGGTTGCTTGTCGGGCCGCGCGCCCATCAGCAACGCATGGCGGCTCTGCATGAGCGACAGCAGCGTTTGCGGATCGCGCGGCGTTCTGGCCATTTCGACCGGATCGGAAACAATCTGCCACGTTCCCATCACATCATGGGCATCTTCCGGGCGATCACGCGGGATCACATTGTTGAACACGATGTCTGCCGCCTCGTTCACCTCAAACTCGGTGCCTTCGATGAAATTGGAGAAATAGGCTTCATAGAAAGCCAGAACGGACCGCCCTTCGGCTGATCGCTCTTCGGCGGGACGCGAGAAAGGCGCGGTGGAGCGAAGTTCGGCATGGAGCGCGTCGAACAGCTTGATCCGGTCGGGATCGAAGGGCGTTCCGCCCCCGCGCGCCATTCCCCGTTCGCTCGTCAGCCGATCCTCGCGCGTTCCGAGTAATGCGCCGATCAGACGAT
>Ga0164243_10008518_pt1 | contig 15093 bp, 16 predicted proteins | sample OricompcompostOP_FD_108781 | JGI IMG/M metagenome (GOLD analysis project Ga0164243, IMG submission 108781) | Organic Plus compost microbial communities from Emeryville, California, USA - Original compost - Organic plus compost (OP) | ecosystem: Engineered > Solid waste > Mixed feedstock >... | reverse complement strand
GGCATCGAGACCAAGGGCGGCATCTTCACCAAGCTGATCGAGCGCAACACCACCATCCCGACCAAGCGCTCCGAGGTCTTCACCACGGCCGACGACAACCAGCCGTCGGTGCTGATCCAGGTGTTCCAGGGTGAGCGGGAGATCGCGGCCTACAACAAGAAGCTCGGCACCTTCGAGCTGACCGGCCTCCCGCCGGCGCCGCGCGGCGTGCCGCAGATCGAGGTCACGTTCGACATCGACGCCAACGGCATCGTCAACGTGCACGCCAAGGACCTGGGCACCGGCAAGGAGCAGAAGATGACCATCACCGGCGGCTCCTCGCTGCCGAAGGATGACATCGAGCGGATGCGCCGGGACGCCGAGGAGCACGCCGAGGAGGACAAGCGGCGGCGCGAGCAGGCCGAGACCCGCAACCTGGCCGAGGCGCTGCAGTGGCAGACCGAGAAGTTCCTCGCCGAGAGCGGCGACAAGCTGCCCAGCGAGAGCCGCGACCAGCTCAACGAGGCCCTCGGTGACCTGCGCAGCGCGCTCGGCGGCCAGGACATCGACAAGATCAAGGCGGCCCACGAGCGGCTGGCCCAGGTCTCCCAGCAGGCCGGTTCGCTGCTCTACTCGCAGCAGCAGGCCGAGCAGGGCGCGCCAGGCGCGGCCGGGCCGGGCGCGGGTGCGACCGGCGGCGCCCAGGCCGGCGGCGCCGACGACGTGGTCGACGCCGAGATCGTGGACGAGGACAAGAAGTGACGTTCCGTCCCGGACACGTTCTCGACCGCGAAGGGATGGGGTAACCGCATGACGCAGAAGCCACGAGCGACCGACCCGGGTGCCACCGGGTCGGCGCCGGGTGGCTCCGCCACCGCTGGGCCGGACGCCGGCGAGCAGCCGCGGGTCGTCATCCGTGACAAGCGCAAGATCGGCAAGACCACCGAGCAGCCCGCGGCCGACGCGGCAGCCGCCGACGCCGCGGCCGACGCGCCCGCCGAGGGGCTGGTCGAGGAGACCGAGGTCGTGGTCGACGAGATCGAGTCCGAGGCGCGGGTCTCCGGTCCGCCCGTGGTCGACGCGCCGGCCGAGCCGCCCGCGGAGGCCGCGGAGGCCGAGGAGGTCGAGGAGGCCGAGGAGGCCGCCAAGCCGGGCGGGCCGCTCGGCGCCGAGCTGGAGGCGCTGCGGGCCGAGCTGGACGAGCGGACCCGCGACCTGCAGCGGGTGACGGCGGAGTACGCCAACTACCGCAAGCGGGTCGACCGGGACCGCAGCCTGGTGCAGGAGCAGGCCACCGGCTCGTTGCTCACCGCGCTGCTGCCGATCCTCGACGACCTGGACCGGGCCCGCGAGCACGGCTACCTGGTGTGCGGGTTCGGCTCGGTGGCCGAGCAGCTCATCGCCACGCTGGGCAAGTTCGGCCTGACCGCGTTCGGCGAGCAGGGCGACCCGTTCGACCCGACCCGGCACGAGGCGGTGGCCCACCAGACCTCGGCCGACGTGACCGAGCCGACCTGCGTGCAGATCATGCGCCGGGGCTACCAGCTCGGTGAGCGGCTCCTGCGGCCGGCGCTGGTCGCGGTAGCGGACCCGGAGTAGTGCCGGGACGACGTGACCGGATCGCCCCGCCCGCCGGACGGTGGGCGGGGCGACCCGGGCAGGACGGTCGGAAGGGGGTGGACCGGTGAGTTCGAAGGACTGGATCGAGAAGGACTTCTACGCCGTGCTCGGCGTGGACAAGGCCGCCTCCGCGGACGAGATCAAGAAGGCGTACCGCAAGCTGGCCCGGGAGTCCCACCCGGACCACAACCCGGGTGACCCGAAGGCCGAGGAGCGGTTCAAGGCCGTCTCCGAGGCGTACAACGTGCTGTCGGACCCCGGCCGCCGCCGGGAGTACGACGAGATGCGCTCCCTGTTCGGGTCGGGAGCGTTCCGACGCAACGCCCGGGGCGGGGGCCAGCCGGGTGGGATGCCGTTCGACGTGTCGGACCTGTTCGGAGGCGCGACGGCCGCGGGAGAGCGACGCTTCGGCGGCGGCGGCTTCTCGGACCTGTTCAGCTCGATCTTCTCCGGCGGGCCCGCCGGCCCGGCCACTCCGCGTGGTCCGGCGCGGGGCCGCGACATCGAGACCGAGGTGGCGCTCGACTTCGGGGACGCGGTCCGGGGCGTGACCCTGCCGCTGACCCTGCGCGCGCCGGGTGTCTGCGACACCTGCCACGGCAGCGGGGCGAAGCCGGGCACCCAGCCGCGCGCCTGCCCGGTCTGCCACGGCGCCGGGGTGACGACCCGCAACCAGGGCTCGTTCAGCTTCTCCGAGCCGTGCCGCAACTGCCAGGGCGTCGGCACGGTGGTCGAGGAGAAGTGCCCGGAGTGCCAGGGCACCGGCGGTGTGACCAAGACCCGTACGCTCAACGTCCGCTTCCCCGCCGGCGTGGCCGACGGCCAGCGGATCCGGTTGGCGGGGCGGGGTGAGCCGGGCGAGCGGGGCGGTCCGGCGGGCGACCTCTACGTGCACGTGAAGGTCCGGCCCGACGAGATCTTCGGGCGCAGCGGCGACGACCTGACGCTCACCGTGCCGGTCACCTTCGCGGAGGCCGTGCTCGGCACGGATCTGCGGGTGCCCACGCTCGACGGCGCCGTGACGCTGCGAGTGCCCCCGGGCACGCCGAGCGGACGGGTGCTGCGCGCCCGGGGCAAGGGCGTGGTCCGCCGGGACGGGCGGGCGGGCGACCTGCTGGTCACACTGGACGTGGTGGTACCCGCGCGGCTGTCGGACGAGGCACGGGCGGCGCTCGAGGCGTTCGCCGAGCACACGCCGCCGGCGGCCCGGGAACATCTCGACGCGCGGGTGCGTCGAGCCAGTTGAGGCTGTGGATGGACGCGGAGGTGAGCGGGATGTCGGACGGGTTCGCCGCTTCGCCGGATGACCCTGCCTACGAGGCGAAGGTCCTGATGATCTCGGTGGCGGCGCGGATGGCGGGCATGCACCCGCAGACCCTGCGCCAGTACGACCGGCTCGGCCTGGTGCAGGCCGGGCGGGCGGCCGGCGGCGGCCGCCGGTACAGCGTCCGGGACGTGGTGCTGCTGCGTGAGGTGCAGCGACTCAGCCAGGACGACGGCATCAACCTCGCCGGCGTGAAGCGGATCATCGGCCTGGAGCGCCTGCTCGAGGAGGCACAGCAGCGGGTGGCCCGGCTGGAGGCGGAGCTGGACGCCGCGTACCGCCGGATCGCCGAGCTGGAGGCGCTGGCCCGCTTCTCCGGTCGCGACCTGGTGCCCACCAACCGCACCTCGACGGCCCTCGTGGTCTGGCGCCCGCGTCGCGGGCCCGACCGCTGACCACACTTCTCCGGCCCTTCGACGGCCCGGCCCGCTCACCGGTTCACCGGCGCGGGCCGGGCCGTTCTGGTTAGCCTGCAGGTGGGTCCTTTCTGCACAATCCGGACCTACCGGCATGGCAGGGGGAGCGATGACGGAGGCGGCGAAGCAGGTGGCCCAGCAGGCGGAGGACCGACTGGACAAGGTCACCGAGATGGTGCGGAAGCGGTTCGGGGACATCACGAGGGCGCACTTCGCCGACGTGGTGAAGTCGGGACGCTTCGCGGACGAGGGGGCCGCCGGCAACGGACCGGGCCGGCAGGAACGACGGGCCGGGTAGGAACGACGGGGCCGGCAGGAACAGGGTGGAGATCCGACCGGGGAGGCAGGGCGGCCCGACCTGAGGTCGGGCGCGACGGACGGCCCGGGAGCCACGGGGGGTCCCGGCCCGTTCGTCGTTCCCGGGAACGCCACGACCGGGCCTGCGCCCGCGCCGGTTCAGCCGAGCCGGCGGTTCTCCCGGACCAGGCCGCCCTCGCACCAGTCCCGGTAGACGAAGAGTTCGGGCCGGGCCAGCAGCACCCGGCTGTTGTGCGCCCAGGTGCGCATCAGCTCGTCGCCGTTCTTCTCGGCCTGCTCCACGAGCTTGCGGAAGCGGCGCTTGGGGTGTGCGCGGAAGTTCGTCCGGATCCCGTCGGCCGCGTAGATGTAGAGACAGTGCAGCGCGAACCGGCGGGCCGGGCACGACTGGTCCATGGCCAGGTCGAAGAGGGTGCTCACCAGCCGGTCACCGGCGACGAGCAGGTCCCAGTCCGGCGGCATGGAGGTCAGGGGCACCGAGTCGGGGTGGTAGGCCCACGCGCGCAACTCCGCCGGAGACGGGTCGACGGGATTGGCGAAGCCGTGGAACGTCGACTCCTGCACGCTCACCGGCCAACCTTCCGATCGCGCCCGCAGTTGACACGGCCACCTGCGGACCTGGCTGCTGGGGCGACACGGTAACGCGGTACCGGTAAGTAGCGGTAGACCCTCCAGGGAGCAATTCGCCGACCGTTGGCCGAGCCGGGCCGACCGTACGGCCGACCCGGCTGGCTCGGGGCGAGCGGCGTCAGTCGGGGACGGGGACCGGCTCCCGCCGCTGGACGTTCGCGCGGCGGCGCAGCCACCGCTTGAACCACGGGAAGTCGGGCAGCCGGGCCAACAGCGGCCCCGTCACGACGGTGATGAGGACGTACGCCGTGGCGAGCGCGGCCAGTCGCGGCTCGACGCTGCCGGCCGCCACCGCGAGCCCGGCGATGACGATCGAGAACTCACCGCGGGGGACCAGCGCGAGGCCGGCGCGCCAGCGACCGGGCTCCGCGATGCCGACCCGCCGGGCGGCCAGGTACCCGGTGAGCGTCTTGGTCGCCATGGTGACGATCGCCAGCCCGAGCGCGGGCAGCAGCACCGGCGGGATCTCCCGCGGATCCGTCGTCAGCCCGAAGAAGACGAAGAAGACCGCGGCGAAGAGGTCCCGCAGGGGCGTGAGCAGCTCCGTCGCGTGGTGGGCCACCGGTCCGGAGAGCGCGATGCCGACGAGGAACGCGCCGACGGCAGCCGAGACCTGGAGTTCGGCCGCGACGCCGGCCACCAGCAGCGTCATGCCGAGCACCCCGAGCAGCAGCGCCTCGGGGTCCTTCGCGGACATGAACGTCGAGATGGCGCTGCTGAAGCGGACGGCGACGAAGAGCACCAGCAGCACGGTGCCGACCGCGATGGCGAGCGTCAGGCCGCCGCCCAGCAGGCCGGTGCCGGCGAGCACGGCGGTGACGAGCGGCAGGTAGAGCGCCATGGCCAGGTCCTCGATCACCAGGACCGAGAGGATGACCGGTGTCTCGCGGTTACCGAGCCGGCCCAGGTCGCCGAGGACCTTGGCGATCACACCGGAGGAGGAGACCCAGGTGATGCCGGCGAGCACCAGCGCGGCCACCCAGTCCCAACCGAGCAGCAGCGCGAACGCGGCCCCCGGCAGCGCGTTGAGCAGGCCGTCGATCAGCCCGGCCGGCGCCGCGGAACGGAGGTTGCCGACCAGCTCACTGGCCGAGTACTCCAGGCCGAGCATCACGAGCAGCAGGATCACGCCGATCTCGGCGCCGACGGCGAAGAACTCCTCGCTGGCGCTGAGCGGGAGCAGGCCGCCGTGCCCGAACGCCAGGCCGGCGAGCAGGTAGAGGGGGATCGGCGAGAGGCCGATACGGCGGCTCAACCGGCCGAGCAGGCCCAGCAGGAAGAGCAGCGCGCCAACTTCTATGAGCAGTGTTGTGGTCTCGTGCATACGCGCCTCAGCCGTCCGGGTCACTGTCGGCGAGGATGGCGGTCACTCCGTCGAGGCCCTGGCGGGTCCCGACGACGACCACCACGTCACCGGCGGCGAAGCGGAAGGCCGGGTCCGGCGAGACGATCACCTCGCCCTGGCGGAGCACCGCCACGATCGAGGCGCCGGTCCGCGTACGGGCCTTGGTGTCGCCGAGCTTCCGATTGACGTACGGGGAACCGGCCGGGATGGCGATCTGCTCGGTGAGCAGCCCGGCGGCCTGTTCGCGCAGCCCGGAGAGTTGACCGAGCATCAGTGACGCGCCGAGGATGTCGGCGAGGGCCTCCGCCTCGTCGTCGGTCAGCGGAACGTCAGCCTGGCACGAATCAGGATCGTCTGGGTCATAGAGGACAAGGTCACGACGACCGTTGCGGTGGGTGACCACGCCCAGCCGGCGTCCCGACTCCGTCACGAGGTCGTGACGGACGCCGATCCCCGGCAGCGCGGTCTGTTCGACACGTACTCGCACCCGACAAGGCTACCGCTCAGCGATTTCCGCAGATCCTAGTGGCGGAACGCCCCTCCGGAGGGCGCATCCCGCACATTCCATCTCCTGCTAGTGACCGGAGTCACATCGCCAGGGTTGAGCGGAATAGGCTCAACTCTGGTTGTGTCCTTCCTAGTGGACACGCCGATCCGGGGGAGCCATGAACACGGAACGTCTCACCACCAAGAGCCGCGAAACCATCACCGGTGCCGTCGCGCTGGCGAACCAGCGCGGCCACGCGACCGTGGAACCCTGGCACCTGCTGCTCGCACTGCTGGACACCGAGGGCTCGACCGCCGCGGGCCTGCTGCGCGCCGTCGGGGCCGACCCCGCCGAGCTGCGCCGCGTCGCCCAGCGCTCCATCGACGCCCTGCCCGCCGCGCGCGGCTCCAGCATCGCCGAGCCGACCCTCGCCCGCGAGTTCGTCAACGCCATCGGCGCCGCGGAGCAGATCGCCCGGCCGCTCGGCGACGAGTACACGTCCACCGAGCACCTGCTGGCCGGCCTGGCGCGGGTGGGTGGCGCGGTCTCCGTCGCCCTGAGGAACGCCGGCGCCACCGAGGAGAACCTGGTCGCCGCGTTCCCGACCGTACGCGGCGGCGACCGGCGGGTCACCACCGCCGATCCGGAGCAGACCTACCAGGCCCTCGCCAAGTACGGCGTCGACCTCACGGCGAGCGCCCGTGAGGGCAGGATCGACCCGGTGATCGGCCGGGACTCGGAGATCCGCCGGGTCATCCAGGTGCTGTCGCGGCGTACGAAGAACAACCCGGTCCTCATCGGCGAGCCGGGCGTGGGCAAGACCGCGATCGTCGAGGGTCTCGCCCAGCGGATCGTCGCCGGTGACGTGCCGGAGTCGCTGCGGGACAAGAAGCTCGTCTCGCTCGACCTGGGCGCGATGGTCGCCGGCGCGTCGTACCGCGGCCAGTTCGAGGAGCGCCTCAAGTCCGTGCTCGAGGAGATCAAGAACTCCGACGGGCAGGTCATCACGTTCCTCGACGAGCTGCACACCGTGGTCGGCGCGGGCAAGGGCGAGGGCTCGATGGACGCCGGCAACATGCTCAAGCCGATGCTGGCCCGCGGTGAGCTGCGCATGGTCGGTGCGACCACGCTCGACGAGTACCGCGAGCACATCGAGAAGGACCCGGCCCTGGAGCGGCGCTTCCAGCCGGTGCTGGTCGGCGAGCCGACCATCGAGGACACCATCGGCATCCTGCGCGGGCTCAAGGAGCGCTACGAGGTGCACCACGGCGTACGCATCACGGACGCCGCCCTGGTCGCCGCCGCCACCCTCTCCGACCGCTACATCACCGACCGGTTCCTGCCCGACAAGGCGATCGACCTCGTCGACGAGTCGGCGTCCCGTCTCCGGATGGAGATCGACTCCCGCCCCGTGGAGGTGGACGAGATCGAGCGGGCGGTGCGCCGGCTGGAGATCGAGGAGATGGCGCTGGCCAAGGAGCCGGACGACGCCTCCGCCGAGCGGCTGGAACGGCTGCGCCGGGAGCTGGCCGACAAGCGCGAGCAGCTCACCGCGCTCTCCGACCGCTGGAAGCTGGAGAAGGACCACATCACCAAGCTGTCCACCGCCAAGGAGGAGCTGGAGCGGCTCAGCGGCGAGGCCGAGCGGGCCGAGCGTGACGGCGAGCTGGAACGCGCCGCCGAGCTGCGGTACGGGCGGATCCCCGCCCTCAAGGCCGAGCTGAAGCGCGCCGAGGAGGAGCTGGCGCGGCTGCAGGCCGACGGCGCGATGCTCAAGGAGGAGGTCGGCGCCGACGACATCGCCGCGGTGGTCGCCTCCTGGACGGGCATCCCGGCCGGGCGGCTCCTGGAGGGTGAGACGGCGAAGCTGCTGCGGATGGAGGAGTCGCTCGCCGCGCGGGTGGTCGGTCAGGCCGAGGCCGTGGCGGCGGTCTCCGACGCCGTACGCCGTGCGCGCGCCGGCGTCGCCGACCCGGACCGGCCCACCGGCAGCTTCCTGTTCCTCGGCCCGACGGGTGTCGGCAAGACGGAGCTGGCCAAGGCGCTCGCCGAGTTCCTCTTCGACGACGAGCGCGCCATGGTCCGCATCGACATGAGCGAGTACGGCGAGAAGCACTCCGTGGCCCGGCTGGTCGGTGCCCCGCCCGGCTACGTCGGCTACGAGGAGGGCGGTCAGCTCACCGAGGCGGTGCGTCGCCGGCCGTACTCGGTGATCCTGCTGGACGAGGTGGAGAAGGCCCACCCGGACGTCTTCGACATCCTGCTCCAGGTGCTCGACGACGGCCGGCTCACCGACGGCCAGGGCCGCACGGTGGACTTCCGCAACACGATCCTGATCCTCACCTCGAACCTCGGGTCGTCGGTGATCAGCGACCTGACGCTCGCCGAGGAGCAGCGCCGCGAGGGCGTTCTCGCCGTGGTCCGATCGCACTTCAAGCCGGAGTTCCTCAACCGGCTCGACGACGTGGTGGTCTTCGCGGCGCTCCGCGGCGACGACCTGCGGGCCATCGTGGACATCCAGCTCAACCGGATGCGGCGCCGGCTCGCCGACCGGCGGCTCGACCTGGAGATCACCGACGCGGCCCGGAGCTGGCTGGCCGAGCACGGGTACGACCCGATCTACGGGGCCCGCCCGCTGCGGCGGCTCGTGCAGTCGGCCATCGGCGACCAGCTCGCCAGGGCCCTGCTGGCCGGACAGGTCCGCGACGGCCAGACGGTCAAGGTCGACCTGGCGCCGAGCCGGGACACCCTGTCGGTGACCCCGGCCTGACCCGCCCGTCCTGGGGGTCGGCGGCGTGTGCCGCCGACCCCCGTCACGTCCGGGAAGGGATGGGACGGGGCGGCGCGGGGAATGATGAGGACATGGTCGGCAGCGGAGCGCGTGACCCGGGGTTGACGGACGCCGTCGAGGAACTGGCGCGGGCGGACACGCTCGCCTTCGGCGGGGTGGGGTTCGCCGGCACGGTGCTGCCGGTGACCGAGGCGTACCGGCGGGTCGAGGCCGCGCTGGCCGCGCACCCCGACGAGGTACGCGGCCACGTCGACCGGCTGCTCGACCGCGGGTCGCCCGCGGGGCGGGCGTACGCGGCGACGCTCCTGGAACAGGTCGACCCGGGCGCCGCCCGGGCGGCCTGGACGGCGCTGCGCGACGACCCGGCCGAGTTCACGACGTTCACCGGCTGCGTGATGGGCCGCTCCTCACTCCGCGAGTACGCGGCGGACCGCCTCGCCGCGGCGTGATCCGGCAGCCCGATGCGTCCGACGGTGGGCACGCGTGCCCACCGGTCCGTGACCGGGCGCTCACTTCGACCATCGGCCCGTACGCCCGGGTGCGCGGGGTTGTTAGCGTTCGCGCCGACGTGCCGGGGGAGGGTGGTCGGTGAACGGATGGGTCGCGTACCTGGTGGTGGGCTGCCTGGTCGTGGTTGCGGCGGTGGCCCTCGCCGTGGCGGCCGCGCACCGGTCCCGGGCCCGGCGGCGAGCGGCCGCCAGGGACGTCCCGCGCGCTGACCCGCGCCGGATCCGTCCCGGCGACGTCGTGGAGATCCGCCAGGTGTCCTATTCGGTCCGCGGCACGATCCGCCTCGTCGAGGTGGGGTGGAGCTGGATCGAGCACCTGATCGAGGACGCGGACGGCGTCCGGCGCCGGCTCTCGATCGAGGAGGACCGGAAGCTGGAGCTCGTGCTCTGGGACGCGGAGCCCGCGGCGGCGCTCACCCCGGGCGCCCCCACCATCGAGTTCGCCGGCCGGCGGTACGACTGGATGGAGTCCGGGCAGGCCCGGTACACGACCAGCGGCAGCACCGGTCTCGATCCGAGCGGCACCATGCGCTACCACGACTACCAGGCGCCGGGTGGCGCCCGGCTCACCTTCGAGGCGTACGGGGAGGCGGGCTGGGAGGTCGCCCGGGGCGAACTGCTGCACCTCGGCGAGATCCTGGTCCATCCGTCGACGGCCCGGGGTTAGCGCCTTCCGCGTCCGGCCGCCCGGCCCGCGGCGTCGCGGCGTGCCCGGCTGGTCGTATGCCGATACGGTGTGGGCGCGATCTAGGGAAGGAGCATCGTGGTCGATCCACCCAGCACCCCGGCCCGGTCCCGGCCGGGTGTGGTGACGATTTCCAGCTACCTGCTGATACTCTTCGCCGTCCTCCAGGTGATCGGGCTGATCATCACGCTGGCGACGATCGGCAAGATCCGCGACGCGCTGCAGGACGCGTACGCCGACACCTCCGGGGAGACCGCCGACGCGATCGGCACCGTCACCTACGCCATCGGCATCGGTGCGGCCGTCTTCTCGCTGCTCCTCGCGGCGGCGCTGGTCGTGCTCGCGCTGCTCAACAACCGCGGCAAGAACGGTTCCCGGATCACGACCTGGGTCCTCGGCGGCATCATGATCTGCTGCTCGGGCGGCAACCTGGTCAGCGGCGCCGCGGGCGGCTTCACCGGCGGCGCCGGTGGCACGAGTGGTGACGCGCCGAGCCCGGACGAGATCCAGCGCCGGCTCGACGCGGCGCTGCCCGGCTGGTTCACCCCGGTCAACACGCTGCTCGGGGTGATCGGCGTGCTCGCGCTGCTCGCCGCGCTGATCCTGCTCGCGCTGCCGAAGGCGAACGAGTTCTTCCGGAAGCCGCAGCCGGTCTGGGAGCCGCCGGTCCCCGGTGGCGCCTACCCGGGCCAGCCGTCGACGCCCGGCTACCCGCAGACGTCCGGCGAGCCCGCCTACCCGCCGACCCCCGGCTACCCGCCGGCCCCGGGCTACCCGACGCCTGGTCAGCCCGGTCAGCCGGGTCAGCCGCCGGCCCCCGGCCAGCCCGGTGACCAGCCACCGCCGTCGGACCGGCCCGGTCCGACGCCGCCGCCCATGAGCTGAGCCGCGGAGAGCCACATCGACGGGTCCCTCCGATAGGTTGCAGTCGACGCCTATTGGAGGGACCCGTCGTGTCGTACCCGCAGCCGGTGCCGGCCCGCCGCCCCGCCACGGTCACGCTGGCGACGACGGTGCTGCTGCTGATGGCGGTCCTCGCGCTCGCGTACGTCGTGGTGGGCCTGCTGGTCGTCGGCGGGACCGTCGACCGCTTCCGGTCGGCGGCGAGCGGGTCCTCGGCGACCACCGACGACATCGACGGTGTGGTGGCGTTGCTGCGCACCTCCGCCGTGCTGGCAGCGGTGATCAACGTGTTGGCCGCCGTCCTCCTCGCCGTCCTCGCCCTCGGCGTGGCCGGCGGTCGCCCCGGTGCGCGCGTGGCCACCTGGGTCGTCTGCGGCCTCGGCCTGCTCTGCGGCTGCTGCGGCCTGACGGTGCTGGTCGTCCAGCGGTCCACCCCGCTGCGGCTGGGCGCCGACGACCAGGCCACGGCCGAGCTGCTCAACCTGGTCGGCGACGCCTACCCGCCGTGGTGGATCCCGTTGAGCGCGGGGCTTTCCGTCGGCCAGGCACTCGGTTACCTTGTGGTAGCCGTGCTGCTGGCGCTGCCGGCGGCGAACGTGTGGTTCCGCCGGCGCCCGCCCGCGCCGTCCGTGCCGCCCGGCTTCCCGCCGTCCGTGCCGCCCGGTTTCCCGCCGGCACCGCCCGGGTTCCCACCCGCCCCGCACCAGCCCCCGTACCCGCCCCGGTGAGGATCGTCCCGTGACCCCCGATTCCACGCCCCACGAGCAGCGGGCCCTGGTGACCGGCGCGACCGCCGGCATCGGTGCGGCGTTCGCGCGCCGGCTCGCCGCCGACGGTTGGCACCTGGTGCTCGTCGCCCGGAACGCCGCCCGCCTCGCCGAGACGGCCGGCGAGCTGGCGGAGCGGCACGGCCACGAGGTCGAGACCATCTCGGCCGACCTGTCCACCGACGACGGTTGCGCGCTCGTGGAGGAGCGGCTGTCCTCCGGCAGCCCGGTCGACCTGCTGGTCAACAACGCCGGGATCAGCCTCAACAAGCCCTTCCTGCGCTCCTCCGCGGAGGACGAGACCCGGCTGCTCCGGCTCAACGTGCACGCGGTGATGCGCCTGACCCTCGCGGCGCTGCGACCCATGACCGAGCGGCGGCGCGGCGCAGTGATAAATGTCTCTTCGGTCGCCGGTTTCGGCGCGGTGATGCCCGGATCGACGTACTCGGCCAGCAAGGCGTGGGTCACGAACTTCAGCGAGTCGGTGGGCCAGTCCGCGCGGCCGTTCGGCGTACGGGTGATGGCCCTCTGCCCCGGCTACACGCGTACGGAGTTCCACGACCGGGCCGGCATCAACATGTCCAAGACGCCCGGCTGGATGTGGCTACGAGCCGACGACGTGGTCGACGACGCCCTGCGTGACCTGCGGAAAGGCAAGCTCGTCAGCGTTCCCGCGTGGCGGTACAAGTTGGCCGTGGCCGGTCTGCGCCACGCGCCGCGGCGACTCCTGCACGCGGTCGCCCGGGACACCCGCGGTCGCATCGGCCGCGACGAGGCCTGACCCTGGCGGGCTCCGTCGGCGCGCCCGCCGGCGGCCCGGCCGTGGCGATCGGGTCGGGATTGATCGCGCAGAGTAGTTGAACATCGCCATCCATCGGTCGCTCGCGAGGTGGATCCCGATGGACCCGGCACGCGGCTCCCAGACTCGCGCAGTACCCTCTATCGCCATGGGGGACCACGACGACCTGCGTAAATTCATCACCGATCTGGCCGTGGTCCATGGCCGGGTGGTGCTCTCCTCCGGCATCGAGGCGGACTGGTACGTCGATCTGCGTCGCGTCACGCTCCATCACCAGGCTGCGCCGTTGGTCGGTCGGGTGATGCTCGACCTCACGGCCGACTGGGAGTACGACGCGGTCGGCGGCCTGACCCTCGGTGCCGACCCGATCGCGTTCTCGATGCTGCACGCCGCCGCCCCGACCGACCGGCCCCGGGACGCCTTCGTGGTGCGCAAGGCCGGGAAGGCGCACGGGATGCAGCGACGGATCGAGGGGCCGGACGTGGCCGGCCGGAGGGTGCTGGCGGTGGAGGACACGTCGACGACGGGGTCGAGCGTGTTGACCGCGGTGGAGGCGTTGCGCGAGGCCGGGGCCGAGGTCATCGGCGTTGCGGTTATTGTTGATCGAGGAGCCGGCGACGCGGTGCGAGCCGCCGGATTGCCGTATCGGGCGGCCTATACGTTGGCTGACCTCGGCCTTGTGGCGTAAAAGTCTGCCGATTCGGATCTGCTGATATGCAGGCGGATCGATGCTGCTGGTGGAAGGATGGAAAACGTGGGAACTGCGTTGGCTGAAATGACTATGCCTCAGATCTCGCCGCTCGCCGGCGAGCCAATCGAACGTGCCGATGCCGAGCGTCTCGCCGGGGTCCTCAAGGCCCTCGCCGACCCCGCCCGGCTGCGGCTGCTGAGCCTGATCCAGTCGGCCCCCGAGGGCGAGGCGTGCGTCTGCGACCTGACCGCGCCGCTCGGCCTCTCCCAGCCGACGGTCAGCCACCACCTGCGCATCCTCACCGAGGCCGGCTTGCTGGAGCGGGAGAAGCGCGGTGTGTGGGCCTACTACCGGCTGGTCCCGAGCGCGATCGCCACGATCGCCGATCTGCTGACCCCGCCGCGCAAGCGGGCCACCAAGAAGGCCCGCTGACCCGTACCCGATCGTCCGGTGCCCTCCCCGACCAGGGACGGCGCCGGACGGCCGGCCGGTCAGTGCTTGCCGTAGTGCTGCCGGGTCTCCCGGATCGCCTGCTCGGCGGCAGCCCGCTCCTCGGCGGTGGTGCCGCGCCTCGCCGCCATCCGCGCCCGGAGCAGTTCGATGGCGATCGGGATCACCGAGACCGCGACGATCGCGATGAGGATGAACTCGATGTTCTCCTTCACGAACGAGATCTGGCCGAGGAAGTAGCCGAGCACCGTCACGCCGGTGCCCCAGAGCACCCCGCCGATCACGTTGTAGGTCACGAACGTCCGGTAGTTCATGCGGCTGACGCCGGCCACGATCGGCGTGAACGTCCGCACGATCGGCACGAAGCGGGCCAGCACGATGGAACGCGCCCCGTACTTCTCGAAGAACTCGTGCGCCTTGAGCACGTTCTCCTGCTTGAACAGCCGTGAGTTGGGGCGGCGGAACAGCGCCGGCCCGACCTTGCGGCCGAACGCGTAACCCACCTGGTCGCCGGCGATGGCCGCGATCGTGATGAGCAGGCAGACCACCCACAGGGGCCAGGTGATGTACTGCCCGTCGGCGGTCAGCAGGCCCGCGGTGAACAGCAGCGAGTCGCCCGGCAGGAAGAAGCCGATCAGCAGGCCGGACTCCGCGAACACGATGGCGAGGATGCCGAGCAGCCCGAACGTCGAGATCAACCACTCCGGGTCGAGCCAGTCCGGCCCGAGGGCCAGCGTGGTGGTGGGCGTCGGCACGAGTGACCTCCGGGTGTCGGCAGGCGGGACTGGCGGGCACGTCGCGAGCGGCGACGGACGTCCGTAGTCTAGGGGGCCGTCCGAGATGCCCCGTGCTCGACGTCACAGAAGCGGTGCGCCACCCGGGGTCCGGAACACCCGGGCGCCGACGGGTGCGGGCGGCCCTTGCGACGGAACCAGACGACGGTGCCCCGCCGACCGGGTGGTCGGCGGGGCACCGGCTGGTGGTGGTACGGATCAGGCCACGAAGCGGGTCTTGCGGCGGCGCGCCAGGACGTAGCCGCCGACGCCGGCCACGAGCAGCAGGGCGCCGACGCCGGCGATCAGGCCGGTGGAGGAACCGGTGATCGGCAGGGTCGGGCCGTCACCGTCGTCACCGCCACCCTGACCGCCGTCGCCGTCGGCAGTCGCGTTCACCAGCAGCTTGGTGGTGTCGTTGGCGGGCTTGAGGTCGGCGTAGAAGCCGCCGTCGCACGCGCAGGGCACGTTGATCTTCACCGTGCCCGTGGCGTTCGCGATGACCTTGTCGATGCGCAGCGTGAAGTCCAGGGTGGCCGTGTCGCCGGCCTTCAGGAACGAACCGAAGAAGCAACGGTAGTGGGCTGCACCCGGCTCGCCCGGCTC
>Ga0164243_10008517_pt1 | contig 15098 bp, 8 predicted proteins | sample OricompcompostOP_FD_108781 | JGI IMG/M metagenome (GOLD analysis project Ga0164243, IMG submission 108781) | Organic Plus compost microbial communities from Emeryville, California, USA - Original compost - Organic plus compost (OP) | ecosystem: Engineered > Solid waste > Mixed feedstock >... | reverse complement strand
GCAGACACCGGCTTATTCATCGTCGTATGCTTTTTCATGGACTCACCCTCACTGTCGGTGGCTTCTTAGACCGCCACCGTGGCGCCTCGACGCCTCGGTGAGGGTGAGTCCATCCAATTACAGTTGTCGTGAGGCATGGAGTTTCCTCTCCGTCCGCGATTCGCCACACAAAAGAAAAGGGCCTCCGAAGAGGCCCTTTGTCATTTCGCCATCAGGCTCACGCGCCGCTGGCGACCGCGCCCCGCTCGCCTTTCGGCGCCAGGTCGAACACGCGGTACAGCACCACCAGCAGGACCAGGAAGGCCGGGCCGATGTAGAGGGCGATGCGGGTGTCCTCGAAGAACGCCATCAGCGCCACCACCAGCACCAGGAAGGCCATGGCCAGGTAGGAGCTCAGCGGGTACAGCCACATCTTGAACTGCAGCTTGCCGGCCTCGGCCGGGCTCAGGCCGCGGCGGAACTTCAGCTGCGCCAGCAGGATCATGGCCCAGGTCCAGATGGCGCCGAAGGTGGCGATGGAGGTCACCCAGGTGAACACCTTCTCCGGCACCAGGTAGTTCAGCAGCACGCCGAACAGCAGCGCGACTATGGACAGGATCAGCGCATTGCGCGGCACGCCGCCCTTGGAGGTCTTGGCGAAGACCGCCGGCGCCTGGCCGTGCTGGGCCAGGCTGTAGAGCATGCGCCCGGTGCTGAAGATGCCGCCGTTGCAGGAAGACAGCGCGGCGGTGATCACCACGAAGTTGATGATGCCGGCGGCGGTCTTGATGCCCAGGCGCTCGAAGGTCATCACGAAGGGGCTGCCCTGGGTGCCGATCTCGCTCCACGGGTAGATCGACATGATCACGAACAGCGCGCCGACGTAGAACAGCAGGATGCGCCAGAACACCGAGTTGATCGCACCCGGGATGGTCTTCTGCGGGTTCTTCGCCTCGCCGGCGGTGAGGCCGATCATCTCCACGCCCAGGTAGGCGAACATCACCATCTGCAGCGACATCAGCACGCCGGTGATGCCATGGGGCATGAAGCCGCCGTTGCTCCACAGGTTGGAAATGCCGGTGGCCACGCCGCCGTTGCCCAGGCCGAAGACGATCATGCCGCCGCCCACCAGGATCAGCGCGAGGATGGTGACGACCTTGATCAGGGCGAACCAGAACTCGAACTCGCCGAAGGCGCGCACCGCGATCAGGTTGATGGTGCCCATGCTCGCCAGGGCCGCCAGGGCCCAGATCCAGCGCGGCACCTCGGGGAACCAGATGCCCATGTAGATGGCCACCGCGGTGATCTCGGCGACGCAGGTCACCAGCCACAGGAACCAGTAGTTCCAGCCGGTCAGGTAGCCGGCCAGCGGGCCGAGGTAGTCCTGGGCGTAGCGGGCGAAGGAGCCGGCCACGGGGTTGTGCACGGCCATTTCGCCGAGGGCGCGCATGATGACCAGGATGGCCAGGCCGCCGATGATGTAGGAGAGCATGATGGCCGGGCCGGCCATCTGGATGGCCTTGGCGGAGCCGAGGAACAGGCCGACGCCGATGCAGGCGCCGAGGGCCATGAGACGGATGTGCCGCTCGTTGAGATCCCGTTGGAGATCGTGGGACGACATGATGGTGCAACCTCGATTTTGTTGTTGGGTATATCAGCGGCGACTCGAAGCGCAATCGGGATGAGGAAGGCCCGCGACGGAAAAAGCGCCGCCACCGCGCCGGTGGGCACGGGGAGGATTCGTCTGGGGCCTTCCGGGACTGCACACCGGAAGAGGCTGCCCGCCCTTGTGGAGCGGACGTGGGCATTGCGGGAGTGAACCACTGAGGTCGCCGCGGAGTGTTGCACAAGATTGCCGGGGCGTCTGCCCCCTTATGGTGCGAACGAGACCAAAGGCTTACCCGGCCGGCGCGGCCACCAGCAGCAGCGAGCAGGCCGCCCCGGTATCCGGCCGCCGCGGCTCGCGCAGCGCCAGCAGGCGCCAGCCGCTGGCGTGCAGCAGGGCCAGCCAGGACTCGAAGGTGCGGAAGTACCAGGGCATGGACTCGCGGAACTCGTCGCCGAAGGCGCTGAAGGTCTCCAGGCGCCAGCCGTCCTCGTAGGGCTCGTCGCCGCAGGCGCTCCAGGGGTGCAGGGTCTGGATCAGCAGCCGCCCGCCCGGCGCCAGGCGCTGTTGCAGGCCGCGCAGCAGGGGCGCGAGGTCCTCGTCGAACAGGGCGAAGTTGCACACCAGCGCGTCGAACCGCCCCAGGTGCGCCCCGGCCTCGCCCACCAGCTCGGCCTGGCTCAGCACCTCGTACTGCCCTTCGCCGGCCTGGCGCGCGGCCTCGATCAGCGCTGGCGAGGCGTCGATGCCCACCACTTCGCAACCCCGGGCCTCCAGCACCCGGCACAGCCAGCCTTCGCCGCAGCCGATGTCCAGCACACGATGCGGCGAACCCTCCAGCACGGCGCGGACGATGGCCTCGTCGGTGGCCAGGCGGCGGCTGTCGATGCGCTGCTCGCGTACTGCGCGGGTCCAGGCGCTGGCGTTGCTGTCCCAGCTGTGGCGGATGCGGGTGGGGTTGTCGGGCATGGTGGGGGGCCGGAGGGAAAGGGAAGATTCCATTTTAGGTTGTAGGAGCGAGCTTGCTCGCGAACTGTGTTTCCCGGTGGCGGCGGCGCAGGCCCCGAAGAGCGCCCTCTCCCTAACCCTCTCCCTGAAGGGAGAGGGGACCGTTGGGCAGACGCTGATGTTTTGGAGTCAGCCGGCTAGCACTTAGATTGCCGGCTAAAACCATGCCTGTTCTCGGCACGGACAAGCCCCCTCTCCCTTCAGGGAGAGGGCTGGGGAGAGGGGACAGCGTCAACCCCAAACACCGAAGCCGCCGGTTACCTCGTTCGCGAGCAAGAACTAGGCGTCCCCCTCGCTCCTACAAAAGAAAAGCCCGCCCCTCACAACCCCTTCGGCACCGCCAGCCCCTTGGTCGAGGGCCCGCTCTTCAACGGCTGCCGGCACCCCGCATCGCCGAACGGCCCGGACAGCCGCGTCCAGCCCTCCCCCGGCGAGGTCTGGCTGCAGGTCAGGTGGCCGTCCACGCGGCTCTGCCACAGGTAGAACGGCATGGGCGCGGCATGGGCGCTCAGGCTGGCGATCAACGGCAGGAACAGCAGGAACAGGCGCATCGGGTCGTTTTCCAGGTCACTCGTCGGGCATTGTCGCGGCTTGGGCCGGACGAAGGCACGACATTCAGCAGAATTTTCCCCGCCTACTACGCTCAAAGAAAGGGGAGGCCGCTGGCACGGGGGCTTTCGCGGCACCGGGATGGGTGCCGGTCGTCACGTCGGCGGAGACCGCTTACTCAGGCTTTCGCAAGCATGGGCAGGTCGTGATATGGCGCATACGGAGCATACCGGTCAACAGCATTCTCAACCGGGCGTGCCGGAGCCTGGCTTTTCCCCGAAAAAACCCAGCCACCACCGCTTCCTGCTGCTGCTCCTGTTCGTCCTGCCACTGCTGGCGGCGATGGGCGCGGCGCTGCTCTACGAGGCGCATACCTCCAAGCTGCAGGCCCGCGAGCTGGCGCGCCTGGCCGGCGAGCTGACCTGGCAGGTCGGCGCCGGTTCCAGCGACCAGGTGGTCTACCCGAAGGACGGCCCCTTCGACCGCCGCCTGGGCTACCTGCAACTGCCGGACTTTCTGCAGCGCCTGCACGACCGCGACTTCGTCACCCTCGACCAGGCGCGCTTCTCCCCTGCCCTGCTGCAATACGCCGGCTACGGCATGTTCCCGCCCTACGCCGAGAAGGCCCAGGCCGGCGTCGACATCAGCGACTGCCGCGGCCTGCCGATCTACAACTTCCGCTACCCGCAGCGGCTCTACGCCAGCTACGACGCCATCGCCCCGCTGATCGTGCAGAGCCTGCTGTACATCGAGAACCGCGACCTGCTCGACGCCAGCCGCCCCTACCTCAACCCGGCCATCGACTGGAGCCGCTTCACCCAGGCCGCCGTGGCCCAGGCCGGGCGCCTGGTCGGCATGGGCAACCACGCCCCCGGCGGCAGCACCCTGGCCACGCAGATCGAGAAGTACCGCCACTCGGTGGACGGGCGCACCAATTCCATCCGCGACAAGCTGCGGCAGATGGCCTCGGCCAGCGTGCGCGCCTACCAGGGCGGCGCCGAGAACCTGCCAGCGCGGCGCAACGTGGTGCTCACCTACCTCAACTCGGTGCCGCTCTCGGCGCAGCCGGGCTACGGCGAGGTCAGCGGCCTGCCCGACGGCCTGTGGATCTGGTACGGCGCCGACTACCAGCAGGTCAACCGCCTGCTCTCCTCGCCCGTCGGCAAGGGCGCCGAGCTCGAGGCCCAGGGCCGGGCGCTGCGCCAGGTGGTGTCGCTGATGATCGCCCACCGTCGCCCGTCCTATTACCTGGCGCGCGGGCGCAAGCCGCTGGGCGAGCTGACCGACAGCTACCTGCGCCTGCTGGCCCAGGCCGGGGTGATCGAGGCGCCGCTGCGCGATGCCGCCCTGGCCCAGCGCCTGGAGTTCCGCGACCCGCAGAACCAGCCGACGGTGCAGCCGCTGGAGCCGAACAAGGGCGTGAGCCTGGCCCGCACCCGCCTGGCGGGGATGCTCAACGTGCCGCTGTATGACCTGGACCGCCTCGACCTGAGCTTCAGCACCACCCTGCAGGACGAGCTGCAGAACAAGGTCAGCGCCTACCTCAAGCAACTGGCCGATCCGGACTTCGCCTCGCAGATCGGCCTGTTCGGCGAGCACCTGCTGTCCAAGGACAAGACCGCCGACGTGCGCTACAGCTTCGTGCTGTTCGAACGCACCGCCGACGGCAACCGCGTGCGCGTGCAGACCGACAGCACCGACCAGCCCTTCGACATCAACGAGGGCAGCAAGCTGGAGCTGGGTTCCACCGCCAAGCTGCGGGTGCTGTCCAACTATCTGGAGCGCATTGCCGACCAGTACCGCGCCTACAACGGCAAGCCCGCCGCCGAGCTGCGCAAGGTGCCGGTGGAGCCGCTGGACTTCATCAGCCGCTGGTCCATCGACTACCTGATCGCCAACCCCAACGCCGACCTCTCGGCCATGCTCGCCGCGGCCATGCAGCGCAAGTACTCGGCCAGCCCCTACGAGAGCTTCTTCACCGGCGGCGGCGTGCACACCTTCTCCAACTTCCGCCGGGAGGACAACGGGCGCATCCCCACCCTGCTCGAAGCCCTGCGCGAATCCATCAACCTGCCCTTCGTGCGCCTGCTGCGCGACCTGGTGCGCCACGACATGTACCAGAAGGACGGCAACAAGCTGACCGTGCTGCAGGACGACAAGGACCCGCGCCGCCAGCTGTACCTGGACCGCTTCGTCGACCAGGAGAGCCGCGTCTACCTGCTGCGCTTCTGGCAGAAGTACCGCGGGCAGAACGCCGACGAGCGCCTGGACACCTTCCTCGACGGCCTGCGCCCGTGGCCGGTGCGCCTGGCGGCGATCCACCGCTACCTGCAGCCCCAGGCCGACCAGGCGACCTTCGCCGCCTTCCTCCAGGACCGCCTGAAGCAGAGCCACTACACCGGCGAGAAGCTCACCGACAAACGCATCGCCGACCTCTACAAGCGCTACGGCCCCGGCGCCTTCGACCTCAACGACCAGGGCTACGTGGCCCGCGTGCACCCGCTGGAGCTGTGGCTGCTCGGCTACCTGCAGCGCCAGCCGCAAGCCAGCTTCGCCGACGCGGTGGCCGCCAGCAATGCCGAGCGCAAGCAGGTCTACGGCTGGCTGTACAAGTCGCGCTACAAGGCCGCCCGCGACAAGCGCATCCGCATCATGCTGGAGGTGGAAGCCTTCCTCGACATCCACCAGCAGTGGAAGCAGTTGGGCTACCCCTTCGACCACCTGGTGCCCTCGCTGGCCACCGCCCTGGGCAGCTCCGGCGACCGCCCGGCGGCGCTGGCCGAGCTGATGGGCATCATCCTCAACGACGGCATCCGCCTGCCCACCCTGCGCATCGACAGCCTGCACTTCGCCGCCGGCACGCCCTACGAGGTGAGCCTGGCGCCGCAGGCCAACGTCGGCACCCGGGTGATGACCTCGGAGGTGGCCAGCACCCTGCGCGACTCGCTGTCCCAGGTGGTCGACCAGGGCACCGCGCGGCGGCTGTCCGGCAGCTTCCGCCGCGACGACGGCAGCCCGCTGGTGATGGGCGGCAAGACCGGCACCGGCGACAACCGCATCGAAAGCTTCACCCGCGGCGGGGCGGTGAAGAGCTCGCGCTCGCTGAACCGCACCGCGACCTTCGTGTTCTACCTCGGCCCGCGGCACTTCGGCACCCTCACCGCCTACGTGGCCGGCAGCGCGTCGAGCAACTTCAAGTTCACCTCGGCGCTGCCGGTGCAGGTGCTCAAGGGCATGGCGCCGATGCTGCAGCACTACCTGGAGCCGGGCACCGAGTGCCACGCGCCCCAGGACACCCTTCGGGTGAGCTGGCTATGAGGCCGCGCGCCGCCGCGGCCTGAACCCGGGAAAGGCCAGGGAAGCACGGCGCCAAGGGTTCGGCGCCGGGAGGTCCGGCCGGCCGTCAGCATGACCTGGCGCGGCGCCCCTTGCCGCGCGGGTCCGGAGCCGGAGGGCACCGCCATGCCGCGCCGCCATGGGAACCTCAGGGACCAGGAACAGGCGCTGCTGCGCCAGCGCCGCGCCCAGGCCGGCATCGACGTGCCGAGTGACTTCAGCTGGGGCCTGGCCCTCTCCGGCGGCGGCGTGCGCAGCGCCACCTTCAACTTCGGCCTGCTGCGGGCGCTGGCGAAGAACCACGTGCTCAAGCGCTTCGACTACCTCTCCACGGTGTCCGGCGGCGGCTACGTCGGCGCCATGCTCGGCCGCCTGTACGGCCCCGCCCAGGGCGCCCGCGAGGTGGAGAACGGCCTGGCGGCGGACGACTCGCTGCTGCTCTGGTGGCTGCGCAACAACGGCCGCTACCTGGCCCCGGCCGGCGGCCGCGACCTGCTGATGGCCGGCGCCTCGATGCTCCGTGGCTTCATGGCCACCCAGCTGGAGATCGGCATCCTGCTGCTGTGCATCGGCATGTTCACGGTGCTGCCCCACGTGCTGCTGGCGCTGCTGGGCACGCCGCCGGTGTTCCTCGGCAACCTCTGGTCGCTGTGGTTCCTCGTCGTGCCGCTGTTATTGCTGGCCGCCGGCGCGCTGTGCTGGGCCTACTGGTTCAGCCGCGACCGCCAGGACCACGCCCTGCGCGACCTGCTCTCGGTGCTGCTGGCCCTGCTCGCCGCGCTGGCCCTGGCGGTGCAGGGCCTGTGGCCGCAGTTGCAGAGCGACATCGAGCTGGGCCCGCGGCTGCTGGCCTACGCCGTTCTGGTCGGCGCGCTGCTGATCGCCCCGCTGGGCTGGCTGCTGCGCCTGCCGCTGCGCGCCTGTCCGCCGGAGCAGCAGCGCCTGCGCCTGACCCACTGGCTGGGCTGGGTGCTGCTGGGCGGCGCCGGGGTGTTGCTGCTGGGCGTTTGCGAGGCGGTCACCTGGCACTTGGTCGTGCGCCTGCGCGAGAGCGGCAACTTCACCCTCATTTCCTCCAGCGTACTGGGCTCCACGGGCCTTGCCGTGGTGCTGCTGCGCGCCCTGCTGCCGACGCTGCTGGAGCGCCTGCGCCAGCAGGGCCTGCCGAGCGCCTACGGCAGCCAGCTGGCCAACCTGCTGGGCCTGGCCCTGCTGGCGTTCCTGCTGCTGACCTGGCTGACGCTGCTGCAGGCCTTCCTCTACCTGGGCGGCAACCTGCTCAGCCCCGGCGCCGCCATGCAGCCCTGGCTGCCGCTGCTGTACTGGGCCCTGGTGCTGGCCGCGCTGGGCTTCTACATCGGTATCAGCGGCGCCAACCTCACCCAGCTGAACCTCGCCTCGCTGCACTACTTCTACCGCTCGCGCCTGGCCCGCACCTACGTCGCGGTGGCCAACCACGGCGGCCCCGAGGCGCGCTTCCCGGCCTCGCTGCTGGCGCCGGCCGAGCGCCGGCTGATCGAAGGCATCGAGTCGCTGCGGGAGATACTGCCCGGCGACGACGTGGCCCTGGCCGACTACCAGCCGCACGCCTACGGCGGGCCGCTGCACCTGATCAACTGCTGCATCAACCAGACCCTCGACGACCGCACCCACAGCTACAACGCCGACCGCAAGGGCGTGGCCCTGACCGTCAGCGCCCTGGGCGTGGAGACCGGCACCCACGGCCCGCGGCCGCCCCAGGGCCTGGAGCGCAGCAGCCTGGCGCAATGGGCGACCATCTCCGGCGCCGCCCTGAGCACCGGCATGGGCTCGCGCACCAGCGCCGGGCTGGCCGCGCTGGTGTTCATGACCGGCCTGCGCCTGGGCTTCTGGCTGCCCAACCCGACCCGCGCCGCCGAGACCGGCTGGCGCGCGCGCCTGGCCAAGTACCTGGCCACCCGCGCCGAGATGCTCGCCCAGTTCCCCGGCCTGCGCGCGCCCTTCTGGTACCTGTCCGACGGCGGCCACTTCGACAACAGCGGCGTCTACGCCCTGCTCAAGCGCGAGGTCGATCTGATCGTCGCCAGCGACTGCGGCGCCGACCCGCGCTACCTGTTCGAGGACCTGGAGAACCTGGTGCGCAAGGCCAAGATCGACTACGACGCCGACATCGAATTCATCGACCCGGACAGCCTGGCGCGGGTCTCCGCCGGCGACGCCCGCGCCCTGCTGTTCGGCACCCCGGAGTCCATCTCGCCGGATTGCGGCCGCGAATACCTGCTGCTGGCGCGCATCACCTACGCCAGCCACAGGCGCGGCACCCTGCTGGTGGTCAAGCCGCACCGCTGCGATTCGCCGCTGCTGGAACTGCCCTTCGACCTGGTGGGCTACGCCGACCGCAACCCGGCCTTCCCGCAGCAGGGCACCGACGACCAGTTCTTCGACGAAAGCCAGTGGGAGGCCTACCACCAGCTGGGCCTGGCGCTGGGCTCGGTGCTCAGCCGCGACTTCCTCCAGCGCCTGCCGGGCTGGGCCGACCTGGCCAGCATCGTGACCCTCACCGCAGTCGGCCAGCCGGCCCCGGCCAACGGCCCGAACCGCCGCCAGCGCATCGCCCAGAACGTGCGCACCACCCTCGGCGTGGGCCTTTCCGCCAGCCTGGTGGTGGCGCTCTGGCAGGGCCTGGAGCAGTACCGCGGCAACATCGCCGACAGCGAGTCGAAGTACGCCAGCCAGTTGGAGGCCATCGCCGACCTCTACGCCAAGGGCAACAAGGTCAGCGACGCCCTGCGCACGCGCATCGGCCACCTGGAGAACTTCGCCAGCCGCAACGGCCTGTCGGTGGAGTTCGCCAGCGACATGCGCACCCTGTTCGAGCGTGCCAGCGCGGCCTGCGCCAATGGTACCGAGTCGGCCGACTGCAACTACCTGCGCCAGCTCACCAGCGACCCGCACCCCAACAGCCCGGTGCAGCAATACTGGTTCGGCTTCACCCCGCTGCCGGAAGACAACCCGGCGCTGGCCAGCGCCCCGCCACCGCCACCGCCAGCCGCGGCGCCGGCATCACCGCCTGTCAGCGCCGAGATGGTGCCACCGCCCGCCGTCACGGCCAGCGCCGCGCCTGCGCCCGAAGCAGAGCCGGTGGCCAACCCCTGCATGCGCGAAGGCAGGCGGCCGGTGGTGCTCTACACGCAGATCTACTCGGCCGACGAGCAACGCACGGCGCGGGACTTCCTCAAGCTGCTGGAAGGCAGCGGGATCAGCACCCCGGGCATCGAGAACGTGGTCAGCGCCGCCGCCCGCCGCGGTTCGCCGCCGCCATTGCCCTGGCCGCGGCCGACCTTCATCTACCACGCCCGCCGCGACGGCGAATGCGCCCGCTGGCTGGCGCGGAAGTTCAGCGACAAGGCCGTGGCCCTGCCGCTGGCGGCAAGCCTGCAGGCCTCGCCCGGGGTCATCGAGTTCTGGCTGCCGGCGCAGGCGAAGCCCAATTGAGGTGACGCCGAAGTGCTCGATCCTACGAGAAGCCATGTGCACCGGTATGGTCCGCGATAGCCGAGAGGTATCGGCGCGATTCGCGGATGAGATCCTACGCCACGCCATTCCTTGTAGGAGCGCGCCCTGCGCGCGAATCGCGGGCAAAGCCCGCTCCTACAGGTCGCCGGGGGCCGGGCCATCCGCTCAACCCCGCCCGCGCACCATCTGCACGTAGAGCTTCTCCACCTGCTCCCGCGCCCAGGGCGTACGGCGCAGGAAGGTCAGGCTGGACTTGATGCTGGGCTCGCTCTTGAAGCAGCGGATGTCGATGCGCTTGGCCAATCCCTCCCAGCCGTACTGCTCCAGCAGGCGTTCGAGGATGGTCTGCAGGGTCATGCCGTGCAGCGGGTCCTTGGGTTTCTCGCTCATGGTCGGGCTTCGTCGTCGGTGCGTAAGTGCGCGCACCTTAGCAGCAAGCCGCCAGGCGCGCAGCCCGGGCGCAGACAGGCGCCCGGCGCGCGGCGTAGAATGGCCGCCGCGACCGCCGCAGCCCCCATACCAACAACGATTCCTCTTCGCCCGCCCGCACCCGGCCCTTTGCCGCCGGGGCATCACGCGTGGCCGGGGGACTCGGCCTGAGCCCCACCCTCACTCAGGATTCCCATGCACAACCCGCAAGACACCCGCACCGGCAGTTGGCTGAACGTCATCGCCCTGGCCATCGCCGCCTTCATCTTCAACACCACCGAATTCGTCCCGGTGGGCCTGCTCAGCGACATCGGCCGCAGCTTCGACATGCGCCCGGAACAGGCCGGGCTGATGCTCACCCTGTACGCCTGGGTGGTGTCGCTCACCTCGCTGCCGCTGATGCTGGCCACGCGCAACATGGAGCGGCGCCGCCTGCTGGTGGCGATCTTCTGCCTGTTCATCGGCAGCCACCTGCTCTCCGGCGTCGCCTGGAGCTTCACCACGCTGATGCTCAGCCGCTTCGGCATCGCCTTCGCCCATGCGGTGTTCTGGTCGATCACCGCATCCCTGGCGGTGCGCGTGGCGCCACCGGGCCAGCAGGCCAAGGCCCTGGGCCTGCTGGCCACCGGGACCATCCTGGCGATGGTCCTGGGCATTCCCCTGGGCCGCGTGCTCGGCGAGGCCATGGGCTGGCGCGCGACCTTCCTGGCCATCGCCGGCGTCTCGCTGGTGGTGGTGCTCTGGCTGGCCCGCGCGCTGCCGCTGCTGCCCAGCCAGAACTCCGGCTCGCTGCGCAGCCTGCCGCTGTTGCTGCGGCGCCCGGCGCTGGTGGCGCTGTACGTGCTCACCGTGCTGGTGATCACCGCACAGTTCACCGCCTACAGCTACATCGAGCCCTTCGCCCGCGAAGTGGCCGCCCTGGACAGCCAGCGCACCACCCTGCTGCTCCTGCTGTTCGGCGGCGCCGGGCTGTTCGGCTCGATCCTCTTCAGCCGCTACAGCGAGCGCTTCCCGCGCGGCTTCCCGTGCCTGACCATCGCCGTGCTCGGCAGTTGCCTGCTGCTGCTCCTGCCGCTGGCCCGCGAGCCCCTGGCGCTGCTCGGCCTGAGCCTGTTCTGGGGCGCCGCCATCCTGTGCTTCGGCCTGGCCCTGCAGGCCAAGGTGCTGCAACTGGCCCACGACGCCACCGACGTGGCCATGGCTATGTTCTCCGGGCTCTACAACGTCGGCATCGGCGGCGGCGCGCTGCTCGGCAGCCAGGTGGTCGGCGGCATCGGCCTGGCGCAGATCGGCAACGTCGGCGGCGCCCTGGCCATGGCCGGCCTGGCGCTGTGCCTGTTCGCCTGCTGGCGCTATGCCGAGGCGCTGCGCAGCGGGCACAAATGAAAAAGGCCGCGGCCCCTTGCGGGACCGCGGCCTTGGCTACAGCTCAGCGGATCAGCGGCCGGCAGCGGGAGCCGAGGCCGGCAGGTGGGCCTCGCCGTACTCCGCCTCGGCTTCGTCGAAGCGCTGCTGCATGGCCCTGGACGGGGCCGGGCCGAGCAGGCTGAAGACCACGATGGCGACGCTGGCGAACAGGAAGCCGGGGATGATCTCGTACAGGCCGAGCCAGCCGAACTGCTTCCAGACGATCACGGTGACCGCGCCGACCAGCATGCCGGCCAGGGCGCCGTTGCGGTTCATGCGCTTCCACAGCACCGAGAACAGCACCAGCGGGCCGAAGGCGGCGCCGAAGCCGGCCCAGGCGTAGGACACCAGGCCCAGCACGCGGTTTTCCGGGTTGGCCGCCAGGGCGATGGCGATCAGCGCCACCAGCAGCACCATGGCGCGGCCGACCCAGACCAGCTCCAGCTGGCTGGCATTCTTGCGCAGGAAGGCCTTGTAGAAGTCTTCGGTCAGCGCCGAGGAGCACACCAGCAGCTGGCAGCTCAGGGTGCTCATCACCGCGGCAAGGATGGCCGACAGCAGCACGCCGGCGATCCACGGGTTGAACAGGATCTTCGCCAGCTCGATGAAGATGCGCTCATGGTTCTCGGTGACCGCGCCGGCCTGCTCCGGGTTGGCCTGGAAGTAGGCGATGCCGAAGAAGCCCACGGCCACGGCGCCGCCCAGGCAGAGGATCATCCAGGTCATGGAGATGCGGCGCGCGGCCGGGATCGACTTGACCGAGTCGGCGGCCATGAAGCGCGCCAGGATGTGCGGCTGGCCGAAGTAGCCCAGGCCCCAGGCCATCAGCGAGATCACGCCGATGAAGGAGGCGCCCTTGAGCATGTCGAAGTTGGCCGCGTCCTTCAGCTCGATGGCGGCGAAGGTCGGCTCCACGCCACCGGTGGCGAACAGCACGATGATCGGGGTGAGGATCAGCGCGAAGATCATCAGCGAGGCCTGCACGGTGTCGGTCCAGCTCACCGCCAGGAAGCCGCCGACGAAGGTGTAGGCGATGGTCGCGGCGGCGCCGGCCCACAGGGCGGTCTCGTAGGACATGCCGAAGGTGCTTTCGAACAGGCGGGCGCCGGCGACGATGCCCGAGGCGCAGTAGATGGTGAAGAACACCAGGATCACCACCGCCGAGAGCACGCGCAGGATGCGGCTGTTGTCCTCGAAGCGGTTGGTGAAGTAGTCGGGGAGCGTCAGCGCGTTGCCGTTGTGCTCGGTGTGCACGCGCAGGCGCCCGGCGACGAACAGCCAGTTCAGGTAGGCGCCGACGATCAGGCCGATGGCGATCCAGCTTTCGGAGATGCCGGAGAGGTAGATCGCCCCCGGCAGGCCCATCAGCAACCAGCCGCTCATGTCCGAGGCGCCGGCCGACAAGGCCGTGACGAAGCTGCCGAGGCTGCGGCCGCCGAGGATGTAGTCGGAGAAGTTGTTGGTGGAACGGTAGGCGGCGAATCCGATCAGGACCATAGCCGCGATGTAGATCACGAACGTGACCAGTGTTGGCGTGTTGACGCTCATGGGGGCTCCCCTGAAGCTTGTTTTTATCCAGGCCCGGTGGGTAATCCGGGCCCTTGCTCGTCGGGGCCGGCGCGGTTGGCGTCGGTCCCTCTGCCGTGCCCTTCGGCACGGCGGGGCGGCAGCGGCCCTGCGCAAGCTCCGCTACCACCCCTGTCGCCACCCGTCGCGGTTGCACCACGCGGGCGGCTGATTCTTCGGCGCCCCCTCACCGTCCCGGGGCAGCCGTCGCCACATTGCCCGGCGCACGTCCGGGGACACGCGCGGGCGGCGGATTCTAACGCAAGGAAAAGCCCTTGTTGCACCGAATCGCCGAACGGTTGCACTCAAGGTGCAACCCGGATGGGCGAATGGCGGAATCTAGTGGCACCCTGCCCCGGCATTCTTGCGAAAAGCTCTGGACTTGTTGCGAAAAACTCCAGGACACCCGCCCTGTGCAGCCAGCGGCTAGCACTTTCGGATCTGAAAGCACTTGATTTTCAAACCACAGGGAATGTTATGTTATAACAACATGACTTAAAGCCGCCCCACCGAGCGGCCCGCCAAGCCCCTGCCTAGAGCCTTCGCACAGCCCGAGTCGCCACGGGAGGGGCGCGTTCTGCCCGAAAAAACCAAGGAGCCCCCGATGTCCACGTCCCGCCCCCTGCCCCGCTGGCCACTCGCGCCGCTGACCCTCGCGCTGTTTGCCGTTCCCGCGCTCGCCGACACCCGCCCCGCCGAGCTGCAGCCCCAGGTGATCACCGCCAACCCGCTGGGTGAGGTGCAACCCGCCGCGCCCAGCAGCGTGCTGCAGGGCGACGACCTGACGCTGCGCCAGAAAGGCAGCCTGGGCGAGACCCTCGACGGCCTGCCGGGGGTGTCCTCCACCTGGTTCGGCCCCGGCGCCAGCCGGCCGATCATCCGCGGCATGGACGGCGACCGCATCCGCCTGCTGCGCAACGGCGTGGGCGCGCTGGATGCCTCGTCGCTGTCCTACGACCACGCGGTGCCGGAAGACCCCAACGTGGTCGAGCGCATCGAAGTGGTCCGCGGCCCGGCCGCCCTGCTCTACGGCGGCAACGCCATCGGCGGGGTGGTCAACAGCTTCGACAACCGCATCCCCAGCGAACCGGTGGACGGTGTGCACGGCCGCGGCGAGCTGCGCTACGGCGGCGCCGACACCACCCGTAGCGCCGCCGGCGCGCTGGAAGCCGGCGACGGCAACTTCGCCCTGCACCTGGACGCCGGCTCCCGCGAGTTCAACGACCTGCGCATCCCCGGCTACGCCCATTCCAGGGCCCAGCGCGCGATCGACGGCGACGATTCGAAGCACCGCGTCGAGAACAGCGACGGCCGCCAGGACAGCGGCGCCATCGGCGGCAGCTACCACTGGGACCACGGCTACGCCGGGCTCTCCTACAGCGGCTACGACGGCAACTACGGCTCCCCCGCCGAGGACGACGTGCGCCTGAAGATGCAGCAGGACCGCTATGCCTTCGCCTCGGAGATCCGCGACCTGGAAGGCCCGTTCAGCTCGGTGAAGCTGGACGCCGCCTATACCGAGTACCAGCACAAGGAGATCGAGGACGGCGAGACAGGCACCACCTTCAAGAACGACGGCTACGAGGCGCGCATCGAGGCTCGCCACAAGCCGCTGGGCCCGCTGCAGGGCGTGGTCGGCGCGCAGGTGGCCAACAGCCGCTTCTCGGCCCTGGGCGAAGAGGCCTTCGTGCCGCACACCGAAACCGACAGCGCGGCGCTGTTC
>Ga0164243_10008516_pt1 | contig 15098 bp, 11 predicted proteins | sample OricompcompostOP_FD_108781 | JGI IMG/M metagenome (GOLD analysis project Ga0164243, IMG submission 108781) | Organic Plus compost microbial communities from Emeryville, California, USA - Original compost - Organic plus compost (OP) | ecosystem: Engineered > Solid waste > Mixed feedstock >... | reverse complement strand
CCGGACAGACGCACCGCATCCGCGCCGGACAAACACGCCACGTCGGCGCCGGACAGACGCACCGCGTCCGCACCGGACAAACACGCCACGTCCGCGCCGGACAAACGGGCTGGGGCCGGACAGCGAACCGACGGGCCGGACCAGCCGGTGTTCTGGTTCGGGTTCGAGATCCCGTGGGCGAAGCTGCTGGTGTTCCGCGTGCTGGTGTTCGGATTGCTCGCGGTCGATTCGATCCTCCAGATCAGCCACGCCCCGCGGTACGGCGCCGGCAGCTTCAACGTCGCGCATCTGCCCGGCCTCGACGCGCTCGGCGCCGGACGCGTCGGGTACGAGGCCGGTCAGCTCGTCTGCGCGTACCTGTTCGTGCTCGCTGTAGTGGGGGTCGCGACGCGGCTGGCCGTGCCGATCGCGGCGGTGATCTACGCGTGGCTGTACTTCGGTAGCCAGCTCGATTCGTACCAGCACCATTACCTCGTCGCGCTCGCCCTGGTCGTCGCGAGCTTCGTGCCGTGGGAGCGCCCGGCCGACGCGCGGCCCGATACGCCGGTGCGGGCGTGGGCGCTGCGCCTCCTGCTCGTGCAGCTCGGCATCATGTACCTGTGGGCGGCGGTCTCGAAGCTCTCGCCCGCGTGGCTCGATGGACGCACGCTCGCGACGCAGATCTCGGGCGGGCTGCGATCGTGGATCGACGGCAGCGTCGGGTTCGCGTGGGCGGCCCGGCTCACGGTCGTGGTCGAGCTCGTGCTCGCGGTCGCGATCTGGCTCCGGCCCGCGTGGATCGTCGCGCTGCCCCTCGGGGTGGCCCTCCACGTCGGCATCGTCGCGAGCGAGCTCGAGATCGGTCTGTTCGCGTACCTGATGCTCGCGTTCTACGTGCTGCTCGTGCCGGATCGCCTGTGGGTCGCGCTCGCGCGGCTCGCGCCCGCGCGCGCACTCGCGACGATGACGTCCGCGATCCGGACCGACACCGCGGCCGCTGCGTGGGTCGCGCTCGCGGTCGCCGTGGCGGGGAGCGTCGGGGTCGCCGCGATGACCCACCTGCACCTGTCCCTCGTCGTCGGGCTGGTGCTCTGCATCGTCCCGCTCGCGCTCGGCGTCGCGTCCCGGCGGGCGCCACGCCGCGTCGCCGCGATCGGGCTCGCGCACCTCTTCGCGATCGCGGTCTGGCTCGTCGTGGATCGCGCGAGCACCACCGCGGTCGACTACTACCGGTTCTGGGGCGGCAGCCAGCGCAGGCTCGGCGCCCCCGTGATCGCGGAGCGCGCGTACCGGAGGCTCGTCGAGATCGCGCCCGACGAGCCCGCGGGCCACTACCAGCTCGGGCGCCTCCTGCTCACGCGCGGCGAGGAGGCCGCGGGACTCGCCGCGCTCCACGAGGCACAGCGGCTCGAGCCCCGGCGCGCGCGCGCGTGGATCGCCGAGGCGCGATACCTCGCCGCGAAGGGCCGCACCGCAGAGGCCGTCGAGAAGGCGCGCGAGGCGACCTACGCCGAGCCCGGCCACGCCGGCGCGCGCGATCTGCTAGATACGTTGACTCGCCCGCAGCGAGCCCCCGGAGGAGCGCCGTCTCCCGACGACGACACACCGTGAGCACCCGACTGCCAGCAGAGAGCCCCCCGTGACCGCCCGCGCCGTGACCGCCCGTTCCGCTCCCACGAGCTCCGCCGCCGCCGCCACCGAGCGTCCCGCCCGGCTGTCGCGCCCCGAGCGCGCCGCGCGCATCCAGGCGATCCTCGACACGTACTTCCCCGAGCCGCAGATCCCGCTCGACCACGGCGACCCGTTCCAGCTCCTCGTCGCGACGATCCTGTCGGCGCAGTGCACCGACGCCCGGGTCAACATGGTCACGCCCGCCCTGTTCGCTCGCGCCCCCGACGCCCCGTCGATGGCGAAGATGACCGCGGCGCAGATCCTGCCGTACATCCGCACGTGCGGGCTCGCGCCCGGCAAGGCGAAGAACCTCGCGGCGATGAGCCGGATCCTCGTCGCCGAGCACGGCGGTGACGTCCCGCCCGATCTCGAGGCGCTCGAGCGCCTGCCCGGCGTCGGCCACAAGACCGCGAGCGTCGTCATGGTCCAGGCATTCGGCGTCCCCGCGTTCCCCGTCGACACGCACATCCACCGGCTCGCCGGGCGCTGGCAGCTGTCGCGCGCGCGCACCGTCGAGGAGGTCGAGCGCGACCTCAAGGCCCTGTTCCCGCAGGAGCGCTGGCACCTCCTCCACCTCCAGATCATCTACTTCGGCCGCCAGTACTGCCCCGCGCGCGGCCACCTCCCCGCGAGCTGCCCGATCTGCAGCTGGGCCATGAGCGCCGCGCGTGCGCGCGAGGAAGCGCGTCAGGGCACCAGCAAACCCGTCCGCCGTCGCGCCGCACGCACCTGAGCGTGTCCGTCGCGAACGCGGCTCCGCCGCCCCGGACATGCGGGGGGCCTCGCTCCGACAAGCGGCGCCCGTGTTCGTGCATCCGAGCCACCTCCGCGTGCGTGCTCGCGTGTGACGAAGCCTGCATCAGCTCGACCCGCGCCGCACGCACCTGAGCGTGTCCGTCGCGAACGCGGCTCCGCCGCCCCGGAGATGCGTGGGCCTCGCTCCGACAAGCGGCGCCCGTGTTCGTGCATCCGAGCCACCTCCGCGTGCGTGCTCGCGGTGACGAAGCCGGCATCATCTCGGCCCGGCGCCTTCGCGACCTGGCGCACGCCGTCTTCCCTGTGGGGCCGTACGCGTGAGCTGGGACCAACCGGCAACAACCGGCATCGCGCACCGTCGCGGGCAACGCGCGAGCGTTCCGGGCGATCCTTTCGCTGCATGCGCTGCCTGGCCGTCCTCGCCCTCGCTGCCGCCGCCGTCCCGATCGGGCTCACCGGCTGCATGCAGCGAGCGATCCCCGCTGACCGGAGCATCGAGGTGACGTCCCCGACGACGTCTCCCTCGCGCTCGCTGCCGAGCCGGCTCCGCGTCGTGACGTTCAACGTCCACCGCGAGCCGGCCGACGTCATCGCGCGAGGGATCGCGAGCGATCCGCGGCTCCGCGAGGCGGACCTGATCGTGCTCCAGGAGGTGCATCGCATCGAGACCGACGCCTCGCCCGGCGACGACGCCTGCAGCTCCGCGTGCACGCTCGGCAAGGAGCTCGGGTATCACGCGCTGTACGCGCCTGGCCATGTCCAGGGCGACGGCACCGATGGTGTCGCGATCCTCTCTCGCGCGCCGATCCTCGCCAGCGAGGTGATCGAGCTGCCGTACTTCGACGTGACGTTCAACAGCGGCCGTCGCGTCGCGCTCGCCGCCACGATCCTCGTCGACCGCAGGCCCGTGATCGTGTACGCCGTCCACCTCGACAACCGGATCACCGCAGGCCAGCGCCGCACCCAGATGCTGCCGGTGCTCCGCCACGCACGGCAGCACGACCACCCGGTGATCATCGCCGGCGACTTCAACACCAGCCCGTTCACCTGGATCCGTGGCGTGATCCCGATCCTCACGACCACCCAGGACAACCGGCTCGAGGCGCTCGTGCGCGAGCACGGCTTCGACACACCGGTCGTCGACTCCGGCCCGACCTCGCGTTACCTCGGCATGCGGCTCGACGCGATCTACACGCGCGGCTTCACCATCCACGCGTTCGACACGTCGCACGCGGCCGACGTCTCCGACCACCTCGCCCTCTGGGCGGAGGGGACGCTTTCAAGTTAGGCACGTTACGTCCTGTAACCCGTGGACATCGTTACGGGTGCTGGGACGCTTTCAAGTTACGGTTGGGGCTGGGCGGAGGGCACGCGTTCGAGCCAGGCACGTCACGTCCCGCACCCGGGGACTGGTCGCGGGTGTCGGGGACGCACGCTGACGTGAAAGCGTCCCAGCGCCCCAAACCATCTCGCGCGGTTAGGCGCCGCAACGGGACTACGGTGAAAACGTCCCTTGCGCTGGGCGTTCGGAATGAATATTCATTCCGGGCAGCCATGACGCCCCCGGCTCCGAGCACCCGGCCCGACAAGCGCGAGGCGATCCTCGACGCGGCGCTCGAGCTGTTCGTCGAGCGCGGGTTCTTCGGCACCGCGGTACCGGAGATCGCGGAGCGGGCGGGGGTCGGAGCTGGCACGATCTACCGGTACTTCGAGTCGAAGGAGGCGCTGGTCAACGCGCTGTACCGGGAGATCAAGGGGACGTTCGCGCGCGTCGCGCTCGATGACTTCCCCGCAGACGCGCCGACGCGCGAGCAGTTCCGCACGCTGTGGATGCGCATGGCGCGCTACGCGACGGAGCACCCGTCGGCGTTCGTGTTCATGGAGCTCCACAACCACGGGCGCTATCTCGACGGGGAGAGCCGCGCGCTCGAGGAGCGGATGTACGAGCTGTTCACGGGCATCGTCACCGCGGCCCAGGCACGCGGCGAGCTCAAGACGGGGCCGCCGAACCTGATCATGAGCATCGTCATGGGTGGGTTCGTCGGCGTGATCCGGGGCTGCGTGCAGATCGAGCAGTCGCTCGCGCAGACCGACTGGAAGCTCGCCGAGCAGATGATCTGGGAAGCGATCCGCGCCTGAAGGGCGCCACGTCGTCACGACCGGGGGCCTACCCCCTCGGAGTTGTTTCGTCTCGAAGCGGAATGAACGTTCATTCCATCATCGTCCAGGAGGCCAGGGAACATGTCGAAGGGAACGAAGATCATCCTCATCACCGGCGCGACGGCGGGCATCGGTCGCGTCACCGCGCTGCACCTCGCGAAGCTCGGCCACCACGTCATCGCGACCGGTCGTCGAGAGGCCGAGCTCGCCAAGCTCGCCGACGAGGCGCGCGGCCTGCGCCTCGACACGCGGGTGCTCGACGTCACCTCGCCCGCGTCGATCGCGCGAGCGGTGACCGCGGTCGACGAGCTGACCGCGGGGCACGGCCTCGACGTCCTGGTGAACAACGCGGGCTTCGGCGTGCTCGGCCCGGCGTCGGAGATCACCGACGCGCAGATGCGCGGCGTGTACGAGACGAACGTGTTCGGCCTCATGAACGTCACGCGCGCGTTCCTGCCCCGGATGCGCGACCGCCGCGCCGGCCGGATCATCAACGTCTCCAGCATGGGCGGCCGCATGACCCTGCCCTACTTCGGCGTGTACAGCTCGACGAAGTACGCGGTCGAGTCCCTCTCCGATGCGCTCCGCTACGAGCTGCGCCCGTTCGGCATCGACGTCGTGCTGATCGAGCCGGGCGTGATCCGCACCAACTTCGAGGCGACCGCCGTGTCGGACCTCGACGCGTTCGCCGCGAGCCCGTACGGCCCCGCCATCGCGAAGTACGAGGAGATGTCGCGCACCGCGGACCGGTTCGCGTCGGAGCCGATCGTCGTCGCACGCGCGATCGCGCGGGCGGCCACCACGCGTCGCCCGGCCGCGCGCTACGTCACGCCGCGGACGTCCCACGTCGTGTTGTGGGCGAGCGCGTTGTTGCCGACGCGGCTGTGGGACTGGCTCGTGCGCAAGGCCGGTCACCTCGACGCGAGGACGCTCGGCCTGGACCGCGCACCCGCGCCTCCGGCCGCGGCGGACGATCTGGCGACCCGACGCGCCTCCTCGCGCGCGGCCGCGAGCTGAACGCGGGCCCGCGCGCCGCGACGGATCGACGCGGGCACGCCCGCGTGGCAGCCTCTCGTCCGTGCGCTCGTCTCTGATCGCGTCGCTCGTCGCCGTCGTCTCGGTGATCGGCTGTCGCAAGGACTCGTCCCCGACGCCTGCCGAGATCACCGATCGCGCGTGGACGGCCCACACCCTCGTGATCGCGGCCGGAGAGCGTGCCCGCACGTGCGCGGAGGCCGGGGCCGCCATGCAGCAGGTGTTCTCCGAGCATCGCCAGGCGTTCGTCGACGCCATGGCGCTCGATCGGGACAAGGCGCGCCTCGCCGAGGCCGCGGCGTTCATCGAGGCCAACGAGCAGCGTTACGCCGACCTCGAGACGCGGATGGCCGCCCTCTCCGACCGATGCGCGGAGGACCCGACCGTCCAGGCCGCGTTCGACCAGATGAGCAGCCCGTAGCCCTCTCGCCAGCGGCGGCCGCTCCGAGTAGAGTGCGCCCCTCTCTATGACCGACCAGGAAGAAGACTTCGCCGCACTGCTCGCCGAATCCGAGCGAGGTGCCCCCCGAACGCGACGCCCGCGCGTCGGCGACATGATCCAGGGCAAGGTCATCTCCGTCGGCAAGGACGCGGTGTTCGTCGACGCGGGCGGCAAGGCCGAGGGCGTGCTCGACCGCAGCCAGGTCAGCGACAGCGAGGGCAAGCTCCTCGTGAAGGTCGGTGACACGATCGAGGCGCGCGTCGCGTCCGACGCCGGCGGCGTCCTCCAGCTGCGCGTCAAGCTCGGCCGCGGTCCGGAGGCCAAGGCGGAGCTCGTCCAGGCGTTCGAGCTCGGCATCCCCGTCGAGGGCCTCGTGACCGAGGTCGTCAAGGGCGGCGTGTCCGTCGACGTCGCCGGCGTCCGCGGCTTCTGCCCGGCGTCGCAGGTCGACGCGCGGTTCGTCGAGGATCTGTCCGTGTACGTCGGCCAGCGCCTCACGTTCCAGATCACGCGCTACGAGCCCCGCAACCTCGTGCTGTCGCGGCGCGTGCTCGTCGAGGCCGAGAAGGAGAAGCGCGCGGCGGAGACCCGCAAGAAGCTCGAGCCGGGCGCCGTGCTCCGCGGCAAGGTCGTCGGGTTCAAGCCGTTCGGCGCGTTCGTCGACCTCGGCGGCATCGAGGGCATGCTCCACATCTCGGAGCTCGGCTACGGCCGCGTCGAGAAGCCCGAGGACATGCTGTCGCTCGGGCAGGAGCTCGACGTCGCCGTCCTCAAGATCGAGCCCGGTCCGGACAAGAAGGGTGGAGAGCGCATCAGCCTCTCGCTCAAGGCGCTCGCCAACGACCCGTGGCGCGACGCGACCGCGAACCTCGCCGAGGGAACGCGCGTCAAGGGCACGGTCACGCGCCTGCAGCCGTTCGGTGCGTTCGTCGAGATCGCGCCGGCCGTCGAGGGCCTCGTGCACATCAGCGAGCTCGGCGCCGGCCGTCGCATCAACCACCCGAAGGAGGTCGTCTCCGTCGGCCAGGAGGTCGAGGCGGTCGTGCTCGGCGTCGATGTCGAGCGTCGCCGGCTCTCGCTGTCGATGGCCGCGTCCAAGGACGGCACCGCCGAGGACGTCGCGCAGGCCGTGCGCGCCCACGCCGCGCCCGCGAAGCTCGGGACGTTCGGCGATCTGCTACAGCGCTCGATCAAGAAGTAGTCGCGACGGATCGTCAGTCGGTGACCAGCGCGACCCGCGCGGCGAGCTCGGGATCGTGCGGGCTCGCGGCCGTGTTCCCCAGGAAACACTCCAGCGTCTGCGGATGCGCGCGCGTCGACGCGAAGAGCTCGTCGACGTACCGCGGGTTGTCGTCGAGGACGCGCAGGGTCGCCTCCACGCGCTCGCGCCGCCGATCGCGATCCGCCATCGCGCCCTCGGTGACCGCGGCCTTGGTGTTCGCGCCACAGCTCGACGCGAGCGCGGTCGCCACGCAGGCTCCGATGTTCCGCATGTGCGAGCGGACGCACCACGTACGCCAGCCGATGGCACACGCGAGATCACCCGCGTCGCGCACGTGGGATCACGGCGCTCGGAGTACGCTCGTTCGCATGCGTACTCTCCTCGTCACGTTCGCCCTCCTCGCCGCGGCATGCGGCGCCAAGAAGTCGCCCCAGAGCCCGTCGGCGCCCCCCGGCGAGCAGGAAGCCGTCGAGCACGACAGCGAGATGCCCGACGAGCAACGCCCCGACGATCCGGACGACGCGGTGCCTGACTCGATGGTCGATCCCGATGACGGCGGCGAGTGACACCACGCGCGTCCGCGGAGTCACACGACGTGTCTCCGCGCGGTGAAGCGTGCGCTCACGTCTCACCACGCTCGCAGAGCGCAATACACTTCACAAAAGTTAGAAACACTGATAAAAAAGTTTGCGCTCGCTGGAACGTATCGAGAGCGGATCTCTCGCTCCCGCAAGCGGAATCCGCATTACGGGAAAATTCCAGGACACCGATGTAGGCGGATGCAAAATCCGCCACTTGCATGGGTGATGTCGGCACTTACCGACGTGTCCGATCACGTCGCCAATACCGTGCACGTGGCAGACAACACCGCATTACCGCAGATATTTGAACCCTTGCTGAATTCGTAATCGCTTCCGTAGATTGGCCTAGCGCATTCGCCTGACGGGTCGGTGCGCACGGCTATGGGGTATTACCAGATAGGTCCTCGGATCGGCAGCGGTGGTATGGCCGAGGTCTACCTCGGCACACACGAGGCGCTCGGCGGCTTCCAGAAGCTCGTCGTGATGAAGCGCCTTTCTGGCTGGCAGAGCAGCGACCCGGAGGCGGTCGACCGGCTCCTCGACGAAGCGCGGATCGCCGCGACGATCAACCATCCCAACGTCGTCACGACGCTCGACATCGGGCGCGACGGCGATCAGCCGTACATCGTCCTCGAGTACCTCTCGGGGGAGGACCTGCGCTACATCCTCCACGACCTGCACGGGCGCGACGCGAGCGTGCCGCTCGGCATCGCGTGCCGCATCGGTGCATCGATCGCGGCCGCCCTGCACCAGGCCCACGAGCTCACGCTGCCCGACGGTAGCCGCAGGTGCATCGTCCACCGCGACGTCACGCCGTCGAACATCATCGTCTGCTACAGCGGCGTGACGAAGCTCGTGGACTTCGGGGTCGCGCGCGTCGTCGACGACGTTCCCAAGACCCAGGCCGGGATGGTCAAGGGCAAGTTCAGCTATCTCGCCCCCGAGCAGCTCTCCGGCGACCCGATCGACGGCCGCACCGACGTGTTCCAGCTCGGCATCGTGCTCTGGGAGATGGTCACGATGCAGCGGTTGTTCGAGGGCAAGAGCGACCACGAGCGGCTCAACGCCGTCCTCAACCGCAAGATCCGGCCACCGAGCCAGCTCAACCCCGCGCTCCCCTCGTGCCTCGATGCGACGATCCTGCGCGCGCTCGAGCGCGACCCGAAAGCTCGGCATCAGACCGCGCACGAGCTCGAGGTCGAGCTGCTCGACGCGCTGACCATGCTCGGCGGCTCGGGTGGGGATCACTCGGTCGGGCAGTGGATGCAGAAGGCGTTCGCGACGCGACAGCGATGGCGCCAGGACCTCGAGCGACGCACGCTGTCCGAGCTCGACAAGGAGGTCGAGATCGAGCCCGTGTCGGTGGGCACGGGGACGTCGTCGCGACGGTTCGCCACGAGCTCGCTCCGCACCGCGAGCGGCCGGCTCGTGACCAGCAGCACGCTCGGCGGAGTCGCCGCCGAGCAACTGACGCCACCGCCCTCGCGCGGCATCTGGCGCAAGCTGGCGATCCCGCTCGCCGTGGCGATCGCGGGCGTGATCTGGTGGCAGGTCACGCGAGCGCCCGCGTCCGACAAGGACGAACAGCCCGTCGCCGCCACCACGGCCACCAAGCCGGCCCCGTCGGACTACGAGATCGACATTCGCGTGGTCCCCGAGCACGCATCGATCGAGATCGACGGGAAAGAGATCGCGAAGGGCCGCTACCGTGCGAGCTTCGCGGACGACGGCGAGGTCCACACCGTGACGCTCACCGCGCCGAACCACGCGACGGTACATCGCCGGTTCCGCGGACCCGCGACGATGGAGATCGCGCTGGAGCCGCTCACGGGGCCCACTCCGTCGACGGGCACCGCGCAGGCGCTCGAGGTGACCGCACCGGACGATGGCGAGGCCGCGCGCAAGCGAGGCTCCAAGCGCCGCGCCACGGGCGACGCGCGCACCGCTCCGACCCAGCGACCTGTCGTCCGACGCGGGAGCGCCGGCTCGGCGAGCGTGACGCCCGACGCGGGCACGTCGCCGCCGACCGAGCCCGCGAAACGAGCCAAGCCCGCCGACGTGTTCGCGCCGGCGACCGACAACATCGATCCCTTCAAGTAGAGGACGCCATGAACCACACCTCGACAGCTCGCCGCACGAGCTGCGCACTCGCCGCAGTCCTCGCAGCGATGCTCGCCGCGGCTCCCGACGCGGCGGCGCAACCGGCAACCAGCGATCCCACCGACGGTGCCGCGTCCAACGCGGAGGACAGCCCGGCGCTCGCCGAGGCGCGATCGCTGTTCATCGAGGGCAACGCCCACTACAGCGCCGGGCGGTACGCGCTCGCCGCCGAGCGTTTCATCCGAGCGTACGAGCTCAGCGGGCACCCGGCGCTGCTGTTCAACCTGGCCAACACCTACGAGCGCGCCGGGAACTACGAGAAGGCAGCCCACTATCTGCGCATGTACCTCGACGGCGGCAACGTCCACGACATGGCCTCGGTCCGGGCGCGCCTCCAGCGCCTCGAGCTCGCCGTCGTCGAGCTCCAGAAGAAGGGCGACACCAGCGAGCCCGAGGCCGCGGCCGAGCAGACCACCACCGGCACGCAGGCGCTCACGGACGAGAGCGCCGCGCGCAAGCGCCCCAGCAGCGCGCCGTACTACGTCGCGGGCGGCGGGTTCGTCGCGGGTGCAGCGCTCGCGGTGACCGGCGCCATGCTCGCCAGTGGCGAGCGCAGCAAGATCGACGAGCTGTGCGTCGATCGCGGCGACGGCCTCGTGTGTCCCGCGAGCGCGCAGTCGCACCTCGACAAGGAGAAGACGTACCGGTGGGTCGGCTATGGCGGCACCGCGCTCGCCGGAGCGTCGCTCGCGGTGGGCCTGATCTACTACCTCTCCACGCGTAGCGACGATGGCCCACCGCAGCCGGCCGGTCGCTCGGTATCCGTGGTCCCTGCTTCCACCGGCGACGGCTTCGGAGTCGTCGCGGCCGGTCGCTTCTGATCGCTCTCGAGGAGTTTCATGTACAGAGCATTTCCACGACTCTCTGCCGTCCTCCTGGTGCTCGCCGCGACGGGCTGCGGTGACAACAGCGGGAACGAGCCGCCCCCCGACTCTGGCGTCCCCGCGGCGTGCGGTGACGGCGTCGTCGATCCCGACGAGGCCTGCGACGACGGCGCCGCGAACAGCGACACGGAGCCCGGTGCGTGCCGCACCAACTGCAGCCTGGCGACGTGTGGTGACGGCGTCGTCGATCCCGGCGAGTCGTGCGACGACGGCGCCGGCAACAGCGACACCGAGCCCGACGCCTGCCGGACCAACTGCTCGGTCCCGACGTGCGGCGACGGCATGCTCGACCCGGGCGAGGACTGCGATGACGGCGCGGCGAACAGCGACACCGATCCCGACGCGTGCCGCACGACCTGCACGCGGGCGCGCTGCGGGGACGGCATCGTCGACGTCGCCAGCGGCGAGCACTGCGATCTCGGTCCGGCGAACAGCGACGCACCGGGGTCGGCGTGCTTCACGACCTGCCGCGGCCTGTGGCGGTTCGTCAGCATCCCGGACTTCCTGAACTACGACATCGGCGACGTGAGCGCGTTGACCAACCAGGTCAACAGCACCAACGCGGCCCACGAGCAGGCGATCGAGTTCGTCCTCGACGCGATCGTCGCCGAGAACCCCGACTTCGTCCTCGTCGCGGGCGATCTCGTCGGTGGTCACTGGTACGCGGACACGGACGGCGTCGGCGTGTTCGGCCCGGTCAGCACGCTGGCGGAGAAGGAGGCGGCCGTCGCGCTCGCGGCCGACACGTACTACCCGCAGTGGCTCGCCCGGTTCGCGAACCGCGGGCTCCCCGTCCACGCCGCGGTCGGAGATCACGATATCGGCGACAACCCGTGGCAGCCGGCGAACGACAAGTCCCAGCTCGTGGACGACTTCAAGGCGGCGTGGTCGAAGCACCTGACCCAGGTCGCCGGCGCTCCTCGGTATACGAGCCGGCCCGTCGGCACGCCGTACGAGAACACCGCCTACGCGTTCCGGCACAAGAACATGCTGGTGATCAGCGCGGACGTGTTCCACTACGAGCCGGGCCAGAACCTCGGCGGCCAGGGCACGGTCGCCGTCGAGATCACCGCCGATCAGCTGGCGTGGATCGAGGAGGTGTTCGCCTCCGCCGCGCAGGATCCGGAGATCGAGTTCCTGGTCGTCCAGGGCCACACCCCTGTGATCAAGCCGGTGCGCTTCCAGTCGTCGAGCAACCTCAGCTTCGTCGACGGAGGCGCGGATGGCAGCACGTCACCGTTCTGGCAGGCGCTCGTCGCCGCTGGCGCCGACCTGTACCTCTCGGGCGAGGTCCACGCCATGACCGCGAACAACGTGGGTGGCGTCGAGCAGGTCTGCCACGGCGGCCTGATGGGCTCACCCAACACGCGCACGGTGAGCTATCTCGTGGGCAACGTCTACCCCGATCGCATGGAGCTCGAGCTCAAGCAGATCGACATCCTCTACAACCCCGCGAACACGTCCCAGCTGTGGCAGGCGGGTAGCAATCGTCCACGCGAGGAGCTCATGCTCGACCAGATGGTCGGCTACATGACCGCGGGGACGATGGTCATCGACCACAGCGGCCCCACCCCGGTCACCCGCGATCGCACCGGGTACTTCCTCGAGTTCCGCGAGCAGCCCGCGCCGGGCCTGCTGGTCCACCTCCCGCTCGACGAGGTGACCGGAGACAAGACCCCGAACCGCGGCATCGCGATGACCGTGCACCGTGGCGAGCTCACGGGCGGCACGTTCGTGCCGGGCAAGCTCGGCAGCGCCGTGGCGATCGCCGACGCCGAGCGCGTGGTCGCGGGTGCGAATCCGGTGAGCTCCAACTGGTCACGCACGGTGGCGCTGTGGGTCAAGGCGGAGCCCTCGACGACCGCGTCGCTGTCGACCGTGCTGACGTTCGGCAACAACGCGCAGGGCAAGAAGTGGGACATCGACATCGACCACGCCAACGGCGGCGTCGTGGAGCTCGGCATCGCGGGCGGACGCACCACGGCAGGCGCCGGAGCGCCGTCGGTCACCGATGGACAGTGGCACCACATCGCCACGGTGCTCCCCGAGGGCGGCGACAGCCTCGACGACGTCCTGATCTACGTCGACGGCGAGCTGACCACCTTCACGTCAGGCACGACGCTGATCGACACCGGCCTCCCGCCCGCCGACCAGAACGCGAACGGCAACCAGCTCATCCTCGGCCACGCCGCGAACAGCGTCGGCTTCCAGCAGTATGTCGGCCAGCTCGATGACGTCGCGATCTGGAGTCGTGGGCTCGGAGCGACCGAGGTCCGCGCGCTGTTCTCGCTCGCCGCGATCGGCCACGACGCGGGCGACGTCGATGCCATGATGGCCGCGTTCGCGGCGCAGCGTGACGTCGCGATCGACGGCGTCACGTGGACGTACCAGGCGACGGGCCTGTCGGGAACGGAGGGCGCGCTCGTCGTGCCGACCTCCGGCAACCAGTACGAGCTCCACCTCGGCGGCGGCGCCGGGTTCATCGTTCCCTAACCGAGGGGTGTGGACATGACCATGCAACGATTCGGATCTCCGATCAGCACGCTGGCCACGATGGCGTGGATGGCCGTCGCCGCCGCGTGCGGGCCCGCGAAGCAGGTGCCGTGCGACGACAACGCGGACTGCGCCACGTTCGGTGCTGGCGCCGTGTGCCGCAGCGACGGGTTCTGCGAGGTGCCGGGACGTGACGATGGCGGCCCCGGCGATGGCCGCCCCGGGGATGGCGGCAACGAGGCGATGTGGACCTTCGTCAGCATCCCGGACTTCCTCAACGCGGACATCGGCGACGTCAGCGCGCTCACCAGCCAGGTGAACAGCACGAACGAAGCGCACCGCATCGCGATCGACGCCGTCCTCGACGCGATCTCCGCCGAGAACCCGGACTTCGTGATGGTGGCCGGCGATCTCGTCAACGGCCACTGGTACATGGACGCCTCGGGCGCCGGCGTGTTCGGGCCCGTCGGGACCCTCGCGCAGAAGGCCGCGGCGATCGATGCAGCCGCGGACGTCTACTACACGCAGTGGAAGCAGCGCTTCGAGGATCGCGGGCTCAAGGTCTATCCGGCCGTCGGCGATCACGACGTCGGCGACAACAACTGGCCGGAGGGCTCCGAGAAGGCCCGGCTGGTCCCGACGTTCAAGCAGGCGTTCGCCCGCCACTTCACCCGCAACGCCAACGGGGACTACATCTATCCGCTCCGCCCCGAGGGGACCCCGTACGAGGGGACCGCGTACGCCGTCCGCCACAAGAACGTCATGATCGTCACCGTCGACGAGTTCCGCCAGGACGACCCGCTGGTCCGCATCGACTCGAAGACCGGCAGCGTGCGCAACGACGTCGTCGGCGAGCAGCTCGACTGGCTCGCGGAGGTGCTCGCGGGGGCCAAGGTGGATCCCGACATCGACCACGTCATCGTCCAGGGTCACGTCCCCGTGTTGACCCCCGTGCGCCAGCAGAACAGCAGCGGCCTCACCATGCCCGGTGGAGCGGGCTCGCCGTTCTGGCAGACGCTCGTCCAGCACGAGGTCGACCTCTACTTCGCAGGCGAGGTCCACGACATGAGCGCCGCGAACAACGGCGGCGTCGAGCAGGTCGTCCACGGCGGCATCCTCGGCTATGCACCGTCGGCCAGCTATCTCGTCGGCCACGTCTACCCCGATCGCATCGAGCTCGAGCTCAAGCGCGCCGTGCTCGAGTATCCGAGCGGCGATACGACGCGGCTGTGGCAGGCGGGCTCGAACCGCCCGCGCGCGCAGTACGCGATCGGCCCCGACGGCTTCGTGTCGGCCGGGACCCTCGTCCTCGACAAGCGCGGCGCCGAGACGCAGTACATCGACCGCACCGGCTACTTCATCCCGCTCGGCGGTGGTGGCGCGACCGGGCTCGCGGTGCACCTGAGCTTCGACGAGCCCGACGGCGCGACCCAGGTCATCAACCACGGCTCGACCGGACCGACCAACAACGGCGACGTCACCAACGTCCACTTCGTCCCGTCGGGCGTGCTCGGCAACGCCGCCGAGCTCACCTACGGTCCGACCGACTCGACCACGGGGCTCCCCACCGGGATGTCGCGGATCGTCGCCGGCCCCACGCCCGTCAGCGGCGCCGCGCCGCGGACGACCTCGGTGTGGATCAACACGCTCCCGGGTGCTGCCCACATGAACGGCATCAAGACGATCACCTCGATGGGTAACAACATGCCCGGTGG
>Ga0164243_10008515_pt1 | contig 15099 bp, 14 predicted proteins | sample OricompcompostOP_FD_108781 | JGI IMG/M metagenome (GOLD analysis project Ga0164243, IMG submission 108781) | Organic Plus compost microbial communities from Emeryville, California, USA - Original compost - Organic plus compost (OP) | ecosystem: Engineered > Solid waste > Mixed feedstock >... | reverse complement strand
TGCTGCGTCCGGTTACCTCCGAGGACGCGATGACGGCCGACTGGGCCCGCCTGCCGTACGACCTGCTCGAGCGCATCTCCACCCGGATCACCAACGAGGTGGCCGAGGTCAACCGGGTCACCGTCGACGTCACCTCCAAGCCGCCGGGCACCATCGAGTGGGAGTGAGCCCCGCAGGGCGCGGAGACGTCAGCGGACGTTGATCAGGTCGGTGCGCTCGGCCGCGAGAAGCACCGCGCCGGCCAGGCTGGCGCGCTCGCCGAGCTCGCTGGCCAGCACCGGCGTCTGCGCCACCGGGTCGAGCGCGTGGCGGCGCAGGCCGATGCGGGCGGGCCCCAGCAGCAGCTCGCCGGCGCGGGCCATGTCGCCGCCGATGACGACGACCTCGGGGTTGATCAGGTTGACCACGCCCGCCAGCCCCCAGCCGAGGTGGAGGCCAGCGTCCTCGAACGCCCGCCGCGCGGCGACGTCGCCCTGCTCACCGGCGGCGATGGCGTCGTCGAGGGTCGCGTCGGGCAGGTGGACACCCAGCAGGGACAGGATCGTGCTGCTCGAGCTGTAGGCCTCCAGGCAGCCGCGGCCGCCGCAGCGGCACAGCGGGCCGGCCTCGTCGAGGGTGAGGTGTCCCAGCTCGCCGGCGGTGCCGCTGGCGCCCGGGAAGAGCTGGTCGCGCCACACGATGCCGGCCCCGATGCCGGAGGAGATCTTCACGAAGACCGAGCTGGTCGCGCCGCTGGCGACGCCCAGCCGGTGCTCGGCCAGGGCGCCCAGGTTGGCGTCGTTCTCGACGTCGACCGGCAGGCCGAAGACCTTCTCGGCCGCGGCCAGCACGTCGACACCGTGCCAGCCGGGGAGGATCCCGGACGACCGCACCACCGACTCGGTCATCGGCGCGGGGATGCCCACGGTGGCCCGCAGCAGCGCGTCCGGCCCCGTGTCCAGCCCCGCGAGCAGGCCTTCGAGCAGCTCGGTGGCGAGCGCGAGGGAGGCGTCGTACGCGTGCGTGCTGGGCAGTGACCGCCGCTCCTCGGCCAGGATGTCGCCGGTGAGGTCGCCGACCGCGACCGCGACGTGGCTGTGCCCGAAGTCGACGCCCGCCACGAGCCCGGCCCGGCGGGCCAGGCGTACGGACGAGCCGCGACGACCGCTGCCCGACTCGGTCTCGACCAGCCCGGTCGAGACCAGGCCGCGCACGAGGTTGGAGACGGTGGCCGGCGCGAGGCCGGTGAGCCGGGCCAGCTCGGCTTGGGTGTGCGTCACGCCGCTGCGCAGCTGGCCCAGGATCCGGCGCTGGTTGGCGGTGCGGAGGGAGGCCGTCGAGCCCGGAGCGCGCTGGGGATGCCTGGCCATGGCGGCCACTGTCGCAAGCACCGGCGAAACGGTCAAGAGATGACGGTTGATCGGCTACGGACACGGACCGGTGACATTTTCCGTTCAACTCTTGACGACAAGGGTGTGACGGCTGACACTCAAGGTCGCTCGGGGCGGCGACGTGGCCGCCCTTTGTCGCAAGGAGACCACTGTGATCACTCACCCCCGCACGCGCCGGCGCCGGATCGCGCTCGGCCTTGCCGCGGTCGCCGCCCTGGGCGGCTTCGCGGCCTGTTCCAACCCCAACGAGTCCGCGAGTGACAGCGGTGGGGACAGCGCGGACGGCGCGACCATCGCGCTCCTCCTGCCGGAGTCGAAGACGACCCGCTACGAGGCGTTCGACCGTCCGCTCTTCGAGGCCAAGGTGGCCGAGCTCTGCCCCGACTGCGAGGTGAGCTACTACAACGCCGACCAGGACGAGAACAAGCAGAGCCAGCAGGTCGACAGCGCCATCACCGCGGGCGCCGACGTGCTCGTGCTCGACCCCGTCAACGGCGCCGGCGCGGGCGGCATGGTCAGCTCGGCGCAGGCCGCCGACATCCCGGTGATCGCCTACGACCGCTTCATCGAGGGCACCGACTACTACCTCTCGTTCGACAACGAGACGGTCGGCAAGATGCAGGGTGAGGCGCTCATCAAGGCGATGGGTGGCAAGGGCAACATCCTGATGCTCAACGGCGCCCCGAGCGACCCGAACGCCGCCCAGTTCAAGGCCGGCGCCCACAGCGCGCTCGACGGCAGCGGGGTCAGGATCCTCGAGGAGTACGACAACCCCGACTGGAGCCCCGAGAACGCCCAGTCCTTCGTCACCGACCAGCTGAGCAAGTACCAGCCCTCCGAGATCCAGGGTGTGTACGCCGCCAACGACGGCCAGGCCGGCGGCGTCGTCGCCGCCCTCACCGGCGCGGGCGTGGCCGCCGACCAGCTCCCGCCGATCACCGGCCAGGACGCCGAGCTCGCCGCCATCCAGCGGATCGTGGCCGGCCAGCAGGCGATGACGATCTACAAGCCGATCAAGATCGAGGCCGAGACCGCGGCCGAGGTCGCGGTGAAGATCGCCACCGGCGAGGAGGTCGGCGACAAGACCGACACCGGCGTCACGCTCACCGAGTACGAGGGCGTCCCGTCGTTCATCTTCGACCCGATCGCCGTCACGAAGGACAACGTGGCCGACACGGTCGTGGCCGACGGCTTCTACAAGGCCTCCGAGATCTGCTCCGGTGAGTACGCCGCAGCCTGCAAGGCGGCCGGGATCTCCTGATGACGAGCACCACCACCGCCGGGGACAGGGCTGCGGTCCTGTCCCTGGCGGGCATCCAGAAGCGCTTCGGCGCGGTCCAGGCGCTCACCGACGTCCACCTCGACGTCGCCGCCGGTGAGGTGGTCGCGCTGGTCGGCGACAACGGCGCCGGCAAGTCCACGCTGGTCAAGATCATCTCGGGCGTCTACCAGCCCGACGGCGGCACCATCACCGTCGACGGCCGGCCGGTCACCATCGGCGGCCCCTCCCAGGCCCAGGAGCTGGGCATCGCCACGGTGTTCCAGGACCTCGCCCTGTGCGACAACCTCGACGTCGTCGCCAACCTCTTCCTCGGCCAGGAGCGCCACCACCTCAGCGTCCTCGACGAGGTGCGGATGGAGCAGGAGGCGTGGCGCCTGCTGCGCAGCCTGTCGGCCAAGATCCCCTCCGTACGCATCCCGATCGCCTCGCTCTCGGGTGGTCAGCGCCAGACGGTCGCCATCGCCCGCAGCCTGGTCGGCCAGCCGAAGGTCGTGCTGCTCGACGAGCCCACCGCGGCCCTCGGCGTCGCCCAGACCGCCGAGGTGCTCAACCTGATCGAGCGCCTGCGCGACCAGGGCCTCGGCGTCATCCTGGTCAGCCACAACATGGCCGACGTCCAGGCCGTCGCCGACCGGATCCACGTGCTGCGGCTGGGCCGCAACGCGGCGGAGTTCCGGGTCGAGGAGGCCACCACCGAGCAGCTCGTCGCCGCCATCACGGGCGCGTCCGACAACGTGGTGGCCGCCCGGGCCGGCCGCAAGACCCTCACCGGAGGCTCCCATGAGTGACCTCACCACCAAGCCCGTGCCCGACGAGACCGGCTCGAGCGCGGCCGTGCCCGCCGACCTGCTCGACGAGCGGCTGCTCAGCAGCCAGGGCATCGGCGGCTACGTGCGGGCCCAGCTGCACCGGCTGCGCTCCGGCGACCTCGGCAACCTGCCGGTGATCCTGGGCCTGCTGGTGATCTGCATCGGCTTCTACAGCGCCGACCCGACCTTCCTGTCGTCCCGCAACCTGGTCTCCATCACCCAGTTCGCGGCGCCGCTGGGCATCATCGCGCTCGGCATCGTGCTCGTGCTGCTGCTGGGCGAGATCGACCTCTCGGTCGGCTCGGTGAGCGGCCTCGCGGCGGCGGTGATGGCGGTGCTCCTGGTCAACCAGGGTCGCCCGCTGCTCGTCGCCGTGCTGGCCGCGGTCGCGGTCGGCCTGGTGATCGGCCTGGCGTACGCCGCGCTCTACCTGTGGGTGGGCGTGCCGTCGTTCGTGTTCTCGCTCGCCGGTCTGCTCGGCTTCCAGGGCCTGCTGCTCTTCGTGCTCGGCAAGGACGGCACGATCAACCTGCCGCAGGACTCCTTCCTCTCCGAGTTCGCCCGCTACGACTTCGTCGCCCCGACGGTGTCGTACCTCCTCGTGGCCCTGGCGGTGCTGATCTTCCTCGGCAGCCAGCTGTGGACCATCCGCACCCGCCGTGCGGCCGGGCTGAGCACGCCGTGGCTGCCGATCGTGGTGGCGAAGACGGTGCTGCTCGGGCTGCTGCTCGGCCTGCTGACGTTCTACGTCAACATCGACCGCGGCTTCAGCTACCTGTGGATCTTCTTCGTGGTGCTCGTGGTGGCGATGGACTTCGCCCTGCGGCGCACCCGCTGGGGCCGCCACGTGTACGCCGTCGGCGGCAACGTCGAGGCGGCGCGGCGCTCGGGCATCAAGGTCGACCGGATCTACGTCTCCGTCTTCGCGCTGACCTCGCTGCTGGCGGCGCTCGGCGGTGTCCTGGCCGCAGCCCTGCAGACCTCGGTCTCGCAGGCCAGCGGCACGACCGACACCAACCTGACCGCGATCGCGGCGGCGGTCATCGGCGGCACCAGCCTCTTCGGCGGCCGCGGCACGGCGTACTCCGCCCTGCTCGGCATCCTGGTGCTCCAGGCGATCTCCAACGGGCTCAACATCGTCAACGTCGACTCGTCGGTGCGGTTCATGGTGACCGGTGGCGTGCTCGTGCTGGCGGTGGCGATCGACTCGGTCTCCCGGCGGGTGCGCTCCTCGAGCGGGCGCGGCTGAGCCGCGGCTCGTTCGCGGGCGCACGCAGAGCGACGCCGCCCCCGCCGGATCATCCGGCGGGGGCGGCGTCGTACGGGGACCGTCGGCCGGCCTAGGTGAAGATGCTGACTCCGCCCGGCCCGACGAGCAGGCCCACGATGATGAGCACGGCGCCCCACAGGATCTGGCCGCGCACCAACGAGATGATGCCCGAGACGACCAGGATGACGGCCAGGATCCACAAGATGGTGGCCAGCATGGTGTTCCCTCCTCACGGTGACCGACCGGCGGACCCGGTCGGCGGAGCCCACCCGGTGCCCGGTCGGGGCGGTTCGTACTCCTGACCGCCCGGTAGGTGGGGAGCCGGGTGAGACTGTGCGCGCCGCCCATAGAACGTGTTCTGGGGCACCTGGCACTGTGCCGGCATGTACCCCGGCACCTGGGCCCAGCAGACGCCCGAGAAGATCGCACTGGTCATGGCCGGCAGCGGCCGGTCCCTCACCTACCGCGAGCTTGACGAGCGCAGCCTCCGGCTCGCCCACCACCTGCAGGACATCGGGCTGCAGCCCGGTGACGTGGTGACGATCGTCAGCGACAACACCCCCGAGGCGTACGAGGTCTACTGGGCCGCCGTGCGCTCGGGGCTCTACGTCACCTTCGTCAACAACCATCTCAGCACCGACGAGATGGCGTACATCGTGGAGAACTCGGGCGCCAAGGCGCTCGTCATCTCCGCCCGGGTGCCGGCCGCGCGGGCGCTGGCCTTCGCCGGCGAGACGATGGCGTTCGGCGGCAGCGCCGAGGAGCTGCGCGCCGAGGGGTACGCCGACTACGAGACCGTGCTGGCCGGCGCGAGCGCGGAGCCGCTCGCCGACCAGCCGCGCGGCGAGGACATGCTCTACTCCTCGGGCACGACCGGCCGGCCGAAGGGGATCAAGCGGTCGATGACCGGGCTGCAGGTCGACGACCCCGGCGGCGACGGCATCGCCGAGGTGGCCTCGCAGCTCTACGGCTTCAGCCAGGACGTCGTCTACCTCTCGCCGGCGCCGGTCTACCACGCCGCCCCGCTCAAGTACGGCGCCGCGGTGCACACCCTGGGCGGCACGCTCGTGATGATGGAGAGGTTCGACGCACAGGGCTTCCTGGAGGCGGTGCAGCGCTTCGGCATCACCCACACCCAGGTGGTGCCGACGATGTTCGTGCGGATGCTCAAGCTGCCCGCGGAGGTGCGGGCGGCGTACGACCTCTCCTCGCTGCAGTGCGTGATCCACGCGGCGGCACCGTGCCCGGTCGACGTCAAACGCCGGATGATCGAGTGGTTCGGGCCGATCATCATGGAGTACTACGCCTCCACCGAGGCGATGGGCGGCACCTTCATCGACTCGGCCACCTGGCTCGAGCACCCCGGCTCGGTCGGCAAGCCGATGCTGGGGCCAGTGCACATCGTGGGGGAGGACGGCCGCGAGCTCGGGGCGGGCGAGGTCGGCACGATCTACTTCGAGCGGCCCGAGGGCCGTACCTTCAGCTACCACAACGACCCGGCCAAGACCGCCGAGGCGTTCCACCCGACCGAGGACTGGACCACCGTCGGCGACCTGGGGTACGTCGACGAGGAGGGCTACCTCTTCCTCACCGACCGCAAGGCGTTCATGATCATCAGCGGCGGGGTGAACATCTACCCCCAGGAGATCGAGGACGTCTACAGCCTGCACGAGGCCGTCAGCGACATCGCCGTGATCGGGGTGCCCGACGAGGAGATGGGCGAGCGGGTGGTGGCGTTCGTCGAGCCGGCGCCCGACGCCGTGCCGGGGCCGGAGCTGGCCGAGGAGCTGCGCACGTACGCCCGCGAGCGGATCGCGCACTACAAGGTGCCGAAGGAGTTCATCTTCAGCGACGACCTGCCGCGCACCCCCACCGGCAAGATGGTCAAGGGCAAGCTCAAGGCGAGGTACGACGAGATGCGCGACCTCGCGCACGCCTGAGCGCCCCGCGGCCGCGGGCGGGCTAGGAGACCCACTCCTTGAGCTGGCCGATCGTGCGGGCAGGGTCGCCACCGACGGGCGTGAGGGTCAGCGTGGTGACGCCGGAGTCGGCCATCGCGGCGAGCCGCTCGCGGACGTACGCCGCCGGGCCGACCAGGTTGGTGGCCTCCAGCAGCTCGACCGGGATGCGGGCGGCGGCCTCGTCCTTGCGGCCGGCCAGGTAGAGCTCCTGGATCTCGCGGGCCTCCTGCTCGAAGCCGTAGGAGCAGGCGAGGTCGTTGTAGAAGTTCTTGCCGCGGGCACCCATGCCGCCGACGTACAGGGCGAGAGTGGGGCGGGCGAGGTCGAGCAGGTCCTTGACGTCGTCGCCGATGGCGACCATCGCCGAGGCGACCGTCTCCATCGGGCCGAGGTCGGGGGAGCGCTTGGCGAGGCCGCGGTCGAGGGCGGCGCCCCACACGTCGCGGGCCTTCTCGGGCCAGTAGAAGATCGGCATCCAGCCGTCGGCCAGCTCGGCGGTCATGGCCACGTTGCGCTCGCCGAGGGAGGCGACGTAGATGGGCAGGTCGGCGCGCTCGGGATGGGTGATCAGCTTGAGGGGCTTGCCCAGGCCCAGGCCCTGGTCGGCGGGCAGCGGCAGGGTGAAGACCTTGCCGTGGTGCTCGAGCGGCTCGCGCCGCAGACCCTGGCGGACGATCTCGATGACCTCGCGCGTGCGAGTGAGGGGGCGGTCGTACGGCACGCCGTGGAACCCCTCCACCACCTGCGGTCCGCTCGCCCCGAGGCCGAGGATGGCGCGGCCACCGGAGAGGTGGTCGAGGCCGGCGGCCGTCTGCAGGAGGGCCGCGGGTGTGCGGCTGAAGACGTTGACGATGCCCGAGCCGATCTGCACGGTCTCGGTGAGCGCGGCGAGGTAGCCCATCAGCGTCGGTGCGTCGAAGCCGTACGCCTCCGGCACCCAGACCACGTCGAGCCCGGCGCGCTCGAGGGCGACGACGTCGGCGGCGGCCCGGCGGGGCTCCCCGTCGTAGCGGACGGTCATGGCGAGCTTCACCCGCTCAGCCTAGCCCTCCCGGGCCGACCGCGACCGGCTGAGCCGCGCGGGCCACCAGATCCGGTCGCCGAGGTCGAGACAGAGGGCGGTGACCAGGATGGAGCGAACCACCATGGTGTCGAGGACGACACCGAGGGCGACCGTGATCCCGATCTGTGCCAGGAAGGAGAGCGGGATGGTCGCCAGCACCGCGAACGTCGCCGCCAGCACCAGCCCGGCCGAGGTGATCACCCCGCCCGTGGAGGCGAGGGCGGCGAGGGCACCGCGGTGGGTGCCGGCTCGGGTCGCCTCCTCGCGTACGCGGGTCATCAGGAAGATGTTGTAGTCGATCCCGAGGGCGACCAGGAAGACGAAGGCGTAGAGCGGCACCGACCACTCCACGCGCTCGAAGCCGGCGCCGTACTCCAGCACGCGGGCCAACCCCTCGAAGACCAGCGCCGAGAGCCCGAGGGCGGCGCCGAAGGACAGCACCACGGTGGCGATGAGGAGCAGCGGGGCGGCGATCGCCCGCAGCAGGACCATCAGGACCACCGTGACGACCAGGAGCACCAGCGGGATGATCCGGACGTCGTCGCGGGCGCTGGCCTCGGCGGTGTCGAGGGTGGTAGCGGCCTCGCCCGTGACCAGGGCGTCGGGGACCTCGTCGAGCGCCGCCCTGGCCGCGCGGACCTGGTCGGCCGCGGCGGCGGAGCTGGGGTCGGCACGCTGCTCGGCCTCGACCACGACCAGCCCGTCGCGCGACGGGCCGGCCGGGCGTACCTCCCCGAGGCCGTCGACGCCTTCCAGCGCGGTGACGACCGCCGGCAGCTCGGCATCGGGGGCGACCACCTGCACCGGGGTGGAGGTGTCGGCGATGCCGTGCTCGCGGAGCAGGCGCTCGCCGGCGGCGGCGTCCATCTCGCGGGTGTACTGCTCGCCGGCGGAGACGGAGCCGGTCTGCAGGGTGAGCAGGCCCAGGCACGCGGCGGCCAGCGCCAGCGAGGTGCCGACCCAGACCGCGCGCGGGCGGCGAGCGATGGCGCTGCCGAGGCGGTCCCAGCCGCCCGGCCGGGCGTCGGCCTCACCCTCGGCGGCCACGGTCGGCCGGCGCGGCCAGAAGATCCACCGCCCGCAGCACACCAGCAGGGCGGGCAGCAGCGTGAGCATCACGACCAGGGTGACCACGACCCCTACGGCCGCGACCGGCCCGAGCCCGGCGGTGGAGCGCAGCTCGGCGACGAGCAGGCACACCATGCCGGCCGCGACCGTCGCGGCGCTCGCGGTGATGGCGGGCGCGGCGCGGCGTACGGCGACCGCCATGGCGCGGTGACGGTCGTGCTCGCGGGTGAGCTCCTCGCGGTAGCGGGCGACCAGGAGCAAAGCGTAGTCGGTGCCCGCGCCGATCACGAGCACGCTGAGGATGGCGGTGCTCTGGGCCGTGACGGTGAGGTCGGCGTACCGGGCCAGGAGGTAGATGATCGCCTCGGCGCACATGAGCGCGACCACGGCGCACACGATAGGCAGCAGCCATAGCACCGGGCTGCGGTACGTCAGCAGCAGGAGCACCACGACGACGCCGAGCGCGACCAGGAGCAGCTGTGCGTCGATGCCTCCGAACGCCTCCTCGGCGTCCGCCGCCTGCCCGCCGGGACCCGCCAGGTGGACCTCGCCGCCCTCGAGGCCGGTGACGTCGCGCAGCTCGCCCACGACGGTGGGCAGGCGCTCCTCCTGCTCGTCCTCGGAGCCCAGGTCGAGGGCGAGAACGACGATGGCGACCTCGCCGTCGTCGGAGACCAGTCCCTGCTTCTGCCCGGCTGCCACCGAGGCCGGGGCGAGGACCGGCGGGCCGCCCTCGGCCACCGGGACGACGCCGTCGACCTCCGCGAGCTGCTGCGCCTGCTCCCCGACGGTGGCCAGGTCACTCGGCTCGAGGCCGCCGTCGCGGTGGTAGACGACCAGGGTCGGCAGGGCCTGGTCACCCTGCACCTGGCGGACGAGCTCGAGGCCCTCGGCCGACTCCGCCCCGGCCGGCAGCCAGTTCGAGGAGTCGTTGTCCTGCACCTCGCCGAGCCGCGGCGCCACCAGCAGCGCCACCGCCAGCACCAGGGCCCACAGGGCGAGTACGCCCCACGCCAGGGCGCGCGAGCGGCGGGGAGTGCGGGCGGCAGGCGAGGCGGCGTCGCGTGTCGAGGGCATGGAGGCGCGGTATCCCGCGGCGGGGGTTCCATGAGCGGGCGAGGGGCCCGACGCGGCTCAGGCCGTGCACGCGCCTCGGTCAGGTGCCATGATCGGTTGCGTGACTGATGCGCGGATCAAGTTCGGCTACAAGGCGTCCAACGAGCAGTTCGGCCCCAGCGAGCTCCTGCGCTACGGCGTGCTCGCGGAGGAGTGCGGCTTCGACTCCGTCTTCGTCTCCGACCACCTGCAGCCGTGGCGCCACGACGGTGGCCACGCCTCCTTCGCGATGACGTGGCTGGGCGCGCTCGGCGCCCGCACCGAGCGGATCACGATGGGCACCTCGGTGCTCACCCCCACCTTCCGCTACCACCCCGCGATCGTGGCGCAGTCCTTCGCCACCCTCGGCTCGCTCTTCCCCGGCCGCGTCGTGCTGGGGATGGGCACCGGCGAGTCGCTCAACGAGGTGCCGCTCGGGATCGAGTGGCCGGCCGGCAAGGAGCGGTTCGCGCGGTTCCGCGAGGCCGTGAAGATCATCCGCACGCTGTGGAGCGAGGAGCGGGTCACCTTCGAGGGCGACTACTACCGGCTCGACCGCGCCACCATCTACGACCGCCCCGAGGTGCCGGTGCCGCTGTGGCTGGCCGGCTCGGGCCCCCAGGTGACCAAGTACGCCGGCCGCGCGGGCGACGGGTACATCACCACCTCGGGCAAGGGCGCCGAGCTCTACACCGACACCCTGCTGCCCGCCGTGCAGGCCGGTGCGGAGGCGTCCGGGCGCCAGCTGGCCGACCTCGACCTGATGATCGAGGTCAAGGTCTCCTTCGACCACTCGCTCGAGGAGGCGATGGAGGCGACCCGCTTCTGGGGTGCGCTCGGCCTCACCCCGGAGCAGAAGCACGGCGTCGAGGACCCCGTCGAGATGCAGCGGCTCGCCGACGAGCTCAGCACCGAGCAGACCGCCCGCCGGTTCATCGTCTCCACCGACCCCGACGAGCACGTCGCCCGGATCAAGGAGTACCTCGACCTCGGCTTCACCCACCTCGTCTTCCACGCCCCCGGCCCCGACCAGGAGCGCTTCCTGAGGCTGTACGGCGAGGAGATCCTGCCCCGGCTCCGCTCGCTCTGACCCCCCTGCGGGTCAGGAGCGCACCCGCACGAGCAGGTGGGGGACGACGACGAGGAGGCCGACCAGGGTCAGGCCGACGACGCCGCCGGCGACCAGGGCCGCGGGGGTGCTGACGACCAGGTCGAAGACGAAGACCGAGATGCCCACGAGCAGCAGGGCGAGCGTCACGAGCACGCCCTTGACCGCGAGCCTGCCGGCGCGTACGACCCGCTCCTTGAGGTGGCGGCCGGAGAGCCGCTGGTGGACCGCGACGGCGGTCAGCACCAGGGCGGTCGTCGCCACGGCGAGCACGACCAGGCACAGGTAGAGCATCTTCTGCCAGTCGCTGAGGTCGGCGAACGCCGGCTGCACGGGCAGGGTGAGCAGGAAGCCGGCCATCAGCTGGGCGCCGGTCTGGGTGACCCGCAGCTCCTGCAACAGGTCGGCCCAGAGCCGGTCGAGCCGCTCGGTCGGGGTCTCGTTGCGGTCCGGCGGCGCCTCGTCGGGGGGCTGGCGACGTGGAGTGGTTATGGAGGTCCGGTTCCCCGTTCGAGCGGAAACGCCGCCCAGGCGGAGGCTCTGGTAGAAACGCCGCCATGCCCTGGACCCGGACCACGCCGCTGGCGCCCGACCACCGCGCCCGGCTGCTGGCCGCGGGCGTCGACGACGCCGTGCTCGACGAGCTCACCGGTGGTGACCGGGTGCTGCGCCTGGTGGAGGGGCCGCTGCCGTCGTGGTGGCACGAGTCGGGCAACGCGCTCTACCTGCTCGACGGCGTACGCCTGCCCGAGCGGGTCGTCGAGCTGATGGCCGGGCTGCCCTACCACGACACCGTGGTGGTGGCCGCCAGCGCGCTCGAGCACCTCACCTGCCTGCTCATCGGCGGCGACGCGGCGACGGTCTTCATCGGCCCCGACTGCTATCTCTCGGCCGGTGAGCTCTACTGCGGCGGCGGGTCGAGCATCGTGCTGCAGGGCGACGTGGTCGCCACCTCGCGTGCCCAGGTCGACGCCCGCAACGGCGGCACCGTCGTCGCCGGCCGCGACCAGCTCTGGGCGGCCAGCGTGTACGTCGCCACCGACGACATGCACCGCCTCGAGGAGGTCGCCACGGGCGCGCGGATCAACCCCTACGGCGCCCACATCCGCCTCGGCGAGCACGTCTGGCTGGGCCGCGACGCAATGGTGACGGGCCACGTCGAGATCGGCGACGGGTCCGTCGTCGGGGCCCGCAGCCTGGTACGCGGCCAGAAGGTGCCGGCGCAGGTCGCTGTCGCGGGCACGCCCGCGCGGGTGGTCCGCGAGGGGGTCACCTGGTCGGGCGCCGACCTGCCCTGACCGCACCCCGACCGCACCCCGACCGCACCTCAGCCGGGGCGGGCCTTTTCGTCGCCGCTTCACCCGGCGTTCAGGTCGGCGGGGTCGCGGTGTCACACGCCCGCCGGACCGTGGAGCCATGAGCGAGCGCCCCACCCGGCACCTCCTGGCTCCGCAGATCGCCCACCCGCTGGTCATCGGCCACCGCGGCGCTCCCGGTCACCTCCCCGAGCACAGCGCGCGCGGCTACCGCCTCGCCTGCGAGCTGGGCGCGGACGCGCTCGAGACCGACCTGGTGATGTCACGCGACGGTGTGCTCGTGGTGCGCCACGAGAACGAGCTGTCCCGCACCACCGACGTCGCCTCGCGGCCCGAGTACGCCGACCGCCGCACCACCAAGTGGGTCGACGACCGGCTCTTCGAGGGCTGGTTCACCGAGGACTTCACCCTCGCCGAGCTGCGCGGGCTGGGCGCCCCCGGCCCCGAGGACCGGATCATGACCTTCGACGAGCTGCTCCTGCTCGTCGCCGAGGAGTCGGTCCGGCGCGGTCGCCGGATCGGCCTCCACGTCGAGGTGAAGACCCCGACGTACTTCGCCGGTCTCGGTCTGCCGATGGCCGGCCCGGTGCTGCGTACGCTCCGCGACCACGGCGTCGAGCGCCCCGGTCTCGGCATCTGGGTCCAGTCCTTCGACGACTCCTTCGTGCGGCTGCTCGACCCGCTGACCGCCCTGCCGCTGGTGCAGCTGGTCGACGAGCGCGACCTGGCCGAGGGCCGGATCGACTGCGGCCGCATCGCGGCGTACGCCGACGCCGTGGGCCCCGAGCGCAACCTGGTGCTGCAGGGCGACACCCGGCCGACCGGCCTGGTCGAGGAGGCGCACGCCGCGGGGCTGCGGGTCTTCGTCTACACCCTCCGGGAGGGGGTCGCGCAGGCGCAGGCGTTCCTCGACGCCGGGGTCGACGGGGTGTTCAGCGACGAGCCGGACGTCGCACTGCGGGCGCGGGCGGCGCAGGTCGTCCCCGACCCGGCCTGAGCCGAGCGTCGTACGCCGTCCCGCCGCCCACCACGGACTAAGGTCGAGAGGTGGCGATCGACCAGGTGGCGGGAGGGACCCGCAGGAGGCGGCCGCAGGCGGAGCGCAACGACCGGGCGGTGCTCGACGCGGCGCGGTGGGTGTTCATGCAGGATCCCGAGGCGCCGGTCTCGGCCGTGGCCCGGGCGGCCGGCGTGGGGATCGGCGGGATCTACCGGCGCTACCGCTCCAAGCACGAGCTGCTGCGCACCGTGTGCGCCGACGGGCTGCGGCGCCGGATCGCGATCGCGGACAGCGCGCTGACCGGCTCGGAGGACCCCTGGCAGGTCTTCGAGACGTACATGCGCGGGATGTGCGAGGCCGACGTCCACGCCCTCACCACCCGGCTCGCCGGCACGTTCCCCGCCGACGAGGAGCTGCTCGCGCTGGGCGCCCAGGCCGACGCACTCGACGAGCGGGTCTTCCGCCACGCCCGCGGCAGCGGTGTGCTGCGCCCCGACGTCCACGCCCACGACATCGCCCTGGTGCTCGAGCAGATCAGCGCCATCCGGCTGGGGGAGGGGCCGCGCACCGACGTGCTGCGGCACCGCTACCTCACCCTGCTGCTCGACGGCATGCGCGCGACGGCCGCGGTCGGCCGGCTGCCCGGCCCGCCGCCGACCGCCGAGGAGCTGGCGTCGCGCTGGCGGGCCGGGCAGGCCGGCGTCCGCTAGGCCCGCTGGCGGGCCGAGGTGAGGGCCGAGACGGTCAGGCCGACGGCCCCCGCGACCACCCACGGCAGCGGCAGCAGCCAGCGCAGCTGCTCGCCGTCGACGAGGCCGCTGGCCACCAGCGTCCACTCCAGGGCGAAGATGACGAAGACCAGGCCCATCACCAGGTGGCCGACGCTGACCGGGTGGCGGCCGTGGCGCCAGGAGCGGACGCTGCGGCGCTGCCTCTCGGCAGCCTCCTGCCGCTCCTGCTCGGCGACCCGGCGGGCCGCGGCGGCGAGGTCGTCCTCGAACGAGCCGGGCACGGGGTGCGGGGTGCTGGGGTGCGGGGTGCTGGAGTGCGGGTCGGTGCTCATCGGTTGCTCCTGTCCAGGTCGGCGACGTCGAGGACCGCGATCTCGCCGATCGTGAGGTCGGCGTCGAGGGTGAGGGTGGGGGCGCTGCTGCCGGCGTCGCGCACCTGGCGCTGCGTGGTCGAGAAGCCGCCGCTCTCCTCGCCGAAGAGGACCGAGTGACCGGGGCCGTCGATCTCCGCGTCGGCGATGACGGTGACGTTGGCGGGCACGATGACCTCGATCCGGCCGGCGTCGCCCTCGAGGTCGATGGTGCGCCCGTCGAGCGCCTCGAGGTCGTCGACCTCGCGCAGGTCGAGCAGGAGCTCACCGTTGGTGATCTCGTAGCTCGGCGACACCGCGGCCGCGCTCGTCGGGGCGGCCTCGATGCGGCTGCCGCGGACGTCCCACTCCTCGCCGACGATCGACCCCGCGAGCACGAGCAGGCCGACCAGGCCGACCAGGATGAGGCCACCGCCACGGCCCCACACCGACCCCACCAGCAGCATCACGCCGGTGACCGCGACCGCGAGGGCGGCGTACGCCGAGTCGAGCACGGCCACACCGGCGCCGTCGACCACGGCGAGGGCGCCGAGGGCGACCGCGATGAGCCCGAGGGTGTACCAGAAGAGGATCGGGCCGCGCTTGCGCGGGGACCGCGGGGCCGGGGTGTACTGCAGCGGTGCGTACGCCGGCGGGGGCGGCGGCACGGTGCCGG
>Ga0164243_10008514_pt1 | contig 15099 bp, 14 predicted proteins | sample OricompcompostOP_FD_108781 | JGI IMG/M metagenome (GOLD analysis project Ga0164243, IMG submission 108781) | Organic Plus compost microbial communities from Emeryville, California, USA - Original compost - Organic plus compost (OP) | ecosystem: Engineered > Solid waste > Mixed feedstock >... | reverse complement strand
GCGGTCCCGGCCTCTCCGGAGGCGATCGTCGCCAACCACCGGCGTCTCGTCGGGTACGTCGGCGGCGGTGAGGATCCGGAGGATCCCGCGGCCGTCCTCGCGATGCCGATGGTGCTGCGCATCGAGAAGAACGATCCGCCGGACCGTACCGACCTGCTGACCGCCGCCGCGCGAGCCGTCGCCCTGCTGTGCCTCGACGACCGGGCGGCCGGCGACGGACCCTGGGCAGCTGCGATGGACGACTGGTGCAACGCGCGCATCCGCAAGATCGCCCGGCGCGCTCGAGGGGCGCAATGGGCTGCCGCACAAGCGGTGTGGGGCGTGACCGCGTCGGAGGGCAGCGCCCAGGCGCGCGCCTTCGTGCCCGGCCGGGTCGGCGATCTCGACCGTCGGATCAAGAAGCTGCAGATCGGCGGCACCGAGGTCGAGGGTGAGCTGCCGACCGATCCGCCGGCGGGTGGCGTCGTGCTGTGGACCAATCCCGAACTCGAGATGACGGTCGGCAAGCTCGCCGCGCAGGTCGGGCACGCCGCGATGCTCGCGGTGAAGCTGCTCACTCCGGAGGAGACGGTGCGGTGGCGGATCGCCGGGTGTCCACTGGCCGTTCGCGAGGCGACCCCGGACCGGTGGCGAGGACTGCTCGCCGCCGACGCCGCGGGACATGCGGTCGCGGTGCGCGACGCCGGGTTCACCGAGATCGCGCCGGGTTCGGTGACTGTCATCGCACAGGTGGCCCGGGCCTGAGATCATCGGCGGAAACGGTCGGACCGCGGGACAGGGGACAGATGAGCGACGAAACGCTGCCGGACTGGGTGAGAAACCTCGATCTGCAACCCCATCCCGAGGGCGGGTGGTTCCGGGAGACCTGGCGGAGCACGACGACGATCCCGCAGTCGGCCCTGCCCGCGGGATACCCCGGCGATCGCGCCGCCGGCACCGCGATCTACTTCGTGCTGATGCCAGGACAGCAGTCCGCATGGCACACCGTCCGCAGCTCGGAGATCTGGTTGTACCACCGCGGCGCGCCCGTCCGGTTGGACCTGGGCGGGGACGGAGACGTCCCCGGCGAGCCGGAGCCGATCCTCGTCGGCCCCGACACCGACGCCGGGCAGCAACCCCAGGCCCTGGTCCCGCCCGGGGTGTGGCAGCGCGCCACGCCTCTCGGCGACGAGCCTTCGCTCGTCAGCTGCGTCGTGGTGCCCGGATTCGACTTCGAGGACTTCCGACTCGAGCCCTAGACGCTCAATTGCCCACGGCCACCGGTGACTTCGCCGGTGCGAGGTGCTCGAAGGTGCCCAGCCACACGTCGCGGCTCGGCGCCACCGAGGCGACGATCAGCTCGTCGGCGTCGGCGTGGTCGGCGAACCAGCCGAGGTAGTCGCGAACCTCCTGCGGGGTGCCGATCCCGGCGTAGCGCAGCATCTCGTCGACCTGCCGGCCCTGCGGCGTGGAGAGGATGGCGTCGGCCTCCTCGTCGGTGAACTTTCGTCCGCCACGCCCGAACAGCAACGAGACGCGCTGCCGTTTCGCGATGAGCAGTTGCTCCCTCGCGACCTCGGCGTCCTCGTGGGCGATCGCGCCGACCCCGGCGATCACGTACGGCTCCGACAGGTGTTCCGACGGTCGGAACTCGCGGCGGTACAGCCGGACCGCGTCGAGCAGCGCCTGCGGTGCGAAGTGCGAGGCGAAAGCGTAGGGGAGACCGAGGGCTGCGGCGAGCTGTGCGCCGAACAGCGACGACCCGAGGATGTAGATCGGCACGTGCGTCCCGGCGCCGGGCGTGGCCCGCACGCCCTCGATGCGGGACTCGTCGCCGAGGAACGCCTGGAGCTCGAGGACGTCGTGCGGGAAACGGTCGGCCGACGCGACGGTCCGCCGGAGTGCGGCGAACGTCTGCTGGTCGGTGCCCGGCGCCCGGCCGAGGCCGAGGTCGATGCGCCCGGGGTGCAGCTCGGCAAGGGTGCCGTACTGCTCGGCGATGGTCAGCGGGGAATGGTTCGGCAGCATCACACCGCCCGCACCGAGACGGATGGTCGAGGTGTGTGCGGCGATGTGCGCGATCAGCACCGCGGGCGCCGACGAGGCGATCGTCGACATGTTGTGGTGCTCGGCGTACCAGATCCGCTTGTACCCCCACTTCTCCGCGTGCTGTGCGAGATCGACACTGGCGGCGAAGCTTTGCGCGACGGTTTCGTCGCGGCCGACGTAGGCGAGGTCGAGGATCGAGAGAGGTACTTGTCGAGACGTCACGTCTCCGGTCAACCGTCGGGGAGTGGCCGACTATTCCCGGAACGCTGCAGAGGAGGCGTGGCCCACATGTCCCGACACGGGAGGCGTAGACAAACGAAGCCCGGTCGGTGAGGCAGGATAGGGGGCGTGACCGAATCCGACCCCGACCTCTTGATCGACTTCCGCGACGTCGCGATCGTCCGTGGTGGAAAAACCCTCGTGGGCCCCCTGTCCTGGCAGGTCGAGCTGGACGAACGCTGGGTCATCATCGGACCCAACGGCGCCGGCAAGACGACGCTTCTGCGTCTCGCGGGTGCGGAGATCCACCCCACGTCGGGCACCGCCTACGTCCTGAACGAGAAGCTCGGCCGGATCGAGATCCGCGAGCTCGCCACCCGCATCGGCGTCGCGAGCCCCGCCCTCGTGGACCGCGTGCCCGACGACGAGATCGTCAGCGACGTCGTCATCTCGGCCGGCTACGCCGTGCTGGGCCGCTGGCGCGAGAAGTACGACGAGATGGACCGGGCACAGGCGGTCGAGTCGCTGGAGTCGATGGGCGCCGAGCATCTCGCCGACCGCACCTTCGGCACGTTGTCGGAGGGCGAGCGCAAGCGTGTCGTCATCGCCCGCGCCCTGATGACCGACCCCGAACTGCTGCTGCTCGACGAGCCGGCCGCGGGCCTCGACCTCGGCGGCCGCGAGGAACTCGTCGACCGTCTCTCCACCCTTGCCGCCGACCCCGACGCCCCTGCGATCGTGCTGATCACCCATCATGTGGAGGAGATCCCGGAGGGGTTCACGCACGCGCTGATCCTGTCCGAGGGCGGGGTGGTCGCACAGGGCCTCCTCGAGGAGGTGCTCACGAGCGAGAACCTCACCGAGGCCTTCCGGCAGCAGATCGTCCTCGACAAGGTCGACGGCCGGTACTTCGCTCGACGCCGTCGCCGCGCGGGCGGTCATCGTCGAGCAGGAGGTAACTGATGACTTCGACCGATCCGGCCACCGAGGCGGTGTCCGCGCCCGCGCCGCTGCGTGACGCCGCGACCGTCGTGCTGGTCCGGGACTCCGCCGACGGCATCGAGGTGTTCCTGCAGCGTCGCGTGAAGCAGATGGCCTTCGCCGGCGGCATGACCGTCTTCCCGGGTGGCGGCGTCGACAAGCGCGATGTCGGAGCCCACGTGGCCTGGACCGGTCCCGACGCGCAGTGGTGGGCCGAGCGGTTCAACGCGGAGGCCGAACTCGCCCAGGCGCTCGTGTGCGCGGCGGTGCGCGAGACCTTCGAGGAGTGCGGCGTCCTGCTCGCGACCACCGCCGACGGCGCGTTCGCCGACCCCGGCACCCTGGCCGACGAGCGGAAGCGGCTCGTGGAGAAGTCGCTGTCGTTCGCCGAGTTCCTCACCTCGAGGGGTCTCACGCTGCGCGCCGACCTGCTCAGCCCGCTCGCGCACTGGATCACCCCGGTCAACGAGAAGCGCCGCTACGACACGCGCTTCTTCCTCGCCGCGATGCCCGAGGGGCAGCACGCCGACGCCGAGACCAGCGAGGCGGAGGTCGCCGACTGGATCGCCGCGTCGAAGGCACTCGAGTTGTGGTCGTCGGGAAAGCACTTCCTGCTCCCGCCCACCTGGGCGCAGCTGAGTTACGTGAGCGGCTTCGACACGGTCGAGCAGTTGCTCGCCGCCGAGCGGTCGATCTCTCCGATCCTGCCCGACATCACGCCGGGCGCGGGACTGCAGGGGTTGAGCTTCCCGGGCTCTGACGACTACTTCCGCACCCTCGGCGACCAGAAGCCGCCGGAGATCACCCTCTGAGCCGGTAGCCGGTCACCGATCGAGGTCGGCGACCCCGTCCTCGGCCTCCTCGGCGATGTCGTCCCGGTCGGCCCATTCGAGCAGCGTGTCGATCCGGTGCTCGATGTCGTCGATCTCCTCGTGCAGGTCGCCGAGTTCGGCGAAGCGCGCGGGCACGGTGGCGATGGTGAAGTCGTCGGGTTCGATGTCGTCGATCTCCTCCCAGCGCACCGGGGTGGACACCGTCGCGCGCTGGTTGCCGCGCACCGAGTAGGCCGCCGCCATCGTGTGGTCGCGGGTGTTCTGGTTGTAGTCGACGAACACCGCCGCGGGGTCGCGGTCCTTGCGCCACCACGTCGTCGTCACGTCCTTCGGGGCGCGGCGTTCCACCTCGTGCGCGAACGCGAGCGCGGCGCGTCGGACCTGCGGGAACCCCCACTCGGGCGCGATGCGGACATAGACGTGCATGCCGCGTCCGCCGGACGTCTTCGGGAAGCCGCGCATGCCCAGCTCGTCGAGCATCTCATGGACCACGTGCGCGACCCGGCGGATGCGCGCGAAGTCGCAGTCGGGCATCGGGTCGAGGTCGATGCGCCATTCGTCGGGTGACTCGGGATCTGAGCGCCGCGAGTTCCAGGGGTGGAACTCGACGGTCGACATCTGCACGGCCCAGATCACCGACGCGAGCTCGGTGACGCACAGTTCGTCGGCGGTGCGCCCGTACCGCGGGAAATAGATCTCGGTGGTCTCCAGCCAGTCGGGTGCGCCCGCGGGGACTCGTTTCTGGTGCACCTTGTTGCCGCTGACGCCCTTGGGGAAGCGATGCAGCATGCAGGGGCGGTCGCGCAGGGCGCGGACGATGCCGTCACCCACCGACAGGTAGTACTCCGCGAGGTCGAGTTTGGTCTCGCCGCGCTCGGTGAAATAGACGCGATCGGGACTCGTCAACCGGATGGTGCGCCCGCCGACCTCGAGTTCGACGGGTTCACCTGCGGAAGCCTCGTCCTTCGCCATGAGGCCACTGTAGGTCGGACCGGCGCCCGGCGGGGCTTGTCCGGGCTGGCCGCACCACCCCGACTTACCAGACGGTAGCCTTCGAGAATGCCTGAGTTCGTGACCCTCGAGACGTCCGACGCCCATCCCGGCGTGGGGACCATCCTCATCTCGCGGCCGCCGATGAACGCGCTGAGCCGTCAGGTGCAGGCCGAACTGCGTGCCGCTGCCGAGGAGGCCTCGGTGCGCGACGACATCAAGGCCGTCGTCGTCTACGGCGGCCCCAAGGTGCTGGCCGCCGGCGCCGACATCAAGGAGATGAACGACCTCTCCTACGCGGAGATGAGCAAGGTCGCCGGTCGCCTGCAGCGCGACCTCGGCGTCATCTCCGAGATCCCGAAGCCGACGGTCGCGGCGATCACCGGCTATGCACTCGGCGGCGGCCTCGAGGTCGCGCTCGGCGCCGACCGGCGCATCGCCGGCGACAACGCCAAGCTCGGCGTGCCCGAGGTGCTGCTCGGCGTGATCCCCGGCGGAGGCGGCACGCAGCGCCTGGCGCGACTCATCGGTCCGTCGAAGGCCAAGGACCTCATCTTCACCGGCCGGTTCGTCGACGCGGAGGAAGCGCTGCAGATCGGGCTCGTCGACGAGGTCGTCGCGCCCGACGAGGTGTACAACGCCGCACTCGCCTGGGCCGGACAGTTCGCAAACGCCGCCACGGTGGCCATCGCCGCCGCCAAGAAGGCCGTCGACCAGGGGCTCGGTGTCGATCTCGACACCGGTCTCAAGATCGAGGAACAACTCTTCGCCGCGTTGTTCTCCACCGAGGACCGCGCCATCGGCATGAGGTCGTTCGTGGAGAACGGCCCCGGCAAGGCGGAGTTCATCGGGCGCTGAGCCGCGATCCGAGTCCCGCCGGTCACCAGACCTTCATCCCAGAAATCACACACGCGACAGGAAAACGATCATGACCACCGACGCCAATCCGGGTATCGATCCGGCGCCGAACCCGCACGCCACCGAGGAGCAGGTCCAGGCCGCGCTCAAGGACACCAAGCTCGCCCAGGTGCTCTACCACGACTGGGAGGCGGAGACCTATGACGAGAAGTGGTCCATCAGCTTCGACGAACGCTGCATCGAGTACGCGCGCGGACGGTTCGACGCCGTCGCCGCCGACGATGAGCTGCCGTACGAGCGTGCGATGGAACTCGGTTGCGGCACCGGCTTCTTCCTGCTGAACCTCATGCAGTCCGGCGTGGCCGAGAAGGGCTCGGTCACCGACCTGTCGCCGGGCATGGTGAAGGTCGCGCTGCGCAACGCCGAGAACCTGGGCCTCGACGTCGACGGCCGCGTCGCCGACGCCGAGAAGATCCCTTACGACGACAACACCTTTGATCTCGTCGTCGGACATGCCGTGCTGCACCACATCCCGGACGTCGAACTGGCGCTGCGCGAGGTGCTTCGCGTGCTGAAGCCGGGTGGCCGGTTCATCTTCGCCGGCGAGCCGTCGACCATCGGCGACTTCTACGCCCGCTGGATGAGCCGTGCGACGTGGGCGATCACCACCAACGTCACCAGGTTCGGCCCGCTGCAGAGCTGGCGGCGCCCGCAGGAGGAGCTCGACGAGTCCTCGCGTGCGGCCGCGCTCGAGGCCGTCGTCGACATCCACACCTTCGATCCGGACGAGCTCGCCGGCATCGCCCGCTCCGCCGGAGCCGCCAAGGTCTCCACCGCCACCGAGGAACTCGCCGCCGCGATGCTCGGCTGGCCGGTCCGCACCTTCGAGGCCGCGGTCCCGCCGGAGAAGCTGGGCTGGGGCTGGGCGCGTTTCGCCTTCGGCGGTTGGAAGCGCCTGACCTGGCTCGACGAGAACGTGCTGCGCAAGATCGTGCCGCCGAAGTTCTTCTACAACGTCGTGGTGAGCGGCTACAAGCCCGAGTGATCGCGATCGGTAGAAGTCAGCGGGTCATAGCGCCGACGACTTCTACGGAATCCTGCGCCGGTAGCCTGCTGGATCATGAGCTACTCCTTCACCCTCGACGATGTCGCGTTCCTACGGTCGCGGCACGGCGAGAAGGCGTTGGAGATGGTCTCGGCCCTCGCGCTGACCCCGGCGTCGATGCTCGCCGACATCACCGAGGCGCGTAGCCGTTACGCACCGCACGACGCCGCGCTCATCGAGACGGTCCGATGCCGGCGTCGTGCCGCCGGCAAGCTTCGCGAGTCCGGCGACATGCTGTTCACCGATGACGCCCTCCAGCAGGCGACGGCGTCGGCGGTCTCGGCTCACCGGGCGGCCGAGATCGCCGCGCGCTTCGACGGCGCGGTGGTCCACGACATGACCTGCTCGATCGGTGCGGAGTTGCGAGAACTCGTGCGGGTCAGCGGCATTCGAGGAGTGATCGGCAGCGACATCGACCGGGTGCGGTTGGCGATGGCCCGTCACAACGTTCCTGGCGCCACGCTCCTGGTGGCCGACGCGCTCACCCCGACCTCGACGGCCGACGTCCTGCTCGCCGATCCTGCACGACGCTCCGACGCCGGACGCGTCTTCCGTCTCGACCAGCTGACCCCGCCGCTGCTCGAGCTCCTCACCACGTACGCGGGTCGCGTGCTGATCGTGAAGTGCGCACCGGGTCTCGATCACCAGTTGCTGCGCAACAGATACGGATTCGACGGCGAGGTTCAGCTCACCTCGCTCGACGGCGGGGTTCGAGAGGCGTGCCTGTGGTCGGGTCCCGGGATCGAGCCGGGCCGGCGCGCGACGGTGCTGCGGACTCGACCGGACGGATCGGTGTCGACCTTCGAGATCACCGACCGCGAGGACGACGATGTGCCGGCGGGCGAACCTGGGGAGTGGATCGTCGATCCCGACGGCGCGGTCGTCCGCGCGGGACTGGTGCGTCACTACGCCCACCGCTTCGGCTTGTGGCAACTCGATCCTCAGATCGCCTACCTGACGGGTGATTCGGTGCCTGAAGGGGCCCGCGGCTTCCGCGTCATCGAGCAGACCGGCACCTCCGAGAAGGTGCTCCGCAAGGCACTCGCCGCCCACGACGCGGGATCGCTCGAGATTCTGGTGCGGGGGCTCGACGTCGATCCTGATCATCTGCGAAAGAAGTTGAAGACCAAGGGATCTCGTCCCCTGTCGCTGGTGTTGACCCGCCTCGGACGCAAGGGTGTGGCATTCATCTGTGAGCCGGGGGTGCGCTTCTGATCCGGCCGGGATTGTAAACGTGAACTTGACACTCGGGCACTTGTAAACTTAGTCTTTACGAGTGTCCGAGGTAGAAGAGACAGCCCGTGAGATTGAGCGATACGCGCACAGTGTGGCCGGTGGCCCCGGTGTCCAGCCGGGCGAGCCGGGAGCACGACAAGCTGCGCTGGCGAGGGTGTACGACGCGCTCGAACTGAGTCGTCGTGCCGAGGAGTTGCTCAGTGCGACGGCCCGCGCCGCCCGCGACTACGGGTGCACCTGGCAGGAGATCGGCGACGTCGTCGGCGTGACCAGGCAGGCCGCGTTCCAACGCTTCGGCAAACCCATCGATCCCAGAACAGGAGCACCCATGCAGAAGACGACGATCGCACACGCCGACGTGATGGCCCTCGACCTGCTCGAGAAGATCACCACGGGGGAGTGGGCTCAAGCGTGCGCCCGGTTCGACGAGACGATGTCGGCGGCCCTGTCGGAGTCGGCACTCGCCGACGCGTGGGCGTCGGTGGTGGCGCTGCACGGTGAACTCGAAAGCACCGGAACGCCGTTCGTGCGCGGCCACGGCCTGCACACGGTCGTCGACGTCCCGTTCGAGCAGGAGGCCGGCGAGATGGTCTTCCGCGTCGCCTTCGACGCCGACGGGCGCATCGCCGGTCTGTTCTTCCTCAACCCCGACGCGGCCGGCAGGGAACTCTGAGCGACCGACGAAAAATGCGGGCTGGGTGCCGATTTCCGGCACTCCGCCCGCATTCTGTGTTCGGTGCCCTATTCCAGGTTCTTCTTGCTGTCGAAGAAGTAGACCTCGCCGGCATTGGTCGCAGTGGCGATCTGACCCCAGTACGAGACCGCGACACCGGTGGCGAATCCGGACGAATTGGGCAGCGGCAGGGTCCGTTTCGTCGAACCGTCCTCGGTGGACACCTCCACCAGCGACAGCGTCTCCTCGTCCTGGTCGCGCACGACGGTCCAGGCGGTGCTCTGCTGGGTCAGCGTGGACAGGCTCGCGGTCGCGAGGTCGTCGCGCTGCCACAGCTGCTCGGCGCGGTCGCCGGCGTCACGGAGCAGACGCAGTGGCGCACCGACCCGGCCGGCGGGGATGATCAAACCGCTCGGTGAGACGGTCATGGTCGCGAAACCGGGGTCGCCGAGGTCGTGGGTCCACTTGGTCGAACCGTCCTCGGCGTCGAGAGCCACGAGCTTGCCGTTGCGGGAGAACGCGTACAGCGTCGTGCCGTCGATCGACAGTGTGGGCGTACCGATCACGCCCGACGGGATCTCGGCCTTCCAGGCCGGTCGGACCTCGCGTTGACCACCGACCGCGCTGTACTTCATGGCGCGGATCTGCGACGTCGGGGCGTCCTGCGGGAAGAAGTTGAGGTAGAAGCGTTCCCGAGCGGTGTCGACCGCTGCGGGGGCGGGGATCGCGCACTTCGGTCCGCCGCGGGCGCAGTCGTCGAAGCCGAGCAGCGGCTGCTCGGGATCGGCGTCGTCGCGCAACTTGACCTCGGGGGCGACGAGCTCGTTGCGCTGGGTGTCGATCAGCAGGATCTGGCCCTGCGTCGTCACCACCAGCACGACGTTCGGGGCGGCGAACTTCGCCGACAGCGGCACGCCGATCACCCCGGCACGCCACCGGATGGCGCCGCCGGCGTTGAAGGCGAGGAAGGTGGTCTCCTCACCGAGGTACGGCTGGTCGTACTGGTCGACGAGCATCGCGTTCATCTCGACGCCGGCCCGCATGTCCTTGCAGAAGTTCTTGCGTCCCGACCGGCCGTCGAGCACCAGGACGTTACAGCCCTCGGGAGCGTTGGACGTCACGCCGACGTTGCCCTTGCCGGAGATGGTCAGGGGCGCAGTCACCGGGCCGCCGGTGGGGCGGGTCCAGCTGAGGGTGAGGTCGTCGGGGACGTCGGCATAGGCGAAGTTGCCGTTGCCGGGGACGCCGCCGTAGCTGGGCCACCCGATGCTCGGGATGGATCGCACGTCGATGTGTCCGTCGGAGCAGGCGGCCAGCCCCAGTGAGCACACGGCCGTGACGGCCACGAACAGGCGGGTCAGCGCGGATCGGCGGTGTCGCGACACCTGCCGTCGTGCCAAGGCCATCGGCGCTCCTCATCGATCGTTCGTCACCGGCACGAGACGTGCCAGCAGTGAGCCTATCGTGTGCGAAAAACCGGTCGTTTAGGGTTTGTCCCATGACCACGATGTGGAACGCCTCGTACCGGTCCCGCCGACGCGCGGGCGGTCGCCGCGACCCCGAGCAGGCACGATTCCTGACCTTGGACTCGCTGCGCTGGGTGAAACGCAACAAGGCGTACACGCCCTGGTACCTGGTGCGTTACTACCGGCTTGCGAAGTTCCGGCTGGCCAACCCGCACATCGTTCTCAAGGGGATGGTGTTCCTCGGGCGCAACGTGGAGATCCACTGCACCCCGGAACTCGCGCGCATGGAGATCGGTCGCTGGGTCCACATCGGCGACGGCAACTCCATCCGCTGCCACGAGGGCAGCCTCAAGATCGGCGACAAGACCGTCTTCGGCTGCAACAACGTGGTCAACGCCTACCTCGACGTCGAGATCGGCGGGTCGACGCTCGTCGCCGACTGGTGCTACATCTGCGACTTCGACCACAAGATGGACGACGTCAACCTGCCCATCAAGGACCAGGGCATCGTGAAGGGCCCGGTCCGCATCGGCCCCGACACCTGGGTCGCCGCCAAGGTGTCGGTGCTGCGCAAAACCATCGTGGGCCGCGGATGCGTCCTCGGCTCGCACGCGGTGGTCAAAGGCGAGATCCCGGACTACTCGATCGCCGTCGGCGCCCCGGCGCGCGCGGTCAAGAACCGCATGGAGGAGTGGAACAAGAACGCCGCCCAGCGAGCCGAACTCGAACGTGCGCTCGCCGACATCGAGCGTAAGAAGGCCGCCGCCGAGAAGGCCGCGAACAACGCGGCCGGAGGCCACGCCGAGTAGAGCGGTCGGACTGAAGTCGCCCGCGACCTCGGTCGGGATCTGCGACCTCGATCGATGTCGCGCGATCGGATCGAGGTTGCGTGCGAGTCTGCTTCGGCCCGTGGGGATCGGTCGCGGACGACGGAAGCCGGCCGAGACGGACCCGCTGATCGAGCCGCGCCGGGTCGTGTGCGGTCAGGACTCGCCGGGCTCTTCGGCGGTCGGTACCTCTTCGGTGTCCTTCGCCTCCTCGGTGGCCTCGGGCGTCGATTCCGACGTCTCCATGTTCTTGGCGGAGCGCTGTTTCTCGGTGGTCTCCGCGACCTGCACGGTCTCGGTCCAGCGCGAGCCGACCTTCTTCACCAGCGTCACCGTGCCGTCGGGCTCGGTGATCTCCAGCGTCGACGTCTCGGGTAGCCAGCGGATGTCGCTGCTGGACGAGAACCGGCCCTCGTACTCGGGCTCGCCGGTCTCGGCGCTACGGATCGTCACTTCGCCGCCCGACTTGTAATAGGCGTAATCGCCGGCGTCGGACAGCTTTCCGCCGGATGGGAGGTCCATCTTCGTCGAGGTGGGGGCCGACGAGTCGTCTGTTGACTTGTCCTCCTGCGCGGACTTGCCCGCTGGAGTCGACTCGTCGGGTTCGGCGGACCTACTTATCGAGGACTCGTCGGGTTCGGCGGACTCTGACGGTTCGACTTCGGTGGATACCGAGGATTCGGTAGTCGCTGACTCCGGCGTGGCGAGACGTGCTGCTGCTCCTTCGGGCGGGTAGAGGGAGAAGGTTGCCGGCTATGTCGGAAACGCCAGTGAGAGGGTCCCGGCCGCGGTGAAGGCGCCGCTCAACGGGACGTTACTGGCGGGGCATGTTGCTGATTGGCTCCCCGACAGTTTGATCGACACCGACGCACCGGGCGTCGACACCACCGGTCCGGCGGAAGCCAGCCGGAACTTGAGTGGTGTCGAACCGGTGTTGGCGATGTTCAGGACAGCCTGGGACGACTGGCCGGGAACCATGTTGGTTCACCCTTCCAGGGATCAACCACTCCCCAGCAGTACGCGATGGGGAACCTACGTGACGCTAGCGAAATTTGTTCAAGAATGGTTAGTGAAAGCAAAGACAAAATTGGGACAAGTGGCATGGGTGTTACGGAAGTGAATCTGGAATGTCACGATTCGACCGGATTGCCCGGATCACGTTCCGGAAGGGGGCGTAAAGGGATATCGGGGCGTCCGACGGGGTGCCGCACACGACGTTTTGCGGCCAGGTAAACCGCAGCCGTTCGTTCTGCGACCTCGGCCCAAGAGAATTCCTCGGTCAATCGTGCCCGAGCGCGAATCGCGCGCTGGGCTGCCGCATCGGGGTCCGAAAGTGTTGCGCGGACGGCCGCGGTGAGACCCGCGACGTCGGCGGGCTCGAACGTGAGCCCGGTGTCCGGCTCCTGCACGGCCTCGCCGAGACCGCCTGCGGTGGACACCACCAGCGGGATGCCGGTGGCGGCGGCCTCGAGTGCGACGATGCCGAACGGCTCGTAACGGCTGGGCAGCACGATCGCATCACAGCGGTGCATCAGCGCCACCAGGTCCTCGTGGCCCACGGCGCCGAGGAAATTCACCGCCTTCGCGACGCGATGTTTGCGAGCCAGATCCAGCAGCCAGTCCCGCTGGGTGCCGTCGCCGGCGATCGTCAGCGTGGTGCCCGGGTGGCTGCGCCGGATGCGGGGGAGCGCGGCCAACAGGTCCTGCACGCCCTTCTCGTATTCCAGCCGACCGGCGAACAACAGTTCCGCCGGGCCGCTCGTCCGCGGGCGCGGCGCGAACGGCCATGTGCGGACGTCGATTCCGTTGTGGATCACGGTGATGTCGCCGGCGTCGTAGCCGAACAGGCGGTTCACCTCGTCGCGCATCGACGCCGAACATGTGATGAGAGAGTCGGATTCGGCGACCAGCCACCACTCGACCGAGTGCACCTGACGGTTCGTCGGGCCGCTGACCCAACCGCTGTGCCGGCCCGCCTCGGTGGCGTGGATGGTGGAAACCAATGGCACGTCGAAGAATTCGGCGACCGCGATCGACGGGTGCGCAACCAGCCAGTCGTGGGCGTGCACCACGTCGGGGGTCCAGCTCCGCTCACCGGCCAGGAGTCGCAGCCCCGCGCGGATGAACGAGTGGCCCATCGCGAGCGTCCACGCCATCATGTCCTGCCCGAAGTCGAACTCCGGCGGGTCCTCGGCGACCGCGATCACGCGCACACCCTCGACCATCGCATCGACGGTGGGGTGGGTGAGGGCGTCGGTGCCGGAGGGACGACGCGTCAGGACCGCCACCTCGTGTCCGGCGGCGGCCAGTTCGGTGGCGAGGTGATGGACGTGCCGGCCGAGGCCGCCGACGACCACGGGTGGGTACTCCCACGACACGAGCAGAATCTTCATCACATGCCCCCCTCGGCGCCGTGCCCCTTCGCGCGAGGTTCCGCCGTCATGATCGCGTGAAGGCGGCGTGCGTCGAGCGCGGGGAAGAGATTGTCGGCGCGCGCCCAGTTCCGCGCCAGTTCCTCGGCGACCGCGTCCCGACCCCGCAGCGCGGCGTCGCAGATCTCCCGGGTGGCGTGTGCATGCGTGTGCGCACGCGAGACCGCGTACTCCGCAGCGGTGTCCTTCGACACCATGAACGGCCAGTCCGACGAGACCGTCATCAGCGTCTCCCGCACGATCTGGTCGGCGACCCGATTCCGCTGATCGCGACCGCTGAGCAGCTTCGCGACGGCGTCGAGCGCCGTCTCGGTGACCTCGGCGTTCAAGGTCACCAGGTGCTCCACCTGGGGGCCGTTCCACACCCGCCAGTCCTTGCCGGAACCCCACGACGACGCGGGCAGGTCGACCGGTTCGCCGACGAGTCCGGCTCGCGTCGCCCCGGCCAGGGTCCCGACCTTCACCCCGACCTCGCGCAGCCGTCGCAGCACACGTTCCAGCCACACCGGACCCTCGTGCCACCAGTGGCCGAAGAGCTCGGTGTCGAAAGCGGCCACCACCAACGCATCTCGGCCGATGCGCGCCGATTCGTCGATGAGCCGCTGGCGGACGTGACCGACGAAGTCCTCGACGTGCCGGTCGATCACCGCGTCGACGCGCGACGGGTCGTACGGCTTCTTCTGGTCGCCGGGCACCGACCGCCCGGTCACCCGGAAACGCTTCAGGCCGGTTTCGTGGTCGTAGGTATGGAAGTCGCGGTACGCGGCGTGGCCCGGGTAGCCCGACTTCGGCGACCAGACGCGATAGCTGACGGTCAGGTCGCGCCCGTAGGCGATGACGCCGCTGTCGCCGACGGGCCGCCCGAGCGCGGTGTCGCCGTGCAGCGTCGGGCCGTCGACCATGAAATGGCCGACTCCGGCGCGTGCATACTCGGCCTCCATGCCCGGGTCGAAGGCGCACTCGGGTGCCCAGATGCCGGCCGGGTCGAATCCCCACCGCGCCCGCGCGTCGGCGAGTCCCTCGGTGAGCGAGAACATCCGCAGCCGGGGATCGAGGAGCGGGGCGAACGGATGCGCGAGCGGCCCGCCGAGGATCTCGACGACCCCGCTCGACGCCACCCGCCGGATCAGCGGGGAGGCCCCGTGACGCCACTTGGTCTCGAAGGTCTCCAGCGCGCGCTGGGCGGCGAGGTATTCGCGACTCCCGGCCTCGGCGCGGTCGGGGTCGGACGAGACGGCGGCCTCGGTCGCCCGTAGCTGCCAGTCGGCGAGCCATTCGTACATCGACGCCGCGCAGTGCGGGTCGTCGAGCTGTGCGGCCAGCACCGGGGTGATGCCGAGGGACAACTGATCGGTGAACCCGTCGTCGGCCAGTCGCTCGAGCATGTCGAACAGCGGCAGGTACGACGCCGCCCACGACTGATACAGCCATTCCTCGCCGACCGGCCAGCG
>Ga0164243_10008513_pt1 | contig 15100 bp, 13 predicted proteins | sample OricompcompostOP_FD_108781 | JGI IMG/M metagenome (GOLD analysis project Ga0164243, IMG submission 108781) | Organic Plus compost microbial communities from Emeryville, California, USA - Original compost - Organic plus compost (OP) | ecosystem: Engineered > Solid waste > Mixed feedstock >... | reverse complement strand
AGCGACAGCCCGCCGATCCTGCGCGGCGGCGGGCGCAGCAGCACCTGCTGCACGGCGTCGGACACGGTGCGGGCCCTGCTGAGTTCGGCCGTGCGGCGCTCGCGTACGCGGCCGAGGAGCACCACGACCGCGGAGACGACGACGAGAGCCACCGTCTGCGCCATGTGGTTGGAGGTGAAGACGCTGTCGCGCAGCTCGGCGATGAGGACTTCCGCGGCGATGGCGACGGCCGCGACCGCAGCGGTACGCCGCGGCCCCGCGAACGAGGACGTCATCGCCGGGGCCACCACGAGCAGCGGCCCGAGGTGCACGGCGGCCGGCGAGAAGACGTCGGCGACCGCGATACAGACGATCAGCAGCAGCGGCACCGCGAGCAGCGCCCGCGCCGAGGGCATCGGCTCCCCCGGCCGCGGCACGGTACGGGCCCGGCTTTCCCTGGCGCTCATTGCGCACACTTTATGTCCCGTAACGCCGGAATCGCGGCCACCGGAGTGCGGGCACCGAGCGCCGCCCGCGCCGGTCCGGCCTCGCACCGCCCCACGTAGCCGACTCAAGTACCGGCGGCCGTGGGCGGGTTGAGCGTGCGGCAACGGCGTACGGGCGCCCGCCCGCGCCGAGGGAAGCGGTACGGCGCGCGCGGCCGGCCGGCGAGCGGAGCGGCGAGGGCACAGGGCCGGCGTTCACGGCGAGCGTCCGCGGCGGAAGCGGACTCGTCCGGAACCGGCACCGGGTCCGGCACCGGGACCGGCACCGTCGGCCGCACCCCCGGACCGGCGGCGCCGGCAGCACCCGGCGACACCGGGAGGAGCCGAGCCCGCCCCCAACTGGCCCGTACCGGGGGCCGGTTCGAGCCCGGAGGCGGCGGGCGGGCGGAGCCGGCGGAGTTCCGGCGGCGGTCGATCGGCCGGTTTCCGGCGGGTTCTGCGGCTCACGTCAGGAGTTCTCGCCGAGCCCTCCGAGTCCTCGCCGAGTTCCAGAAGAGTCTCCGCGAAGTTCCCGAAGAGTTCCAGAGGAGTCTCCGCGGAGTTGAACCGGAATCGGTGCGGAATTCATCCGGAGTCGGCGGCGGCACGTGCCGGTGCCGCCGGGACGCGTGGCTGACGTCCCTACCTGGCGGTTCGCTCGTAATATTCCGTCGCGTATGGAGATCACCGTTCGCGGCGCAGGGCGTCCTCGCGTACGCGGCCCCGCCGCCACCTCAGCGGAATCGAGCGCGTCCGGCTACGGGCGCTTCCCGCGCGCCACAGGAATGTCCGCCGGACCCGCACGGCCCACGAGCGGTATACGGCCCCGCCGGACGATTTCCTCCGCAGCCGGGGCGTCGTCATTCCGCCATACCGTCAAACGGCCGTGACCCGGCGGGAGTTGGGTTTTACCGTTCATTGAAGCGATGTTCATTCGCTTCCTTTCCTTTCTGCCCGCTCGTGTTTCCCGCGCGTCCTTCGGCGTTGGGCGGGCGCGGCAAAGGTGTCGTCGGCCGAGGCGCTCAACCGACTTTGAGGGAGAGGGACTTCCATGTCCGAAGCACGTATGTCCCGGCGCAGACTTCTCGGATCAGCGGCGGGCGCGGTCGGCGGCGCCGCAGCGCTGTCGCTGCTTCCGCCCAGCGTGCAGGAGGCCGTCGCCGCGGGCCCGAAGCGCGGCTCGCTGCGGGACGTCGAGCACGTGGTGCTGCTGATGCAGGAAAACCGCTCGTTCGACCACTACTTCGGCACGCTCAAGGGCGTACGCGGATTCAACGACCCTCGCGCGCTACGGCTGTCGACCGGCCGCTCGGTCTTTCACCAGCCGGACAAGGAGAATCCGAAGGGCTATCTGCTCCCCTTCCATCTGGACACGCACCGCACGAGTGCCCAGTCCATCCCGACCACGAGTCACGCCTGGTCGGTGCAGCACGAGGCGTGGCACGACGGGAAAATGGACAACTGGCTGCCGGCGCACCGGAAAGCGGACGGCGCGAACGGCCCGTACGTGATGGGCTATCACACCCGCGAGGACATTCCGTTCCAGTTCGCCCTCGCCGAGAACTTCACCATCTGCGACAACTACTTCTGCTCGGTGCTCGGGCCGACCTGGCCCAACCGGCTGTACTGGATGACGGGCAGCATCGATCCCGGCGGCCGGCACGGCGGCCCCGTCCTCACCAACAAGGCGCCGCGGCCGTACTCCTGGACCACGTACGCCGAGCGGCTGCAGAAGGCCGGAGTGAGCTGGCAGGTGTACCAGGAGCAGGACAACTACGAGTGCAACATGCTGGAGGAGTTCCAGGTCTTCCAGGACGCGCGGCCCGGCGACCCGCTGTACGAGCGCGGGGTCGTGAAACGCCCGAAGGGCGCCTTCGAGGAGGACGCGCGCAACGACCGCCTCCCCGCGGTGTCCTGGATCATTCCGACCACGGAGCAGTCCGAGCACCCGGACTATCTGCCGGCGGCGGGAGCCGACTACGTCGCGAAGAAGCTCGACGCGATCGCCTCCAACCCCGAGGTGTGGCGCAAGACCGCGTTCATCCTCAACTACGACGAGAACGACGGGCTGTTCGACCACGTGCCGCCGCCGGTGCCGGAGAAGGGCACCCCCGGCGAGTTCGTGGACGGGCTGCCCATCGGCGGCGGCTTCCGGGTGCCGTGCCTGATCATCTCGCCGTGGACGGTCGGCGGCTGGGCGGCCGGCGAAGCCTTCGACCACACCTCGTGCCTGCGCTTCCTGGAGGAGTGGACGGGCGTGCGCGAGCCCAACATCACCGCGTGGCGGCGCCGTACGTTCGGCGACCTGACCTCGGCCTTCGGGTTCGGGCACGCCGCCGGGCACCCGCCGCGGCTGCCCGACGACACCGCGGAGCAGCTGGAGGAGGCGAAGCGGGAGGTCGCCACGCTGCCCAAGCCGACGTTCCCGGGCGCCCGGCAGCACCGGCCACACCAGGAGCCGGGCGGCCGCAAGCGGCGCTGAGCGGCCCGGGCGGGACGGACCGAACGGACCGAACGGACCGGACGGAGCGGGGCGACGGGGCGGGCGGGCCGGATGCGCGGACGGAGCGGTCCGCGGTGCGCACTCGCCCGTACCCACGCCGGCGGTGGCGAACGGCCGCCCGCCGCAGGGGAGTTCGCCCGTATGTGCGCCCGTGCCGCCATGCAACCTTCGCCCGGTCCGGCTCGTCTCACCGGTGAAGGCGATTACCGACCGAGAGGTTTACCGGCATGTCGACACGCTTCGGAATCGTCACGGTGAGCATGGCACTGCTGATCGGCTGCGCGGGCGCCGCAACGGCCGCCCCGCTCCACTCGTCCGGCCCCCGACTCCCCCACCGCCAGGCCGTGTTGGGCCCGCACGGCTACAAGTCGCTGCGCCTCGGGCAGTCCGAGCACGCGGCGGAGAAGACCGGGCTGCTCGTGGACAAACAGCCCGCGAAGGGCTGCGACTTCTACTACCTCAAGCGGAGCGAGGGCCGCCCGAACGTCGGCGGCGGCGTCTTCGTCGACCACTCGCGGGGCGTCGTGGTGATCAGCGGCACGAACCGCAGCCGTACGCCGGAAGGCATCACCATGGGCTCCGGTCTGAAGCGGGTGAAGGCCGCGTACCCGGGTCTGGCGCCGGTCCGGCACTACGACACCGTCTACGAGTCCTCGGTCCCGCACGGCACTTCGGGCAGCCGCTACCGCTTCGCGGTGGACGAGCACAACCGGGTGACCGACTTCGCCCTGGAGGCCACCGGCCGCGCGCGCTGCACCGGCTAGGCCCGGAGCCGGCCGGGCGCGCTCCGGGGGGCGGCGCTCGACGGACACCGGCCCGAATCGGCGTACGGTTCCTCAACCCCCCTGCGGTCGCGGCGGGTTCGCCCCGGGGCGCCGTCCGTACGCGGGCCGGGCCGGCGCGCGTCGTGGTTCGCGGCGGTGCGTCCTAGTGATTCGTCACCAGGACGACGACCACGAAGGCGAACAGGAGCAGCAGTCCGATCCCCCAGCCCCTGGCGTCCCCCGTGCCGCCGGAGCGGGACCCGCCCGCGACCGGGCTGAAGCCGCCCGCGTCGTTGTTGTGGTGCCCGCCGTGGTGTCCGTGGTGGCCGCCGCCGTGGTGGCCGCCGAAGCCGCCGTGGCCTCCGCCGTGTCCGCCGCCGTGTCCGCCGCCGCCGTGGCCGCCGCCTCCTCCGCCACCGTGCATGTCGCATCCCTCCGTTCCGATTCGCCGTACGTGTCCGTACGTCCCGGAGCTGCCCGGGCGCGGGGACCCGGCGTACCCGAAGTCCCGTTCCTGAGACGCCCGTTACCCGCCTCCGCGGTTCCCATGCGGGGCCGTCGATCGCCGGCACGGGAGCCGCGGACGGGACGCGGGGCCGTGCCGCTATGCCGTGCCGTGCCGCGCCGCCGGTTCGGCCGGCCCCGCGTCGGAGAGATAGCGCGCCGCTACCGCCCGGTTGTACTTGCCGAACATCCGGCCCAGCGCGCGCAGTTCGTCCTCGCTCCAGTCGGCGAGCAGTTCCGCCAGGTCGTCGGCGCGGCGCCGCCGTACGTACGCCATCTTCGCCAGCCCTTGCGCGGTGGGCGAGATGACGCTGCGCCGGCGGTCGGTGTCGCCCGGCTCCCGCAGCACGAGTCCCGCGCTCTGCATCGCCGAGACCTGGCGGCCCGCCGTGGACGGGTCGACGCCGAGCGTGGCGGCGAGCGTGTTGATGTCCATCGGGCCGCGGTCGTCGAGCGTGCGCAGCAGCAGATAGCCGGCGCGGTCGAGGCCGTCGTGCACGTCGCTGCGGCGGTGAAGCAGCTCGAAGTGCCTTACCAGGACGGCCGATTGGCGCTCGATGACGTCCAGGGCCGCGGAGCTGCCGCTCATGACTCACCACCATTTACCGGTACCGTACATGCTATTGTTTGGATGCTACATGTATCCCGGCCCGCTCCGCCTGGGGTCGACGGGCGCGCACCGCGGGACCCTGCTTCGACCCGCGGAAGGGTCGGTACGTGCCCAGAGGATCAGGTCGATCGCGTGGCTGGACGGCGGAGTCCTGGGACCGGGTGGTGGCGTCCGACCCGGGCCTGAACCGGCTGCGCACCGCGGTGTCCGCGGCGGTCGCGATGAGCAGCACGCTCGCGCTCGAATACGCCCTCGGACAGGCCCTGCACGCGGGCCGGCAGGGCACCACGGTCGGGATGCTGCTGGGCACCGTCCTCGCGATGCTCGGCTCAATGGCCTTGACGGGCACGGGAGTTCGCACCAAGGCGGCCACGGCGGCGGGGCTGCCGGTCGCGCTCGGCACCGGGATGCTCGTCGGCGTCGCGGTCGGCGGGCACCCGGATCTGAAGCTGTGCGGGTTCGTGGCGGTGCTGTTCGCCGCGGTGTTCGTGCGCCGCTTCGGCGCGGCCTTCTTCTTCTACGGATTCCTGCTGTGGATGGGCTACTTCTTCGCCGCGTTCCTCAACGCCACGCTCTCGACGCTGCCTTGGCTGCTGCTCACGGCCGTACTGGCGAGTGCCTGGCTGCTGGTGCTGTCGGTGACCGTGCTGCGTACGAACGCACGCCGGACGCTGCGCAGGGTTCAGCGGGCGTTCGGCGCGCGTGCGCGTGCGGTGGCGCGGGCCTGCGCGGATCTGCTGGAGGCCGGAGAGGCGGACGCCGAGCGCCGCAGCCGGCTGCGGCGGCGCCTGCACGCGCGCCAACTGCGGCTGGCGGAGGCCGCGTTGATGATCGAGGGGTGGTCGGCCGAGCGGGGTGCGCTGCCGGAGGGCTGGTCGGCTCCCGCGCTGCGGCGCCGGCTGCTGGACGCCCAACTCACCGTCGACGCGCTGGCCGGCGCCGCGGACGCGCTCGCCGGCGGCAGCCCGGAGTCGGCCCGGGAGGGCGCGCGGATCGCCCGGTACGTAGCGCGCCACGACTACCGCGGCGCCGAACTCGCCGCCCGGCCGCTGCTGGACGCCCCGCCGCCGCGCCCGGGCACGGACGCGGGCGCCGACGGCGCCGAGGACGACGGGCGGTGGCCGCTGCACCATCTCGCCTCCGCCGCCGCGGAGTTCGCCGCGCTGGCCGACCGGTCCGCCGAACCACCGCCCACGCGTGCCGAGGGCAGCCCCGACTTCGAGCCCGCCGTCGTCCTCGCGCTCGGCAACCTGCCCGGTTCGGCGGCCGTGGCCGGCGAGGTGCCCGCGCGCGGCAGCTGGAACCCGCTGAGCCGGATGACGCTGACGACGCGCCAGTCGGTGCAGGTGGCCATCGCGGGCGCGCTGGCCATCGCGCTCGGGCGGCAGATATCGGAGGCCCGCTACTACTGGGCGGTGATCGCCGCGTTCATCGCCTTCACCGGGACCGCGACCCGTTCCGAGACCTTCATCAAGGCCGCGAACCGCGTACTGGGCACGCTCGCCGGACTCGGGGCCGGCATCGGGCTCGCCCACGTCACCGCGGGCCGTACGACGTGGGTGCTCGTCGTGATCGTGGTCAGCATGTCCTGCGGCTTCTATCTGATGCGTATCTCCTACGCGTTCATGATCTTCTTCGTGACCATCATGGTGAGCCAGCTCTACACCGTGCTGCACGAGTTCTCCGCCGAACTGCTGGTGCTGCGGCTGGAGGAGACCGCGGCCGGGGCGGTCGCCGGGATCGCGGTCGCGCTGGTGGTCGTGCCGACCAGCACCCGGGACACCGCACGCAGCGCCCAGCAGACCTTCTTCCTCGCGCTGGCCGACCTGCTGCGGGCGACTGCGGCACGGCTCGCGGGCGGCCGCGGGGAAGCACGTACGGAAGAGGACACGGGCGGAGCCGGGGAGGGAGCCGAGGCCCGTGCCGGAGACGGAGCCGGAGCCGGAGCCCGAGCCGGAGGCGGAGCCGCGGCTCGTGCAGCCGGCGGCGACCTGGACGCGCTGGCCCGCGTGATGGACCACCGGCTCTCCCAACTCGCCCTGGTCTCCCGCCCGTTGACGCGTTCTTTGGTGTGGGGCAACGATCCGCGGCTGGTGCGGCACCGGCTCACGCTGTGCGCCGCGGCGGCCCGCCAGTGCCGCGCCCTCGCGCTGAACACCGGGCGGCTGCCGTCCCCCGCGCCCGCGAACGGGCTCGCCCCGGTCTGCCGAACGCTCGCCGACAGCGTCACCGCACTCGCCGGGTCGCCGCCGCGCCGCAGCGCCGTGGTCGCCGAGGCCGAGCGCCGGCTGCGGGACGCGGAGGCCGCGCTGCTCGCCCAGCGCCCGCAGTGCGCGGGGCGTCCGCTGCCTCCCGTGACCCGGCCGCTGGCCCATCTGAGCCGGCTGCTACAGGAGTTGGCGGACACCCCGCCGGTCGCGCCGGCCCGCAGACGGCACGCCGCCGCCGGCCGGCCCCACGCGCCCGCGGCTCCCGGCACTTCGGCGAACGTGTCCGCGGCCGGCTCGGCGGCCGGCCCGGCGGACTCCCCCGGCGACTAGGGCGCTCCGGGCGACCCGAACGCTCCGGGCAGCACGGACAGCACGACCGGCGCGACGGCGGCCGCGGACGCCGCGAACTCCCCGCCGGCGCACGGCGATCCGCCGGAGACGTACGGCCCGGCCATACACGCCCTCGTACGCGACCGCACCGGACTCCCCGTGCTGCCAGCGGTGTTGACGCTCACGGACCTGACCGGACGGCAGCTCGCCCGTGCCGTCGTACGTACCGACGCCTGGCGCACGCTGGACGTACCGGGCCCCGGCACCTATCTGCTGATCGGCGCCGCGGACGCCCATCTGCCCGAGGCGGCCGAGGTCGTCGTCGGCGACGCCCCGGCGCGCGCGACGCTGCTCCTCGACCGCACCGCCGAGCTGACGAAACGGTGACGGAGGCCCCCGATCGCCGGAGAACGCGCTGGGCACACGGCCCAACGCGGTGGCGTCGTACGGCGGTTGGCGACCGTGCGCGGTCCGGAGCGAGAGGTGGGAACGTGGAGGCACCGCAGCGGCGTTCACCCGCGGAGAGGGACGAGGGCGGCGGCGAGCAGCCGGTGACCGCGGCCGACTGCCTGGCGTCCGGCCGGCCGCACCCGGCCCGTATCTACGACGCCCTGCTCGGCGGCGAGACCAACTACGCCGCGGACCGCAGAGCCGCCGCGCAGCTGCTCGCCTCGTTCCCGCTCACCGCCGTCGCCGCCCGGCAGAACCGCGCCTTCGTCCGCCGCGCCGCCCGCGCCCTCGTGGACGCGGGCATCCGGCAGTTCCTCGACATCGGCAGCGGCATCCCCACCCCGCCGAACCTGCACGAGGTGGTGCAGGCCCGCGTCCCCGACGCCCGCGTCGTGTACGTCGACAACGACCCCGTCGTGCCGGCCCATTCGCGGGCCCTGCACGCCGGAACGCCGCAGGGCCGCACCGCGTGTGTGCAGGCCGACCTGTGCCGGCCGGACGCGCTGCTCGCCGACGAAGAGCTGCGCTGGACCCTCGACGTCACCGAGCCGGTGGCGGTGACGCTGGTGGCGGTGGTGCACTGGCTGCCCGTGCACGCCGACCCGTACGACATCGTCGCCCGGCTGCTGGCGCCGCTGCCCGCCGGCAGCGCCCTCGCCCTCACCCACGGCACGGCCGACTTGCACCTCGGGGGCGCTGCGGCAGGCGTCGGACGCACTGCACGCCGGGGGCAACACCATGACGTACCGCTCGGCCGCGGAGTTCCGGCGCTTCTTCGACGGCCTGGAGCTGCTGGAGCCCGGCGTCCGTACGGTGCACCGCTGGCGCCCGGGGCGTTCCGACCTCGGCGCACAGGAGACGTTCAGCGACGCGGACATCCCCGTGTACGCGGGAGTGGCACGGAAGCTCTGAGGAGGCGGGCCCCAACTCGCCCCGGACGCCCGAGAGTCGGGCCGCCCGACCGCCGTCAGCCGCCGACGGCGTCCAGCACCCGCTCGACGATCAGGACGCCGCCGAGGCCGAGCACCGCGAGCACCGTGGTGTACGTCGTGCGGGCCTTGATCGCGTCGACGACCGACAGGTTGAAGTACTCCTTGAACATCCAGAACCCCGGGTCGTTCACATGGGAGAAGGCGATCGAACCGCAGGAGACGGCGAGGGTCATCACCTCGGGGTGGACGCCGCTGCCGGCCAGCAGCGGCAGCACCACCCCGGACGCGGTCACCACGGTGACCGTCGCGGAGCCCAGCGCGACCCGGAGGATCACGGCGACCAGCCAGGCGAGGACGATCGGCGAGACCGGCCACCCGTGCGCGAGGTGCTTGATGTAGTCGGAGACGCCGCCTTCCGCGAGGACCTGTTTGAAGGCGCCGCCGGCGCCGATCACCAGCAGGATCATCGCCATCGCCTGCGCCGCCGACGCACAGGACTCCCCGACCTCGGCGAGGGTGCGGCCGGCGCGCGGACCGAACACCCAGACCGCCGTCAGCAGCGTCAACAGCAGGGCGATGGGCGCCGATCCGACGAAGGCGACCGCGTTCAGGAGCGGCCCGGACCCGGAGGCCGCCATGTCCGTCACCGCGGCGCCCGCGATCAGCACCACCGGCAGCAGCGCCACGGACAGCGACACGGCCGTGCCGGGCATCTCCTCTTCGCCGAACTCCCGCTCGCTGACGAGCCCTCGGGGAATCGAGGGGTCCATGCGCCGTACGAACGGCAGCCGCGGCCACACCAGGGCGACGAGCGCGCCGGCCGGTACGGCGATGAACAGGCCGTAGAGCAGGGTCAGTCCGAGCGAGGCGTGGAAGGCCGAGGCGACCGCGGTGGGGCCGGGGTGCGGCGGCAGGAAGCTGTGCATCGTGGACAGCGCGATCGACATGGGCAGGCCGACCCACAGCAGCTTCCTGCCGGTGATCCGGACGATCGTGAACACGATGGGCACGATGATCACGAAGGCGACCTCGTAGAACATCGTGACGCCGAGGACCAACGCCGTGCCCATCATGGCCACTTGAACCCAGCGCGGCCCGCACGCGTCGCGGAGCCTGCCGGCGATGCGCTGCGCGGCGCCGGCGTCGCCCATGACGCGGCCGAGCATCGCGCCGAGCCCGATCGTCAGCATCGTGTCCCCGATCTGGTCCCCGATGCCGCTGGAGAGCACGTCCGGGATCTTCTGTACGGGTATCCCCTGCACCAGTGCGACACCGACCGCCACGAGCAGCAGCGCGGCGAAGCCGTTCAGTCTCAGCCTGGTCATGAGCAGGAGCAGGATCACGACGCTGATCGCGACGACGACGAGAGGCATGCTGGTTCCCCTTCGAGCCGTGGGAGGCGGCCGCCGCCGGCGCGGGACGCGGCGGACCGTCGATGGGCGGCGGCCGCTCAGCGGGGACGCGGGTCGGCGGCTGCCGCCGGCGGCCGGGCGGTCAACGCCCGCCGGATACCGGTGAGTTGGACCGTTCCTGAACCGACGCTGGTTCCTGTATACGTATGCCGTCCATGTATGAGAATGGAGGCTAGGCTCGTGCACACAGCGGGGTCAATGCATGGGACGCGAGAATTCCGGCGCCGCGGATGAGGTCAACGGGCCGCGGACGGGGGCGAGTTGAGCCCCTTCGCGGGAGCCGCGGGTGCCGGAGGGCCGGGCTCCGGGCGCCCGGGGCCGGGGCCGAGAAGCCGACCGCGCCGTCAACGGCCGGTGTGCGCAGCCGACTTGCGGCCTACGGGACGTACGCCCGCAGGCCGGGAAGCGAGCGACGTACGCGGTGGGCAGGCGGTGAGTACGCGGTGAACGGTGGCCGGCGGGCGGCGAACCGCCGTCGCTGCGGCGGCGGTTCACCTGCGCCGGATACGTGGACGGGGTGCGCGGTGCTGAACCGCCGGGCGGGGCGGGGTATATCGGCGCAACGACGCAACGGACCAGTCCCCGCCGCACGGCGCGGGCCGTCGCACGGGCCGGGCTCGGGACCCCGCCTGTCCGTCCGGTTCGCCCCCTCTCGAACCGGACGGACAGAGGGAGTCCCGGCGGGGCGGCCGACTCCCGCGGTGCGGGCGGGACTCGGCGCGTGGGCTCGGGCCCGTCCAACCGGCGCCTCCCGTCCGTCGGTTGGCGCCGGTCACTCGCCGTCGTGCCGGGCGTCCGTCCGCGAGGCGGCGGCGAAAGCCGGCCGTCAGGCCATCACGTCGCCGCTGTTCGGGCCGAGGGTCTGGCCCGTGTACAGGTTGCCGCCCGGGTCCGAAGCGAGCAGCAGCGCGGTCGGCGCGACCTCCTCGGGGGTGCCGAACCTGCCGAGCGGAAGCTCCGCTTCCTTGGCCCGCTTCCACTCGGGGCTGAGGCCGTCGATCAGCGGGGTGCTGATCGGGCCGGGGGCGATGGCGTTGACCAGTACGCCGCGTCCGGACACCTCGCGGGCGAGCGCCTTGGTGAATCCGATGACGCCGGCCTTCGCCGCGCAGTAGTGCGTCAGGCCCTCGCCGCCCTTCTGCCCCAGCTGCGAGGCGATGTTGACGATCCGGCCGCCGCCGGCCGCGAGCATGCCGGGCAGCACGGCGCGGCAGGTCAGGAACACGCTGGTCAGATCGGCGTCCAGGGTGCGCTGCCAGGTGGTCACGTCCATGTCCGTCAGCGGGACTTCGGTGAGGATGCCCGCGCAGTTGACCAGTACGTCGACTCCGCCGAGCCGCCGGGCGGCCGTCTCGACCAGCTCGGCTACGGCGGCCGGGTCGGTGACGTCGGCGGGGTGCCCGCTGCCGCCGCACTCGTCGACCGCGCGGGAGAGCCTGTCGGCGTCCAGGTCGGTGAGGCACAGCTCCGCGCCGGCCGCCGCGAAGGCGCCGGCGATGGCGCGTCCGATGCCGCTCGCGGCGCCGGTGACCAGACAGCGGCGCCCCGTCAACTGGCCGTGTGAGCGGGTGGGTTGGTTCATGGCGGCCTCCGCATGGGGTCGGGTCGGTTCGGGGTCGAAGTCGGGTCTGCCGGGGCCGGTCGGAGTCGAGGCCGGGTCTGCCGGGGCCGGTCGTGGCCGTCCGGGGCCGGGGCCGGTCCCGCTCAGTCGGGGAACCTCACGGTCAGCCCGCCGTCCACGACGAGCTGCTGCCCGGTGACGTACGAGGCGTCGTCGGAGGTGAGGAAGCGGACGGCGCGGGCCACTTCGGCGGCGCGCCCCACGCGGCCGGCCGGAATGCCACGGCCGGCCGCCGCGAGCCCGTCCGGGCCGAGGGAGTTCTCGGCGTCGAGGGACTGCGGGGTCTCGATCAGCCCGGGGATCACGGAGTTGGCGCGGATGCCGCGCGGGGCCAGTTCCACCGCCAGCGAGCGTACGAGGCCCAGCACGCCGGCCTTCGCCGCCGCGTAGTGCGCGTGGTCGGCCCAGCCGTAGACGCCGCCGGCGATCGAGGAGACCGCCACCAGCGCACCGGCGCCGGTCATGCGGGCGGCGCAGGAGCGCAGCAGGCGCAGCACTCCGGTCAGGTCGACGGAGAGCATGTCCTCCCAGCGCTCGTCGGACAGTTCGGCGAGCGGTGCGCGGCGCAGCACGCCCGCGTTGGCGACGGCGATGTCGAGGCGCCCGAAGCGGTCGAGGGCCGCGTCCGCGAGCGCGTCGACGGCCGCGGAGTCGGTCACGTCGGCGGGTACGGCGAGCGCCCGGCCGCCCGACTCCTCGACGTCGCGCACCACTTCGGTGTGGTCGTGCGGGTCGCCCGGGCGGTAGCCGATGACGCAGGCCACTCCGGCCCGTGCGTACGCGGCGGCCAGTGCCCGCCCGATGCCGCTCGCTCCGCCGCTGATCACGGCGACGCGTCCGGGAAGCCCGTCGTCCCGTGCCGGGACCGTGCCGAGGGGTTCTGCAGACATACGGTGCCTCCTTGCAGAGTGCCGAAGAGCCGGGGATGAGGCCGGAGTTGGGGCCCGGGATGGGCCGGGACGGAAACCGGGTGGTGGGTCAGGGCGCGGGGTCGGCGGCGACGGAGCCGTCGCCGGCGGGAGTCGGGCGGCTCGCCGGTACGGGCCCGGAGCCGGCGCCGGCGCCGTCGTCGAGGTCGGTGTCCGGGCCGCTGCGCTGGTCGACCTTGCGGGTGCCGAGCATCGCGAACGCGGAGCCCAGCAGGCCGAGCGCGCCGGCGCAGAAGGCCGCGACGGTCATCGACAGTCCGCCGCCCACCAGCAGCGAGAGCAGCCCGGAGCCGACGATGGCGCCCACCGGGCCCATGGTGTGCGCGGTGTTCGGGCCGATGCCGCGTACGTGTGCCGGGAACGACTCGCCCATGTAGAACAGCAGCGCCGCGTAAGGCCCGTTGAGGAAGAACAGCCCCATCGCGTACATCGGGATCACGAAGCCCGGCACCGCGGGACCGAACAGCATCGCCGTCATCACGGCGCCGCCCACGAGCCAGCCGATGATGATGGTCGTGCGCCGGCCCAGCCGGTCGCCGACGTAGCCGTGCGTCAAGTAGCCCAGGAATCCGGCCACGTTGGCGAGGATCAGCACCACGAGGGCGTTGTCGAAGGAGACGCCCTTGCCCTCGGTCAGCACGGTCGTGCCGAGCACCGAGAACACCTGGATGGCCATCCAGTTGAGCAGCCAGGCCGCCGACAGGCTCAGGGTGTGCTTGCGCAGGCCCGGCGCGAACACGTCGCGCAGCGTGCCGGTGCGCTCGTCCCGGATTCCGGCCGCGGCCGCCACCGCGTCGGCCTCCTGCGTACGTCCCTGGCCGCGCAGCTTGCGGATGTGCCGCATGGTCACGAAGACCGGCGACTCCGGAATGCGCCAGGCGATCAGCACGATGAGGACGGCCGGGAGCGTCGCGAACAGGAAGACGCCGCGCCAGCCGATCGACGGCAGGAAGACCGCCGTGAGCGCCGAGCCGAGCAGCGCGCCGACCGGCCAGCCGCTCTGTACGAAGCTGTAACTGAAGCCCCGCTTGGCGCGCTTGCCGTACACCTCGTTCAAGTAGACGCTGTTGACGACTTCTTCGGAGTAGCCCAGCCCGGAGAACGAGCGGACGAGGGTCAGCGACAGCTTGCCGCCGGTGAGGGCGCTGAGCCCGGACGTCAGCGCCGCACCCGCGGTGGTGATCATCAGCGAGGGCTTCCGGCCGAGCCGGTCGAGCATCGGCCCGACGGACAGGGACACCACGAACGTGCCGGCGGTGACCCAGGTGGCGACGGCGGTGCTCGCGCCGGGGCTCCAGCCGAAGTCGGCGGATATCCGCGGCAGCAGCGTCCCGAACAGGGTGTGGTCGAAGACGCTGAACACCCAGGCGAGGAAGCAGACGACGGAGACGCGGCGGATCGTGCGCTGGCCGAGCGGAGCGCCGCCGGGCGGCAGCAGGCCCGACTGCTCGGGCGGAGGGGTCTCTACGGACATGATCGGGCTCTTTCGCGGGAGAGGGACGCAGGAGGGGACGAGGAGAGGCCGGGGAGGGCGGAGCGGGGAGTGGAGTAGAGCCCGTCGAGGAGGCCGGCTCCCGCGGCCGTGCGGCGGTGGGCAACAGCCGTACGGGAGCGGCGCGTTCGGGCGGGCCGCGGATCGCGGCGGACGGTCGGATGCCGCCGGGGTGGTGCGGCACCCGTCCCGGTCGGGGACGGTCGGGACGGACGACGGGACGGGTGGAGACGGCGCGGGGGCCGGGTCGGCCCGGTGCGAAGAAGCCGGATACGGCGGGGAGTTGACGGGACGGTCGGAGCGAGCGGGACGGTCGGGCGCGGCGGGCGGGGTGCGTCAGCCGCGCGGGAAGCGGCGCAGGAAGTCGTCCGCGATCTCGTCGAAGGTGACCCAGCGGACGCCGGGGTGGCTGCCGATGTGGTCGATCAGCCGCTCGTGCATCATCAGGTTCTGCGGGCGCCCGGAGACGTCCGGGTGCACGGTCATGGTGAACACCGCGTAGTCGGACTCGCGGTACACCCAGTCGAACTGGTCGCGCCACAGCTGCTCCAGCTCGCGCGGGTTGACGAAACCGTGGCTGTTCGGGCTGGACTTGACGAACATCATGGGCGGCAGGTCGTCCAGGTACCAGGACGCGGGGATCTCGACGAGCCCGGTCTCCTCACCGCGCTCCAGCGGCTTCATCCACGTCTCGGCCGGCTGCTCGTAGTCGATCTTCGACCAGGAGTCGCCGACGCGTACGTAGTAGGGCTCGAAGTCGCGGTGCATCAGCGAGTGGTCGTACTTGATGCCGCGCTCCAGCAGCAGTTCGTTGGTGACCGGGGAGAACTCCCACCAGGGCGCGACGTAGCCGGTCGGCTGCCGGCCGGTGCGACTGCT
>Ga0164243_10008512_pt1 | contig 15100 bp, 20 predicted proteins | sample OricompcompostOP_FD_108781 | JGI IMG/M metagenome (GOLD analysis project Ga0164243, IMG submission 108781) | Organic Plus compost microbial communities from Emeryville, California, USA - Original compost - Organic plus compost (OP) | ecosystem: Engineered > Solid waste > Mixed feedstock >... | reverse complement strand
TGCTCGCGTTCCACGACAGCCTCCCGCTCGCCGACGTCGTGCGGTTCATGAACAAGGCGAGCGACAACTACGTGGCCGAGACGCTGCTCAAGACGCTCGGCGCCGAGACGCGCACCGCGCCGGGGCCGGCGACGTGGGCCGACGGTATCACCGCGGTGCGCGCGTACCTCGCCGGGATCGGGCTCGCCCCGGGGTCGTATCGCGTCGGCAACGGGAGCGGGCTGTTCGCGGCGACGGAGGTGTCCGCGCGCCAGCTCGTCACCGTGCTGCGCGCGGCGCACGCCGATTACCGGATCGGGCCCGACCTCCTCGCCTCGCTGCCGATCGGAGGCGTCGACGGCACGCTCGCGCGGCGCTGGCACGATCAACCGGCGCGCGGACGGGTGCGCGCGAAGACCGGCACGCTGGAGAAGGTGATCACGCTCGCCGGCTACATCGGCGTGGACAGCGGAAGACCGCTCGCGTTCGCGATCCTCGTCAACGAGATCCCGACGGGTCAGCGCCCCGCGGCGAGGAGGATGATCGACGACATGGTGAACGTGCTCGCCGCGTATCTCGACGCTCGGTGACATTGCTCGCTATGCGCGGCGATGGTACGAAGGCGCACCAAGGAGGAGTCCACGACATGGCTGAGCTCAAGGGCAGCAAGACCCACGAAAACTTGAAGGAAGCGTTCGCCGGCGAGTCGCAGGCGAACCGTCGGTACCTCTACTTCGCCAAGGTCGCTGACGTGGAGGGTCACCCCGATATCGCGGGCCTCTTCCGCGACACCGCCGAGGGCGAGACCGGCCACGCGCACGGCCACCTCGACTACCTCAAGCGCGTCGGCGATCCGGCGACCGGCGAGCCGATCGGTGACACGGTCAAGAACCTCCGAGCGTCGATCGCGGGCGAGACCTACGAGTACACGCAGATGTACCCGGCGTTCGCGAAGACCGCCCGCGAGGAGGGCTTCGAGGAGATCGCCGAGTGGTTCGAGACCCTCGCCCGCGCCGAGCGTTCGCACGCCGGCCGGTTCCAGAAGGGCCTCGACTCGCTGAACACGAAGTAGTCAGCGAGCGCTTCGGCGAGCAGGCGCCCCGGTGCGAGCCAGGGCGCCTGTTGCATTTTCGGCGCGCGGTCTGCGGATCGCGCTACGATGGGTGACGAGGGGCGCGGGCAGCGAGGACGCGCGCCCGTGGTACACACGCATCATGAGCCTGGTCCGCCCAATCACTCGACGAGACATCAAGGGCCCCGCGATGTACGCGCACATCCGGGACGACTACCGGAACCGAGTCATCGAGATGAAGCGAGCGCGCCGCGTGTTCCTCGGTGACAAGGCCGAGATCGTGTTCGACAACCGGCACACGCTGACCTTGCAGATCGAGGAGATCTGCCGGCTCGAGAACCTGACGCGCGACGAACAGATCGAGGCCGAGATCGAGCAGACGAACCAGCTGATGCCGACCGAGACGTCGCTCGCGGCGACGCTGTTCATCCCGCTGCCGCAGGACGAGCAGCTCAAGGAGCGGCTGCGCGAGCTCGTCGGGCTCGACGAGCACGTGATCCTGCACATCGGCCCGCACGCGATCCGCGCGGCGTCGGAGCCCGGCCGCTCGACGGAGGAGAAGATCTCCGCGGTCCAGTACCTCCGGTTCCCGCTGTCGCCCGAGAGCAAGGCGGCGCTGCTCACGCCCGGCACGCAGCTCGAGCTCGAGATGGATCATCCGAGCTACCGGCATCGCGTCGCGTGCTCCGAAGCCCTCCGGGAGTCTCTGGCGAATGACTATGCGTAGCGTCGGTGTCGGGGTGGTGCTCGCGCTGGCGCTGGGCGGCGCGGCGGGATGCGGCGGGCGTCAGAAGCAGGCGCTCGCCGAACGACAGTCGTTCGATTGCAAGGAGCGCCATGTCGGCTACACCGCGACCAACCACCTCGGAGGGGAAGAGGTCGGGGTACAGATGGACTGCGCGACGAAGGGACCACAGATCGTTCGCTGGCGCGTGCTGCGCGACGGCACGCGGTTCGAGGACGCGCGCGCGATGACGCCGGGCGAGTTCGACGACGTGTGGAAGCAGATCGCGGGCAGCGGCTGGGAGTACCTCGGCGACTGCACGAACGGCACCCTCGAGGACAGCGACCCGATCTTCGTGTTCGACGTGCGCGACGACCAGAACGCGAAGGTGTTCAAGTGTCAGTCGCGGACGATGCCCTACCCGTACAACACGCTCGTCGATCCCCTCGACCTCGCCGCGCACCGCGGCCGCGAGCAGCTCGGCGACACCGAGCCGGCCGAGATGAAGGCGCTCGATCGCGAGGGCAAGGTCCGGTGACGGCGCCGCTCGCAGGCGTGACGGCCGTGGTCACCGGCGCGAGCCGAGGCATCGGGCGCGCGATCGCGCTGCGCCTCGCCGGGGCCGGCGCCGAGGTCGCGCTGTGGGCGAGAGACGAGCGCGCGCTGGCGTCGGTCGCCGACGAGATCGCGAGCCGCGGCGGACGTGCGCACGCGATGGTCGTCGACGTCACCGAGCCTTCGGCGATCGATCGTGCGGCCGATGTCGTCCGCCGCTCGATGGCGCCCGTCACCGTGCTCGTCAACAACGCGGGCGCGGTCGTGCGCAAGCCGACCGTCGCGATCACCGAGGCTGAATGGCGACGCGTGATGGCGGTGAACCTCGACGGCACGTTCTACGTCACGCGCGCGTTCCTCACCGATCTGACGCGCGCCGGTGGTCGCGTGATCAACATCGCCTCGATCTCCGGTCGCGAAGGAACGGCGTTGCTCGCCGCGTATTGCGCCGCCAAGCACGGCGTCGTGGGGCTGACCCGGGCGCTTGCCGAGGAGCTCCGCGCTGCTAAGGTCTCCGTGAATGCGATCTGTCCTGGCAGCGTGGACACGGCGATGCTCCGTGAAGGCCTGCCTGGAGCGAAGCCCGATATGAGCCCGGACGACATCGCCGCGACCGCCCTGTTCCTGGCGATGCCACCACCGCACGGTGCCCCGGCCGCGTTGACGGGCTCCTGCATCGACGTCTTCGGCTAACGAACGGAGGATGTAGGCACATGCGCGAGACAGCTGCCTTCGACCTCGCCGCGCTGTCGTCGCTGCCGATCTTCCCGCTGCCGAACTGCGTGCTGTTGCCCGGCGGCCTGTTGCCGCTCCACGTGTTCGAGGCGCGGTATCGCGAGCTCACGCGCGACTGCCTCGCGGGCCACCAGCTCATGGCGATCGCGCGGCTCCGGCCGGGCTACGAGGACACGTACTACGGCTGCCCACCGGTGTACGAGCGGTGCGGGCTCGGCAAGATCATCTGCAGCGAGGAGCTCCCCGACGGTCGCTTCGCGCTCCTGCTGCGTGGCGTGGCGCGCGTCGAGATCGCGCGCGAGCTCCCCACCGCTCGCATGTACCGGACCGTCGAGGCGAACCTGCTGTCCGACGATGCGTATGACGACGGCGACCTCCGCGATCACCACCACAAGCTGATCCACCTCTGCGATCGGCTCGCCGAGGTGCTCGACCAGGGTGGTGCGCAGCTCCGCGATCTCGCGCGCTCCTTCGAGTCACCCGGCGCGTGCGCCGACGCGATCGCGGCCGCGCTGATCATGGACGCGGACGCGCGGCAGGAGCTCCTCGAGGCGTGTGACCCGAAGTTCCGGCTCCAGCGCACGCTCGGCCACGTCAGCCACCTGCTCTGCGAGATCGCGCCCTGCAACAGCAGCGTCAACTGACGCGCGGCGCGCCTCGCGTGACTCACGGGCCGGTCCCGGCGCCCGAGCTTCCCGCGGCGTGAGCCGGCGCGGGCGCAGGGGCCGGCGCCGACGCGGGCGGCGCGTACGGCGGCGGGCCCGGGTACGGTCCCTGCGGCGCCGCCGGTGATTGCGGCGGCGGATATGGGCCGGGATACGGCTGCGGATACGGACCGGGTTGCGGCGGCGGGTACCCGTACGGCGGCACGACGTGGGGGTACGGCGGAACGTACGCGGCCCGCGCGTCGCGGCACTCGGACACGCGCTGGTACCCGATGTAGGAGCCCGCGCCCGCCGCGATCGCGAACAGCATCGACGCGATCGCTGCCTCCTCCATCTCGTCATCGTTCGTCGACGCCCCGAAGCCGTCGGTGGTCAGCATGCCCACCGCACCGAACGCGTACATCGCGGCGAGCGCACCATCGACGATCGGCCACGTCATCGAGCTCGTGCAGTCCGGATAGACGGTGGGCGGCCGCGTCGCAGGGTCCCCGGGCCCGCGCACGAACAGGAACGAGCAGCCCGTCAGCGACAGCGCGACGAGCGCGACGACAGCGACACGAACGGTTCGATGCATGCGTCTCCTCCGGCCCGGACGGCCGGTGCAAGCGAGCCGCCACCCGCGGGCTCGTTCGAGACCATGCTCGCACGACGCGAGGCGGTGGAACGTCGTCGATCTTCGCCCTCACGCGTCGAAGGCTCGACGGAGTGCGGCACCTACCCTCGGCGCGCTGACCCCGGGATGTCAGCGCGGCAGGTAGCCCTCCGCGCCGAGCCGCTGGAGGAGGCTCTCGAACGCGTGACGCGCATCGTCAGGCGAGCCGTGCGTCTCGACCGAGTCGAGGAGGATCCGCCTGCCGTCGAGACAGGCGAAGATCTCGACGGTCCGGTCGCCCACCTGCTGCACCAGGTGCGCGTGCTCGCGAGCCGGCGCACCCTCGCGCTCGGCGGGCGCCGCAGGCGGCGGGGCGGCCCGGGGTGCGACGATCCCCGGCACGTCGTCGTCCGCGTCGAGCTCGTCGAGATCGTCGTCGATCGTCGTAGGCATCGCAGGCTCCTCGAGGCGTCGTCCTCGACGAGCTTGTACCGCGCCTACTTGATGACGGCGAGGCGGGGCGAGCGCTTCGGCTTGGAGAGCACGCCGGCCGCGATCTTGAGCGCCGCCTTCGACGCGATGTCCATGAACCGCTGGGCGTGCTCCGAGTCCGGGCTCGCCGCGATGATCGGCACGCCGGCGTCGCCGCCGAACCGGATGCGCGTGTCGATCGGGATCTCGCCGAAGAAGTCGGTCCCGAGCTCCTGCGCGAGCCGCTTACCACCGCCGTGGCTGAAGATCTCGTCGGTGTGCCCGCAGGCCGGGCACTTGTAGTAGCTCATGTTCTCGACGATCCCGAGGATCGGGATCTCGACCTTCTCGAACATCGCGATGCCCTTCACGACGTCGACGATCGAGACCTCCTGCGGCGTCGTGACCATCACCGCGCCCGCGATCGGGATCAGCTGCGACAGCGAGAGCTGCACGTCGCCGGTGCCCGGCGGCAGGTCGCAGACGAGGTAGTCGAGATCCCCCCACTCGACGTCGCCGAGGAACTGCTGGAGCAGGCGGTGCACCATCGGCCCGCGCCACACGACGGCCTCGTCCTTGTCGACGAAGAAGCCGACGCTGATCACCTTGAGGCCCTGGTGGATCGCCGGGATGATCTTGTTGTCCTTGCTCGCCTGCGCCGGGACCTCGGGCTGGCCGAGCATCGTCGGGATCGACGGTCCGAACACGTCGGCGTCGAGGAGCCCGACGCGCGCCCCGTGGCGCTGCAGCGCGAGCGCGAGGTTCGTGGCGACCGTGGACTTGCCGACGCCGCCCTTGCCCGCGGCGACGGCGATCACGTTCTTCGGACCCTTGAGCACGGCCTTGTCGCTCGGCGCGGGCATGTACGCCGTCTCGACGTTCTGCAGCACGCTGACGCGCTTGGCGCCGATGTCCTCGAGCGCCTTGGTGACGCGCTGCTGGAGCTCGCGCCGCTGGGCCTGCGGATACGCGTGGGTCGGGATGTCGAGACGGACGAGGACGTCATCGTCCTTGATCTCGATGTTCCGCAGCACGCGGTACGAGACGATGTCGTGCCCGAGCGCGGGGTCGATGACCTTCGCGAGGGCTTCCTTGACGCTGGCTTCCTGTAGCGGCATCGCTTGGCTCCTACGTCGAGACGGTGAGGCTACGAGATGTGGCCCAGCCTCGACTTCTTGGTCGAGAGATAACCCTGGCTGTGCTCGGACGCATCGACCCAGTGCGGCTCTTGTGCGTCGACGACGACTCCCGCGCCCTCGAGCCCCGCGATCTTCTGCGGGTTGTTGGTCATGAGCCGCACGCTCGTGACGCCGAGATCGCGCAGGATGCCCGCCGCGAGATCGTAGGACCGCAGGTCGACGTCGAACCCGAGCGCGAGGTTGGCGTCGACGGTGTCGTGCCCCTCGTCCTGTAGCTGGTACGCGGCGATCTTGTTCCCGAGGCCGATCCCGCGTCCCTCCTGCACGAGGTACACGAGCACGCCCCGGCCCTCGCGGCCGATCCGCTCGAGCGCGGCGTCGAGCTGCGCGCGGCAGTCGCAGCGCAGGCTGCCGAGGACCTCCCCGGTGAAACAGGACGAGTGGACGCGCGTGAGCACGCCGGCGCCATGCACGTCACCGAGCACCATGGCGACGTGCTCTTCCTTGCCCGTCCCGAGCGCCGTACCGCCGGGGCCGGTCTCGGCGCCGGTCCGGTACACGACGATCCGGAACTCCCCGTACGGGGTGGGCAGCCGAGCCTCGGAGTACCGCGTAATCATGGAGATGGGCGTGTATGGCTGGCACGGCTCCGCTTGTCAATCGTGCTAAGGTCATCTGGTCATGGCAGTCCGCCCCGTCGTCGTCTGGCCCGATGATCGTCTCCGTCAGCCCGCCGTGGAGATCACGACGATCGACGACTCCGTCCGTCAGCTGTACCAGGACCTCGTCGACTCGATGTACGCCGAGAACGGCCTCGGGATCGCGGCCCTGCAGCTCGGTGATCCGCGCAAGATGTTCATCGTCGAGCCCAAGCTCGCCGGACGGGAGGAGACGGATCCGCCGGTCGCGTTCCTCAACCCGGAGGTCCTGTGGACCTCCGACGAGCAGCAGGACAGCGAGGAAGGCTGCCTGTCGTTCCCCGACGTGTACATCAAGGTCAAGCGCCCGATGCGCTGCAAGGTCCGCGCGATGGGCCTCGACGGCCAGGTGTTCGAGATGGAGGGAGAGGGCCTGCTCGCGCGCTGCATGCTGCACGAGAACGACCACCTCACGGGCAAGCTGCTCGTCGACTTCGCCGGTCCGCTGAAGAAGCAGATGATCAAGAAGAAGATGCAGCGCGTGAAGGACGCGGCCGCCGAGGGCGCGGCCTGACACGTCGCCGCGCGCTGGCCGCGCGCTGGATCGGCACGCCCACGAGCGCCGCGCGACCTGTCTCGTCCCCGGGCCCTCGCTGCTGCGCTCGCAGCCGAGGGCGACGAGCTCTCGCCGATCCCTACGTCGGCGGCGACGAGCACGTGTAGTAGCCTGCGCGCGTGACCGATTGTGTCTTCGTCCGCGGCCTCGAGTTCGAGGGAAACCACGGCTACACCGCCGCCGAGCGTCGCGGCACGCGCCGGTTCCGGGTCAACCTGACGCTCGAGCTGCCGCTCGCGGCCGCCGCGGCGTCGGACCGGATCTCCGACACGGTGGACTACTGGAAGGTCAGCGAGATCGTCGTGACCCTCGGCACGACCGAGACGTTCCGCCTGCTCGAGGCGCTCGCCGGCGCGATCGGCGGGAAGATCCAGGATCTGTACCCGCACGCGCAGGTCGCGATCGAGGTCGAGAAGCTCGCGCCGCCCTGCCCCGGCGTCCCCGCGGCGTGCGGCGTGCGGATCGTGCTACCGGCGAGGACCGCGGCCGCGGGAGGCAAGGCGTGAGCTTCTCGGTGCAGCTGCCGGTCCGCTTCGCCGATATCGACCACGCCGGCATCGTCTACTACCCGCGGTTCTTCCACCTGTTCCACCTCGCCTTCGAGGAGCTGTGGCGGGCGCGGGTCGGTGCGCGCGCGTACGCCGAGCTGATCGATCGCGACCGCGTCGGATTCCCCGCCGTGCGGGCGGAGTGCGACTTCAAGGGCCCGCTGCGGTTCGGCGACACCGCCGAGCTCGAGGTCAGCATCCCGCGCCTCGGGACCCGGTCGATCACGTTCCGCTACCGGGTGTATCGGGCCGCGGACGATGCGCGCGACCGCTCGCTGTGCGCGGAGGGCCAGGTGGTGTGCGCCGTGGTCGATCTCGCGAGGTTCGTCGCCGTGCCCGTGCCGGAGCGCGTCGTCGATCTGCTCGCCGACTTGGTGGAGCCGGCGCCGGGGGCGTGACGCTTGCACGAAAAAGAGAACGAGTTGAGCCTCCGGTCTTTACCGGCGCGTCCACGTCGTACTAAGTCCCTCCTCCCATGCTCGAGCGCGATCCCAAGACTCTGGCCCGGCTGCAGGCGGTCGTCACCGCGCTGATCGAGCACCGCGTGGCGACCTCTCTCGTCGACGTCGAGCGCGCGCTCACGCGGTGGCGCGAGGGGAACCACAGCGCCCTCGCCGCCCACGGCGCCGTGCTGCGCCACGCGGCGCGCTGCGAGCGCACCGTCGAGCGCGTGACGGCCGCCGCCGGTGACCGCCCCGAGGGCATCCTGCGCGACGCCGTCGACGCGGGCCTCATGAGCGAGGACGAGTTCCGCGACATCGTCGGCAAGCCGCTGGACGAGGTGCCCTCGATCGGGGCGCTCCGCGACGACGAGGATGCGAGCGCTCCCGACAAGCGCCGCACGGTCGAGCAGCTGCTGACGCGCGGCCCGGTGCTCGTCCACGTCGACGCGCGGCGCGCGGAGGTCTCCGTGCCGTCGCGGTTCCGCGCCGACCCGAGCCTCGTGCTCCGCTTCGGCTACAACCTGACGCCGGCGATCTCGGATCTCACCGTCGACGACGACGCGATCGCCGGCACGCTGTCGTTCTCCGGCCAGCCGTTCCGCTGCATCCTGCCGTGGACCGCGGTGTACGCCGCGATGGTCGAAGGCGAGCAGCGCGGCACCGTGTGGCCCGAGGACGTCCCCGAGGACGTGCTCACCGGCGGCAACGACGTGCCGCCGCCGCCCGCTCCGCCGCGCGACGAGGAGCCGCCCCGCGCGCGCCGCGCAAGCCACCTCAAGCTCGTCGACTAGCTCCGATGCGGGCCCTGCTGCTGACCGCGCTCGCCGCCGCGGGCTGCTGGACGTCCACGCCGCCCGCCGCGGCGCCCGCGAGCCCGCCGACGCACGCAGCACCGAGCGGCCCGGTGCCCAGGGTCCGCTGGATCGACAACTGGCTCGAGGCGTTCGACCTGCCCGCGGTCGCCGCGGATGGCGCTCGCGTCGTCTTCGCGCAGCGCGAGGACGACGGAGGCCGCGGCAACCCGAACCTCGCGCTCGTCGTCGAGGGCCGCGACGGCACCGTGCTCGAGCGCCGGGTCGTGATGTCTCCCGACGAGGCGGACACGCTGTTCGACGCGAGCGGCATGAAGCCCGAGCTCCGCGAGCGGATCGCCGGCGCGAACCAGTGGCTCGCTCGCTTGCACGCGACGCACGATCTGCGCCCCCTGTCGCTCCTCGATACGCACAACGATCCGCAGGGCGGCGTCGCCGGCGGGACCGCCCGCGGTCAGGGCCTCCACGTCGAGTGGGTACCGAGCCGCCTCGTGATCCGGCACGAGGCCAAGGTCGTCGTCGACACCCCGACGCCCGCGAGCTGGTTCGCCCCGGATCGGCCGACGTGCGACGGCTGCCCGCCGTGCTCGAACCCGGCGTACCTCGCGGCGGCCCACGCCGACGCCGAGCGCCGCGTCGTGCTGCTCACGATCTCGTATTCCGGCACCGACCTGTGCTGGGAGCCGAACAGCCAGCACCACGTCGTGAGCTGGTAGCGCGCGACACGCGTCGCGCCGTGACGTGGCTCAGCCGGCGGCCGCGCGCGCCGCGGCGAGCTTCTTGCGCTCTTCGGGGTTCTCGTCGAGCCACGCGCGCAGGCTCTCCTCGCTGATCTCGACGACGATGTCCTCGTCCGCGACCTTCGCCTGGCAACCCAGGCGCGACTCGGGGCGGACATCGAACGCCTTGTCCATGATGTCGTTCTCCTTGTCGGAGATCTCGCCGAGCGAGTCGAGGCCCTCCTCGACGTAGACGTGGCACGTCGAGCACGCGAGGTTTCCGCCGCAGGCATGGCCGACGCGCGCGCCGCACTCCTCGGCGACGTCGAGGATCGAGAGGCCGCGCTTGGCGTCGACGGTCAACGGCCCCTGGGAGGCCGGACCGTGGGGGTTCTTGAACGTGATCTTCGGCATGTCTAGGCACCGACCTTGCGGGCGGCCTCGTCGAGCGCGATGCCCTCGAGCTGGGCCGCGATCGCGCGGTTCATCCGCTTCTGTGCGAACGGCTTGGTCGCGAGGTCGAGGTCCTCGATCGCGTGCCGGATCGCGAGGTAGTCATCTCCTGCCACCGCCGCCTCGAGCTTCTTCATCGCCTCCTCGCCCGCCGCGCGGACGTCGTCGTCGAGGAGCGCGGGGTCGTCCACGAACGCCTGGCGCGTCGCGGCCAGGATGCGCTCGGCCTCGACGCGCTCGACGGCGAGGTTGCGCTTCGCGAGGTCCTCCTCGGCGTGCTCGAACGAATCGACGAGCATGCGCTCGACCTCCTCGTCGGACAGGCCGTAGCTCGGCTTGACCTCGATCGAGGCCTCGATCCCGGTCGTGAGCTCCTTCGCCATGACCTTGAGCAGGCCGTCGGCGTCGATCAGGAACGTGATCTCGACGCGCGCCATGCCCGCGACCATGGGCGGCACGCCGCGCAGCACGAACCGCGCGAGCGAGCGGCAGGCGTCCGCGGTCTCGCGCTCGCCCTGCACCACGTGGATGTCGAACCCGGTCTGGTTGTCGGCGTACGTCGTGAACGTCTGCGTCGCGCCGCACGGGATCGTCGTGTTGCGGTGGATCAGCTTCTCGACGACCCCGCCCATCATCTCGACGCCGAGCGACAGCGGCACGACGTCGAGCAACGTCACGTCCTGGCGGCCGCCGGCGAGCACGTCGGCCTGCACCGCCGCGCCGAGCGCCACGACCTGATCGGGATCGAGGTCGGCGAGCGGCTGCTTGCCGAACAGCTCGGCGACGAAGTCGCGCACGACGGGCGAGCGCGTCGATCCGCCGACGAGGATCACGCCGTCGAGCTCCTCGCGCGTGATCTCCGCGTCCTTGAGCACGCGCCGGCACGCCTTGCTGGTGCGATCGAGCAGCGGGCGCGCCCACCGCGCGAGGTCGGCGCGGGTCAGCGTCCGCTCGATGGCCGTGCCGCCGGTGATCTCGGACGCCAGCGTGAACGTCGCCTCGCCCGCGTCGGTCAGCACTTCCTTCACGCGCCGCGCCTCCGCGACCGCCGCGGCGACGAGCCGGCGCTGCGCCGCCGCGAGGTGCGCCTCCTCGGACCGCGTCGCGGCGACCTCGAGGCCCGCGTCGGCGAGCACCGCCGTCGCGACCGCGCGATCGAGGTCGTCGCCGCCGAGCGCGGAGTCACCGCCGGTGGCCTTCACCTCGAACACGCCGTCGACCAGCTTGAGGATCGAGATGTCGAACGTGCCGCCACCGAGGTCGTACACCGCGTAGGTGCCGGTCGAGCCGCGATCGAGGCCGTACGCCACGGCCGCCGCGGTGGGCTCGGCGAGCAGCCGCAGCACCTCGAGCCCGGCGAGCCGGCCCGCGTCGCGCGTCGCCTGGCGCTGCGCGTCGTCGAAGTACGCGGGCACGGTGATCACCGCACCCTCGACGGGACCGCCGAGCGCGGCCTCGGCGCGCGCCTTGAGCTCGCGCAGGATCGCCGCGCTGACCTCGACGGGCGAGACCAGGCGTCCCCCGGAGACCGCGAGCTGGACCGCGCGATCGTCGCCGTGCAGCTCGTACGGCAGCATCGACCGCATCGCCTCGAGGTCCTTGGCGCCGCGCCCGATCAGCCGCTTCACGGAGCTGAGGGTGTCGCCCGGGGCGTCGACCGCGCGGGCGCGCGCCTCGCGGCCGACGGTGACCGTACCGTCGGCGGCGTAGTGCACGACGCTCGGCACGAGCGCTCCGCCGTCCCCCGAGATCACCTCGGGCGTCGCGTCCGCGACGTGGGCGACGAGGCTGTTGGTGGTGCCGAGGTCGATCCCGACGACGCGCGGCTTGCACGCCTCCTTGACCTTCGATTCACCGGGCTCAGCGATCTGGAACAACATCGGAACTACTCAATCCTCGCTGTCGAGGATGGCGTCGCACTCCTCGAGGTAGCGATCGAGATAACGCAGGACGATCAGGCGCTCCTTGACGGACGCGAGATCCCCCTGGCGGAACAGGGCCGGCAGCTCGTCGAGCACGCTCTTGCGCCGCGCGGCCATCGTGGCCTGCTTCGCCCCGACCTCGTCGAGGCGCCCCGCCTGGCGAGCGGCGGCGAGCTCCTCGCGCAGCTCGAGGATCTCCATCAGGAACGTCGGATCGAGCCGCTCGTTGTCGCCGATCGTGACGCCTGCCCGCGCGAGCAGATACTCGGCGCGCGCCACCGGCTTCTTGAGCAGCTGGTAGGCATCGTTGAGCGCGCGCGATCGGCTGAGCGCCGCGACCCGCTCGGCGGCCGGCGCGTTCGCGAACCGGTCCGGGTGGAGCTCCTTGCTCTTCTCGAAGTACGCGCGCTCGAGCGCCGCGGTGTCGAGCTCGTAGGTGACGGGCAGCCCGAGCAGCGCGAACGCATCCGCCCGCGGCGCGGCCGTCCCCGGAGCGACGTTAGAACTGGACGGACTCCCCACAGCCACAGCTCCCCTTCGCGTTGGGGTTGTTGAACTTGAAGCCGTGGCCCATCATCCCGCGCACGAAGTCGAGCTGCATGCCGCCCAGGTAGACCAGGCTCTTCGGGTCGACGACGATCGAGACCCCGTGCGCGCTGAACACCTGGTCCGTCGGGCGGACCTGCTCGGCCCACTCGAACACGTAGGTGAACCCGGTGCAGCCACCGCCGCGGATGCCGATGCGGATCATCGCATCCGGCGTGCCCCGCTTCTCGCGCTGCTTCGCGATCTCCTGGGCCGCCGCCTCGGTGATCTCGATCTCCTTCTTCGACACCGTCGGTGCCGGAGCCGGAGTCGTCGTGGTCGCAGACGCGCTCATCATCGTCATCCCTTCCGTGATCACTTCGCCTGCTTCTTCTTGTAGTCCTCGATCGCCGCCTTGATCGCGTCCTCGGCGAGCACCGAGCAGTGGATCTTCACCGGCGGGAGGTTGAGCTCCTCGACGATCTGCGTGTTCTTGATCTGCGCGGCCTGCTCGAGGGTCATGCCCTTGATCATCTCGGTCGCGAGCGACGACGACGCGATCGCCGAGCCACAGCCGAACGTCTTGAACTTCGCGTCCGCGATCACGCCGTCCTTGACGCGGATCTCGAGACGCATGACGTCACCGCACGCCGGCGCGCCGACGAGCCCCGTGCCGACCTCGCTCGTATCGACGCCCTCTGCCTTGAAGGTGCCGACGTTGCGGGGGTTCTCGTAGTGGTCGATGACCTTGTCTGAATACGCCATGGGATGTGTTCCGTTCGATGTTCGGTCAGGGAGATCCGTGCACGTCAGTGCGGGGTCCACTGGATGGAGTTGAGGTCGATGCCTTCCTGGTGCATCTCCCAGAGGGGGGACAGCGCGCGCAGTCGATCGACGCTCTTCACGACGAGATCGACCACGTAGTCGATCTCGGCCTCGGTGTTGTACTTGCCGATGCCGAACCGGATCGAGGTGTGCGCGAGCTCGTCGCCGACGCCGAGGGCGCGGAGCACGTAGCTCGGCTCGAGCGACGCCGAGGTGCACGCCGAGCCCGACGACACGGCGATGTCCTTGAGCGCCATCAGCAGGCTCTCGCCCTCGACGAACGCGAACGAGATGTTGAGGTTGCCCGGCAGCCGGTGCTCCATCGAGCCGTTGACGTACGTCTCGGTCAGCCGCGACGTGATCCCGCGGTACAGCCGGTCACGCAGCGCCTTGATCCGGATCGCGTCGGACTCCATCTCCTCCTTCGCGATCTCCGCCGCCTTGCCGAACCCGACGATCAGCGGCACCGGCAGGGTGCCCGAGCGCATGCCGCGCTCGTGACCGCCACCGTCGATGATCGGATCGAGCCGAACGCGCGGCTTGCGGCGCACCCACAGCGCGCCGATGCCCTTGGGGCCGTACATCTTGTGCGCCGACAGCGACACGAGATCGACCTTGGCCTTCTCGACGTCGAACGGGATCTTGCCGGCGCCCTGCACCGCGTCGGTGTGGAACAGGCACTTGGGGTTCTTCGCCTTGACGGCGGCGCAGATCGCCTCGATCGGCTGGATCACGCCGATCTCGTTGTTCGCGAGCATGATCGAGACGAGGATCGTCTTGTCGGTCATCGCGGCGACGACCTGCTCGGGCGTCACCAGGCCGTCCTTGCCCGGCGTCAGGTACGTGACCTCGCAGCCCTCGCGCTGGAGGCGCTTGCAGGTGTCGAGCACCGCCTTGTGCTCGGTCTCGACGGTGATGATGTGGTTGCCCTGCTTCTTGTAGAACGAGGCGGCGCCCTTGATCGCGAGGTTGTTCGCCTCGGTCGCGCCCGAGGTCAGCACGATCTCCTTGCCATCGCCGCCGATCAGCGCCGCGATCTGCGCGCGCGCGTTCTCGACCGCCGCCTCGGCCGTCCAGCCGAACACGTGGTTGCGGCTCGCCGCGTTCCCGTAGTGCTGCGTGAAGTACGGCAGCATCGCCTGCACGACGCGCAGGTCGGTCGCGGTCGTCGAGTGGTTGTCCAAGAAGATCGGCAAGGTCACGCCCTCGGGGACGGTGACCTCGACCTGGCTGGGCTTCGTAGCTACGGACATCAGTTGCTTCCTTCGCGCCGAGTAAAGGTGGAGAGGACGGTGACGGGGACATCGAACGAGCGGTCATCGCTCGCGCGCCGCGACAGCCCGGCGAACAGCGGGGGCGCCTCGCCCTTCTGGTGACCGTGGTGGTCGCACTCGCCGCACGCGGTCGGCGCCAGCTCCTCGGAGCACGCCTGACAGGAGTCGAGGTACGCGAGCGCTTCGTTGAGGTCGTTCTCGATGATCTGGAGCTGCGTGATCTGCTCGCGGATCTGCGCCTGCTTCTCGGTGAACAGCGCGCGCACCCGCGCGGTGGCCTCGCGGCCGGACTCCGCGCCCTGGAAGTCGCGCACGAAGCCCTGGATCTCCGCCAGCGTGAACCCGATCGCCTGGAGCTTCACGATCCAGTGGATCCGATCGATCGCCTCGGGG
>Ga0164243_10008510_pt1 | contig 15102 bp, 14 predicted proteins | sample OricompcompostOP_FD_108781 | JGI IMG/M metagenome (GOLD analysis project Ga0164243, IMG submission 108781) | Organic Plus compost microbial communities from Emeryville, California, USA - Original compost - Organic plus compost (OP) | ecosystem: Engineered > Solid waste > Mixed feedstock >... | reverse complement strand
GGTCCAGCCGCGGAAAGCGCAACTCGGCACCCGCGGCGAAAGCTATGGGTTTCTCGCTTGCGGGGCGGGGCCGCAGAGGCAGGAGATCGGGGGGATCGTAAGCGGCCGCCTCACCAGCGAGCGCGCCGAAGGACAGGCGTTTCTTGTCGTGCACGATGAAACCGTCCCGGGCGGTGCATTCCTGCCAGTTCGCGCCCCAGTGCTTGGCGGCGGCCATGGCGAGCATCGACCGCGCACCGGCGGCGGCGGCGCGCGCCGGCGCTTCGTAGGCGGCAAGCGTGGTCCCGTCGCCCGTCAACATGAAACGGCTGTCCTGCGCGAAGCGACGCAGCAGCGTGCCGTCGGGATCGGTGGCAAGGCCGGGCAGCATCGGCATCCAAAGCTCCGCCCAACGCGCCGCGAGCGCGAAATTGGCGTAGTGCGGGCTGACCGGTGCAGGCTCCACCGCCACCTGGCGCCAATCCGCGCCCAGTTCCTCTGCGACGATCTGGGGAATGAGCGTGGTGACCCCTTGCCCCATTTCAAGCTGCGGCACGGCCACCGTAACCACGCCATCGGTGCCGATCTTGATCCAGGCGTCGAAAGCCACTTCGTTGCGCCCGGCGGTGAGCGGCAGAGGAAAGCTGCGCGGCCGGAGCATATAGCCGATGGCGAGCCCGCCCCCGGCCAGCGCGCCGATCAGAATGCCGCGCCGCGAGAGCCGCATGTCAGGCATTCCACCGCATTGGAAGAGGGGCCACGGGCGGGTTCGCGGCTGCACGGCGCGCGTCCAGCTTTGCCCTTACAGGCTCACCCCCGCCCCCTCCCGCAAGCTGGAGGGGAGAAGCCGTCGCCATATCCCTCACCCCTGATTGTCCAGCCAGGTCGCCACCCGCCGGGCGATCGCGGCAAAAGCCTCGGCCTGCGGCCCTTCGCCCGCCGCCGGCGGCCTGCCGGCGTCGCTTTCGAGCCGGATACCAAGGTCGAGCGGAATACGTCCCAGGAAAGCATGGCCTTTCGCCGCCGCCGCGGCCTCCGCGCCGCCGGCACCGAAAGGATCGCTCACCTCGCCGCAATGCGGGCAGGCATAGCCCGACATGTTCTCCACCACGCCGACGATCGGCACGCCGCTCTTGCTGAAGAGCTCCATGGCCCGCGTCGCGTCCATCAGCGCAAGGTCCTGCGGGGTTGAGACGATCAGCGCGCCGGTCGGCTTGAAGCGCTGCAGCATCGTCAACTGCACATCGCCGGTGCCGGGCGGCAGGTCCACCACCAGGATCTCGGCGCCCCCTGAGCCAATTGGCCCCCAATGGGCATCGATCAGCTGCGACAGCGCATTGCCCGCCATCGGCCCGCGCCAGGCGATCGCCTGGCCAGGCTCGGCCAAGTGCCCCATCGACAGAACGGGTACGCCCCAGGGGCTTGGCACCGGATTGAGCTTCTTGTCGCTCGCAGTCGGCTTTTCGCCTTCGTTGCCGAGCAGGCGCGGCTGCGACGGACCATAGATGTCCGCATCGACCAGGCCGACCTTGCGCCCCATGCGCGCCAGCGCCACGGCCAGGTTGGCCGAGAGCGTAGACTTGCCGACGCCGCCCTTGCCCGAACCGACGGCCAGGATCTTGCGCTGCGGCTTGTCCGCCGTCATCGCCACGCGGACCTCGGAAACACCGGCCTGACCACCCAGCGCATCCTTCACGGCCACTTCCAGCCGGTCGCGCTCCAACCGATCGAGCCCGGCAACATCGAGGACAAGCGTGGCAATCCCGTCGGACAGGCGCAGCGACTGCAGCCGCGCCTGTGCCAGTGGCGGCAACGCCTCCTTCAGATGCTCTCCGTCCTCGCTACTCATCACGTCTCCTCTGCATCACGGGCACACCATAGGCCACTAGCAAGGAAAAAGCGCAGAGAGGCACTGTTTTTGTCGCAGTTTGCTTCCTATAACGGGTCCATGAAATCGATCGGAGGTGCATTCGCACGTGGTGTGCTGGCCATGGCCGGCCGGCGCAGCCCTTGGGGTGGCGGAGACAGGGAAGGAGAGGGGTCTGCCGGTGACAACGGCGGCGATGCCGGCGTTTCGGAAGGCGGCGGCAACGAACCTCCCACACCCGGTGGTCCGCCATCGCCTCCGCGCGGCCCGCGCAATCCCTGGCTGCCGCCCGGCGAAACGCCGCCGCGCCGTTCCGCCAGCATAGAGGACATCTTCCGCTCCAAGGACCGGCGCCCCGGTGGACCCGGCGGCGGTGGCGGCGGCATGCCGCGCCTGCCGCAGCGTCCCGACGGCAAGAGCTGGTTCCCGCTGATCGTCGGCGCCATCGTGCTGCTCTGGCTTGGCGTGACGACCGTGCACATGGTCGGACCCAAGGAACAGGGCATCGTCACCACGTTCGGCAAATATTCGCGCACGATCGATCCGGGCGTTTCGCTCACTCTGCCCTGGCCGATCCAGAACGTGTCGGTCACCGACGTGACTTCGATCAAGCGCGACACCATCCCCGAGGGCGAGAGCGAGAAACTGATGCTTACCAGCGACCAGAACCTGGTCGACCTCAGCTATCTGGTGCGCTGGAACATCAAGGACCTGAAGCTCTTCACTTTCCGTCTCGCCGACCCCGAAGGCACCGTGCGCGAAGTGGCCGAAGCGGCGATGCGCGCCTCGGTCGCCGAGGTCGCGCTGAGCGACGCCATGGGCGGCGCCGGCCGCGCCCGGGTGGAACAGAACGTGCGCGACCGGATGCAGGCCGTGCTCGACGCCTATCGCGCAGGCGTGAGCATCCAGGGTGTCGAGATCAAGAAGGCCGATCCGCCATCGAAGGTCATCGCCGCTTTCCAGCAGGTCACCGCCGCGCAGCAGGATGCGCAGCGCGACCTCAGCAACGCCCAGGCCTGGTCGCAGCAACTCCTTGCCCGCGCGCAGGGTGATGCCGCGGCTTTCGACAAGGTCTATGAAGAATACCGCCTCGCCCCCGAAGTGACCCGGCGGCGGATGTATTACGAGACGATGGAACGCGTGCTCAGCAACAACGACAAGGTGATCATGGAAGCCGACGGCGTCACGCCCTTCCTGCCGCTGCCCGAAATGCGCAAGCGCGCCCAGCAACAACCGCAAGCGCAAGCGCAAGCGCAAGCGCCGCAGGAAGAACCCGCGCCGAAGGGGGCCCAGTGATGTTCGCCAACGTGTGGCAGGACCACAAGGCCGCCATCGTCGCCATCGGGATCGTACTCGTGGCCCTGTTCTCCAGCGTCGTCGTCGTGCCCGAGACCGAGCAGGCGGTGGTGCTGCGCTTCGGTGAGCCCGTGCGCGTCATCAATCGCTTCCGTCCTAACGCCGATTTCGGAGCGACCGGCGCCGGCGTCTCGCTGCGCATACCCTTCGCCGAAAGGCTGATGCGGGTCGACAAGCGGCTGCTGTCGGTGGACATGGAGGAGCAGCAGGTGCTGTCGACCGACCAGCTGCGGCTAAACGTCGATGCCTATGCCCGTTTCCGCATTATCGATCCGGTCAAGATGGTGCGTACCGCCGGCACACCAGAACGACTGCAGGAACAGCTCCAGCCGATCCTCACTTCGGTGCTGCGGCAGGAACTGGGCAAGCGCACGTTCCAGTCGCTGCTGACCGCCGACCGCGGCCTGGCGATGCAGCAGATCCGCCAGGGGCTCGACCATGAAGCGCGCGAATATGGCGCACAGGTGATCGACGTGCGGATCAAGCGCGCCGACCTGCCCGAGGGCGCACTGGAAAGCGCCTTCTCGCGCATGCAGGCCGCGCGCGAGCAGGAAGCGACCACGATCCGCGCGCAGGGCCAGAAGCAGGCCCAGATCGTCCGCGCGGAAGCCGAGGCCGAGGCCGCGCGCACTTATGCCGAATCCTTTGGCAAGGACCCGAACTTCTATAACTTCTATCGCGCCATGCAGAGCTACGACTATGCTTTCGCCGAGAGCCAGGGTTCGACGACGATCCTGCTGTCGCCCGACAACTCCTATCTGCGGCAGTTCAAAGGCAATGGCCCGGAGGAGTGACCGCAGCCTTTCGTGACAGCCCGAACAGGGAGCTATATTCAATTCCCGTTAAGCCGTGAACGCTCTTGAATCACGGCGAATGCCAGGGCGCCGAGGACGCGCCGAAACAGAGGAAACAAAGGACGTGAAGCCCGTGCGATACGCCTATGGAGTCACCACCGCGCTGCTGCTTGGCGGCGCCACCCTGTCGCTGGCGACCGGCAATCCGGTCGGGGCGCAGGTCGCCCAGAACGAAGCCAGCCAGATGCAGCCGATCGTGCCGCGCGCCGGCGCACCGGCCAGCTTTGCCGAGCTTACCCAGCAGCTCGCGCCGGCCGTGGTCAACATCTCCACCCGCCAGCGGGTGCAGGTGTCGAATGCCAATCCCTTCGCCGGCACGCCTTTCGCCGACTTGTTCGGCGGCGGTCCGCAGGGCCAGGGCCCACAGACGCGTGAAGCGCAGTCGCTGGGGTCGGGCTTCATCATCTCGGCCGATGGCTATGTCGTGACCAACAATCACGTCATCACCGCCGAAGGTGGCCGGGCCGAAGTGGAAACGATCACCGTCACCATGCCGGACGGCACCGAATATCCGGCCAAGCTGATCGGACGGGACGGCGCCTCGGACCTCGCGGTGCTCAAGATTTCCGCGCCCAAGTCGCTGCCTTTCGTCAAGTTCGGCGATTCCCGCAACGCGCGGGTGGGCGACTGGATCATCACCATCGGCAATCCCTTCGGCCTGGGCGGCACGGTGACCTCGGGCATCATTTCGGCGGTCTATCGCAACACCGGCACCGGCAGCGCCTATGACCGCTATCTGCAGACCGACGCTTCGATCAACCGTGGCAATTCGGGCGGCCCCATGTTCGACATGAGGGGCCAGGTCATCGGCATCAACAACGCCATCTTCTCGCCCACCGGCGGCAGCGTCGGCATCGGCTTCGCCATCCCCGCCGAGATCGCGGCGCCTATCGTCGAGAAGCTGAAAGCGGGCGAAGCGATCGAGCGCGGCTATCTGGGCGTGCGCATCCAGCAGGTGACCGAGGACCTGGCCGCATCGCTGGGCATCCCGCACAACCGCGGCGAATTCGTCCAGGCCGTCGAGCCGGGCCAGGCCGCGGCGAACGCCGGCATCCGGCCGGGCGACGTCGTGATCAAGGTTGGCGGCAAGGAAGTCACTCGCGACCAGACGCTGTCCTACCTCATCGCCAACGTCGATCCGGGCAAGCGCGTTCCCATCGAGCTGATCCGCAACGGCAAGCGCATGACGGTAACCGCGACGGTCGGTAAGCGGCCGAGCGAGGAAGAGCTTGCGCAGCAGACCTTCGATCCCGAAGAGGAACAGGGTGCCGATCCGTTCAACCAGGCGCCGCAGCGCCAGGGGGCGGGCCTCAGCGAAACTTCGCTGGGCGTCTCGGTATTGCCGCTGACCCCGCAGATCGCGCGCCAGCTTGGCGCGGCCGATGGCACCAAGGGCGTCGTCGTCAACGCGGTCGATCCCAATTCCGACGCGGCGGGCAAGGGCCTGCGCCGGGGCGACATCCTGCTCTCGGCGAACAACCAGAACGTCGCTACCGTCGCCGAACTGGAAAGCGCGATCCGCGAAGCCAAGGGTGCCTCACGCGAGGCTCTGCTGGTCCGCGTCCAGCGCCGCGGCCAGCCGCCGGCCTACGTGCCGATCCGGCTGCGCTGAGGTCTATCAGCTGAATTGGCGGTCCCGGGTTTGGCCCAGGGCCGCAGGTTGATAGGCATTTTTATTCGTCATCCCCGCGGAAGCGGGAATGACGATGTGGTTTTGGGCTGACTAACTCTCGAGCGCGTGCGCTAAATCTGAACCGTCTGCCCTGAGCTTGTCGAAGGGCTGCTTTTCCTTGCCGCGTCGCAGAAGAAGAACAGTGCTTCGACAAGCTCAGCAAAACGGCTTGGGGTTATCGCGATTGAGCGCGCCCGCTGAGCAGCGTGTTCTGATGCTCAAGCCCGACTTCTCAAAACCCGTCGTCAGGCACCATCACCCGCTGCGGAGGCTCCCTGCCTCCCCTTCTTTCCCTATCCGGACGCCCCTCTCGGTCCGGGCGCTCCTCCATGCCTGACCGCCCGGTCGCCTGATCGAGGAAATCGTCGTTCGCCGCCGGCGGATTGACGTGCTCCAGCCCGCCACCGTTGTCGGGATCGCGCGGCCGTTCGGGCGGCAGATCGCCCTGCGGCGGCACATCGCCGCGGTTCGGCTCGATAAGATTTCCGTCTTCGTCGACCATGTAATAGTCGTCGGGATTGCCCAGCAGGACCTCGTCATCGGGTTCCAGCTGCCATTCGGGCAGCTTCAGCTCGGTGTCGAATTTCTCCACCGGCCGCTTGGACACGGCATAGCGCATGTAGTCGGCGAAGGCGCGCGCCGGCGCGGCGCCGCCCTGCAGACCGGGCACCGCCCGCGCATCGTCGCGCCCCATCCATACGCCGGTGGTGATGCCGCTGGAAAAGCCCAGGAACCAGCCGTCCTTGTTCGAGCTGGTGGTTCCGGTCTTGCCGGCGACAGGCCGGCCGATCTGCGCCGCACGTCCGGTGCCGGTCGCGACCGCCGATTGCAGCAGGTCGGTAATACCGGCGGCGACATATTGCGGCACCAGCAACTGCCCGCGCGCTTCCGGATGCGTGTAAAGCACCTCACCGTCGCTGTTGGTCACCTTGATGATGCCATAAGGCTCGATCGACGCGCCTTTGGCCGAAACCGCGGCAAATGCGCGGGTCATGTCGATCAAGCGGACGTCCGAGGTTCCCAGCACCATGGAAGGCAGCGTGTTGATCGGTGTGGAGATGCCGAAGCGCCGCGCCATGCTGGCAACCGTGGTAAAGCCGACCTCGTTGCCGAGTTGCGCCGCCACCGTGTTCTTCGAATAGGCGAATGCAGCGCGCACGTCGATCTGGCCTGCATAAGTGCCGCCCGAATTGCGCGGGCTCCAGCCGTTGATATTCACCGGCTCGTCGACCACTTTGTCTTCCGGCGTGTAACCGGCTTCAAGCGCGGCGAGATAGACGAACAGCTTCCAGGCCGAACCCGGCTGGCGCACCGCCCTGGTCGCGCGGTTGTAGTTCGACGAGACGTAGTCGGTCCCGCCGACCATCGCGAGCACGGCCCCGTCGCGGTCGAGGCTGACCATCGCGCCTTGCGCGCCGCCTGGCGAATTGGCCTTGATCGCCGCCGTCGCCGCCCGCTGCATACCGATGTCGAGCGTGGTCCAGACCTCGATCGGCTCGGTGCTTTCGGGCAGAAGCATGTCGAGCTGGGGCAGCGCCCAGTCGGTGAAATAGTGGACCGAATTCTGGCCCTTGTCCTCGACGATCTTGATGCCGCCGAGATCGGCCCCGGCGGCTTCGCCCGCGCTGATCGTGCCGTTCGCCTCCATCACCTGCAGCACGACCTCGCCGCGTTCCTTCGCGGCTTCGACGTCGGCGGTGGGCGAATAGCGCGAAGGCGCCTTGACGAGGCCGGCGATGACCGCCGCCTCAGGCAATGTCAGATCTGTGCCGGAATGGCCGAAGAACTTGCGACTGGCCGCATCGATGCCATAGGCGCCGCCGCCGAAGTAGACCTTGTTGAGATAGAGCTCGAGGATCTCGTCCTTCGAGAACTTGGTCTCCAGCGCCATCGCCAGAACGGCTTCACGAATCTTGCGGCCGAACGTGCGGTTGTTGTTGAGGAAGACGTTGCGGGCCAGCTGCTGGGTGATGGTCGACCCACCCTGGCGCCAATAGCCGCTTTCGGCACGAACCATCAGCGATCGCACCACGCCGATCGGGTCGACGCCGATATGCGAACGGAAGCGCCGATCCTCGACCGAGACCATCGCATCCGTCATGATCCGGGGAATCTGGTCGTAAGGCAGCCATTTGCCGTAGCTTGGCCCCAGCGAGATCAGTTCGGTCCCGTCGCGCGCGCGGACAACGATGGTCTGCGCGTTCTGGCTGCTCTTCATGTCGGTGAAGCTGGGCAGCGACTGGGCCGTCATGAAGACGGCGGAACCGATAAGGATCGCCGCCAGCAAAACAGCGGCGATGCCCCATATGACGACGCCGCGCAGCACGCGCCGCCAGAGCGGTTTTTTCTTCGGCTTGGGCGGGGGCGATCGGCCCTGCGATCTGCCTCGCAGGTTATCGTTGCGTGCCATGTGGCGGGTCTAGCCCCTCAGAAGAATAAGCGCGTCCGGACAATCCGCGCCCTGTGCATCGCGGATGCATAACACAGCGTGAACGAAGCGGGCAAAAGGGGTGACGGGAGTTATCCTCCGGAGCCGTCCCGCTAAAAGCCTGGCCGCGTCAATCCTTCGGCTTGAAGTCCAGCGCTGCGCTGTTGATGCAATAGCGTAGGCCGGTCGGCTGCGGGCCATCGGGGAATACATGCCCCAGGTGCCCCTCGCACTTGGCGCAGCGCACTTCGGTGCGCACCATGCCATGCGACGCGTCGCTATGTTCGTCGACCGCACCTTCGGCAACCGGCTGGTAGTAGCTCGGCCAGCCGGAGCCGGAATTGTACTTCGTGTCCGAGCTGAACAGCGGCGCACCGCAGCCGGCGCAGACGTATTCGCCTTTGGCCTTGTTCTGCTCGTACTTGCCGGTGAAAGCGCGCTCGGTGCCCGCTTCGCGCAGGATCTGGTACTGCTCGGGGCTCAGCTTCTCGCGCCATTCCTGGTCGGTGAGCTGGATCTTGTCAGTCATGGTCATCTCCTCGGCGCGAATATGGGGTCAGTGCAGGTGCTCGACAATGAGCACCGCACCGTCATGGCCCGAAACCCGCATGCGGCTGCCGGGCTCCGCATCGGGCCCTTTGGCCAGCCATTCGCTGTCCCCCAGGCGGACCCGACCCGTGCCGCCATCGATCGCGCGCGTGACGACGACGATCTCGCCCACTGCGCGCGCACCGCGATCGTTCATCAGCGGATCGGCCGGCTGGATCGGATTGGCGGTCAGGTAACGCCTGCCGGTGAAGACGAAGATGATCGCCAGCACGGCGAAAAGGACGACCTGCTCCGGCACGCCGAGCGGCAGGAACCAGACGACGAGGCCGGTGATCAGCGCCGCGCCGGCCATCCAGATCAGGAAGAAGCCGGGAACCGCTATCTCGGCCGCCGCCAGCACCAGGCCGATGGCGAACCAGGTCCAGTGCGGATCGAGGCTTTCGAGCCAGTCCATCAGCCGGGCCGTCCATCCCTGCCCGGCCCAGCCTTGCCGAGCACGTCCTTCGTCAGCTCACCGATGCCGCCGAGGGTGCCGATAAGCTGCGTCGCCTCGACAGGGAAGAGGATGGTCTTGGCATTGGGCGATGTGGCAAACTGGCTGACCGCCTCGGTATATTTCTGCGCGATGAAGTAGTTCAGCGCCTGGTTGCCCGAGGAGGCGATCACGTCGGAAACCATCTGCGTCGCCTTGGCCTCGGCCTCCGCCTCGCGCTCACGCGCCTCGGCGTCGCGGAACGCGGCTTCGCGACGGCCCTCGGCCTGGAGGATCTGCGATTGCTTCTCGCCCTCGGCGCGCAGAATCTCGGACGCGCGCAGACCCTCGGCCTCCAGGATCTGGGCACGCTTCTCGCGCTCGGCCTTCATCTGGCGCGCCATGGCGTTAGAAATGTCGGCCGGCGGGCGAATGTCCTTGATCTCGATACGGGTAATCTTGACGCCCCAGGGCGAGGTCGCGTGATCGATCACCGAAAGCAGCTTGGCGTTGATCTCGTCGCGCTTCGACAGAGTCTCGTCGAGGTCCATCGAGCCCATCACGGTACGCAGGTTGGTGGTGGTGAGCTGCATGATCGCGACATAGAGGTTCGCCACCTCGTAAGCCGCCTTGCCGGCATCGAGCACCTGGAAGAAGACGACCGCATCGACGCCAACCATGGCGTTGTCGCGCGTGATGATCTCCTGCCCCGGAATGTCGAGCACCTGCTCCATCATGTTGACCTTGTGGCCGACGCGATCAACGAAGGGGATGATGATGTGGAGGCCCGGCGTCGCCGCCAGGGTGAACTTGCCCAGCCGCTCGATCGTATAAACATAGCCCTGCCGGACGACACGCACGCCCATCACCAAGAACAGCACGACCACCACGACCAGCGCTATGAGAAAACCGCTCATTCGCCAACTCCCCACCTGTTGCAAAGCTCATGTTAGCGCGGGTGGTGCGGGGGGCAAGCGGAAGTGAGGAAATCGTCCCTGGTGGGGGAGGTCTTACAGCTTCGAATAGAGCGCCAGCAGCCGGTCCCAGGCGCGTTCTGCCTGGGCGGGGTCATAGGCGGGGGAATCCGCCACGCACCAGCCGTGGTCGGCGGGATAGACCTCAACTTCCGCCGACCGGTCAGCCTCGTCGGCCGCCTTGCGCAAAGCGTCCTTGTCACCCGGCGACTTGGCGTCGTCGTTGCGGGCAATGGCGAAGAGATAGGACGCCTGCGCCCTGCCGAGCAGCCGGTGTGGACTGTCCGGCTGATCACCAACGAGCCCCGCGCCGTGGAACGATGCCGCCGCGCCGACGCGCTTCGGCACGGTGGCAGCGGTCCGCACCGTATAGGGCCCGCCCATGCAATAGCCCTGCGTGCCGATCTTCCTGCCCTTGTCGACCGCGGCCTGGCCGTCGAGAAACGCGACATAGGCCACAGCATCGCGCGTCACCGTCTCGGGCGTGATCTTCTCGCGCATCGGCGCTATCTTCGCCTGGCCTTCGGGCGTGCGATATTCGGAGAAGCTGTTCATGACCGGTGCCGGTGCATCGCGATAATACTGGTTGACCGCCAGAACCGCATAGCCGGCTGCCGCCAGCCGGCGCGCCATAATCTTCTTGACCTCGCGCAAGCCGGCGATGTCCGGCCAGAGGATCACGCCCGGATACGCGCCTTTGAGCGGGTGGACGAAGAAGGCATCGGCCATCCCGTCCGCGGTGGCGATACCCACCATGTCCTCCCTGAGCTCGGCCGAGCCGGCGGCCGCGCCGCCGGTGCATCCCGCCAGAACCGTGGCGGCGCCCAAGGCGGTGAATTCGCGGCGGGTCAGGCCCGTGGTTTCGTCGCACATGGCTTCGCGCCTCCTCGTCCGTTCTCAATGGGAGGATAGCGCAGGCCCCCGCACCTCGCTAGGACCATCGCGGCTGGCAGGAGAGGACGCAGCATGGCCGACGATCTCGAACACATCCCCGGCTGGCAACGGCTTGAGGCACGCATCACCACTTCGGGGCGGTTGACGCCAGCCGATGTTCCCCAGCTGGCGGACATCGGCGTGCGCCATGTGATCAATCTCGCCCTCGCCGATTCGTCGGGCGCGCTTACGGACGAAGACAGGCTGCTGGCCGATCACGGCCTGCGCTACACGCATATCCCGGTCCCATTCGACGCCCCGGCCGAGGAGCATTACCAGGCCTTCCGTGAGGCCATGGAAAGCGACGCGGAACCTGTCCACGTCCACTGCATCATGAACTGGCGCGTTTCGGCCTTTTTCTACCGCTACCATCGTGAGCAGGGGATGGATGAGGCGCGGGCGCGGGCCCTGATGGAACGGCAATGGTCGCCGGAAACGAACGAGAACAAGGATGCGCCGACTTGGGCGCGGTTCATTGCGAAGGGAGCGAATTGATGGATTTCACCGGGCAGCATGTCGTCATCACTGGCGGATCGGCCGGCATCGGCCGCGCCACGGCCGAGAAGATCGCCGAGGCCGGCGGCAAGGTGACGCTGATCGCCCGCCGCGCCGACATGCTGGAGCAGGCGGTGCGCGAGCTTGGGCCCGATGCTTTCGCCATCGCTTGCGACGTCGGCGTCAAGGAGCAGCTGATTACCGCGCTCGACCAGGCGATCGCGCGGAACGGACCGATCGACGGGCTGTTCCTCAACGCGGCTTCGACCGGCACTTTCACGCTGACCGCCGACTATCCCGACGACAAGATGGAAGAAGTGCTGCGCATCAACGTCCTGTCACCGTTCTGGGCGATCCGTCACGCGATGTCGGCGATGATGGCGCGCGGCAAGGGTGCGATCCTTATCACCGGCAGCCTCGGCGGCGAGCGTGGCATGGCGGGCAATGCCGGCTATTGCATCAGCAAGGGCGGCGCGCGCCAGCTCGCGATGGTCGCAGCGGCGGAAGGCGCGGCCAGCGGCGTTCGCTGCAACGTCATCACGCCGGGCTTCATCGACACCGACATGATGAACTCCGCTCCCGACGAGGCGATCGCGGCCATGACCGCGACCACTCCGCAACAGCGCATCGGCCGCCCGCCCGAGGCCGGCGCCGTCGCCGCCTTCCTGCTGTCGGACGATGCGAGCCACGTCACCGCGCAGAACCTGGCGATCGATGGAGGCGTGCTGGGAACGTTGATGATCCGCTGACGGCGCAAAAAGGGGAGACAAGATGGCCGGCTTTCTGCTGATCCATGGCGCCATGCATGGCGGCTGGTGTTTCGATGCCGTCGCCGACATTCTACGGGCCAGAGGCCACACGGTGGTCGCGCCCGATTTGCCGGGCATGGGCGGTGACGAGGAGACACTGCGCGGCACGACGCTCGATGGCTGGACCGACTTCCTCCTCGACGAACTACGCATGCTTCGGCGGGCAATCGGCCGCGAACCGCTGGTGCTCGCCGGCCATAGCCGGGGCGGCATCAATATCAGCGCAGCGGCGGAAGCCGACCCTTCGGCCATGGACGCGCTCGTCTACATCTGCGCGCTGATGGTGCCGAACGGGATGTCCGGCCTGTCGCTGCGCGCGATCCTGCCGCGCGACGAGGAGATGGAAAAGCTGATTGCCTCGCGCCCCCAGAGCACGGCGGCGACGCTCGATCCTGAGGCCGGAGTGCAGCTTTTCGCCCATCGCTCACCGCCCGGCCTTGCCCAGGCGGCGATGCGACGGCTGGTGGCCGAACCAATGGGCCCGCTCGCGACCGAGCTGCAACTGACGCCCGAGCGCTGGGGCAGCGTGCCGCGAACTTATGTCGAATGCCTGCACGACCGCACGGTCACCATCGCCCAGCAGCGCAAGATGCAGGAACTTGCCTCCGGTGCGCAGGTGGTGACGCTGGACAGCGATCACAGCCCATTCCTCTGCGTACCCGAAGCGCTTGCCGAGGCGCTGGAAGCGGCGGCCTAGGCTTTCTAGGCTTTCCACACACTCGTCATCTCCGCAGAGGCGGGGATCCATCTCCCGAGCGTCGAGCTTGGTGAGGGGTCAGGAGATGGGTTCCCGCCTTCGCGGGACAAAAATGTTCGTGCACGCCGTTGGATGAGGGAACAACACCCCTCACTCATCAGCGAAGTTCAGCTCCAGCTTGACGTTGTTCGGATCGGTTACGAACACCTGCCGCAAGTCCCCGAACTGCCGGTCGTTCACGCGATATTCGACGCCCAGCTCGTCGCAGCGCCGCTTGGTGCCGTCGAAATCCGCACACGTCAGCGCGACGTGGTCGATCGTCCCGTTCGGCTCACCGGGTGCGAGGCCGTGGCGATCCGGGTTGTAGGCCTGAACATGGATGATCGCCTGCCCGTGGCTGTCGCAGATCCAGCGGCCGGTGAAGCCAACTGGCGCCATCGGCGGCGTCTGCGCCTCCATGCCCAGCAGCGAGCGATAGAAGTCGACCGTCCCGTCCAGATCGGCAGTGACGATGTTGATATGGTTCAAGCCCCTAACCTGCATAGCGGCCTCCTTGCATGGCAATCTCCCGATCCGGGCCGTTATCGCCAGCCCGGACAATCGCCCACATTGTCCTATGCCGCCCGCCGCTGCGCAAGAGCCGCTTCGCATTCAGTCAGCAGCGCCGCGATAATATCGGTCACCGGCTCTTCCTTGGTCACCATGCCGACCGACTGGCCAGCCATGATCGAACCGTTTTCGACATCGCCGTCGATCACCGCGCGGCGCAGCGCGCCGGCCCAGAAATGCTCGATCTGCAGCTGCGCTTCGCCCATGTCGATGCCGCCGGCGTCGAGCAGCTTGGCCACTTCGATCTGCTTGGCGGTGAATTCCTCGGTCCCCTTGTTCTTCAACGCGCGAACCGGGATCACCGGCAACCGCGGATCGACCTGCACGCTCGCCACCGCGTCACGGGCCGAGGCGCGGAAGAAGGCCTTCTTGAAATCGGGGTGGGCAATCGATTCGCTGGCGCAAGCGAAACGCGTGCCGAGCTGCGCCCCGCAGGCGCCCATTTCCAGATAGCCGGCCATCGCCTCGCCCCGGCCGATGCCGCCGGCGACGAAGACGAGGTTGTCGGCCGCAAGCTCGGGCAGGATCTCCTGCGCCAGCACGCTGGTGGAGACCGGGCCGATGTGGCCGCCAGCCTCCATCCCTTCGATCACCAGCGCGTCGGCACCGGAACGCAGCAGCTTCTTGCCCAGTGCCAGCGTCGGGGCAAAGCAGATCACTTTCGCCCCGCTTTCCTTGATCGCCTCGACACTGCCCTTGGGCGGGATGCCACCGGCCAGCACGACATGGCCAACACCATGCTTTGCACAGACCCCGATCAGGTCGAACAGCTGCGGGTGCATGGTGATGAGATTGACGCCGAAAGGCTTGCTTGTAAGCGCCTTGGTGCCCGCGATCTCTCCATCCAGCAGCTCGGGCGTCATCGCGCCGCAGGCGATCACGCCGAAGCCGCCGGCATTGCTGATGGCCGAGACAAGGTTACGCTCCGACACCCAGGACATGGCGCCGCACAGAATGGCCCATTCGCTGCCGAGAAATTCGGCGCCGCGCGCCATAAGCGCCTTGGTCCTGTCGTACACGCAGTCTCCAGTCTTTGACTTGTTCGAAGGCGGCCTAATAGGCGCAGGCAGCGGCGCTTGCCAATCCCCGCGAGTCAGTTCACTTCGGCAACGATACGCCCGACTACCCCACCGCGCTCCAGCCGATCGAGCCCGGCGGGAATTTCGTCAAAAGTGATTGCCGTGGCAGCGATCGCCAGTTCGCCTTTCGCCATAAAGCCGAGCACTGCGGCGGTATCCCTGGGCTGGCCCCCGCCCGATCCGCGGAGCGTCACTTTCCTGCCGATCAGCGCCATCGTCGAAATCGTCGCTTCGGTCTGGCCAAGCCCGACCTGAACGACACGCCCGCCCACGCGCACTGCGCTGATCGCGCCGGCCGTGGTCGTGCCGAAGCCGGCGAAATCGACGAT
>Ga0164243_10008508_pt1 | contig 15104 bp, 14 predicted proteins | sample OricompcompostOP_FD_108781 | JGI IMG/M metagenome (GOLD analysis project Ga0164243, IMG submission 108781) | Organic Plus compost microbial communities from Emeryville, California, USA - Original compost - Organic plus compost (OP) | ecosystem: Engineered > Solid waste > Mixed feedstock >... | reverse complement strand
GCGGTCGCCGCGGCGCGCAGGCTGCTCGGCTACTTCGCCGGCCCGCGCGACGACTGGACCGCGCCCGACCAGGCGCCGCTGCGCAGCGCGCTGCCGGAGAGCGGCCGCCGCGCCTACGACGTCGTGCCGCTGATCCGGCGGCTCGCCGACGAGGAGTCGGTCACCGTCCTGCGCGCCGCCTTCGCGCCCGAGCTGGCGACGGCGCTGGCGCGGATCGAGGGGCGGCCGCTCGGCGTGATCGCCAGCAACACCAAGCACATGGCCGGCGCCGTCACCGCCGAGGCGAGCGACAAGGCGGCCCGCTTCCTGCAGCTGTGCGACGCCTTCGGCCTGCCGGTCGTCTCGCTGATCGACACGCCCGGCTACATGGTCGGCCCCAGCCACGAGGCCGGCGCGCTCGTCCGCCGCGCCAGCCGGCTGCTCGTCGCCGGCGCGGCGCTGACCGTCCCGACGATCGCCGTCGTGCTGCGCCGCGCCTTCGGCCTCGGCGCCCAGGCGATGGCGTTCGGCAGCCTCCACGAGCCGCTGCTGACCGTCGCCTGGCCGGGCGCGACGCTCGGGCCGATGGGGCTGGAGGGCGCCGTGCGGCTCGCGCTCAGACGCGAGCTGGAGGCGATCGCGGACGACGGCGAGCGCGAGGCGCGCGTGCGCGAGCTGACCGCCCGGCTGCACGAGCACGCGCGGGCGCTCAACGCCGCGCAGCTGTTCGAGCTCGACGACGTGATCGACCCCGCCGAGACGCGGGCGCTGATCGCCCGCACGCTCGCGGCCGCCGGCCCGCCGCGGCCGAGCGGCCGCACCGTCGACAGCTGGTGAGGCGGCGGCCGCCCGGCGCCGCTCAGCCGGCGCCGAGGTAGATCTCGCGCACCAGCTCGCCGTCGCGCAGCTCCTCGGCGGTGCCGCGGGCGGCGACGGTGCCGGTCCGCAGCAGCACCGCGTCGTCGGCGAGCGCGAGCGCGACGCGCGCGTTCTGCTCGGCCAGCAGGATCGTCGTGCCGCGCTCGCGCAGCTCGGCGAGCGCCGCGTAGATCCGCTGCACGACCTTGGGCGCCAGCCCCATCGACGGCTCGTCGAGCACCAGCAGGCGCGGCCGGCGCATCAGCGCCCGGCCCATCGCGAGCATCTGCTGCTCGCCGCCCGACAGCAGCCCGGCCGGCCGCTCCAGCAGCGCCTCCAGCTCGGGGAAGAGCGCCAGCGGCTCGGCGATCGTCTCCGGCCGCCGCCAGGCGGCGGCGCGGACGCGGCCGTAGCCGCCCATGCGCAGGTTGTCGCCGACCGTCAGCGAGGCGAAGACGCGGCGCCCCTCGGGCACGAGCGCGACGCCCGCGCGCGCGATCCGCTGCGGCCGCGCGCCGGCGATCTCGCGCTCGCCGAGCCGCACCGATCCGGCGCTCGCGCGCAGGTGGCCGAGCAGCGCCCGCAGCGTCGTCGTCTTGCCGGCGCCGTTGGCGCCCAGCAGCGCGGTCACCGCGCCGGCGCGGACGTCGAGGTCGAGCCCGTGCACGACCTCGACCGGCCCGTGCGCGACGCGCAGCCCGCGCACCCGCAGCAGCGTCTCGGCGGCCTCACTCATCGGCGACTCCCAGGTAGGCGTCGATCACGCGCGGGTCCTCGCGCACCCGCGCCGGCGGCCCCTCGGTCAGCACCGCGCCGCCGACGAGCACGACGACGTGGTCGGAGAGGTCCATCACGAGCGGGACGTTGTGCTCGATCAGCAGCACGGCGAGGCCGGAGGCGGTGAGCGCGGCGATGCGGCCGGCCAGCTCGTCGGCGCTCGCCGGCGGCAGCCCGGCGGCCGGCTCGTCGAGGATCGCGACGCGCGGCTCGCCGACCAGCATCCGCGCCGGCTCGACCAGCTTCGCCTCGCCGAACGAGAGCGACTCGACGCGCCGGTGCGCGAGGTGGGCGATCGAGAAGCGCTCGAGCGCCGCCAGGCCGGCCTCGCGCCGGGCGCGGCGCGAGAGCCCGTGGGCGTGCGCGCCGACCATCACGTTCTCCAGCACCGTCAGGCCCTCGAACAGCTCGAGGTTCTGGAAGGTCCGCCCCAGCCCCAGCGCCGCCCGCCGCCAGGTCGGCAGGCGCGTGACGTCGCGGCCGGCGAGCGCGACCGTGCCGGCGTCGGGCTGGACGATCCCGCTGGCGACGTTGGCGAGCGTCGACTTGCCGGCGCCGTTGGGCCCGATCAGCGCGGTGACGGTGCCGGCGCGCGCCCGCAGCGAGACGTCGCGCAGCACCTGCACGCCGCCGTAGCGCTTGCCGACGCCGCTCAGCTCCAGCAGCGGCTCGCTCATCGCCGCTCCCGCGCCTCGCGCCGCCCCCGCCGCCAGTCGGCGACGGTGCCGACGAGGCCGTGCGGCAGCGCCTGCACCGTGATGAGGAAGAGCAGCCCGATGATCAGCGGTCTGACGTCGGAGGCGTCGGCCAACAGCTCGTCGAAGGCGAACAGCAGGCCGGCGCCGACGACCGGCCCCAGCAGCGTGCCGACGCCGGCCAGCGTCAGCACCACCAGCAGCGTGACGGCGGCGAAGAAGCCGAACGGCTCGGGGCTGACGAAGCCGTTCTCGTAGACCTCCAGCGCGCCGGCCAGCCCGGCGAAGGCGCCCGAGAGCGTGAAGGTCAGCAGCCGCAGCCGGAAGATCGGCACGCCGGCGGCCGCCGCGGCCGGCTCGGAGGTCGCCGCCGCGCGGATCGCCAGCCCCCAGCGGGAGGCGGCGAACCAGCCGGCGAAGGCGAGCCCGAGCAACGCCAGCGGCGCCGCCAGCCAGTAGATCCGCGTCGGCGTGTCGAGCACGAGCGGGCCGAGCTCGAGGATCGGCACGCCGAGCAGGCCGTTGGGGCCGCCGGTCAGCGACACCGCGCGGCCGAACAGCAGGAACAGCACGACGCCGGCGCCGAGGCTCGCCATCGTGAAGTAGAGCCCGCGCAGCCGCAGCGACGGCAGGCCGACGACGACGCTGACGGCGGCGACGGCGAGCGGCGCCGCGACGAACGACAGCCACACCGGCCCGATCGCTCTCGCCCCGAGGATGCCGGCGACGTAGGCGCCGAGGCCGTAGAAGCCGGCCTGCGCGAGCGACACCTGCCCGGCGTAGCCGTTGATCAGGTTGAGGCCGGTCAGCAGCAGCAGGTTGACGCAGAAGCCGACCAGCAGCCCGTGCTCGTAGTCGCCCTCGAACAGGAACGGCGCGATCAGCAGGCCGAGCGCGACGAGCGCCAGCACCAGCAGCCGCTCGCGCGGCTCGCCGACGCTAGACACGCTCCACCCGCACGGCCGCGAAGAGGCCGGTCGGCCGCGTGAAGAGCACGATCAGCAGCACGCCGAAGGCGACGACGTCGGCGTAGGTCGAGGAGACGTAGCCGGCGAACCACGCCTCGGTCAGCCCGATCGCGAAGCCGCCGGCGACGGCGCCGGGCATCGAGCCCAGCCCGCCGAGCATCGCGGCGGCGAAGCCCTTGAGCCCCAGCAGCGTGCCGAAGTCGTAGTTGACGGGGCTGACGGCCGCCAGCCCCGCCCCGGCGGCCGCCGCCAGCGCGCCGGCGAGCGCGAACGACCAGGCGGCGGCGCCGTTGCGCGAGAAGCCCGACGCGGCCGCCATCTCGCCGTCGTCGGCGCTGGCGCGCAGCGCGACGCCGAGCGGCGCCCAGCGCAGGAAGGCGGCGAGCGCGCCGGCCGCGACGGCGACCAGCGCGCAGTTCCACAGCGCCTGCGCCTCCAGCACCGCGCCGCCGACGTGCAGCGTCGCGTCGCCGGAGAAGCCCGGCAGCGTGTAGGCCTGCCGGTCGGTCGCCAGCAGCACGACCGCCTTGATCGCGACGCCGAGGCCGATCGTCGCGAGCGTGATCGTGTTCGGGTCGGGCCGCCGCGTGAAGCGGACGCAGACGACCTCGGTCGCCACGCCGCAGAGCGCGCCCATCAGCACGACCGCGAGCACGACGACGGCCAGCGGCGGGTGCGCCCACTGGTGGAGCGCGCCCGCCGTGACGCCCGCGAGCATCACGTACTCGCCCTGGGCGAAGTTGATCGCCCGCGTCCCGCGGAACACGATCGCGAAGCCGAGCGCGACGAGCGCGTAGGCGGCGCCGGTCGTGAGGCCCGAGAAGGTGAGCTGCAGGAAGTCGGTCATCGCGTCGGCCCGGCTACTCCGTCAGGCCGTCTCTGGCCGGCACGAACCGTCTGCCGTCCCACTCGGAGACGGCGACCGCGTCGACGCCGAGGCCGGAGTGGTCCTCGGCCGTGTATCTGAAGTCGCCGTTGACGCCCTGGTAGGAGCCGAGGCCCTCGAGCGCGCTCGCGAGCGTTCTGCCGGAGAGGTCGCCGCCGGCCGCTCTGATCGCCTGCGCGACCAGCTGCACGCCGTCGTAGGCCTGCGCCGCGAAGACGTTGGCCGGCTCGTCGTATCTCGCCTCGTAGGCCTCGACGAATCTCGCGATCGTCGCCTTCTGCGGGTCGCTGTCGGGCAGTCTGTCGTAGATCGGCAGCTTGCCGGCCGACAGCAGCGCGCCTCTGGCGGCGGCGCCGGCCTGCGCGAAGAAGGCCGGGTCGGCCGAGCCGAAGCCGAGCTGCAGCAGCGATCTGCCGAGCCCGAGCTGCTGGGCGTTCTTGAGGAAGGTGGTGGCGGCCGGCGTCGTCGTCCACGCCAGGTAGGCCTGCGGCGAGGCTCTGCGCAGGTTGGTCAGCTGCGGCGTGAGGTTGGTCGCGGTCGGGTCGAAGCTCTCGCTCTCGACCGCGATGCCGGCGTCGGGCGCGAGGCCCTCCAGCTCGGCCTTCGCCGACTCGCCGAAGCCGGAGGTGTCGGGCAGGAAGCCGACGCCTCTGACGCCGCGCGCTCTCCAGAAGTCGGCGGTGCGCTGCAGCACGACGGTGTCGTTGAAGGTCGACTTGAAGGTCGTCGCTCTCTCGTCGGCCGGCTGGACGATCTCGCGCGCCCCCTCGGTCGCCATGAACAGCTTGTCGGCACGCTGCAGCAGCGGCTGCATCGCCAGCGCGATGCCGGACTGGCTGCCGCCGCCGACGACGACGTCGACGTCGTCGCGGCCGATCAGGCGGCGGGTCTGGTCGACGGCTTTGTTGGTGTCGCCGGCGGGGTCGTAGAAGACGACCTCGAGCGGGCGGCCCTCGACGCCGCCGGCGGCGTTGAGCTCGTCGACGGCGAGCTGCAGGCCCTTGCGCATCTTGTCGCCGACGACGGCCGGCGGGCCGGTGACGGAGAAGAGCGAGCCGATCTTGATCGGATCGCCGCCGGCGGCGCCGTCGGCGGCGGCGGTGCTGCCGCCCGCGGCGGTCGCGCTGCCGGCGTCGTCGTCGTCGGAGCCGCACGCGGCCAGCGCGAAGGTCGCGGTCGCGAGCAGCAGCGCCAGCGCGAGCAGGCGTCGGGGTGAAAAGCGTCCGGTCTCCACCGGGTCCTCCAGCGGTCTCGTGGGTGAGGGGCGCGAGCGTCCTGTGCGCTCACACAGGAAGAGTTGTATCATCTCGACCGTCTTAGTCAAGATTTGGAGGCGCCACACCGTGTCGGACTGGAAGATCACCCCGCTCGTCGTCGCGATCGGCCCGCAGCGGGAGAAGAGCCGCTTCACCTACATGCACAACTTCGGCGAGAAGGTCGACATCCCGTACGTCTCCTGGCTGCTCCAGGACGGCTCCCACAACGTGCTCGTCGACACCGGCTGCAGCGCCGCCGACTACGCCGCCAAGGTCCGCCCCGCCGACGGCCCGCTGATGCTCGCCGGCGAGCGCTTCGCCGACGTCCAGGACGTCGTCCCGCTCGAGGACCGCCTCGCCGAGCAGGGGCTCGAGTTCCGCGACGTCGACCTGCTGATCCAGACGCACCTCGACTGGGATCACACGATGAACACGCCCAAGTTCGCGGGCACCGGCACGCGCGTCGTCGTCCAGCGCAAGGAGTGGGAGCAGATCCCCGCCCATCCCCTGTTCGCCTCGACCTACGCGCCGAGAGAGACCTACAGGGCGATCGCCGACCTCGACCTCGTGCTGCTCGACGGCGAGGAGGAGATCCTGCCGGGCCTCGAGCTGATCGTCACGCCCGGCCACTCGCCGGCCGGCCAGTCGATCGTCGTGCGGACGGCGAGAGGGCCGCACGTGATCGTCGGCATGTGCACGATCGCGGAGAACTTCTGGCCGAGCGAGGAGGTGCTGAGCAAGGGCACCTACACCGTCATCCCGACCGGCATGCACATCGACCCGATCGAGACCTACGACTCGATGCAGCGGATCAAGGCGATCCCGGAGGCGCGCATCCTCCCCTTCCACGACATCGCCGTGCTCGACTACGAGACGCTCGGCTGATGAGCGCGGCCGCGGGCGCGATCGGCGCGCGGCGCCGCCGGGTCGAGGACGAGCGGCTGCTGCGCGGGCAGGCGCGCCACGTCGGCGACCTGACGCGCCCGCGGATGCTCGAGGCCGTCTTCGTGCGCTCCCCCCACCCCGCGGCGCGGCTCGCCCCCGGCGCGATCGACGCGCGCCGGGCGCTGGCGCTGCCCGGCGTCGCCGCGGTCCTGACCGCCGCCGACCTGCCGCACGCGCCGCTGCTCGACAGCGTGCGGATCGACGGCCTGCGCAAGACGCCGCAGCCGGCGCTCGCCGCCGAGCGCGTCCGCTTCGCCGGCGAGCCGGTCGCGATTGTGCTGGCCGAGCGGCGCGCACAGGCCGAGGACGCGGCCGCCGCCGTCGCCGTCGCGTGGGAGCCGGCGCCGTTCGCGCTGACGCCCGAGCAGGCCGCCGCGCCCGGCGCGCCGCTCGTCCACGACGAGATCGCCGGCAACCTCCTCTACGCCGAGCGCAAGCGCTACGGCGACCCCGACGGCGCCTTCGCCGCCGCCGACCTCGTGATCGAGCAGCCGCTGACCGGCAACCGCCAGTCGGCCGCGCCGCTGGAGGGGCGCGGCTGCCTCGCCGAGCCGGCCGCCGGCGGCGACGGGCTGACGGTGTGGGCCTCGACGATGGGGCCGCACCTGCTGCGCCGGCGCCTCGCGCAGAGCACCGGCATCCCGGAGCAGCGGCTGCGCGTGATCGCGCCCGACGTCGGCGGCTCCTTCGGCCTCAAGATCCCGGCGGCGCCGGAGGAGATCGCGGTCGCGCTCGCCGCGCGCGCGGTCGGGCGGCCGGTGCGCTGGGTCGAGGGGCGGCGCGAGCAGCTCGTCGCCGCGCCGCACGCGAAGGACCAGCGGATCGCGCTCGCGCTCGCGCTCTCGCGCGCCGGCGAGCTGCTCGCCGTGCGCGCGACGCTCGTCGGCAACGCCGGCGCCTACTCGTTCAACAGCGCCAGCGCGCTGATCGAGCCCTACCTCGGCGCCGGCCTCCTCCCCGGCCCCTACGCGGTCGCGCACGTCGAGGCCGAGATCCGCTCGCTGCTGACGAACACCTCGCCGATCTCCCCCTACCGCGGCGTCGGCTGGACCCAGCCGCACACCGCCCGCGAGCTGGCGCTCGACCGCGCCGCGCGCGCGCTGGGGATCGCGCCGGCCGAGCTGCGCCGCCGCAACCTCGTCACGCGCTTCCCCCACCGCTCCGCGACCGGCATGGTCTACGACAGCGGCAGCTACGTCGCCTCGCTCGAGAGCGCCGTCGAGCTGGTCGCGGGGGCGGCGGAGGCGGCGCCCTCCGAGCCCGACGTGCGCGTCGGCGTCGGCGTCACGACCTACGTCGAGCCGGCCGGCTGGGGCAGCGACGGCGCGCTGCAGTCGGAGTGGTCGTTCGCCTCCCACGACGCGGTGCGGCTGCAGGTCGACCCAACCGGCGGCGTGCTGGCCGCCGTCGGCACGCCGAGCCAGGGCCAGGGCCACGCGACGACGCTGGCGCAGGTCGTCGCCGAGGAGCTGGGGGTGCGGGTCGAGGACGTCGCGATCGTCGCGCAGGACACCGACGCCACGCCCGTCAGCACCGCCGGCACGCGCGCCAGCCGCGTCGCGACCGTCACCGGCGGCGCGCTCGCGCTCGCCGCGCGGCGGCTGCGGGAACGGCTGCTGGCCGTCGCCGCGGCGCTGCTCGACGAGCCGGCGCCGCTGACGCTCGCCGACGGCATCGTGCGCGGCGGCGCGCGCGAGCTGACCGTCCGCGAGCTGGCCGAGGCGGCCCACTTCGACCCCGCGCTGCGCGCGCGGCTGGCCGAGCCCGACCTCGTCGTGACGCAGTTCCACGACCCGGCGGCGGCGTACAGCAACGGCGCGATCGCCGCCGTCGTCGAGGTCGACCTCGGCACCGGCGGCGTGACCGTGCGGCGGCTCGCCGTCGTCGAGGACTGCGGCACGATGCTCAACCCGACGATCGTCGAGGGGCAGGCGGCCGGCGCCGTCGCGCAGGGCTTCGGCGGAGCGCTGCTGGAGGACGTCGCCTACGGCCCCGACGGCCTGCCGCGCGGCGACTCGCTCGGCGGCTACCTGCTGCCGCGGATCGCCGACGTGCCGGAGATGGCGTTCGCCCACCACGTCTCCCCCTCGCCGCTGACGGTCAACGGCGTCAAGGGGATGGGCGAGTCGGGCGCGATCGCCGCGCCGGCGGCGATCGCCTGCGCCGTCGCCGACGCGCTCGCGCCGGAGCGCTTCGTCGTCGAGCGCCTGCCGCTCACGCCCGCGCGCGTGCTCGCCGGCGCCGGCCTGCTGGAGGAGGGACGATGAGCCTGCCGCCGCTCGCGCTCGCCCGCCCCGCGACCGTCGCCGCCGCGACCGAGCTGCTGCGGCGCGACGGCGCGCGGGCGCTGGCCGGCGGGCAGAGTCTCGTGCCGCTGCTCGCCGCGCGCCTGACGCCGGCGCCGACGCTGCTCGTCGACCTCGGCGCGCTGCCGGGTCTCGACGCGATCGCGCGCGACGACGACGGCTGGCTGCGGATCGGCGCGCTCGCGCGCCAGCGCGCCGCCGAGCGCTCGCCGCTGGTCGCCGCGCACGCCCCGCTGCTGGCGCAGGCGCTCGCGCTCGTCGGCCATCCCTCGACGCGCAACCGCGGCACCGTCGTCGGCAGCGTCGCGCACGCCGACCCCGCCGCCGAGCTGCCGGCCGTCGCCGTCGCGCTCGACGGCGTCGCGGTCGTCGCCGGCCCCGGCGGCGCGCGGCGCGAGACGCCGGTCGCGGCGCTGATCGCCGGCCCCGGGCGCACGACGCTGGCGCCCGGCGAGCTGATCGCCGAGCTGCGGCTCGCGCCGGCCGCGGCGGGCGAGCGCCAGGTCTGGCTCGAGTTCGCGCCGCGCCGCTTCGACCTGCCGCTCGTCGGCGCCGCCGTCCGCCTCGCGGCCGACGGCGACGCCCGCCTGACGCTCGCCGGCTACGCGGAGGCGCCGCTCGACGCGCGCCTCGGCCCGCTCGGCCGCCCCGCGCTCGAGCAGGCCGACGACGGCGGCGGGCCGGCCCGCCGCTCCCGCGCGCTCGACCGCGCCGCCGCGACCGCCGCGGTCGAGCGGCTGCTCGCCGCCCATCCGCCGCGCGACGACGCCCGCGCGCCGGCCGCGCTGCGCCGCCGCCTCGCCCGCACGCTCGCGCTGCGGGCGCTCGCGAAGGCGGCCGCCGATGCCTGATCCGCGCGAGCCGGCGACGACCCACGAGATCGAGCTGACCGTCGACGCGACGACCCGCCGCCTGACCGTCGAGGCGCGCGAGACGCTCGCCGAGGCCCTGCGCGAGCGCTGCGACGCGCTCGGCGTGCGGATCGGCTGCGGCGAGGGCCACTGCGGCGCCTGCACCGTCGACCTCGACGGCGCGACCGCGCGCGCCTGCACCGTCCTCGCCGTCCAGGCCGACGGCGCCGCCGTGCGCACGGTCGAGAGCCTCGCCGGCCCCGGCGAGCCGCTCGCCCCGCTGCAGCGGGCCTTCCGCGAGCAGCACGCGCTGCAGTGCGGCTTCTGCACCGCCGGGATGCTGATGAGCGCCGAGGAGCTGCTGCGCGAGCGGCCGCGGGCCGACGACGACGAGATTCGCGCCGCCCTCTCCGGCAATCTCTGTCGCTGCACGGGCTACCAGGGGATCCTGCGCGCCGTCCGCGCGGCCCGCGACGAACGATGACCAGGGGCAGAAGCCGCAACCCGGAGCAGTCGCGCGAGGCGATCCTCGACGCCGCCGAGCGCGTCTTCGCGCGCGACGGCTTCGACGGCGCGAGCCTCGCCGAGATCGGCCGCGTCGCCGGCGTCTCGGCCGCCCTGCCGGCCTACTTCTTCGCCGACAAGCAGGGCGTCCACGACGCCGTCATCGAGCGCCTCTTCCGCGACCGCGACGCGGCGCTGGAGCCGATCTGCGCGCAGGCGACCGCGGAGCTGAGGCGCGGCGAGGAGGGGCTGCGCGACGGGCTGGAGGTGCTCGTCGGCGGCTACATGCGCTTCCTCCAGCAGCGGCCGACGTTCGTCTCGCTGATGGCGCGCGAGGCGCTCGAGATCCCCCGCCGGGCGACCGCGCCGCGCCACTCGCGCGCGCTCGAGCGCGGGCTCGACCGCTTCATCGCCTCGCTGCCGGCCAGCGGCGGCCCGGCGCTCGACCCCGGGCACCTGCTCGTGACGCTCGTCGCGCTCTGCTGGTTCCCGCTCGAGCACGACGCGACGATGCTCGCCGGGATGGGCTACGCGACCTGGACCGACGCCTTCGTCGCCGAGCGCACCGAGCACGTCGTCGACGTGCTGACGCGCGTGCTGCGCGAGTGACGCCGCGGCGACCGCCGACGCGCCCGCCGGCTTCAGCGCCGGGGGCGTTCTGTCGATGAGGTGAGGAGCGTCGTCGACGCGCTTCCCCACGCCGTGCGCTCGTATCCCTTCACCAGCCCCTTCGCCTCGCCCCAGACGCGGCGGCTGATCCGCCAGATGCACGCCGGCGCCTACGGCGCGGCCGCCGTCAGCCTCGCGCTCGCGCTGCTGACCGACGGCGGCACCAGCGGGCAGCGGCTGTTCACGGTCGCGGCGATCGCCTTCACCGCCGGCGTCGCCGCCGCGATGCTGCTGTGGCGCGAGATCGGCGACCGGCTGCTGCTGGCGGCCTTCCCGGTCGCGGGGCTGGCCGTCACCTGCGTCGCCGCGCTCGACCCGCCGCTGGCGCTGACGCCGATGTTCTACGCCTGGCCGATGCTGATCTCGGGCTCGTTCCTGCGGCGGCGCGAGGCGCTGCTGACCTACCTCGTCGTGATCGGCAGCTTCGGCGCGATCCTGCCGTTCGTCGAGACCGACGCGCCGCTCGCGATCCTGTGGCTGACGGTCGCGATCGTCGGCGGCGGCGTGCTGCTGTGCGCGATGGCGCTGAAGGAGCGGGTCGAGACGCTGCTCGGCCAGCTCGAGACGCTCTCGCGCGAGGACCCGCTGACCGGCGCCTTCAACCGCCGCGCCTTCGTCGAGCACCTCGGCGCCGAGGCGGCCGCGCGCGAGCGCTCCGCCGCCGTCGTCGTCTTCGACATCGACCACTTCAAGGAGATCAACGACCGCGGCGGCCACGCCGCCGGCGACCGGGCGCTGCGGATCCTGACGAGCACGGTCGCCAGACGGCTGCGCCGCGGCGACGCGCTCGGCCGGCTCGGCGGCGACGAGTTCGCGGTCACGCTCGCCGGCGCCGACGCCGACGACGCGCTCGCCTACGCCGAGGACGTCCGCCGCCGCGTCGCCGAGGCCTCGGCCGCCGCCGGGCTGCCGTTCACGATCAGCCTCGGCATCACGACCTTCGCCGGCGGCGTCCACGACGCCGAGGCGCTGCTGGCGATCGCCGACGGCGCGCTCTACGCCGCCAAGGACGGCGGCCGCGACACCGTCCGCGCCGCGCCGTAGCTCAGCGCGCCGCCCGCCGCTCAGGCGGCTCGATCCGCTCGAGCTTCGTCCAGCCGCGCCAGCCGCGCTCCTCCAGCAGCTCCAGCAGGCGGCCGGCGATCGGCGTCGCCTCGAGGAAGGTCGCGTCGAGCAGCTCGGCCAGCTCGTCGCTCATCGGATCGTCGGCGTAGGCCGCCACGTCGGCGTCGTAGAGCTCCTCGATCGAGGCGACGAGGCGGTCGGCGAGCGCCGGCAGGCGGGGGTCGTCGCGCTCCCACTCGAAGGCGGCCGTGCCGATGTCGCGATAGAGCGCCAGCAGCGTCGGGTCCTCAAGCTGCGCCCGCTTGGAGGCCATGTAGGTCGGCATGCTCTGCGGCAGCTGCGCGGCGACGAGGATCCAGGCGTCGCGCTCGGCCTCGACCATCCGCGGCGGGAAGCCGAGCTCGCGCATCCGCTCGACGTAGGCGACCGCCTCCTCCGGCAGCGCGAGGCTGTCGCCGGCGGCGAGCTGCGCGATCCGCTCGCGGTGCCGCCGCCGCTCGCGGATCTCGGCCTGCAGCCGCTGGTCGATCTGCTCGACGGCGGCGGCGAACTCCTCCGCGTCGGCGGCGAGCAGCTCGCGCACGCGCGAGAGCGGCACGCCCGCCTCGGCGAGCGTGCGGATGCGGATCAGCTCGACGACGGCCGCCGCGTCGTAGCGGCGGTAGCCGGAGTCGTCCCGCCGCGGCTCGGGCAGCAGGCCCTTCTGGTGGTAGAAGCGGACCGCGCGCGGCGTGACGCCGGCGTAGGCCGCCAGCTGGCCGATCGTGAGCACCGGCGACAGTCTCCTACTTCGCCGGCACGCGCAGGAACAGCCGCCGCGACCACAGCCAGCCGAGCAGCGCGATCAGCAGGCACCAGCCGATCGCGAGCCACAGCTCCGAGCCGGTCGGCGCGCCGGTGACGAGCGCCCGCACGCTGTCGATCACCGGCGTGAACGGCTGGTGGTCGGCGAACTGCCGCACGCCCCACGGCATCGCGTCGGTCGGCACGAAGCCGCTGCTGACGAACGGCAGGATCACGAGGAACATCGGCGTGTTGCTGGCGGTCTCGACGCTGTCGGCCGCCAGCCCCATGCCGACCGTCAGCCAGGTGAGCGCGAAGGCGAGCAGGAGCAGCAGCGCGGCGGCGCCGAGCCAGCCGAGCGGGCCGGCGTCGGAGCGGAAGCCGAGCAGGAGGACGACCGCCGTCACGACCGCCAGCGAGCAGGCGGTCTTGATGACGGCGCCGAGCACGTGGCCGGTGAGCACCGAGACGCGCGCGATGTTCATCGTGCGGAAGCGGGCGATGATGCCGGTCGTCATGTCGGTCGCGGTCGCGATCGCGGTGCCGAGCGCGACGCTGGCGACCGTCATGATCAGGATCCCGGGCGTGATGAAGACGAGGTAGGCGTCGCGGCCGCCGAGGCCGCCCTGTCCCGGCAGGCCGGCGCCGAGCGTCCCGCCGAAGACGTAGACGAACAGCAGCAGGAAGAGGATCGGCTGCGCGACCAGCATGATCGACAGCGACGGGTAGCGGCGGATGTGCAGCAGGTTGCGGCGCAGCATCGTCGCCGCGTCGCGCACGGCGTGGGCGGTGCTCATGCGGCGGCCTCCTCGGCCGCGGGCGCCTCGGCCGCGCGGCCGGTCAGCGCGAGGAAGACGTCGTCGAGGTCGGCGCTCGCGACCGTCACGGCGGCGACGCCGTCGTCGTCGAGCGCGTCGAGCACCCGCCGCAGGCCGGCGACGCTGCCGTCGCTGGGCACCTGCAGCGTGAGCGCCTCGGCGTCGGCGCTGGCGCCGGCGTGCGCGGCGGCGGCCGCCGCCAGCCGCGCGGCGTCGGTGAACTGGATCGAGACGTGCCCGCCGGGCACCCGCCGCTTCAGCTCGGCGGCGGTCCCCTCGGCGACCAGCCGGCCGCCGTCGAGCACGCCGATCCGGTCGGCGAGGTGGTCGGCCTCGTCGAGGTACTGCGTCGTCAGCAGCACCGTCACGCCGTCGGCGACCTGCTCGCGCACGATCGCCCACAGCTCGCGCCGGCTGCGCGGGTCGAGGCCGGTGGTCGGCTCGTCGAGGAAGATCAGCCGCGGCCGCGCGATCAGCGTCATCGCGAGGTCGAGCCGCCGCTTCATCCCGCCCGAATAGGTCTGCGCCTGCCGGTCGGCCGCGGCGGCGAGGTCGAAGCGCTCCAGCATCGCCGCGACCGCGGCGGGGACCGCCGTGCGCTCGAGGTGGGCGAGGTCGGCCATCAGCCGCAGGTTCTCGCGGCCGGTGAGCTTCTCGTCGATCGCGGAGAACTGGCCGGTGACGCCGATCGCCGCGCGCACCCGCTCGGGCTCGCGGCGCACGTCGTGGCCGGCGACGCGCAGCGCGCCGTCGTCGGCGGTCAGCAGCGTCGCGAGGATGTTGACGATCGTCGTCTTGCCGGCGCCGTTGGGGCCGAGGAGGGCGTAGACGGTGCCCTCCGCGACGGCCAGGTCGACGCCCGCGATCACCTCGTGATCGCCGTAGGCCTTGCGCAGTCCGACGACCTCGATCGCGTTGTTCCTGTCGCTCATGCGGCGATGCTAGGACCCTGACGCTGCGTCAAGGTCAAGCCCGCGGCACGCCGAGCAGCGCGTGCATCGCGGCGAGGCTGCGGGTGGCGGCGTCGTCGTCGCCGTGCAGGCGCCGCGCCGGGGTGATGCCGGAGGCGAGCGCGTCGAGGCCGAAGGCGATCTGCTCGGGGTCGGCGTCGGCCGGCAGCTCGCCGCGCTCGACGGCGCGCTCGACCTCGCGCACGAGCGTGCGCCGCCACGAGCGCACGATCCGCGCCAGCTCGTCGTGGACGCGGCCGGAGCGGCCGTCGAACTCGAACGAGACGTGGGCGATGAAGCAGCCGCCGGAGAAGCCGGGCTCGCGCGCGTAGTCGGTCCAGGCGCGGCAGATGCCGAGCAGCCGCGGCAGGCCGGGCTCGAGCTGCTCGACCGGCTCCCAGACGCGCTCGCGGAAGATCGCGGCGGCGAGCTGGAGCGTCGCCAGCTGCAGCTCCTCCTTGGTGCCGAACTGGCCGACGACGCCGGACTTGCTCATCTTCAGCTCGCCGGCGAGGCGGCCGATCGTGACGCCCTCCAGGCCCTCGGCGGAGGCGATGTCGGCGGCGCGGTCGAGGATCGCCGACCGCGTCGCGCGCGCCTCCTCGTCGCTTCGCCGGCCGCTCATGGCAGCAATGTTAGCGATCGGACGTTCGGCTTTTTGCAGTACGAACGATCGTGCGCTATTTTGCCCGGCCATGACCTTGGAGCCATCTTCCGGCGCGTCGTCGGCGCCGTCCTCACCGCCCGCGTCGCCGGCCGCGTCGCCGGCGTCGTCCTCTCCCCCCGCGTCGCCG